>Ga0307408_100000976_pt1 | contig 22152 bp, 19 predicted proteins | sample 322Cmetagenome_FD_202116 | JGI IMG/M metagenome (GOLD analysis project Ga0307408, IMG submission 202116) | Maize rhizosphere microbial communities from greenhouse at UC Davis, California, United States - 322HYB-C-3 | ecosystem: Host-associated > Plants > Roots > Rhizosphere > Soil | place... | reverse complement strand
GTCCTGGGTCAGCAGCTGCCGGCCCTTTTCCGCGAACAGCGGCCAGTTCGACGCCGGGTCGACCACCACCGGCTCGAGCATCTTGCCGTTCACACCGCCCTTGGCGTTGATCTCGTCGATGGTCATCAGGGCCATGTCTTTGAGCGATGTTTCGGAGATCGCCATGGTCCCGGACAACGAATGCAGAATCCCGACCTTGATGGTCTCGGCGGCCTGGACAGTCCAGGTCATGCCCATCGCGGCAATGGATGCCGTGAGTGTGAAAGCCTTGATCAAACTGCGACGCTTCATTGTGCGATCTCCATGAACATTGAGTTTTTATGGTTGGCAGATGCGGACGACTGAAGGGTGTTTTGCAAGGGCTGTGCCTGGTCGGGTTTCAGCAAGAAAATGTCGTATCGACGTGGTATGCCGAAGAAACCATGCACCAGAAGGGGAAGGGATTCGGGCGATGGTGCGCGCGGGTGCGCCAGATTGGGGCGTGAGCTGCCGATCAGATGCGGATACACAAGCGATAAACATGCACCGCAGCGCGCGCGGTACTCAGGCACACACTCCTGCGATCGATATCCCGATTTTTTCTTCGCAGGATTTTTATATGAGTGACATGTCAGGGCACGCCGCTGTGCCCTCTGGAAAATCCGGACTGCCGCCGCTGAGCCCAGCCTTTTTGTCAGAAGACGATGCGGCCTATTGGGTACATGCGCGAATTCCGCTCAAGGCAAAAACGGAGTACGGCAGCGTGATCCTGCTGCGCCCGGACGGGAAGTTCGTTGCCAGTTCACCAGTGGCCGGCGGCCTCACCGGGTTCGACCTGAGCAACCTCATTGATGCCGATGTCATGGGTAATCCCCAGCCACCCTCGGGCTATCGCTTCGCGGCGAACATCCACAGCCATGTTGCACGCCACAAAGAGGTTGGCTCGGCTTATCCCGCGCTGGACGAGCCGAGCCTGCGTCTATTGGTCAATTTTTTCTCGGCCAGCGATTTCATGGCCGTGGCAGACAGGCGCAAGTGGTTTCGCAGCGCCTATCTGTCCGGGCCCGACGGGACATTGCTCAAGTACACCCCCAGCGGGTCAGCGGCGGAGCGCGAGTACTACCACTGGCACGAAGCAGGCGCACGACCGGGGCACGAACCCTGGACGCATGACGCATTGAGCATCATCGAGAAACTGGCGGCGCTCGGCGAGCTGAGGGTCATCGTGTCGAATGCTGACTGGGGCCACTCGGTGGGCGTCGTACCGGCGGACTGGCAGCGCGGGCAGGGTTTTTCATCAGGCAAGGTGACCGAACTGCCGCTGATGACCCGTGTGTGCCCCACTGCCGAACGTGCCGTGCTCGCCGCACTGAAAACCCGAGGTGCACAGACTGCCGGGCTGCTGCTGAAAAAACTGACCGGTAAACAATACGTCGCCACCCATGCCCGCTCAGCCGGTATGTCAGGGTGGGATGCGCAAAAGATTTTTCCGCTGCGTGCCGATGGCCAGCTGCAATTGCCGCGGGGGTACGCACTGGAAGGCTTCTACGGCGTCTCGCGCCCGGACCCTGCGCGATTCCCGCCGGCGCAGCCCTGGCTCTATGAGAACTTTTTCACGCCGCAGGATATCGCTGTGGCCATCGCCGCCAATGGTCGCAGCCAACGCTGGTCCGGCAAACGGCAATTGTCGCTGTACATGCAGACCCGCGACCAGGCGATGTTGCAATACGCTTTCAGCGCCAGTGCAATTGAAACGGCGCTGAGCGTCGAGCATGCCGACGGCACTGTCGCCGACAATGGCGTGCAGGCCCGGTTGATGGCCGGCACCCTGCGCCCGCGCGAGTTTGTCTCGATGCTGGTTTTGGCCGGCACGCTGAACGTGGTGCGCGGCAGTGCCTTGTGGGCGCAACTGGGGCCCGTGAGCCTGAATTGGCAGCCGTTCGCGCATTTTCACTGGCCTGTGTTGAGCCGGGACTTTCTTAGCGCCGATGACGCGGCCCGGTACGCCCATGAGCAAATCGGCATCCGTCGTGACCGGCAGTACGCCGGGTATGTGTTCCAGCGCAACGACAAACGCTTCGTCGTAACCGAGCCGCTGGAAGGCGACATCGATACGCTCAGCCAGGGGCGGCTCTATCCGGTGGACAACCTCGGCCGGACGATTTTCCCCGACGAGCATCAGTTGCAGGCCCGCTATGTTTCTCATGTGGCGCTGTCGCGGCTGGACCCGGTGCATGTCGAGTATCACCGGTGGACGCCGCAGGAGGCGTTGCTCAGCCTGCAAATGCTGAGCGCCGAAGAACTGCGTCAGGTATTAAAGGACGGGATCGCTCTGTATTGCTCGGGCGCGCGCGACAGTCTGATCGGCTTTACGCCTTCTGCGAGCGCAGCAGCCAAGGATCTGGCCATCCGCCTCGGCACTGCTCAACAACCCGGAGCACTGGCGCGCGAACTGGACGCCGGTAGCGTGCAACCGCAGGCGTTTGTTCGCGAGCAAGCGGTGGCCGGCGCGTTGATCAACCTGATCGATGATGTAACGTGGGGCTATCGTGGGCGCATCGCAGCGGACTGGAGCCTGCCGGTATTACCCGCGTCAACGTCCAGCGAACGACCTGCACCAGCACCGGTTGCGCCCGTACCGACCTTGCCTGCACCGACCGTCCCCACGCCGACATTAGCCCGGCCGTTCTTGCCATTGCCGCTGCCATTGCCGTGGCAACGTCCGGCATTCGTCGCTTACGGCGCACTCTTTGCTTCTGCGGACGAAGCTGCACACGGTCAGTACGCTCGCGACACACGCTTGCAGGACGACAAACGCGCATGGTTCGGCTTCATTCTCAAGCACAGCACGCGCGAGGAATTTATTGCCACCGAATTGATCCCGGTCAGTGAGCGGCGCGACAATCTGTTCGATCTGAGTAGCGTTTTCGCCTCGCTGCCCCGCGAGCCCTGGTATCGATATCCCGAAGGCTTCGATCTGTTTGGCAGCTTCTATTCTCATCAACGGGTAAAAGATCCGTCCGAGCGTCCCCTAGGCTGGCTGGCGCATTACTTCATCACGCCCGAAGATTTGACCGTTGCGATGTCTTGTTCGCCGGGAAGTCCGGGGGGCGCTGCGGATTTGCCCACCGCCTTGTATATCGCCAGCCGCGAAGGCGCGCTGCTGAAATACCGGCGCAGCCAAACCAGCAAACTGTTCCACGATCTCACCTCGCCATCCACACTCGACAACATCAAGCGCGACCTTGCTTCTACCGCGATGCTGCCGACAGATTTCGTTCATGTCGTGGCCAGCAGCGGCGAACTGTCGGTGCTGCGCACGAGCCCGTGCTGGGATCGGCCAGGCCTTGTCAAATCGACCTGGCAACCCTACGCCAATCTTGAGCGCCGCTGGCTCAGCCCGGCGTTTCAAAGCGCTGACGACGCAGCGGTGTATGCCCGAGCACAGTTGCCGGCTGCTGCGGACAAGACCTGGGGCGGCTTGATCCTGCGCCGAACGGACGAACTGTACGTGGCCACGTTACCGGTTGAAGTGTCACGCGAAGATTTTGACAGCACCGAGATCCTGCCAGAGGAGGGCCGCAGCGCAGGCGTTTTTCCTTCCGGCTGCAGGATTTCGGCGCGTTATCGATCGCGCGTCGTGCGTGAGTTGTCGGTGGCATTTTCAGCGGTGCAGAAAGATATCTACCTGAACATGCTGTCGGTCGACACTGTTTATTCGGCGTTCACTCGCCGCCTGAAAAACTGGGATGAATACCTGTTCGCACCGGATGGCGCGTTGATCCGTTATCAGGCCGGTGTGTGGGAGCGATTGCGAGCTGATCTGCTGGCGGCTTTGTCGGACAACCAGAAGGTGCCTGCCACTCTCGACGCCGATCTGATCAAACAACGCATACACAGCGGTGAGCTGAAACCGATTGCCTGGATCGATTCTCTGGCCAGAATCGGCTACTTGCACGTTGTGGTCGGCAGCGAAGTCTGGGGCTCGCCCCGCGCGGTCCAGCAGTGGGTACCTTATGCCAAAGACCTGCAACCCTCGGCCGATTACGTCAAAGCCACGAGTGAACCATCCTGCAGCCCGGTCTTCATACAGGCCGATGCAGCCGCCCGGTACGTGCACGAGGCAATGGTCAGTCGCGACACGCTGACATTCGGGGTCATCCTGTATGCCAGAGAGGGCGCGTACCTCGCCACGTTACCGCTGACCGCGCAACGTTCCGGGTTGGCGCTGGATCGGATTTTCGTGCGGGGTCAATGGTTGCGCGGCTACACGTGGGACGCGCTGTATCTGCGTGCACCTTTGCCTCCGGTCGGCGCGCGCGCCGACGACGTACGCCACTGCTTTTTTACTCCCGACGACGTCCAGCAAGCGTGCAGGCGCGCCACTACACCCCAGGGATACAAGCCGATCTATTTTTCCTGTGCCGATGGCGCGCTGCTGAAGCTGCAACTGCACGCGTTCGAACCCGGCGAGTTTTTCGACCGCTTCGGTCAGATTGAATTACGCGCCAACACGTTCGTATCGCGCGAGCAGGCGGCGATCGACGAGCGGACCATGGCCAGAGGCCGGTTCGGCTTTACCGAGTACGTTCGGCGTATGGCCCGGGCCGGGCGACTGGAGGTCATTGCAACCAGTGATTGCTGGTCGCGTCATGGTCAGGTGGATGAAGACTGGCAGCCGCGTCGCGCCGACACGTCCCACGAACAACGCTGGCTGGAACATCCAGTGCCAGCACTGGGACCGATCTTCCATCACCCCGACGATGCTGCACGTTACGCTCACCAGCGCGTCGACAGCGAAACGCTCAGCCAGATCGGCTATGAGGGAGCGGTCCTGGCGCGGTCGACGAGCCAACGCTTTGTGCCGCTCGAACCGATTGCCGGGTTCGCCCATGGCGATAGCCTTCGTGCGCAGCTGTTCCGCACGACCTCCGACAGCCAATCGCGCCTTCCACCGCTGCGCCTTTTCGATGGTTACGTCTGTGTCGCCAGCCACCAGTTCAATCGGTCGCAGAACACCACGCCGACCACGGACATCGAGCAGATCGGGGCTCATTTTCCTACACCTGATCGCCTGCATGCGCACACTCATGACCTGAAAAACCGCGGGCTGGACATTGAGCGTTATTACTACTCCACACCTGGGCATGCGCTGCTTGAATACGTTCCTGATTATTCAGCTGATGAAAGCGCGCTGTTGTTGTCGGCGCATTCGCTGGTATTCAGGGGCGGGCGCTGGCTCAGCCGGTTGAGTCCTGCTGAGTTCGTCGCTCAACTCAGGCAACTGGGGGAAGTGCGCGTGCTGGTCGCCGGTGACTATTGGCGCCAGACGGGACGCCTGCGCGGCAGCTGGAAAACCCGCCGGCAGCAATCAACACTTGTCGGGACATTGCGCCTCAGAGACGAGCTATAAAGCGCGGGCGCGGGCAGTGCGGCTGCCCGCGCCCAAGCGTTCAGGGCGCCATATCTGCCGTGCGCTGGCCCAGCGGTGCCAGTAACAGCCTGTCGAGCAACCACACCACCACCAACGATGCCCCGACCAGCGGGAAAATCACTGCCAGCGCGAGCATGATCGCCACGCCGGTTTTCCATTTTGGCAGGTCATGGCGCAGCGGCGGAACGCCGAATTTGCCTTCTGGCCGACGCTTCCACCAGATCACCACGCCGCTGACGGCGCTGAGCAGAATCATCAGGCAGATCAGCAGCTCGGTAGGTTGAATTTCGTATAACCAAGCTGCCGAGATCGCTAAATACTCTTAAGAACTGTCATGTGTGACAGTGTCGGCAAGCTTGGTTTTGACGATAGGCTGACATCGCAGAACTAATATTTTCACCACGAAAAAAGGACATATGCGATGAACACAATTAGAGTTGGAGCTGGCGTCGCCATGATCTGCTCGCTATTCGTTTTGCCGTTCAACGTCAGTGCTGGCTATACATTTCCGACCTGCCAGCAAGCCTGGGCAGATAGCGAAGCTCGTCATTCATGTGTGTCGATCAGAAGTGGTTCGGTTGTCATTCCTGAAGCTTCCGAATCAGGTCACCGTAAATGCGTTATCAAAGTTAAATGTCAACAAAACAGCGGATATTTCAGCCCTCAGGATGACGTTACGGTTGACGTGAATGAGGTGCGTGATCTCAATAACTGTAATGGACATCTGAAGGTTGGCAGTTGTTGAAGTGTAATAAGTGCGGGCAGCGGATACTGCCCGCGCTTTGGGTCAGTTTGTAGAATTCACGGCTCGCCGGACGCTTCGGACGACAAAGAAACGGTCAAGCAACCACACCACCACCAGCGATGCCCCGACCAGCGGGAAAATCACTGCCAGCGCGAGCATGATCGCCACGCCGGTTTTCCATTTCGGCAGATCATGGCGCAGCGGCGGTACACCGAACTTGCCTTCGGGCCGACGCTTCCACCAGATCACCACGCCGCTGACGGCGCTGAGCAGAATCATCAGGCAGATCAGCAGCACGACGATCTGGTTGAAAGTGCCGAACATCTTGCCTTCATGGAGCATCACGCCGATTTCCGTGGCGCGAGCGACCGTGCCGTACTGCTCGAAACGCACATCCGCAAGGACCTTGCCGGTGTACTGATCAATATGCAGAGTGGCGTCGTTGCGCGGGTCATCGGCGAACACCGCGACGGTGAACACGCCGGTGGCGGTGGTCGGCAGGGTGATGCTGTAGCCCGGTTCGACTTTGCGCTCGGTGGCGATGTTCTGTACGGCTTGCAGGCTGACGGCCGGCGCGGCAGGCCCGGCATGAGCGCCCGCATGCGCCATGTGCTCGGCATGGTCGCCGGACATCGGCATCGGCGTGTTCTCCATCGCCCACGGCACGGTCTGGCGCGTGGCGCTGTTGAGGCTGCGCGCTTCAACGTCGGAGGTCGGCACGTTGTTCCACATCGCGGCTGGGAACACGTTCCATACCGCCGCATATTGTTTGCCCCAGAAACCGGTCCAGGTCATGCCGCTGAGCAGCATCACCAGCAACAGTGTTGCGCCCCAGAACCCGGTGACGGCGTGCAGATCACGCCACAGCACGCGACCGCGCGCGTTCAGCCGTGGCCACAAAATGCCCGCCGCCTGACCCCGCGGCCACCACAGAAACAACCCCGACACCACCAGCACTACGCCCCAGCCAGCGGCCATTTCGATCAGCCGGTCACCGACGGTGCCGATCATCAATTCGCCGTGGATGGCGCGGGCAATGGCTTGCAGATTCTGCTTGGCATCCTGCTCGCCCAGGATGTCGCCGTGGTATGGATCGACGAACACGTTGAGTTCGTGGCCGGCATTGTTGACCACGAACTGTGCGCTGCGCTCGGCGTTCAGTGGCGGCAGGTACTGGGTCACCTGGCCTTGCGGATAGGCGTTTTTCACCCGTTGCAGCAGGTCATCGGCCGGCACCGTGTGATGACCGACGGGGACGTTGAGCAAGCTGCTGTACATCAACGAGTCGAGTTGCGGTTTGAACAGGTAAATGATGCCGGTCAGCGCCAGCATTACCATGAACGGGGCGACGAACAGGCCCGCATAAAAATGCCAACGCCAGGCCAGGTTGTAGAAATTCGGTTGGGGCTGTTTCATCAGGTTTGCTCCGCTTGGCTTGGATCTTCTGGTTGTCTGTTTACCTGTGGGAGCGAGCCTGCCCACGAAGCGGTTGGTCAGTCGCCATCGATGCTGACTGTGCCGCCGTCTTCGCGAGCAGGCTCGCTCCCACAAGGGGATGGTGTTGACCGTTAGAAACTCATATCGACTTTGGTCCAGAGCGTGCGCCCGGGTTCATTAATGGCTTGCGGATCGTTGGCCGGATAGCCAAAACCGGCGTTGCCGGCCAGGTTAAGGTGTTCGGCGTACGCCTTGCCGAACAGGTTGTCGACGCCGCTGCTGACCTTCCAGTTTTTGTTGATCCGGTAGGCCGCGTTGAGCGAAAACACGCCGAAACCTGCGCTCTGGTCGTAGTCCTTGCCGACCACGTTGCCCTTGTTCTGATCGATACGGTGCTGCGCGGCGACCACCCGCCACAGGGCTCCGGCGCTCCAGTCGTCCTCGCTGTAGGTCAGGCCGAAACGCGCATCCAGCGGCGGCATTTGCGGCAGGGCCTTGCCGTCACTGCTGTTCTTGCCCCAGGCGTAGGCGAGTGTTGCATCGGCTTTCCAGTGGTCGGTGAGCTTGTAGGCCGCACCGACTTCGCCGCCCATGATGCGCGCGTCGATGTTCTCGGCGCGCGAGGTGCTCATGCCCATCATCGCCGGGGTGTAATCGAAGAGGATGTAATCGCGCACCACGCCGACGTAACCGGACGCCCAGGCTTCGAGGTCGGCGCTTTTGTAGTTCAGACCGAAGTCGAACTGGGTGGTCTTTTCCGGTTTGATCGCATCGAATGCATTGACCGAACCCACCGGGCCGTTGCTTGCGGAAAACAGTTCCCAGTAATCCGGGAAACGCTGAGCGTGACCCAACCCGGCGTAAAGCGTGGTCGGGCTGTCGGCGAGGTCATGCTCGTAGCGCACAAAGCCGCTGGGCAGGGTGTCGGCGCGCGTATCGTCAGCGGTCGGGTTGGGCCGCGACAGCATTCCCGAGCCGATGGTTTGCCGGTAATCCTTGGCCGAGGCGCGGTCGAGCCGGGCGCCGCTGACCAGCCGATCACGCTCGGCGGCGTACCAGGTCATTTCGCTGAACACGCCATAGTTATGGAAATCGGCGTCCTTGCTGTACGGCAGCCCCTTGTAGGTATTGATGCCCATTGCACTGCGCTGACGGTGTTCGTTGGTCTGCGCATCGAGGCCGGTGATCAGCTGAATATCGGCCCAGCGCCAGGTCGCCTTGATCCGCGCGCCGAGGGTGCGGCGGTCTACATTCGAGGCCATCGGCCCGGCCATCATGCCGGTCCCGGACGGGGTGCGCAGGGTGTAGTTGTCCATCACATGGTCGGCGTAGTTGTAGTAGACCTGCGCTTCGAATTTCTCCAGCACGTCAGTAATGTTTGATTTCTCGAAGCGCAGGCCGAGGCTTTCGCGCAGGAACTGCGCACCGTCCATACCGCGTCCGGCATAGCGCGCTTCGCCATCGCCCTTGCCGGCGGTGAGCTCGATCAGGGTGTCGGCGTCCGGGGTCCAGCCGAGCGCAATATCACCGTTCCACTTGTCGTAGCGCGAGGCGACGATGTCGTTGTTGCCGTCGCGGTAGTCGTCAGAATGCGCGGTATTGCCGATCACCCGCACGTAGCCCAGCGGGCCGCCAGCAGCGGCGTCGATAACTTTGTCAAAGCGCCCGTGGGAACCGGCCAGAATGCTCGCGTTAACACGCGTGCCCAGTTCGCCGAAGCTTTCCGGTTCACGCTCGAACAGCACCGTGCCAGCCGAGGCGCCTGGGCCCCAAAGTACGGTTTGCGGGCCTTTGATCACTGTGAGCTGATCGTAGGTTTCCGGGGAAATGTACGAGGTCGGCGCATCCATTCGGCCAGGGCAGGCGCCGAGCATCAGGCTGCCGTTGGTGAGGATGTTCAGGCGCGAGCCGAACATGCCGCGCAGCACCGGATCGCCGTTGGTGCCGCCATTGCGCACCAGGGCAAAACCGGGAATGGTCTTCAGATAATCACCACCGTCGCTGGCCGGCACCGGTTGGCGCGGGTCTTTGGGGTTGGTGACGATGGTCAGCGGCGAGCTCGGTGCGACGGCGGTAATCACCGTCGGGCTCAGTTCTTGAGTGTGGCCGGCGTGTTCATCGGCCAGCACCAGCGGCGACAACAGGACGCCGCAAAGCACGGCGATGGCATGCCTGAAACGAATCGACGATTCGTGCAAAGCGAAAGACGCCGGGGCAGCACCCGAGCGGGAAACAGCAACAAACCTGGACATGACAATTTCCATCGAACAGTCGTAAACGACACGGCCGGCAGCCTGAAGCTGTCTTCTCAACCGTGTGCAATCAGAGGTGCGTGTTTACGTGGCGATGGGCGGGGCGCGGCTGCGGGCGCCCGGAAAGAAGGTTTGCCGGGCGTGACCCAGACGTGGAGCGGGCGGGGTGAAGGTGTTCGGGAGCGGGAGATTGAAGGCGATGAAGTCGCCGCCAGCGGTCAGCGCCGGGCAGTTGAACAGCAGGCTGCAGTAGCCGCATTTTTCCCATAGCACATGATGGGATGATTGCGGCGGGCAGTGATCGGCAGACGGCTTGGCGTCGTGGCTGCTGTGGTCCATGCCAGGCATGGCCATCGACATGTCCATGCTCATCGGCGTCGAAGTCGAGGCGTGTTGATCCATCGGCATCGACTGAGAAATCAGTGGGCCGATAAAGATCATCAACATGGCAAACAGGGCGATCCAGCTGCCGCGGGTCAGATGTTCTGTCTGACGGCGTTGCCGGGTTGGCCTGCTGCTTGGCGAGCGCATGGGCGAGGTCTGCCGGATGGCTTACTGAGCGTGAGCGTGCGCGTGCGTCTGCGTGGTTTCCGGCGGTTTTTTCTGCACGGCGACTTCGACGGTGACGTCGCCAGCCTTTTCGAAATGCAGGGTCATCGGGAAGCGTTTGCCATCGCTGAGCAGGCTGCGATCGCTCGGATTGAGCAGCATGACGTGATAGGCCATCGGCGCGAAGGTCACGTTGCCACCCGCCGGAATCGCCACGCTCGGCACCTGCTGCATCTTCATCAGATCATCTTGCATGAGGTGTTCGTGCAGTTGCGCTTCGGAGGCGATTGGCGAATCGACGCTTAACAGGCGGTCGTCGGTCTTCCCAGCGTTGTGAATGATGAAATAGGCAGCGACCGTTGGCGCATTCGGCGGCAGTTCCTGCGACCACGGATGTGCGATTTCCAGCGCGCCGGCCTTGTATTCGTGGGCATGGGCAAAGCACGCCGGCAACAGCAGCGCAGCGACGACGACGAGTTTGTTCAACATGGCAGTTCTCCAGAACGATTTGAAACGCGGGTTATTGCGCGAACAAATCAGACCAGAGGCGAGGCACGAGGGTTGAGACTCGGCCATTGCTGGCGCGGTGTCGGTGTTTGCAACGAGGCGGGCGCGACGCTGCGATTGCTCTCAAAGCGGGCGAAATACAACTGCGGCGAATGCCCCGGCAGCGCCACCAACGGCGCCGAGCCCGAGCAACACCAGCAATGCTGCATGTTCGAATGAGTGTCGTTGAGCGGCGCTTGCTGATCGCTGGCGCCGATATCGATAGCGACCATCTTCGTACCGCTGCCGGTGCAGAAACTGCTCCAGAGCAATTGTTCGGCCGGAGAACTGGCCGCCTGCGCCATCGCCCCGCTCATCGGCATGGCGAGCATGTTGAACAGCACTGCAAAGCAGGCGATCCAGGCAATTGCTAGCCGGTGTCGGTTCATGGGACAGATCCATTGGAGTGGGCGATCAGGCCCGGGCTATTTAGCCTGATCAGGGCCGATAAGTAAAAAAGCGTCGTGCGGTTTGGTGTCGCAGTGCTTTTAAAGTGTTACGGCATGCAGTCTCAAGCCAAGAGCTTTCATGACTTTCATGATAGTTGCGAATTCGGGGTTGCCGGTGTGGCTCAGAGCTTTATAAAGACTTTCGCGGCCCAAACCTGCATCCCGTGCTACTTGTGTCATGCCTTGAGCCCGGGCGATGTCATTGAGCGCTGCACGGATAAGGACGCCGTCGCCTTCATCGTCGTCAAAACAGGCATCCAGATACGCCGCCATGTCCTCGGGAGTTTTGAGGTACTCGGCGGCATCAAAACGGGCGAATTCTTCGCTCATGATCTACTCCTCATTTCCGATGTTATGAGCCATCTGCACGGCACGTTTGATATCTCTTTTTTGTGTCGATTTGTCGCCCCCGATCAGCAGCAGATAAATCACTTCACCTTTGCGTGTGAAGTACATCCTGTAACCAGGGCCATAATGGACACGCATTTCATAAACAGTGTCACCGACGAACCCGCAATCACCGAAGTTGCCATTTTCGGCTTTTTTGATTCTGGAGATGATTCGGCCTTTCCCATTGAGGTCTTTCAAGGCGTCGAGCCATTCGGAAAATATGCGGGATCGTTCAAAAGCGATCATGTCGGGATCGTATTCCTTGGGATACAAGCTGGCAAGCCGCTTTTCTTGGCTGTCTGCTTGTCGGGATTAAAGGAACCGAAGTATTGGGGTGAGGATGTAGTGAAAAACAGTCGGCTGCGTCCTCAAAAATTGCAGGTAAATTCGCAAATAAATTCGAAGTCAGGAAAAGTCTGACGTCGTCAGGGCCTCAAGGACTTCAGACGCTGATCGAAATCCCCGATCAACTTCTGGCAACCCCGGCCTCTGCAACACCAGCACCGGCACCCCACGCTCGCGCGCGACTTCCAGCTTCGGCTCGGTCGCGGTGCTGCCGCTGTTCTTGCTGATCAGTACATCGATCTGCCGGCGCTTGAACAGCGCTCGCTCATCCTCCAACAGAAACGGCCCACGGGCGCCGATGACTTCGCAGCGTTCGTTGCCGGGATAAACGTCGAGGGCGCGCAGGGTCCAGAACTGGCTCTCGGGAATTTCATCGAGGTGCTGCAGTGGTTCACGTCCAAGGGTGAACAGCGGTCGGCGAAACGGTTTGAGCGCAGCGATCAACTCGGCCCAGTCGCTGACTTCGCGCCAGTCGTCACCGGGCTGCGGCTGCCACGCCGGACGGCGTAATGCCCAGCAGGGGATGTCGGTCAGTCGCGCCGCTGTCGCAGCGTTCTGGCTGATCTGTGCGGCATAGGGATGCGTGGCGTCGAGCAGCAGATCGATGCCTTGGTCATGAATGAATTGCGCCAGACCTTCAGCGCCACCGTAACCACCGACACGCACCTGACAGGTCAGATCTGTCGGCACCCGGCCCACACCAGCGAGGCTGTAGATATGTTGCGGCCCCAGCGTGCGGGCAATCGCCAGCGCTTCCGTCACGCCGCCCAACAGCAGAATCCGCTTCATGCAAAACCTCCGGCATGCCCGACAATGCCGCCCTGACGATCGATCGCGAACACCTCGACCTGCACCTGCGCCGGCACCACGCTGCGGGCGAAATTCAACGCATGGCGGCAGACTTCATCACCGAGACCGACCCCTGCCGCAGCCGCCATGGCCAGCGCCTGCTGACTGGTGTTGGCCGTGCGAATGCCTTGCTGCAAGGTTGCGTCTGCGCCGATCGCTGCCGCCCAGTCAGCCAGTTGCGGCAAGTCGATGCTCGAGTGCCGTGAATGCAGGTCCATGTGCCCGGCGGCGAGTTTGCTGATCTTGCCGAAACCGCCGCACAGGCTGAGTTTTTCTACCGGCACTTTGCGCAAGTGCTTGAGCACCGCACCGACGAAGTCGCCCATTTCGATCAGGGCGATTTCCGGCAGATCGTAGACCCTGCGCATGGTGTCTTCGCTGGCGTTGCCGGTGCAGGCGGCGATGTGCAGGTAACCGTTGGTTTTCGCCACGTCGATGCCCTGATGGATTGAGGCGATGTAGGCCGCGCAGGAAAACGGCCGGACAATGCCGCTGGTGCCGAGGATCGACAGTCCGCCGAGAATGCCCAGGCGCGGGTTCATGGTTTTCAGCGCCAGTTCTGCGCCGCCTTCGACATTCACCGTGACTTCGAATCCCCCGCCATAGCCGGTCTCCGCCGCGAGCAGGCTCAGATGGTCACTGATCATTTTACGCGGCACCGGGTTGATCGCCGGTTCGCCCACCGCCAGCACCAGACCCGGGCGGGTCACGGTGCCGACGCCAGCACCGGCGATGAAACGCACGCCCGGCTCGGCCAGCAGCCGCACCTGCGAGTAGAGCAGCGCACCGTGGGTCACATCGGGATCGTCGCCGGCGTCCTTGATCGTGCCGGCTTCGGCGCCGTGCGCATTCAGTCGGCAGAACTCCAGACGCATCTGCACTTGTTTGCCCTTGGGCAAGACGATCTGCACCGCATCGGCCAACGTGCCGCTGAGCAGCAGGCGCGCGGCGGCGAGGCTGGTGGCGGTGGCGCAGCTGCCAGTGGTCAGGCCACTGCGCAGGGGCGCGGGTTGTTCGGCGGTTTCGTCACGCATCGAGGGGTTTGACCAGATCGAGCAGGGTGATCGGCAAGGCCTGGCGCCAGGTATCGAACTCGCCGAGCGGCTGGGCCTGGGCGACATGAATGCGCGTCAGCTCGCCGCCGTAGCGCTCGCGCCAGTTCATCAGCGTCAGTTCGCTTTGCAGCGTCACCGCGTTGGCGACCAGACGACCACCGGGTTTGAGCTGTTGCCAGCAGGTTTCAAACACGCCTTCGCGGGTCACGCCGCCACCGATGAACACCGCGTCTGGGCGCTCCAGTCCGGCCAGCACCTGCGGCGCCTTGCCGCGAATAAGTTGCAGGCCCGGGACCCCCAGCGCATCGCGATTGCGTTCGATCAGTTGCTGGCGACCCGCATCGGCCTCGATGGCCAGCGCGCGGCAGCTCGGGTGCGCGCGCATCCATTCAATGCCGATCGAGCCGCTGCCGGCGCCGACGTCCCAGAGCAGTTCACCGGGGGTCGGTGCGAGGCGGGCGAGGGTGATTGCGCGTACGTCGCGTTTGGTCAGTTGGCCGTCATGTTCGAATGCCGAATCAGGCAAACCGGCCAGACGCGACAAACCCTGCGTACCGGCATCCGCCAGGCATTCGAGGGCGATGACATTCAGATCAGCGCTCGCCGCATCAGGCCAGGCGCTGGCCATTGCGTCGACGCGCCGCTCGGCATCGCCGCCCAGATGCTCGAAAACGCTCATGTGACTGGCGCCGAAACCCCGCTCACGCAACAACTGCGCGGCCGCCGCCGGGCTCTGGCCGTCGTTGCTCAACAACAACAGACGCACGCCACTGGCCAGATGCGCATTCAGTGCCGCCAACGGTCGGGCCACCAGCGACAGCGTCACTACGTCCTGCAACGGCCAGCCAAGGCGCGCGGCGGCCAGCGAACAGGACGACGGCGCCGGCAGAACCTGCATCTCGTCACTCGGTACTTGCCGCGCCAGACTGGCGCCGACGCCGTAGAACATCGGATCACCGCTGGCCAGCACGCAGACTGCTTCACCACGACGTTCCAGCACGGGCGCGAGGGAAAACGGGCTCGGCCACAATTGCCGCTCACCGCCAAGGCACACCGGTAGCAGATCCAGCTGGCGTTGGCCGCCGACGATCCGCGAGGCGCCCATCAGGGCACGCCGGGCATTTTTGCCCAGGCCCTTGAAGCCGTCTTCACCGATTCCCACAACCGTCAGCCAAGGGCTCATTCCGATCCTCATTTATGCACAGTTTTACCGGCCGACATGATAACGCGATGGCTATGCACTGACTGCATTCTCTTTGCCAGTCGATAGAAATCAAATGTATCGGTTGTTTTTAGAAAGTTCGTTTTCTTGTTGTTAGTTTGCTGAAAGTCTACGAACAACGTCAGCCAGATACACTGGCTTAATCAATGAGGTTTTCCGTGAGTGAATTTAATAAGGTCTTGTTCGATGAAAATAACAGTGCGGTGCAGGACGGCAATCTTTTGTCTTTTTTTTCTGAAGTGAGCAGGGAAGACAAACGCTTTATAAAAAACAGCATGCGCTGGGCAGAACATAATGCGGACCTGCGCTTCAATAGGAAACTGGAGTCCGCCAACTGGTTTGAATTTTATTCGGGGCAACTCTGGTCGGTGGGTTGGGGGCTTGAGCATGAGCCTGTCATTGTTTCAGAAAAAAGCATCTCCGGCGATGTCGTCGAAATCTGGGCGAAGTCACTCTCTACGCTCTTGAGTCGAGAGAAAGTAAGAGCCATGAAGGCATCATTTCAGTTGCTGGAATTCGATCCGGCGGCCATCGATGTGTTTACCAACAGTACACGCAAGTTTGGTGATTTCCGGTTTTCACCGGCGCAGTACAACCGTTTCACCGAACTGGAAATAGTGATCAGTAACGTACGTTTGCTCAGTTCCGAGTGGGCCTCGACCTATCTGTTCTGGAATCTGCAGCACGACGGCTCGCAACTGGACATCCAGTCCAGACGTTTCGTCATCAAGCGAGCGCAGATCGACAAGTACCGCGAACGTCTGAATGCCGCAGTAGCCAAACTGCGAGTGAGAGAGATTGAATTGGCAGGTTGATGCGTTAGTTGTGTGATATCTGCGGATCTGGAAACAAGTTGAATGAAGTGTGGTTTGATTGTTCTATGCTCGGCAGGTAGTTTTGTTTTGCGCCATAGGGGTGCGTTGTTATTTAAAAAGGAATATACGTAATGAATATGGAAGTCGAACAAGTAATGTGCGCTGCTGAGCGCATTTCCTTGATTGAAGAATGCAACGCGTTTATCGCCGCGCAGCCTGTACGGAGTGCGCGAACCGCCCGTGTGGGTGTTGCACTGCCAATCGATAAGGACGAACTTAATGCGGCCATCATGGGCTCGGGTATTGCCGGTTTTGATGCAAGCATGTCCAAGCGAAGTAAGCGGATCGTCAAGAATACTTACATGTATGCCGATCTCGCAGCGTTGTTGAAGTATCCGGCGGCCTCGCAAAAAGAGCAGCGCTACAATGAGTTCATGCGTCTTATGAAACTGGCGGGCTGGTTCGCGTTCAGCCAGCCCTATAACCGTTACCAGGCCGAATCGCAAAAAGTGACGATGGACAATATTGCGCTGTCGATTATTCACGGCGCGGTGGGTGCTGCTGTCGGCCAGGGGCAGGCAGCCCTGAAAGTGCTGTCGACCGTGGCGGACTCGACCATGGAGGCGCTCAAGAATGAGCCGGAAGCGCTGGCACTGTTCGAAAAAAATTCGAAGAAAGGAGAAGGCGGCAACTTCTGCATGACCAGCGCCGTACAGGATGCCGAGGGCGGGATCACCATGGCGGTCGCGGCAGTACAGTATTTCGCCAAGGCGCAGCAGACCAAAGTGCTGTTCGTGGAATGGGCGCCCACCAGCGTCGAGGTGTACAACGGTGCGGCCACCATGGAAATGGATGAAGAGGACTATCTGGTCGCCGAGCCCCTGATCGTCAAGGCGCTGACCGCCATGCGCGAGAAAGCGTTGAGCATCGAATTTGGCCCCAAGGCCTGATTTCGCTTTAGGCCAGAGGTCAGAACCTCTGGCTTCTCAGGAGTGGCCAAATGAGCACCGGACTTGGTTGTAATGCATTCGTTTGCGCTGGAACGTTGGTTCTGATGGCGAACGAGTTGCCTGATGCACAGAAGACTGACGTACTGAATGCGCTGCTTTACGCGCAAACAGTGGCCGACCGCAACGTAGCGGATGTTCCGGCTATCGCTTCGTGGAACCAGGCCAGAAACAGGGCCATGAGCGTGACCGGGGCACTGCTGCTGGGAGAACCGGAGATACATTTTCCAGTGCCGGCGCCGGCCAGTTTCACCTTGCTGACATTGGCGCAGCAGGCCATGCACCGTGTGAATCCGGATATGGCTGTTATTGCCGATGGCTGGCTTCAGGGGGTGCGACTGGAGCAGACACCTGCTGCGCTCCAGTTGCTTGAAAAGCATGTCGTGAAAGAGGAAAAGTGGGTCCGGTTCCTGCTCACGCTCGTCTCTGCGCAAGCCAGCATCAGCACGGTAGTCATCTGCTTTGAGGCCGCCGACCTCAGGGAAGCGTCGGTTATTCAGCGCCGTTTCAGTGCTGGAGCCATGATCGGAAACATGTCTATTAGCGCAAGCAAGGCGTTGCTGGAGTCGGAAGACTATGATTTTTCGCGGGCAGCGATACTTTCGTTATTGGGAGAAAGGTGCCTGGAGCAAATCGTTGGCTTGACCTGAGCCGCTGTCGCTCGAGCGTTCAGCCTGTGTATCTGCCCGTCCCTGTTGCGTTCCGACGGGCAGACTTTTCATGCCGACGGACAAAGCAGGCATAATACCGCGCCTTCGCTTGCGAAGCGCCTTTGCCACGCAACCGGTCAGCCCCTTGAACGAACGCCCGACATCCACCGCTATACGCCCCTCGGCCTGTCCGGGGTTGCTGCGTATCGTCCAGGCGCTGGATGGCGGGATCTGCCGGATCAAACTCAATGGCGGTTCGATCAGCGCCGATCAGGCCGACACCGTGGCAGACGCCGCCGAACGCTTTGCCAGCGGCGCGATCGAGGCGACCAACCGCGCCAATCTGCAGATCCGCGGAATCGGCGCGCAGTCGGCGGCATTGATCGACAGCCTGCTCGCTGCCGGGCTTGGTCCGCGAACTGCTGCCGGCGACGACGTGCGCAATCTGATGCTCAGTCCCGCCGCCGGGATCGACCGGCAGATGCGCTTCGACACCCGCGCCCTCGCCGGGCAGATCCTCGACACCTTGCAAAGCCATCCGCGGTTCCATGAGTTGAGCGCCAAATTCGCCGTGCAACTGGACGGCGGCGAAGCGCTGGCGATGCTCGAGCATGCCCATGACCTGTGGTTGTCGGCGTTCGAGCTTGACGGCGAAACCCGGCTGGCTTTCGGGCTGGCCGGCTGCCCGACGGATCGTGCGCTCGGTGCGGTAGCTGTGGAACACGGCCACGCGTTGGTGGTAGCGGTGCTGGAACTGTTTCTCGACCTGGCGCGTCCCGAGCAAACGCGTATGCGCCATGTGCTCGAAGAACTTCCCGTGCTGGCGTTTCTTGAGCAGTTGAGAAGCCGCGTTCAGGTCAAAGCCATCAGTGGCTGGAAGCGTCAACCTGGGCAGGACGATCTGTATATCGGCGTCCATCCGCAAAGCATTGCCGGGCGAGTGTATGTCGGCGCCGTGCCGCCGCTGGGCCGCCTCGATCCGACAATGCTGCGCGGTGCCGCGCAACTGGCCCGCCAGTTCGGTGACGGCAGCCTGCGCTTGACGCCGTGGCAAAGCCTGCTGCTGCCGAATATCACGGCAGCGGATGCCGGCGAGGTGCTGCGTCGATTGCAGGCATTGGGCCTGTTGACCGAGGCCACTGAACCACTGGCGCGGCTGATCGCCTGCACCGGTGCCAGCGGTTGCGGCAAAGGCCTGGCCGACACCAAGGGCGACGCCCGGCAACTGGCGACGCTGTTGCCCGCAGCGGTCGATGTCCATCTGAGCGGCTGCGCACGTTCCTGCGCCGCCGCGCACTGTGCCCCAGCGACGCTGCTGGCCGTCAGTCCCGGTCATTACGATCTCTATTTTCGCGATGCAGCGCTGCCGGGTTTCGGCGCGCTGCACGCCTGCAACCTTACTATTGAAGCGGCTGCGACTCTGCTCGCCGCCCGCGCCCGGAGCCCCCTTGATGCTTGATTACATCCGCGACGGTCAGGAGATTTATCGCAACTCCTTCGCGATCATTCGCCGTGAGGCCAATCTGGCGCGCATCCCGGCCGACCTGGAAAAACTCGCGGTGCGGGTGATCCACGCCTGCGGCATGGTCGAAGCCGTCGACGGTCTGCAGTTTTCCGCAGGTGCCGGCAAGGCCGGACGCGATGCGCTGGCTGCCGGTGCGCCGATCCTGTGTGATGCGCGGATGGTCTCCGAAGGCGTGACCCGTGCACGCCTGCCGGCCAACAACGAAGTGATCTGCACCTTGCGTGACGAGAGCGTGGTGGATCTGGCTCGCGAGTTGGGCAATACACGTTCCGCCGCAGCGCTGGAGCTGTGGCGTCCGCACATGGAGGGCAGCGTGGTGGTGATCGGCAACGCGCCGACCGCGCTGTTCTATCTGCTGGAAATGCTCGACGCCGGTGCACCGAAACCAGCGCTGATTCTCGGCTTTCCGGTGGGCTTCGTCGGCGCAGCCGAATCAAAAGCCGCACTCGCCGCCGACAGCCGTGGCGTGCCGTTCGTGATCATGCAGGGCCGCCTCGGCGGCAGCGCCATGGCCGCAGCGGCCGTCAACGCGCTCGCCACGGAGGTGGAATGATGCAGGCCAAAGGACGTTTGATCGGCCTCGGTGTCGGCCCCGGTGATCCGGAACTGATTACCGTCAAAGCCCTGCGCCTGCTGCGCGAGTCGCCGGTGGTGGCGTACTTCGTCGCCAAGGGCAAAAAGGGCAACGCGTTCGGCATCATCGAAGCGCATCTGGTCGAAGCGCAGAACCTGCTGCCGCTGGTGTACCCGGTGACCACCGAAGCGTTGCCGGCCCCGCTGTCCTACGAGCAGGTGATCAGCGATTTCTACGACGAAGCCGCCGTGGCGGTCGCCGAGCATCTGGATGCCGGTCGCGATGTCGCGGTGATCTGCGAGGGTGATCCGTTCTTCTACGGCTCCTATATGTATCTGCATGATCGCCTCGCCACCCGTTACGAGGCCGAAGTGGTGCCGGGCGTGTGCTCGATGCTCGGCGGTGCTTCGGTGCTCGGCGCGCCGCTGGTTTACCGCAATCAGAGCCTGTCGGTGCTCTCTGGTGTGTTGCCGCATGAAGAGCTGAAGCGACGTCTGGCTGATGCCGACGCGGCGGTGATCATGAAACTGGGGCGCAACTTTCCCAAGGTTCGTCAGGTACTCGAAGAACTCGGCCTCGCTGAGCGTGCGCTGTATGTCGAGCGCGCGACCATGGCCAACCAGAAGATCGTGCCGATGGATCAGGTCGAGCCAATGTCCTCGCCATACTTCTCGTTGATCATCGTGCCCGGCGAACGGTGGCAAGGTTGATGACGCCGATTACTCCCGCCATCGTCATTCTCGGTCAGGGCAGCCTGGCCACCGCGCGGCGCATTCAGCAGGTGTACCCGGCGGCACAGATTCATGGCCTCGCCGGGCGCGTCGACGGTGCCGATTGCACGTATCAGGAATTCGGCGCGACCCTGCGTGCGCTGTATCAGCAAGACACGCCGATCATTGCCCTGTGTGCGGCGGGGATTGTCATTCGCACGCTGGCGCCGCTGTTGCTGGAAAAGGGCGCCGAGCCACCCGTGCTGGCGGTCGCTGAGGATGGCAGCGCAGTGGTGCCGTTGCTGGGCGGCCTCGGTGGGGTCAACGTCATGGCACGCGACATCGCTGCCGGATTGCAGGTGGCAGCAGCGATCACCACCAGTGGCGAGTTGCGCTTTGGTACCTGCCTGCTCAATCCACCGCGCGGTTATGCACTGGGCGATCTGGAATCGGGCAAGCGCTTTGTCTCCGACCTGCTTGCCGGCCACAGCGTGCGCATCGAAGGCGCCGCACCGTGGCTGGATCAGGCGCAGTTGACGCAGGACCCACAGGCGCAGCGCACGATCCGTGTCGGCAGTGCCGAGCGTCAAGCGAGCGCCGATGAATTACTGATTTACCCGCGCAGCGTCGCGGTGGCGGTGAATGCAGAGACAGGCGACCTGGCGCATGCCGTACGCAGCGCATTGCAGCAGGCAAAAGTCGCCACGCAATCGTTGGCCTGTCTGCTGGCGGCTGATAGTGACATGGCATCGACGACCTTGCGCGAAGCGGCGCTCGAATTGGGCGTGCCGCTGCGCTTTGTCGCCGCGGCAACTGATGCGCAGGCCATCGCGCTGGCTGCCGTACCGCAAGCGCAGATTCATCTTGTGCACAATCTGGCCATTGCAGTGGCCGCCGAGCCGCTGGACATCGAGCACGTCGGCCGCCCTCGCGGTCGTCTCGCGGTGATCGGCCTCGGTCCCGGTGCCGCCGAATTGATGGTGCCGGCGGTGAAGGCCGAACTGGCCCGCGCCACCGACGTGCTCGGCTACGAAACCTACGTGCGCATGGCTGGCCCCTTCCGCGACGATCAGGTGCAGCACTGCACCGACAACCGCGAAGAGATGCAGCGCGCCCGCCACGCCTTCCGCCTCGCTGCTGAAGGGCGTTCGGTGATCGTCGTGTCCTCGGGCGACCCCGGTGTGTTCGCCATGGCCGCGGCGGTGCTCGAAGCGCTGCACGAATCGAGCGACCCGGCGTGGCACCGCGTCGATCTGCAAATCCTGCCCGGTGTCTCCGCTTCGCTGGCCACCGCCGCGCAGGCCGGTGCGCCACTGGGTCATGACTTCTGCGTGATGTCGCTGTCGGACAACCTCAAACCGTGGTCGATCATCGAAAAACGTCTGGACCTCGCAGCGCAAGCGGATCTGGCGCTGGCGTTCTATAACCCGATTTCCCGTGCGCGTCCGTGGCAATTGGGCCGGGCGCTGGAAATCGTTGCGCAGCACCGCACGCCGCAAACGCCCGTCGTGCTGGGCCGTGACATCGGCCGTCCGGGCCAGACCTTGCGCACCATCACCCTCGGCGCGCTGACGGCGGATCAGGTCGACATGCGCACGATGGTGCTGATCGGCTCCTCC
>Ga0307408_100000975_pt1 | contig 22156 bp, 18 predicted proteins | sample 322Cmetagenome_FD_202116 | JGI IMG/M metagenome (GOLD analysis project Ga0307408, IMG submission 202116) | Maize rhizosphere microbial communities from greenhouse at UC Davis, California, United States - 322HYB-C-3 | ecosystem: Host-associated > Plants > Roots > Rhizosphere > Soil | place... | reverse complement strand
CACGACAGGCTACTAAGCTTGTTATTTGACAAATTCTCAATCAACGACATTCATTAAAAATCTTACATAACAAACAAGACAAATTTTAAACTTAAAAAATCGTAAAAATGACAAGTAACAAACCGCTATCGAAATTGAACATCTTCAGTTTCAATGGAGTCCAAATGAGAACATTCCACATCACCTGGATGATGTTTTTCGTATGCTTTTTTGGATGGTTCGGACTAGCGCCTTTAATGCCTACCATACGCGAAGACCTGGGATTGAGCAAAGGACAAGTTGGAAATTTAATTATCGCATCAGTATCATCAACTATTATCGCTCGCCTAATTATTGGACGGCTTTGCGATACATGGGGGCCAAGAATCACCGCTGTCCGCTTACTTGTTATAGGTGCCATTCCTGTAATGCTAGTTGGCTTAGCACACGACTACTCCACATTCCTGCTATTCCGCTTAGCAATTGGAATGATCGGTGCATCTTTCGTAATTACACAATTTCACACATCTACAATGTTTGCCCCTGAAATAAAAGGAACAGCAAACGCAGTTACCGGTGGCTGGGGAAACCTGGGCGGCGGTATCACCAACATGGTAATGCCAATCATCTTTGCTTCCATCGTTGGCATGGGCTACACAAAAGGCGAAGCCTGGAGATACGCGATGGTATTTCCGGGTGTAATGATGCTTATTATAGCCTTTGTTTATTACAAATACACAAAAGACACTCCAAAAGGAAACTATAAGGAAATTGGATACACCAAAGAAGCTTCTGGCAAAACCGACTGGTCTATACTTGCAGATTGGAGAGTTTGGGCTTTAATGCTTGCCTATGCAATGTGCTTTGGGATGGAAATCACATTCGACAACGTAGCATCACTACATTTCGTTGACACTTTCGGACTAAAACAAGAAACTGCCGGATTATTAGCCGGAATTTTTGGAGCAATGAATCTTTTTGCACGTGCAATAGGCGGAATTGTGGCAGATAAAGTTGGAAAAAGCTATGGAATGAAAGGAAAAGGCTTTTTATTGGCAGCAATGCTTCTTCTTGAAGGCATAGGTTTAACATTCTTTGCTGGATCAACGTCGGTTACAATGGCGGTTATTTACATGCTAACTTTCGCCATGTTCCTAAAAATGTCTAATGGCGCTACTTACGCCATCGTTCCATTTATCAACAAAAAGAATGGAGGCTTAGTAGGCGGAATTGTAGGTGCTGGTGGAAACATCGGAGGAATGCTTTTTGGCTTCTTATTCAAATCAGAATCCATTACTTATGGGGAAGCATTTAATTATATTGGATACGCTGTAATCGCGGTTTCCGCAATTATTTTGGTAACTAAATTCAGCAAACAGCAAAAATCAGAAGATTTCATCACAGAAAAACCCGAAGAAATCAAAAAACTACCAGCAGAATCACTGGTTTAACCCAAAAACACCCACCATTATTTTAAGATTATCATAAAAACACCCCGAAAAGAAATCTTAAAATAATTAAATTGATAATTTTATCCATAAATACGCCACAAACCATGTATTTATGGATAAAATTTTCTAAAACATTCAAAAAAACATTACTTATTTCATATTTTTGAGTAACCATTAGAGACAGCAACCAAAATAGCTCACCCTCTACATGTAACGATCGAAGATTAATTTATTTAGGATAAAATGGCGGCTAATCATCTACAAGAAAAGTTCACCTCAACATGTTGCTACTGTGGCGTTGGTTGTGGGGTAGTGGTGGACAAAGAAAAGAATGGCTCCATCACGGTAACTGGCGATAAAGACCATCCGGTTAACCAGGGGATGCTTTGCAGTAAGGGATTAAACTTACAGTATACCGTAAATGATAAAACAGACCGCCTGCTCTACCCCGAAATGCGGTTTAATAAAAACATGCCTCGCCAGCGTGTTTCATGGGACAGTGCATTAGAACGTACTGCTGCTGTTTTTAAAACCTTTATCGAAAAATATGGTCCGGATTCCGTAGCTTTTTATGCTTCAGGGCAGTGCTTAACCGAAGAATATTATGTTATCAATAAATTAATTAAAGGATTTATTGGCAGCAATAACATTGATACCAACTCAAGGCTATGCATGAGCAGCGCCGTAGTTGGTTATAAAATGTCTTTGGGCGAGGACAGTGTTCCGGTTTGCTATGACGATATCGAACTTGCTGACTGTTTTTTTGTAACCGGTGCTAACCCAGCCTGGTGCCACCCAATTTTATGGCGCCGCGTTGAGGCACACAAGTCGGCTAACCCAAACACCAAAATCATCGTGGTTGACCCACGTGTTACCGATACCTGCTCTATAGCCGACCTGCATTTGCAGATCAACCCGGGAACCGATATCACACTTAACTATGCTATCGGCCGTGCACTGATTGAAAATGGCGATATCGATTCCTATTTCATTAATAATCACACTGAAGGTTTTGAGAAATACCGTGAACTGGTATTCCAGAAAACCATTTTCGAAGCTTCCGTTATTTGCGGCGTTAGTGAAGATGATATCCTTTTAGCTGCCGAATATATTGGCGATGCCAAAGGATTTATAACTATGTGGACTATGGGGCTTAACCAAAGCTCTGTTGGAACCAGCAAAAACCTTAGCCTAATCAACCTAAATCTTATTACAGGCCATATCGGCAAACCTGGTTCTGGCCCGTTTTCATTAACAGGGCAGCCAAACGCAATGGGCGGCCGTGAAGTTGGTGGCTTGTCAAACCTTCTTCCAGCACACCGTAACCTTGCAAACCCCGTTCATCGCGAAGAAATTCAAAAGTTTTGGGGCGGTACTACCATTGCTGAGAAACCAGGCTTAACTGCTACCGAAATGTTCGAGGCATTAAATGACGGACGTTTAAAAGCGATCTGGATTTTATGTACAAACCCGCTTACCAGCTTACCAAATACTCGCTTTGCCGCGCAAGCATTAAAAAAAGCAAAGTTTGTGGTAGTTCAGGAAGTAAGTAACAAACCCGAAACGCTACAGTACGCCGACGTTATTCTTCCTGCTGCTGCATGGACTGAAAAAGAAGGCACCATGACTAATTCCGAAAGAAGGATTAGTTATCTAAATCAAATTGTACCCCCTCCAGGAGAAGCATTGCCTGACGCTGAGATCATCTGCCGCTTTGCTAAAAAGATGGGCTTTCATGGTTTCGACTTTGCCTCAATGGAGGATATTTATAAAGAACATACCAAGCTTACAGCTAAAACTAATATTAATATCCAGGGCTTGAATTACAGTATTATAAAAGAACATAAAACTGTACAATGGCCATATAATAAAAAAGCAAACACTGGCACCAAACGCTTATTTGCTGACAAGAAATTTTATACGCCATCAAGCAAGGCTATAATTCATGCGCCTGAAGACGTTCTGCTTAGTGAGCAACCTGACGAAGACTTTCCGTTCATTTTAACCACCGGCCGTATCAGGGATCATTGGCATACAATGAGCAAAACCGGAAAGGTTAACAAACTGAGAAAACATATTCCGCAGGCATTCCTTGAAATACACCCCTCAGATGCAGAACGCCTTTCCATTAAAGATGGGGAAATCGTCAATGTAACTTCAAAGCGCGGAGATGTACGGGTAAAGGCGAAAGTTTCTGACACCATTAAAGCTGGGGTAGTTTTCCTCCCTATGCATTGGGGTAAAATTTTAGGCAGCGATTTAAATCGCGCTAACAATATTACAAGCCCTATTTTAGATCCTTTTTCAAAGGAACCCGACTTTAAATATTGTGCCGTTCAGGTAGAAAAATATAAAAAGCCGGCACAACGCATCGTAGTTATAGGCGCGGGAGCAGGCTCATATGGCTTTGTTAAAAGCTACCGCGAAATCAATCAGGAAGACGAAATTACGATCTTCAGTAAAGAAGACTTCCCTTTTTACAATAGGGTTATGCTTCCGGATTACATCAGTGGCGAACAGCAATGGGAGCAACTGGTAAAAATGAAAGACTCGGAAGAACCCCAATACAATATTCGCTTATTACGTGGGGTAAGTGTTGAAAAGATTAATCGCGAGGAGAAATATGTAACAGACTCAAGAGGTATTAGAACCCCTTATGACGTATTGATCATGGCAACCGGAAGCCGTGCAGCTGTCCCGAGAAACGTACCTTCCCTACCTGGCATTTTCACGATGAGAAGCCGTACCGATGCCGACAATTTCAAAAAACACGTACCTAAAAACGGGCATGTTGTAATTGTTGGAGGTGGTTTGCTTGGCTTGGAAATGGCTGCTTCTTTAAGAGAAATTGGTATAAAAGTTACCATCGTGCAACGTATTTCACGCTTCTTAAACCGCCAGCTTGATCCGCTTGGAAGCCAATTATTGCATGAAGAAATGGTTGACCAAGGTTGTGATATTTATTACAACGATGAGGTTCAACTATTCTACGGCCGCTCAAAACTTACCGGCGTTGGGCTAGCCAGTGGTAGAAAGATCAACTGCGATGCAATGATAGTTGCAATTGGAACTACCCCGAATCTTGAACTTGCGAAAGAGAGCGGGATCGATTGCAAGCGTGGTGTTGTTGTAGATGAACGTCTGCAAACAAGTGACCCATCAATTTTTGCTCTGGGTGAAATTGCAGAGTTTGAAGGTATTTTATACGGAATTACCGCAGCAGCAGAACAACAAGCAGAGATCGTTGCAAAATATCTAAATGGCGACATTTCATGCTACTATCAGGGCAGTTTATTCATGAATATCATCAAAATTCAAGGCTTCGACCTTTGCAGTATAGGTATTCCTGAATCGCCAGACGATAAAAACTACGAAGAAATAGTTTTCATCGATAAAGCCAAGCGCTACTACAAAAAATGTATTATTCATGAAGACCGCCTGGTCGGTGCCATTCTTATTGGTGACAAATCTGAGTTCCAGGAGTTCAGGGAACTGATCGGGAACAAGACTGAGCTTAGCGAGAAGCGTATTCAATTGCTCAGAAGCGGCAAAAAAGCAGATCCGGTACTTGGAAAATTGGTTTGTAGCTGCAATAATGTAGGCAGCGAGAATATTAAAAACAAAGTACAAGGTGGCTGCACCGACTTTAAAGAGCTATGTGCTTCTACCGGCGCCGGCACTGGTTGCGGATCTTGCCGCCCAGAGGTGAAACGCCTGCTTGAAGAAAGTTTGAAAGATGTATTAGTTGAAAGCGCAACGGTATGACACAGGAAACAACAGCAAAAAAGCATATCATAAAAATCAACCTGCCGGGAGGTATTGTAGCGGCGGGTGATTTGCTCGACATTTTAAATTCTGCCGAAAAAGCCGGAATTTCTACAGTAAGCCTGGGCAATAGGCAGCAGCTATTTTTGGCTGTTACAGAGGATGGGCTCGAAGATTTAGAACACGAGTTTCTGATTGCTGACATTGACTATGAAAAAGATGCTGATACTTACCCTAATATTATTAGTTCATATGTATCCGAAGACATTTTCAGTGTTTCCAACTGGTTGCGTGAAGGAGTTTACAAGGATATTTTAGACGGATTTGAATTCAAGCCTCAACTGAAAATCAATCTTGCAGACAACAACCAAACCTTTATTCCATTTTTCACCGGAAACCTGAATTATATTGCATCCGGAATAAGTAATTTCTGGCATCTACATATCCGTTTTCCTAAGACAAATAACTTCTACTCATGGCCGAGCCTTGTTTATACTGAAGATATTGCTGCTTTAAGTAAACTTATTGAAGAGAATATTTACGCCAATAAAAACCTCTTCTATGATAAAGAGGAAATTGATGGCAGCATTCTTTATGAGAAGATTTCCATATTAAAAAGCTTTATTACGCAATCGCCTAATGAGCCATTAACACTCCCAGATTTCCAGCTTCCATATTACGAAGGCTTAAATAAGTACGGAAATAACAAATATTGGCTGGGTATTTATAAGCGTAATGAAGAATACTCAGTATCTTTCTTAAAAGATGTTTGTGCCCTTTGCCTTCAAACCCGCGTGGGCCAAATCTATACTACCCCCTGGAAATCTTTAATTATCAAAGACATTCATCCAGAGGACAGAAAACTTTGGAATACTGCACTGGCAAAAAACCGCATCAATGTACGCCACGCTTCTAACGAGCTAAACTGGCAACTTGAAGATAATTGCCAATATGGTTTAAAACTGAAGCAACACCTGGTACGCCAGTTTGATATTATAGATTTACGTACTTTCAAACTAAGTTTTGCAATCAAAATCAATCCTAAAACAGGTTTGTTTGGTTCGGTAATTATCAAAAAGCTCGTAACAGAAGAGGGCGAGGAAGATGCATTTGATATTTTACACACCCGGGATTTCAATCCAAATTCGAAGGATTTTATTATCTACAGGGAAAATGTAAAATACAGTGACTTAGCAGATGTCCTATCTGGCCTCTGCGATTACTTTTACACCATTCAAACGGATGGTAGCTTGTTAGTTGCTCCTTCAATAGCTGAAGAAGCCAAACAAGAGGAAGTCGAGGTGATCCTTCATCAGTGCAAAAACTGTGGTACTGTTTATGATTCTGCTTACGGCGATGATTTTAATAGCATTGCTCCAGGTACAGCTTTCAGTCTTTTACCGGAAACCTATTGCTGCCCTACCTGCGATTCCTCAAAGTCGGATTTTGTAGAAGTAGATAAAAATTCATTAGCCTTTTTCGCATAACTAAGAATAAAAGGGCATCAGCCACTCAACCCGGCTGATGTTCTTCTTAAAATCCATCAAAACCTAAGCCGAATCTCTCTGGAATGTAAATTCGCAAAGTATATCAAGAGTAAAATAAGCTATCCCTTATAGCTAAGGCAAAATTTAGCTAAGTTTGTACTAATGAATTTCAACAACCTTCAAATTCTTATCGCTAACTGTCGTATAAAACAAGTTTTTACAAGCTCAGTTAAGCTTATTTTTTGAATGTGATGGCTATGGTGAGAGATGAATTTGGAAGGAAATTTAAAACCCTTCGCGTAAGCTTAATTAATACTTGCAACCTGGGATGCGTATACTGCACCTGCGGAACGGAAGATTTGAAGTCAAACCACCTCCTCACTAAAGAGCAAGGTCTTACTGTAACCGAACTTGCTGAAATCATATCCGGGCTACATAACGCTTTAGATTTAGAAACCATTCGATTTACAGGGGGAGAACCGCTGTTATACAAAGGACTCTGCGACATAATAGCATCTTCTAAGGCTATTGGCGTAAAAAACCTGAAACTAACAACCAATGGGCTTCTATTAGAAAACATCGCTGCTGACCTTGCATCTGCAGGACTTACCTCTATGAATGTATCATTGGATGCAATAGATGAGGATATTTTCTATAAAGTTAGCCGCCGTAGTGGCATTCACCGGATTTTAAAAGGCATCGATAAAGCAGTTGAATGCGGTATTGACGTTAAAATAAACTCGGTTGTTATGCGCCATGTAAACGAATCGCAAATTTTACCATTACTGGAGTTTGCATTTGAGCGAAACATTAAACTTCGTTTCCTGGAAATTATGGCTATGGGGCATTTATTCGGGCAGGCTGACAAACATTTCATCTCTCAGGAGGAAATATTAAACATCATTAGCACCCAATACAATTTCAACCGCCTGCATAGAACCCCTTCAGCAACTGCTAATTACTGGGAAACAAGCGAGAGCAAGGTTTTCGGAATTATTGCTAATGAAAGCGAACCCTTTTGCGGCGACTGTAACCGCCTGCGGCTTGATTCGCTTGGAAATATTTACGGATGCCTAAGCAGCAACCACCCAATTTCAATAAAAGAAACTAAAGATACAAGCCAGCTTTTTGAGAGCTTGCAACAGGCAATGGCCCAAAAACAGGCAGTAAAATTTGCTGGAAGTAATTTGAGTATGTTAAATATAGGAGGCTAGATGGAGATTGAAGTTTTTGCGATACTAAAAGAACATTTTGATAAACAATTTTCGGTAACCGGAAATATAGAAAACATTGCATCCTTGAGGCAGCATCTGCTGGACATTAATCCGGGTGCACAATCAATTTTAAAATCGTGCAGGTTTGCCGTAGGTGACGAATTTGTTAGTGACACATACCTTTTAAACGAAAATGACAGTATCAGCATCATCCCTCCCAGCAGTGGAGGTTAGTAAATATATTTCAGAGCAGCCTCTGGACCTTGTAGGGCTGTTGGCATCGTCGCACCACCCTTTAGCAGGAGCAGTTGTTCTATTCAGCGGAGATGTTCGGGATAATAACCTCGGTAAACAAGTTGCCTATCTTGAATATGAAGCTAAAGAAAGTATGGCTGCTAAAATGATTCATGAAATTTTAGAGGAAGCTAAACAACGCTGGAATCTGAACATTGCAGTGGCTCAACATCGTATTGGCCAAGTTGCAATTAGCGAATCGGCTGTGGTTGTAATTACAGCTACGCCACACCGCCGCGAGGCTTACGAAGCCAACCGGTACATTATTGACCGCATCAAACACGAAGTGCCTATCTGGAAATGTGAATACTTTACGGATGGAACAAAGAAATGGGGTGGAAACTGCAATTGCCATGATATTACCGGCGACCCTGCAAAACATATTTATGAAGTTCCCGGGCTTGGTGCCTAATGGATGTGAGCAATAAGGTTTGAGCTATCAGCCTGAAACCTTATACCTGAACCCTGCAACCCCAAAAACAAATGAAACCAACCATCACCATAGAATATTGCCCTAAATGTGGCTGGATGCTTCGTTCTGCCTACTTTGCGCAAGAACTTTTAACCACATTTACCGATGATATAAAGGGGGTTTTACTCCAACCTTCTGAAATTAGTGGCAGCTTTAAGATTTTTATAAATGAATCCCTTATTTTTGATAGGAAAAGGGCTGGAGGATTTCCCGAAATTAAAGAACTTAAGCAAAACGTTCGGGATATTGTAAATCCGGAAAAAAGCCTCGGACATTCAGATAAAAAATAAAGCTATGAGCAATCTTTTAGGAGTAGTTTTAAGTGGCGGCCAAAGCAAACGCATGGGCCGCGACAAAGGCCTTATGGATATTGGAAATACCAAATGGGCTGTTTCTATAGCAGAAAAACTTCGTAATCTGGGTTTAGATGTAGTGGTCTCTGTAAACGAATCTCAAAAGGATGCTTATCGGGAAATCTTTCCCAACAATCACTTAATTATCGATAATACGTCTATAAGTGGGCCTTTGAACGGATTATTGAGTGTCCATAAGGCATATCCTGATAAGGACCTTCTTTTAATGGCTTGTGACCTGATTGATATGGACGAGCCAACCTTAAGCCATTTGCTTGAGGCATATAAGTCTGAACCCGGTTTTGACTTTTATATCTATAGTTTGAATGGCTTTACAGAACCATTCTGTGCTATTTATACAGCCAAAGCTCTAGCTCATATTTACCACAATATGGAGGCGCACGAAATAAAAAAATACAGCCTTCATGAAAGGTTTGAAGACGGAAATACCAAATACATTCCAATTAAAGACACTAAAGTATTTAACAACTATAACAGTTTATAAGGTTCTTGCTATTTAATGAGGTTTATTAAATCAGGCTTATTTTATCTTTCTACCTTACTTTTACTACTTACAGCAAACTGCAGCGCCCCCAATAGCAATGCAGAAGTTATTTTAATTCAGGATTCAACACTTAAATCGGCCAGGATAAGTAAAACCACCGGATTTAAAGCCGAGGCTTTACATATCGAGCTAGTTGGCTTGAGCATCTCTGCCGATAGCTACGGAAACCTGGTATTAAAATCGGGTGGGAAATCGGTCAGAAAAGCAATCGATCTAGGAAAAGGCTTTTACACACACGCTATCCACTATTATGATAATGCCGAAAGCGTTGCACTCTTTTTTGAGACTATGGATAGCCAGGGAAGCTATAATAAAGTGTATTGCCTGAATAAAGAAACCGGACAAACAGAATGGCAAACCACTTTGGGCAATTTTAGCTTAAGTGTTGGCCAGGCAGAAAATGACATTCTATATTTAGGAAGCAGTGAAAACGTTTATGCGCTCAACCTGAAAACAGGTAAGCTACTCTGGCAGACTGAAGGTTTATACCATCTCTATGGCTTTAACTATTATGACAGCATTGCGGTTACTCCCTCCCGAATTAAGCTCATAGGCCAAACCCAGGCATCTTCGTTTAGCAGGGACAGGGAAAATAAAACTGTTTCTATAAACAAGCAAAATGGGAAAATACAAGCAGTAAAGTTGGCAGATGGCCCGGAATCACCAGACAGATACTAAAAATTTACTTTTATAACTTTAAATGAATCAGAGGGAATAAACTGTAAAACATTAATTGTTGCACCAGGCAGGTCAAGATGCATGGTGTTAACCTGTTCAGCAAAGGCATCAAACAACAAAGCATTTGAAATTTCAAGGGACTTAATTTTCACATCAGATACTGGTACAGAAAACTTTACCTGCACTACATTCTCTTCTACACGCTTTATAGAACCCAATTGAAATGCTATTGTCTTTTTATTGGCCTTCACCAGCATCTTTTTAGCCACATATCCCGCAACCATGCTACTTTCTATGTCATCAACCGTTGCAAAATCGATGTTCCTTCGATGGTAGAGCTTTTCAAGATGGGCACTAAAATCGTCTTCAAAGAAGTTTATCGTTAAAGTAAGTTCGTTCGTTTTTTTATCATACGATAACTTGCTTGTTGTCATTTTTATAGGGTGGGCGTTTGCTTTGAAAGTGAGTAAAGCCAACACAAAAAAAACAACTGCATATCTTAGAAGCATCATTCAGCCAAAACTTTTACAACCATACCTACGGCCATTCCGGCACCGGCACCGCTAATAAATAACATCCACTCTCGATGCCTTACCTTAAAAAAACCGGTGATCAAAGCCATTATTAATACAAATACAACCACTATCATTAACTGCCCAATTTCAATCCCGATATTAAAAGCTAATAATGGAAAAATAATATTATCACTCAGTCCCATCATCATCGACTTAAAGAACGATGAAAAACCCATGCCATGTATCAAACCAAATGATAAAGCCATCAGATAATTTAATGAAACCAGTGAATTTGATTTTTGAGGCTTAAAAACATTGAACATTGCTGTCAGTAAAATGGTAATAGGAATTAAGGTTTCCACCAACCTTCTGTTGACTTGAATTACGTTCAATGAAGTAAGCGCCAGCGTTATACTATGGCCCAGAGTAAAAGCAGTTATCAGCACCAAGATATTACGCCACTGGCTAAGTTTATAAACGGCACACAAAGTGATAATAAACAGCATATGGTCAAGCCCTTTCCAATCTGTTATATGATTTATGCCCTGTTTTATATAAAAAACGAACTCATCCATGTAATATCCCTTTTCTAAAACCTCTAAAAATATGCATCTTTAACCAATTAAACCAATTTGTTGCTCCTTCCCCCTTATGAGGATTCTTATTATAGCACTGCTGCTGCTTAAAGCCAATATAGGATTTGCCCATCTTGAACAATTGTTTTTCTTACGTGGTACATTAGCCGGACGCGAAATTGGTATGCGTTTGCAAAGGGAAGATGATTTCTGGCATGGAGAATATTTTTTCCTGGATGAGAAAAAAAACATTCTTCTTAAAGGTGGCTGCAGCACTAACAATGGCTGCCAGCTTTCGGCATATAAGCTTAACCAACAGACTAACAAAGAGGAAATAACCGAAGCATTCAGAATTACTGAAGACAGGGAGCATGCCTGGAATGGAACATGGGTATCGGGTAATAAAACATTGACAGTAAGCCTAAAGCCAATCGATATTAAAAAGATCAACCATAGATTTAAAGGCAATCCTTTTTTAGATAAATTAGATCCCTACTCCTATCTTCGCACTGCCGATATGCAATTTTCGAGTATCAAGAAAGAGAAAGTAAATGGAATAACCATAGAGTGGCTGAAAGAAAAGGCCTCAGGAGTTCAATTCCTGAGAATAAAAAAAGGGCTACCCAATGATGCCATAGAGAAGGCCAATGAAATTTTAGCAGGCATACATCTGAGCAAGGTAGAGAGCTATTTTTGGTGTGGCTCATTATTATTCAAAGGGGCCTACAAGCTTAAGACAGACATTAAGTTCTTGAGCAAAAACATCTTAAGCCTTAATACTAACACCAACTCCAATTGTCAGGGAACAGGAAACGAAGTACAGAAAGAAAATATTACGATAGGCATTGCACAAGGAAATCCCTTATCACTTGAAGACATTTTTTATGCAGGCAAGGGCACAATCCCGACAGTTAATAGCGGTGAGTGGTTTGATTACAGGTACACCACATTTGGCGCTTTAATGCTCAAAACTCTTAGAGGGCTTTACCCGCAAAAGTTTAATGCATCTTCAGGCAAGTGTGATTTTAATAAAGCGGAAGCATGGCAATTTCCTGAATGGCACCTTGAGGATGATGGGCTCCACTTAAGGCCATATTTTCCTGATTACCTGAAGTGTGAACATAGAGAAGAACTGGTTATTCCATTTTCAGAGTTAGAGCCTTATAGAAAGACGCCTATTTAGGGTATTGATACAATTTCCTTTTGTTCAGTGCGAGCGCTAAAATAGCCCAATGCGCCATTGCTAATATTGCTAATAGGGTTTGCAGGAGTGGTAGAGGCTCCTCCCCGACTACGGTTTTGCGAGAGTCCTTCCCAGTACTTGAATACAGGCTGGTCTATACATTGCATTTCAATATCGGCTTTATCTCCACTTTCAAGGTCGACATCAAAATCAAATAGTTCTCGGGTAACCATGTTTCCATCGTTGAAATCATCATCAAAGACAAAAATGCTGTTTGATTTTATGCCATTGACACTTAATATAAAGCGATAATAATTCTTTACACCAGCCGGGTCACGAAAGAGTAACTGGATCGACTTTCGTTCATTATTAAAAACCTTTGTTGTATTAAAGCCCAGAGAATCTATGGGTACAGCTTGAGGCATGGTTGATGTGGCGCTATATATATTTCCATTGTAGGTAACCTTCAATGTATACGTTGTACCTGGCTGTCCGCGTAGCCTTCGGGAACTGTAAATGCCTGGAGCACGCTCTCTAAAAATAAACTCTGTCCCGCGGCCATCTGTTACGGTAACCGTGGCTCCAGATACTCCCGGAAATACATTCAGTGAGCCGATGGGCGCAGAGGTAGATATCCGGACACCCTGAGTGTCTGTCTTATTATTGATATTTCCCTCGATGACTAAACGAGGGGCAGCATCGTTTAAATCCACATCGATAACATCTTCGCAGGAGGAATAGATAAGTGCTGAAAACACCAGCAGAAAAATATATGGAGCTTTTTTCAGTCTCATTTTCTAAAATTTAAAATTCCAGGCCACTGATGGAATTGCACCAAACAAGGAGGTTTGTACAGCCTGCGTTCTAAGAGGTTGCTGAGGATCATCTTCAAACTCAATAACATAAGCATTATGCCTGTTGTACACGTTGTATAGGCTAAATGTCCAGCTTGATTGATATTTTTTACCGGGCTTAGCCTCCAAAGTTGCTGCCATATCCAAACGATGGTAATCTGGCATGCGGTACCCATTACGTTCGGAATAATAGTATTCAGTCCTGCCATCCAATTGGTATTTGCCACTTGGAAAAGTAACAGCATTTCCCGTATTGTACACAAAAGTTGAAGAAAATGTCCAACGCTTGCTTAACTTATATATTCCAACCAGAGAAAGGTCGTGCGTGCGGTCTTGCTTAGCCGGAAAATAATTGCCACTATCTATGGCTGCAAAAGACCGCTCTGTTCTAGATAAAGTATAACCAATCCAGCCATTCAGCCTTCCATATTTTTTCTTAAGGAACAGCTCAATCCCATAAGCCCGGCCCTTGCCAAACAGAAGCTCCGCTTCTACGTTTTCGTTTGCCCTTAAATCTGCTGCATTTTTGTAATCAATTTGATTCCTCATGTGCTTATAATACAGCTCGGCAGAAAACTCATAGCTATCTTTTTTAAGGTTTTTATAAAACCCCACAGCAGCCTGATCTGCAATTTGAGGCTTAATATTGTTGCTGCTCATAACCCATAAATCGGTTGGCAGGCTGGCAGTTGAATTTGAAAGAAGGTGCAGACTCTGGGTGTTTCGGGTCAATGAGGCTTTAACTGATGCGCTAGAAGAAAGCTGAAAGTTTGCAGCCAGCCGAGGCTCCAAATAGGCATATGCCTTAACGATGTCAAGACTCGTGTATGTTTTTGAACTTGTAATATTGCCAGACTCGTTATAGCTATTGAAAGTGCCTGGGCCGAACAGCGCAAAGGCGTTTAACCTCAGTCCGTAGTTAAAACTTAGTGCATTTGAAGCCCGCCATTCGTCGGAAAGATAAGCAGCCATTTCCAAGCCTTTACGGGTAGAGATTGTTTTACTGTTAATTTCGGATGTCTGCGACGAACTTATGTCGCCGGGCTTTATTTTATGATGATTGGCGTTTAAGCCGAACCTCAACGTATGTCCATTGCCGGCAAAGTACTGATAATCTTGCTTCAAGTTCCAATCACGAATGATCGATGTTACTCGAAAATCGCTTCCTACATCCTGATTGTCAATAACGTAATTGTAATCGCTATAGATAAGGCTGGTATTGGAAAACAAGCGGCTGTTAAATAAATGGTTCCAGCGAAGAGTTGCCGTAGTATTTCCCCAATTAAAATAGAAACTATTGTTTAAGCCTAATTTATCCATACCAAAATATCCCGATAGGTAAATGGTATTTTTCTCATTTAGGCGATAATTGGCTTTCGCATTAAGGTCGTAAAAGTAAAGGGCTGTATTTTTTAAAGCCGTATCAGATGATAGCTTGAGAAACAAATCGGCATAAGTGCGGCGCCCGCTTACCATAAAGGAACCTTTCTCCTTTTTCAAGGGGCCTTCCACCTTCAGCCTCGATGAGATGAGTCCAATTCCGCCTTCGGCCGCAAACTTTTTCCGATTGCCATCATTCATCGTAATATCTAACACAGAAGCAAGCCTACCGCCATATTGCGCCGGCATTCCGCCTTTAAAAACAGCAACATCTTTAATAGCGTCAGAGTTAAAAGTAGAGAAAAAGCCAAGCAGATGCGATGCATTATATACATTGGCTTCATCAAGCAAAATCAAGTTGTGGTCTGCCGATCCACCCCGCACGTAAAAACCACTGTTCCCTTCGCCCGCGGGCTTTATCCCAGGTAAAAGCTGGATGGTTTTTAAAATATCCTTCTCCCCTAGCAAAACCGGAATGCTCTTTATGCTTTCCATGTTCAGTTTCTCAAGCCCCATTTGCGGCGTGGTAATTTTTTCGTTAGCGGCCTTACTCGTAATCACAACCTCATCCAACTGATTATCATCTTTCAACTCAATTGTGACGCTAAGATTTTTATTAAGTGCAATTTTTTGAATGGAAGGCTGATAACCGATGTAGGAAACCTGAAGTGTATATTCGCCGGAAACCGCACTGATAGAAAAAAAACCGTATGAATTACTGGATGTTCCTTTGGCTGGTTCTACCAATCGCACCGAAGCTCCTATCAGGGTTTCGCCGCTACGGCTATCCTTAACAGTTCCACTAATGGTAAACTTTTCCTGGCCATGAAGGCTTATCGCACGAAACAAAAAGCATATAAATATTAAGAATGATAATATTTTAAAGGAAAAGTTCATTTTTGCAAATCCGTTAGCACCGTTTTATTTATAGGCTCTGTCAAGTTAACAAGCGTTTTTAAAAACCTGCGATATTTATTTAAAAAAACCATGAGTGAACAAAGCTTCAACAACCATAAGCAATACTACTATCCACATCATTTTGTGTTTTATCCTGTTTTACTTGGCCTGATTATATTTAGTTTTTGCTACAGCAGTTTCCATCCGGATAAAGCATTTGAATGCTATGCTTTTGCCCTGGTATTCTTTTTAATTGGCTGGCTTTCTTTTATGATGCGCCAGCATTATGCTCTTGGAAACCAAAACCGGATAATAAGGCTTGAATTGCGCCTTAGATATTTTCAATTAACCCAGCAAAAGTTTGATCCTTTTGAGCAGCAACTCTCCTTTAGCCAGTTAGCGGCTTTACGTTTTGCATCTGATGAAGAATTTGTTGCCCTAGTTCAGCACACAATAAGTGAAAATCTATCACCAACCAACATTAAAGAGTCTATTAAGAACTGGCAGCCAGATTATATGAGGGTTTAACTATTTTACAGTATAACGGTAAATAAAGCGGCCAATATGCCCGTCCTTATCAATTCCTTCAAGCACAGCTTTATACACACCTTTACCATCGCCGTTATAAAATTCAAAAGAGGCTACGCCAGTTGTTTTATCGGTTAATACCGCTGGGTTCCAGTAAACAGTAGTACGCATATCAGGTTTGCTCATCGAGCTTGCGGGCACCTCATATTTAGGCACATAAAAGCGTTTGGTTTTGCTGTAGCCTTGAGGCGTGAAGGTTAAAGTATTGGATGCAGGGAATAATTCTTTAAGTTGTGCTGCTGAAATTTTGGTGCCTTTAGGTTTCTCACGCATGTTAACTACCACTACTCCATTAGTGTTGTATCTTCTGTTAATACCACTTAAATCATCTTTAAAGAACACTTCTACCGACTCCACCTCATTAGGGTTAACGCCATTTAAAAAATTGACATCAACAGCCATACCGTTAACAAAAACTTGTACTGGCGTTTTGTTCCCTGCTTGATAGGTTCTTGTTAAAAAAAGGTTATTGTCTATGTAAGTAACCCCTGGCGCTAAAGACTGAAGGCAAAAAAGGAAATTGTTACAATCTTTAAAACGATCACCAGAGACTTCCCTGTCGGCCATCATACTTAGCCCGGTTAAAGCTGGAAAATCAGCATGGCTTACTTTCTTCTCCACCCGTGCTTTAATCACAACCTCCTGTAAGGTTCTCGAATTAAAATATTGTTTTTTGCTATTGTCAAGGTACACAGAAAGCGTACTGTCAATATTCAATATTTCATCCGCTTCATTAATATTCTTTTGAACTGATGGAAAAGCAACACCATCAGTAGTAAACATCATATTTTTGGAGTTGACATTATTTACAGCACTCAAAGTAACCTTAGAGGAATCTGTAAAAACTACATTTGAAAACGTAAACCTGCCATCTCCATTAGTAATGGTACCCGTTGAAAAATTTTTATCCGGAATAATCAGCCTTACATTTCCTTTATTAACGGGCATGCCGTTAGTCATGCGCAAAATGCCCGAGATAACAATTCCCTGCTCTGGCAAAAACGTAACGGGCGGCACCTTGTCATTAATGATATCCGGATAGGAGAAACCATGATAGCCTTGTGTTAGCAATAGCGCATCAAGTGCATCTTGTTTCTTCTCATCTATGTTGTGGAAATAATAGTTTGGTTTTTCAATATATCCCCTCAGGTCTGAACTTAGTAATAAGCTGCTTAAAATAGTAGTTTCCGAACTTTCATTAACAGGCACTTTCGATTCGTTAATAACGGACAATGAAAAATCACCTTCAGCAGGAACAGCTCCATTTTTTGCGTCTACGTTAATTTTGACTTTTTGCCTCGCGGCATAAACTGGCTTGTCAGATTTAAGGTTAACCACTAGCTCAGCCGGGTGGTAAATAAATGTAAGCCGCTCGCTTAATGGCTGTCCCGAAGCCGACAAAACGGTCAATTGAGCAATTCCCGTAGGGAATTTACTTTTATCAATTTTGGCGGATATTACCTGATTTTGAAGTTTAACCTGTGCTGCATAGCAAACAATGCCTCCGCTTCTGGCTATAAGGTATAAAGACTTGCCTGTATTTTTTTCAAAGTAAGCATCGTTAGCAATCAGTTTTAAATTAACCGCGTCGGCAGCTTTACTGTTTACACTCAAATAAACGCCAGAAGGCTTAACCGGAGGCAGATTGTACACAGCTTTTGTGCCATCGGCAAAGTCAACATTTGCTTTATAAACCATATTGGGCTGAGCCACCAGGGTAAACACTCCCATGCCCAAGTGCAGGGATTCAAATTGAGCTTGAACATTCCCTTCTTCGTCAACAACCGAGCCTTTCGCCGCTATTCCTAATCCATCAGACTTTATCGCCTTGAAAGCGATCTTGGTTGGTACTCCAGTGATCAAATCTCCGCTTTCCGGAAAAAACTGAACATCTTTTCCAGGCAATGCAGCCTGTAGTGCAAAGCTGCTGTTCAAAGTCTTTAAATCGCTTACTTCAATTGCTGTAACTAAAGAAGCATCGTTTAGGGGCTTTTTATTTCCATCCAAAACCAGGTCGAGATTTCCATTTGCATCCGTAGTGCCTTTTCCCTTATTTAAAACATCGTAACCAGAAACTATCCTCCAATTAACTTTCTTGTTTGCATAAGGCTTTCCGTCCTGGTCCCTAAATGAAACTCGTGTGGTAATTTTAGGGAATTTGTCTGCAGAAACGGCTTTATAACTTATATGTGTAACCAAAGATTTGGCTATCGCATCGCCTACCACAATATTCTTATGAAAGAAATAATCTTCCTTAAAATTGAACATCCAGGTAGTATAGGCCCTAATTCTATAATTACCTTGTTTATATGACAATGGAGCCAAAGTAATATTGCCGTTGGCCACACTGTTAACCACAGGCAATTTCAACGACTGCACAATAGAATCCTTGCCGGCAATAACATCTACATACACTATTTTACTTAGCGTAGATGGTAAATGTTGATCCATGGTAAGGTATGCTTTAAACCAAATAGTATCCCCAAGGGCATAATAAGGCTTGTCAAAATGCAGGTACACTTTTTCTGTTGAACGATTATTAGAAAGCTTCACAGCTTTTTCAACAATGGTGTTTAAACTAATGCTATCTTGAGAAAACGCGGATGATTGTATAATAAAGAGAAATAATAAAGCAGATAAAAATCTCATACGGGCGAAAAATCTATAATCGTATTAGTTGCTAAATATATCCATTAATGGTGATTTGGCTGGCAATTGCGATGGAAGTTTAACATCTTTTTACAAAAAGAAGGATGGAGAAAATTTCCTTTTAGATGTATTTGCAATTAATTCAGGCCTGTTTTTAAACAGTTTTCCTCCTATAAACATCTGAAATGCTATGCCCAAATCGTAATTCCCAAATCGTAATTTAAACGCGATTTCCCTGTAAAGCCATTCCTTCTTCCTTGATTGTTCTGTCTTAAATAGTACTTTTGCAAAAAATTTCTCTTTTGAGAAATACTTATCAAAATCAACATAGAAAACTATGAGTATCGGACTGTCGGAACAGGAAATTTTACGCCGCGAGGCGCTGAAAGAGCTGAGAAAGTTAGGCATTGAGCCTTATCCAGCTGAAGCATTTGAGGTAAATGTAACTGCCCTTGACATAAAGGAAAACTACGAGCGCGATAAAACCAACTATAAAAACATCAGCATAGCCGGAAGGATAATGAGCCGCCGTATTATGGGTAGCGCTGCTTTTGTTGAGATTCAGGATGCTTCGGGCAGGATACAGGTTTACTTAAAGCGCGATGAAATTTGCCCTGGAGAAGACAAAACCCTTTATAATACAGTATTCAAAAAGCTTTTAGATATTGGCGATTATATTGGAGTTAAAGGATATGTTTTCACTACTCAAACCGGTGAAATTTCAATCCACGTTGCCGATCTTAAAATATTAGCAAAATCGTTAAAGCCACTTCCGGTTGTTAAACGTGACGAGGATGGGCATGTATATGATGGCTTTACTGACCCTGAATTACGCTACCGTCAACGTTACGTGGATTTGACAGTTAATCCGCACTTAAAGCAGATTTTCATTAATCGCTCTAAAGTGATTAATACCATGCGCAACTATTTCGACAGCCAGGGCTGGATGGAAGTTGAAACGCCGGTGTTACAGCCGGTACATGGAGGAGCTGCTGCCCGCCCGTTTAAAACACACCACAATACGTTAGACATGCCTTTGTTTTTGCGTATAGCCAACGAGCTTTACCTAAAACGACTTATTGTGGCTGGTTTTGATGGTGTTTACGAATTCGGCAAGATGTTCCGCAACGAGGGGATGGACAGAACGCATAACCCCGAGTTCACCTCAATGGAAATCTACGTAGCCTACAAAGACTATGTATGGATGATGGCAATGGTTGAGGAATGCCTTGAAAAAGTTACTGTAGCTATTCATGGCACCACCAAAGTTAAAGTGGGCGAACATGAGATTGATTTTGCTGGCCCGTATGAGAAATTGTCAATGTTCGAGTCTATCCAGAAATATACTGGAATTGACGTTTCTGAGTTGGACGAACAAGGCTTAAGAAAAGTTTGTGCCGGCCTAAACATAGAAGTAGATGCCTCTATGGGCAAAGGCAAATTAATTGATGAGATATTTGGCGCTAAAGTAGAAGACAATTTAATTCAACCAACCTATATTACGGACTACCCTGTGGAAATGACACCGCTTGCCAAAAAGCACCGCAGCAAAGAAGGATTGGTAGAGCGTTTTGAGTTATTTGTGAATGGGAAAGAAATTGCCAATGCCTACTCCGAGTTAAATGACCCGCTAGACCAACGTGCCCGCCTGGAAGATCAGTTGTTACTGGCAAACCGCGGCGATGAGGAAGCAATGGCAATGGATGAGGACTTTTTACGTGCCTTAGAGTATGGTATGCCTCCAACCGCAGGCTTGGGTATTGGTATTGACCGCTTGGTTATGCTAATGACCAATCAAAGCACTATTCAGGAAGTTTTGTTCTTCCCTCAAATGCGTCCGGAGAAGAAATTAAAAGTAGCTTCTGTTGATGACTTTGTGGCTATCGGCGTTCCGGCAGAATGGGTTGCTGTCTTAATTAAAATGGGCTTCAATACCATTGAGGAACTAAAAGCAGCTAACCCAAATAAAGTATTTAACGACTTAGGCGGCATGCGTAAAAAACTAAAACTTGATGTAAGCATTCCAGCGAAGGAAGATGTGCTGCTTTGGTTTGAATAACTATTAAAGGTTAAAATTTTGTGATGAAAGGCTTGCGTTAAAAACGCAGGCCTTTTTCATTTTAGGCCATGCAATGTGAGAAAATAGTTCATCAAGCCCGTTTTGAAAAAAAACCAAACAATATTAACGGTTCTAATGTTGTATTTTTTCTAATTGCCAACTTTACAATAACTTCACACTTTGTGTGACAATTTTAAATAAATATTAACATTTACTTAAAAAATTAGGAATAATTTCTTCATATTGCTTTTATATTTTTATATTGACATAAATAAGAAAAACAATGAAACTATCTAGCATTGAAATAACAGAGAAAGAATACCTTATTAAGCTGAATAAGGAAGATTTTGATTTATCATTCATTAACAACCTGTTAAAGAGGATCCAGGCTGAAAATTTCTTCAGTTTCAGAAACAACTCTGAAGAAGAAGACATTATGAGCCGCGACAGGGATAGGACTTCTTACTTTGGACACCTTGATGAAAAATAGGCAGTTCCACACCCTGAAACCATTAAACCTTTATTCCTGCTGATTGATGTTTAGATTTTATATGCAGCCATGCGGATAAAATCAGCAGGATAAATAAACTTTCAAATTTTCCTAAAAAAAGAAAAGCTCCCTTTGTGGAAGAGAGCTTAATATCTTTTTGCTATTATCGAGTGGTTTAACGGCCTCTAAAGCCACCTGAACCACCCCGGGTTTGAATAACTGTTTTATCCATCTGAGCCATCTGCCCTTGCATCATCTTTATCTGCTCAGCCAATAATTTATTCTTATCCGCTTTTTTAGCTTCCTGTAAATACATGGTTGCTTCACGCTTATTACGCTTTGCCATTGCAATGCCTGCTAAACTTAGCTTCGCTAATGCAATGTTATGGTCCATTGTCATTCCTAAAGACAGCGCTTTCTTGAAATACTTTTCAGACTGCATTGGTGCCTTACGCGATTCGATTAAGCCCAAAAGCAAATTGTAATATCCATGCTGAGCTTTAATCAGCTCCTTTTCGTAATTCTTAATTTTATTCAGCCATACTTCGGCATTATTCAAATCTTCTTTTCGAAGGTAAAACTGCGCAATAAGCATTTTTTCGTTGAAGAAGAAGGTAACAAACACAAGGATTGACAGTAGGAGAACTAAAATTCCCCAAGCCCAATGGCCAAAAACCATTAATGCTACTGATGCCCCGAGAATAGCAA
>Ga0307408_100000974_pt1 | contig 22170 bp, 15 predicted proteins | sample 322Cmetagenome_FD_202116 | JGI IMG/M metagenome (GOLD analysis project Ga0307408, IMG submission 202116) | Maize rhizosphere microbial communities from greenhouse at UC Davis, California, United States - 322HYB-C-3 | ecosystem: Host-associated > Plants > Roots > Rhizosphere > Soil | place... | reverse complement strand
ACTGATAACCAATATTCGGACGTGCGATTTCGTCGCGCACAAAAAGTATTATTGGCTCAATCAGAGACTGAAAACCTTTAGGCGCCTTGCCTTCTCTCTTTCTATAAGAGGCAGACACAGATGAAAAGATCAGAATAAGCAACACTACTGCAATCCAGATAGCAAGAATATTCTTAGTAATTGAAAAATCATACACCTTTTCAGAAGAAGCTTTATCAATGCTTCCGCTTGCGTCAACGGCATATATCTTATCTTCAACTAACTTATAAGTGTAATACTTACCCTCATAAGCTTCCTCACCGTGGTGAAACTTAGAAGAAGAAAACATCTCCGTACCTTTATCAGTGTATAAAATAACAGGCAGGCCAATCGAAAAATCACCCACTACATGCCACACGTGAGAGTCGGCAATGTGCTCCATAATAACCTTTGTGGGGTTAAACTTCTCATGCTCTCCGTGAGCCGCCGCGCCATGCTCAGTAGATTCGGCGCCTGCTTCATGCCTGGCAACACTTGCAACAGTATCAGCAACATGGTGCTGTGCACTATCTGCCTGAGCTTTTAAAACCGTTTGAAAGTTGATTAGAATCAAGAAAAGACCGAAAACAGCACTGAATCTAATTTTTTTTGAGTTCAAAATGTGGGTTAAGGACATTTATTGCGAGTTTTTTACGTTTTGTTTTGGTGGCGCAAGTTACACAACAAAGCATAAACTTCAAAGGCAGTAAATAAGAAATATAAAGAAAAAAACTGGACGGCAAAAGAGACAGCTTCCACCTTGATTTTCAACAAGTAAGCTAACACGAAGCCCATTGCAAAAAGCATCTTAACAGCAATCGCCCCAATGATGACAAAGGCAGAGCTCTCAGGCCCTTTTTTTATCCCAAAAAGCGAAACAGAATAGGCTATCAGGGTAAGAAAAAACAAAAAACCAAAGATTACCCAGAATTTAGGAATCAGGATTACATTTTTTTCATTCAAACTTTCAACGGAATAAAAAACGACTCCGCAAACGGTGGAAATTATTGCAAAAATTACAAGAAATCGTAAAAAACTCAAGGATTCAAATTCTTAATTGAACGGATTACAAGATAAAGCGAAGCAAACACACCGATCAAACTTAAAAAAGCGGTAAACAATGGTTGCTTTGCCCCTCTTTTTTCATCGATGTAGTAGCCGATATATGCAAAAATGGCAATTACAGCGAACATTTGAAATCCCATTGCAGAATATTTCGCATAGTTACCCATATCCCATTTTCGTCTGGGTTGTCCATTATCACTTTCAGGATCTGCATCTGGCATAATCTGTTCCGCTATCTAGTCCAAAAATACAATATGTAAAGGAGCCTTCAATAATAAAAAGCAAATGGACACTAAAAGTTTGACGGCTTTAAACAATTTCAGAACAATAGGCGGAAGTAGTATATTTATCGGCAGATTCATCAGAGTTAAAAATTGTTTTAAGCTATGTGGAAGTCACCATACATTAAAATGTGTTAACCATCGTTAATGTTGCAGCTTCACCTAATAAAAGCATTCCAGTAATTATACATGCAAGTTTACTTGGTTAACAAAATAATTTGATGAAGCAGTGGTTATTTAATCAAATACGGTCAGTTTTGAAATTCTATCATTTACCATTATTACTTCTGTTAATTGCCTTGTTTTCGGTAAGCAGTTGTTCTAGTCCTAAAGACACCTTTGCAAGCAAAAAACTGCAAAATCTTACCTCGAGGTATAATATAATATATAACTCGAAAGTGCTTCTGGACGAAAGTGTGCGAAGTATTGAAGATGCCACGCAGGAAGATTATGGGCAGCTATTGAGTGTTTACGAAGAACCAACCGAAGCTACAGCTCAGACAGTTTCAGGTAATCTCGACTCCATTCTGGATAAAGCAAAATTTATCATAGACGAGAAATTGTACAGTAACTACGTTGATGACGCTTACTTTCTGGTGGGCCAGGCAAATTACTACAAAGCCCGCTTTTACTCGGCGGCAGAATTCTTCACTTACGTCTATAATTCTTATCCCGATTCAAAATCACTAAGACAGAAGGCTTTAATTGCCCAGGCAAGGTCTGTACTTCAACTAGATAACTATAAGGAAGCTGGAGTGTCCCTTGATTCTGCATTTAAACACCTCAATGATTCAAAGAAAACCCGACGTTCTGCGGCTGATTTATACGCAACTACTGCCCAATACCTTATCAAAATGGGTAGAGAAACCGAAGCGATAGATACATTAAGCAAAGCGATAAAAGCGAAAGGCAACAAAAAAAATAAAATCAGGTGGCGTTATGTACTTGCTCAGTTGCAGGAGCGCAACAAACAATACGAAGAAGCATCTAAAAACTATACCGCTGTAGTAAAAAGTAATGCTCCATTTGATATGGCATTCAATGCAGGACTGAATCGTATAAGCATTGACGATTTAAAAGAAGGACAAAAATCAGATCGGATAGCCAGGCTTAAGTCTTTGTTGAAAGATGAGAAAAATAAAAACTTCATCGACCAGATCTACTATCGCATAGGAGACGCTTATTGGCAAAAACATGAAACCGAAAAGGCCATTGCAAGCTACAATACCGCTGTTCGAAAAAGCGCAAACAACCAAACTCAAAAGGGACTGTCTTATTTACGCATAGCTGATATCTATTTTCAAAATGGCGACTATGTTGGCGCTAAAGCATATTATGATAGTACCCTAATGACACTGCCTCCATCTTACAAAGGCTACGATATTATAAGGCGAAAAGGTAATAACCTCGAGCTTTTAGCAAACAGATTCAGGATAATTGGCAGAGAAGATACCTTGCAAACTCTGGCTCGATTGCCTCAAGCAGACCGGGATGTGAGAATAGGCGAACTGGTTAGGGAACAAATGGAAAAAGCACAACTATTGAGCATCAGCAATTCGGCTCCCGAAAGCATCATCGCCGGGATTGATAGGCCCAATAACGACCCGGTGGCGCAAGAAGGTAAATTCTATTTTAATAATACCACAGCCATAAGCCAGGGACTTTCAGAATTTAAAAGGCGATGGGGTAACCGGGCGTTGGAAGATAACTGGAGACGAAGCGGTAAAACCTCGGCAGAAGCGTTGCTAAGCACCGCCGACAATCCAGATGCCGGACCGGCGATCCGGCCTAACCAGCCACCTTCGAAAACCACTCCAGAGTCCATCAGGGCTGAATATGCCAACAGGCTTCCATTAACAGACAGCGCTATGCAAGCCTCAAACCAGCGTATTGCTGATTCGTATTATGATATCGCAAGTTTTTATCGCGACGAGCTTAAAGATAATGCGGAAGCAATAAAAACCTTTGAAGAACTACTTAAACGGGCACCGGAAAGCAGCAACAAGCTTTCTGTATATTACAATCTCTATCGTCTATATTCAGGGGTTGATCAGCAAAAATCAGACGAATACAAAAATTTGCTTCTAACCCAATACCCCGAGTCACCTTTTGCCAAAGTTATTTCAGACCCGGATTTTGCTAAAAAGAATAACGAAAAAGAAGCAGAGCTTAATTCGGCATATAATTCTGTGTATGATTTATACGTAGAAAAAAAATATAACGACGTTATCAAGGGAATCCAGGAAATTGAATCTAAATATGGAAACAACCAACTTTCTCCACAGCTATCGTACCTAAATTCGCTTGCCGTTGGGCACACACAAAAATTGCCCCCATTTGAGAGTTCTCTAAAGCAGATAGTCAGTTCTTATCCAGACGATAAGCTAATTACTCCATTGGTTCAGCAGCATCTACTATATATCAGTAACAACAAAGCCTTATTCGATTCGCGTGCTACAGCCCTAACGGAGTACAATCCACTCGAACCGGTTTTAGAACCTGATCCACAAGTAGCGGTGATTCCACAGAATACGCAAGCGACTGTAGTACAGGCTCCAGGGCAAATTCCAGCGCAGCCATCTGCAAATCCGCCGAAAACAAATTCAAAGCCGGCCGATAAACAGACTGGCGTTGCAGAGCCGATCGCTCCCCCGGTTAACAACACCACGGTTCCTACCCCTGCTACAAAGGAAGAGTCTGAACTGAAGACTACACCGGCAATACCTACTCCGAAACCACTATACGACTTACCTGAAGTAGGCGAATACTACTTTGTAGTCAATGTACAGGATGCAAACGCCAACCTCAACTCTTCAAGGTTTGGAGTCGGACAATTTAACAGGGCAAGGTTTTCGGGTTCATCAATTAAGCATCAACTAAAAGAGGTTAACAATGAAAATCAGCTTGTTTTTGTCGGGCCGTTTGAGAATTATGATGCCGCAAAATATTATGAGAGAAGCATCTTACCTATCATTAAAGATATTATGAAAGTACCTGTAGAAAAATACAATACTTTTGTGATCGTTAAACCTGAGCTCGATAAGTTGACAAACAGCACTCAAATTAACGCATACCTTGAATTTTATAAGAACAGCAGATAGATAATGCAACGTAAAACAAACACTTTAAGTAAAGAAGAAGTAAGCCGTTACACGATTACCTTTTGGAAGATTGTTATTGGGTGCGTAGCATTTGGCGTTATTTTATTATTCAGTATTGGGTTAGGGCTCTTTGGAGAACTGCCATCATTCCGCGACCTTGAAAACCCTAAAAGTAATCTTGCATCCGAAGTGATCTCAGATGATGGGGAAGTATTAGGTACCTATTTCGTTCAAAACAGGTCTAATGTCAGGTATAATCAAATATCACCCAATGTAATTAACGCCTTGATTGCCACCGAAGACACCCGTTTTTACAGCCATTCGGGTATAGATTTCAAAAGGACGTTTTCCATTATCTTTTATAACCTGGTTGGAAAAAAACAAGGAGCTAGTACAATAACCCAGCAATTGGCGTTAAACCTTTTTCAGGAAGAAGGCAGATCCAAGAACCCTCTTAAGCGTTTTATTCAAAAATTACAGGAATGGATAATCGCAATCAAGCTGGAGCGCAATTACACTAAGGAAGAAATCATTACCATGTATCTGAACACGGTCGATTTCGGATCATATAACAGTTTCGGAATTAAAGCCGCCGCCCGCACATACTTCAACACTACACCAGATAAATTAGAGCCAGAGGAGGCAGCTGTTCTTGTTGGAATGCTAAAGGGGCCATCTATGTACTCTCCCGTACGTCATCCGGAGAGAGCTTTAGCTAGAAGGAACACGGTCTTAGCTAACATGCATAAGGAAAGCTTTATCAGCGATTCTGAAAAAGCAGAACTGCAGGCAAAGCCGCTGGTGTTATCGCTAAACCCATCTGACCATAATGAAGGGGCTGCCGCCTATTTTAGGGCATTCCTCAAGAGAGAAATCCAAAAAATATTCAAGGATCAAAATATTGAGAAACCAGACGGAACGCCTTATGATTTGGATCGGGATGGGCTTAAAATCTACACTACTATCAACTCTAAGATGCAACGTTATGCAGAGCAGGCTCAACAGGAATATATTAAAATACTGCAGGCTCAGTTTAGAAGGCAGTGGAGAGGCCGCAACCCATTCAACTTTGATGAAGCTGATATATTGATAGACCAGGCGATAAAACGTTCAGATAGGTACCGTCAGCTAAGAGAAGACGGCTTAACGGAAGGTGATATTCTTGCGAACTTTAGAAAGCCTGTAAAAATGACGATTTTCAGTTGGAAGAATAGAGATGGAATTGATACTACTATGAGCCCAATCGATTCCATAAAATACTATAAACTGATTTTAAGGAATGCGCTAATGTCAATGGAACCAGGTGGCCCTAATGCGGGTTATGTACGTGCCTGGGTAGGAGGAATTAATTACGAATACTTTAAGTACGACCAGGTAAAAATGGGCGCAAGGCAGGTTGGCTCAACCGCCAAGCCATTTACCTATGCCGCAGCTATAAATGCAGGATACTCGCCTTGCTATAAAGTGCCGAATGAACCGGTAACAATTGACGGATGGACACCAAGAGCCCATAAGCCTATTCCTGGATACATCAACCTTAAAACGGCTTTGGCTCATTCTGAAAACTATGTCACCGCGTATATGATGAAGCAGGTAGGCGCTACCGCCGTGGCTACCTTAACCAAGCAAATGGGTATTACTTCAAAAATCGACCCGTATCCTTCCATTTGCCTCGGCTCTTTCGACGCAACATTGTATGATATGGTTGGAGCGTATTCTACCTTTGTAAATCATGGCATATGGACTGAGCCTATTTACCTCCTGCGCATTGAAGATAAAAACGGAAACGTCTTATACGAACGCAGGCCTAAAGTTGTAGAAGCTTTAAACCCACAAACGGCCTATGTAATGACTGATATGCTGAAAGGCGTTGTACAGCAAGGTACAGGCGTAAGGCTTCGTTATAAATACAAGTTAAATAATCCAATTGGTGGCAAAACCGGAACGACACAGAATAACTCCGATGGTTGGTTTATTGGGATTACTCCACAATTGGTAACAGGAGTCTGGACCGGGGCAGAAGACCGTGCTATACATTTTATATCTATGGACCAGGGAGAAGGTGCAAACTCCGCATTGCCGATATTTGCCCTATACATGAAAAAAGTTTATGCAGACCCAGCCTTACATTATTCCAAAGGCGATTTTGAACCACCTCCAGGAGGATTGAACATCACGCTAAATTGTGATGCCTATGCTCCTAGCCCAGATTCAACATCGGTTGCAGCGCCGACCGATCCAACAACTACAACAACGGCAAAACCATAGATTTATAAGGGATAATTGAGAGATTATCCCTTCTTTGTGAAGAAGAACTGTGAATGGAAAAGTTTGATTATAAAGAAGCATTAAAAAAAATCCCACTTAAGCCAGGCGTTTACCAATACTGGGATACCTCCGGCGAACTTATTTATATTGGCAAAGCCAAGAATCTAAAAAACAGGGTTTCTTCTTATTTCAACAAGGATAATTACCGGATAAACGCAAAAACGAAGGTTCTGGTAAGCAAAATTGCCAATATCACATTTACCATTGTTGATACTGAAATCGATGCCTGGCTGTTAGAAAACAGCCTGATTAAGAAACATCAGCCCCGATACAACATAATGCTAAAAGATGACAAGACCTACCCATGGATTGTTATCAAAAATGAGCGTTTTCCGAGAATTTACTGGACCAGAAGGATTGTAAAGGACGGCTCAAAATATTTAGGCCCCTATGCATCTGTTAGTATGATGCATACCATACTTGATTTGGTGAAAGAGATATATCCGCTACGCACTTGCAATCTTCCTCTTTCTGTAGATAATATTGCCGCAGGCAAGTTCAAAGTGTGCCTTGAGTATCAAATAGGCAACTGCAAAGGACCCTGCCAGGCTTTTCAATCCGAAGAAGACTATAACCAAAGTATAGAAGATATCAAAGACATCCTTTGCGGAAAAACTGGGGTGGTAATCCGTAAGGTAAAAGCCGCCCTGGAAGAAGCGGCCTCAAATCTGGACTTTGAGTTAGCGCATAAGCTGAAGCGGCAATATGATTTGCTTGAAAAATATCAGAGTAAATCAACAGTGGTAAACTCCTCCATATCAGACGTTGACGTATTTAGCATTGCATCTGATGAGAAGCACGCATTTGTGAACTTCCTGAAAGTGATGAACGGCTCGATTACACAAACACAAACGATTGAGCTTAAAAAACGTCTGGATGAAAGTGACGAAGAGCTACTCTCTTTCGCGATTTCCGAATTCAGAACCCGTTTTAACAGTCATTCAAAAGAAATCGTTGTGCCTTTTGAAATTGAACTAGAAAGTCCTGGAATAAGATTTACGGTGCCTAAATTAGGGGAAAAGAAAAAGCTGTTGGAGCTTTCGCAAAAGAATGTGATGTTCTTTAAACGTGAAAAGCTGGAACAATATGAAAAGTTAAACCCCGACTTAAAAACAGAGCGCTTACTTAACCAGCTGATGAAGGACTTACGTCTGAATCAACTTCCGAAACATATCGAATGCTTTGATAACTCAAACTTTCAAGGCAAATATCCAGTTTCAGCAATTGTTGTGTTTAAAGATGCCAAACCTTCCAAAAAAGATTACAGGCATTTTAATGTTAAAACGGTTGAAGGCCCTAACGACTTTGCAACAATGGAAGAGGCGGTGTATCGGCGCTACCGACGCTTGCTTGAGGAAGGAGAACCTCTGCCTCAACTGGTTATCATCGATGGAGGTAAGGGGCAACTTTCTGCAGCACTGAAAAGCCTGAAATTGCTGGGAATCGAAAACCAACTTACCGTTATTGGAATTGCGAAACGGCTGGAAGAAATTTTCTATCCTGGAGACCAATATCCTCTCTACCTTGACAAAAAGTCAGAGAGCCTTAAGATCATCCAACAGTTACGTGATGAGGCTCACAGGTTCGGAATTACGTTCCACAGAAATAAGCGCGATAAAGGCACTTTAGTAACGGAACTGGAAAGAATACCCGGCATTGGTAAAACTTCCGCGGAAAAGCTTTTAAAACACTTTAAATCGGTAAAAAGAGTCAGGGAGGCAAACGAAGCTGAACTTATGTCCATTTTAAACATAAAACAAACGAAAGCTATTCTCGACTACTTTGATATAAACAAAAAATCCCCGGCTGAATATTAGCCGGGGATCTCCTTATGTATTAATTCTTTTAGTATGACCACAGGTCATGCTCATAATCTAGCAACTGCTTTTTGATCCTTTCAGATTCATATAGCTTATCAACGCCCTGCGCATAATCCTTAATCCTCAAATCTTCAGGATTAGATTCTTTAACGATATAGCTACTGAACAATCTTTTCATAAACATATCGTCGTAGCTAAGGCCGGTTGCATCATTATTGCGACTAATGATCTCTTTCGTAACAAATATTTGCCTTGCTTCAGGGAAATAGATCCAGAATGCTGGTTGTTCGCCAAGGTCCATTCCAGCAGCCCTGATTTTAACCATTGGTGCAATACCAATGATACGGGGCTCATAAATAGAACGCTGCCTGTCGAAAATCCAGTCTTCCTTTAATTGAAACCGAACAACGCTGTCGGGATTGAACTCACCTGCCGCGATATGGCTACCGACCTGTTCACCTTTGTCATTAAACTCAGGTACAACAACGCTGTCTGCAAACTTTGCCAGAGCCTGCTCAGGCTTTAGGATTGATGAAAACTCATCACCTCCCCTGTCGTCCTTCGTACTTGCAGCATTGTAAGCAGTTAGCTCACCAGCCAAAACTGCGCTCATGATTACATCAATTAAGCGAGCCTTAGGAGAAGCTAGTACAGAATTCATTTTCTCACGTAAGTCAATTTCACGCCATACGCGTTTTTTAAACATCACGTCAGACTCTCGCAGGTTAGCATAAGGCGTAACCCTTGCATTTAAAATATTATCCCTTTTAAAATACCCGTCTATAGGCCTCTCTGACTGAGGAAGCACTTTAGCCGAGTTTGCGGGGGCTTGGGTCTGAGTAGGATCTGGTGTCGGAGTTGGTACCGGCGTTGGAGCCGGCGCAACTGTAGCCACGCGCTTCTTTTTGACTGTACTTTTTGGTTTAGCCTTTTGGGCAAACGCCCCCCCACTTATCATCCCTACTAGCAAAATAAAGCATATCCTTTTCATAAATTTCCCTTTTAGTTTGCGCTTAAAGCAATTGAGTTTAATTCACGCTGCCCGCCATCAGGACCTACTGCTATGATGTTATAGAATACAACAGTTGAGCCAGGAGTAACACCAGAAAGCGCTGAACGCATTTCGGGGCTTAAAGTATTTCCGTTACCCTGATACTGAGCGGCATCCGCACGAGGCTTCTGCACTAACATATTAAATCTTGTAACTTTAAAACTTGCATCGAAATCAAAGTTCTCGAGTACTGCAAATAATCTGTCTTGAGATTTAATCACAACTGATGCCATTTTACCACCTGTTTTTCCTGCGAACTTGGCAACCGGGTCAGGTATACGTTTAACACGGAATTCTGTTGCACCAATTGTTTGTGTTTTTCCATTAATTTCTGCAGAAACGGTAACATTTACAGTTCCGGCAGAACTAACAGTAGCCACATATTTTCCGGCAGAGCCAGACAGGCTTCCTGAACTCATGCTAACTTTAAGGTTCTCTTTCGGAATACCTGGAGCAGAAACCGAAACCGGGTTAGGAACTCCGATATAAAATACATTCATCTTATCTGGAGATACTACCGCCGAAGGCCTTGCCACCTGGAATTTTTGCTCAGGAGTAGTGTACTCCTTGAACGTTCCATCTGTTTGTTTTACGCGGATTCTACCAACCCATGAGTGCATACCTTCGCTAGCGATCGTTTGGTACATACCCCTTCCATCTTTTACCGACAGGCTTGAGCCATTTACAGTAATTGCAGGATTCGCCCTGGAATCGTAAGCAGTTAAGAACACTTCTGCAGTATATGGCTGCCCTTGAATAACGTAAGAGGTAGGTGCAACAGCAACAGCCGCAAACTTATCCAGATTAACAACTGCCTGGTCCATTTTACCAAAAATCCTCTTTACTACATCAGATTCTGCATTCTTTGCATCAGACTGAATTTTACTCAAGATTGTCATTGCTGCGGTTAAGGGAGTACCTTCCCCGAAGTTAATGTCAACCCATTTTTTCTTTCCGTTAATTGCTTTCTCAGGGTCTTTAGCCTCTAAAGAGAAAGTAACATTTCCACGCTCTTTTGGATCTAAAAGTGCAAGAAGTTTTTCACGTGTATCATTGATACGCTTTTGCAACTCTTCACCCTTTTTCTTGTTCACCATAATATCAGGTGCAATATCCAGGTTAGAACGTTCAACCAAATCGCCTGTTTCAGGGCTAATTCCCTGGCCTGCGTTGGTAAACTCTGTTTTAAGCCCTTCTATATAAGTATTAAGCTCACTGGCAATAGCCTGCGCCTTTTTAGCGTTTTCATAAATCGGCTTAGCCCTTGCTGGCTCATCTTTTAATTTTGTTTGTTCAAATGCTGCAAATAGCTGGCTTACGCTATTGTCAACATTTTTACGTGATGTTTGCAAACTATCATTGATGTTCTTAAAAGCATTCAATATCGTGTCTGAAACATTTAGTGCAAGCATAGCGAGCAATACCAAATACATGATATTGATCATCTTCTGCCTTGCGGATTCTTTACCTCCTGCCATGATCTGTTTTTAAGGATTCGTTTTAAAATTTATACTATTACTTAAAAAGACATTAAACACGTGGCTGGTTCATTGCTGATAGCATGTTACCATATACGGAGTTTAAAGAAGACAAGTTTTTAGCAAGGCGGTTAACCTCGTCTTTAAATTGTTTAGAATCATCCAATGACTCGTTGAAGTTCTGCATTGTCAACGAAAGGTTCTGATAGAACTTATTCATCGATTTTAAGTGTGCACTTGAATCTTGAAGCTCTAATTCATACACCGCATTTAATGCAGACAGGTTCTTGGCAAGATTGTTTACTTGCTCATGGTATGCTTTAGAATCTACACTTGCACTAGCCATTTCAGAAAGGTTGGCCGAAGCTTTTTCAAATGCATTACTTAATTTATCAAAACCATTACTTGCACCTTTCACTTTATTAGAGAATTCAACGGTAGCGGTAGCAGCATCAGCCGTAGTGGAAATAGCAGCTACTTTATCGCCGAAGGTACGTAAGCCTGTTCCTAAGCTATCTATCAACTCAGGGCCAATTTTAGCGTCGGCAAGCATTTTGTCTAAAGCGGCAGTTGAGTTTGGTGAATCAGTTTTTGTCTGGCGTACAGTTGCCTTTGGCAATTCACCGGCATAATCTTCCGCTAGCTCAGGGTAAACTTTATGCCATTCCGGATCCGGTTTTGGAGGGAAGAAACCTGTTAAGAAGAATAAAAATGCTTCTACTCCAAGTCCAGCTCCAATCATATAATTACCCCAAACACCACCAAGGTGAAGGATCTTAAATAGTGCTCCAATGATTACGATACTTGCACCCCATGAGATTGCAACGTGCAACAAATCTGATTTTTTCTTTCCAGCCATGATTTTTACGAATTAATAATATAAAGGATTTTTGATGAGAAATATTGAGAGACCATTAATTTTTATCCCTGATATCCCTTCCGGCGAACTTGGTTACGCAACGGAAGCCGATATATGATTTTGCTGTGTCCTGGTACTCAAAAGCTCTTGAAGAGTTTTGAAGGAAATAACCGATATCCTTCCAGGAACCACCCCTGATAACTTTACGTTTCATCACTTCAGGGTCGCTAGCTTTCGCTTCATAATTGAAAGTTGGGCTCAAATCGTGAACAAATGTCGATGCAGATTCATCATATGCTGACTTAGTCCACTCAGCCACATTTCCGGACATATTATACAAGCCGAAATCGTTAGGAAAATATGATTTTACGTTTACCGTATATGCACCGCCATCGTCAATGTAGTTACCGCGGCCAGGCTTAAAATTTGCCATTAAACAGCCTTTCGCATTTCTAATGTAAGGGCCTCCCCATGGATAATCGTTTCCAATCCTGCCTCCACGGGCTGCATATTCAAACTCAGCCTCTGTTGGCAATTCAAATGGCAACCGGCTCATTGAAGACATCCCTCTGCTGATTGCATAGTTTTCATATAAGCGAGTACGCCATACAGTGAAAGCGCGAGCCTGCCTCCAGGTTACTCCTACTACAGGATAATTCTGGAATGAAGGGTGCGAAAAATACCCTTCAACAAGTGGCTCATTCTGTGCATACGCAAAATCCGCCAGCCAAACCAATGTGTCTGGATAAATTGCAACTGTATCTCTTAGTATGTTGTCCGAGCGTTTCCTGCTTTTGTTCCAGCGGTTTTTGGCGGCTTCACTTTGCAGCATTATTGCGAAGTTATATTTCAGCAAGCGGACATCTAATTCATTCTTACCGAAAATCTTGTCTTCGCCCTGGTAATACATTTCCTGCAATTTGGATGCATTGGTATTGCCCTTCTTCTTATTGCCCCAGATTGTCGAGCCATTGCCAACCTTTTTCCAGTCAATGTATTTAGCAGCATCAGCACTGGTATTGGCTGTAGCTCCCTTACCCTTAGGCTTAACATAATACTGATCATCTTTTAAATAATCCGTAATAGCGATAGAATCACGCACCCAGTTTACGAACTGCTTGTACTCACTATTGGTAATTTCCGTTTCGTCCATAAAGAACGCAGGAATTGTAACTTGCTTATTTTGAGCAATTTGAGCAAACGTTATATCCTGATCTGTTTGCCCCATTACAAAAGTCCCGGCTGGAATGTAAACCATTCCAAGAGGAATTTGAGTCGTTGGGACTCGTTTACTACGAACACCAACAAGCTCACCATTCGCAGCCCGTCCACACCCGCTTATTGCTGCTGCAATTACAGCAAGAGCTATAACGTAAATTTTTCTCATTGTAACTTAGATAGTAATACTTGCAAAAACTGTCCTAATATATTGAAAAAACTTATTTACAACATAAAAAATTAAACCCAGCCTAAAATTATATAATCAACTAATATGTTGGGGTTAATTTTTTGCATAGTACACCCCCTGATACGGGTATATACTGGACAATGTTTCCACAAATTTGTTTTTTCAACAAGCAGAGTTTTTTTACTTATTTACTTGTTTGATGTATTGCTCAATTGCCATAGTCATACTTGGGGCATTAGGCATTGGCGCAGGAACGTCTAAAATTAGGTTGCGTTCAAGAATAGCTTTTTGCGTACTGGCTCCAAAAGCAGCAATTCGGGTATTGTTTTGCTGAAAATCTGGAAAGTTTTTATAAAGAGACTGAATACTTGAGGGACTAAAGAATGCGATAATATCGTAAAAAACTTCACGCAAGTCTGAAAGATCGCTGCAAACGGTACGAAACAGCACCGCGGGCGTAAAATTATATCCATTTTCCTGAAGAAACTTTTGAGTCTCTTCGGCAGCAACATCAGAGCAAGGGTAAAGAAATTTCTCTGTTGCATGTTTTTTCAACACCTCTGCCAAGTCAGCAGCTGTTTGTTTCCCAAAGAAAATCTTTCTCTTACGGTATTGAATATATTTTTGAAGGTATAACGCAATATTTTCAGAAAGGCAGAAATACTTCAATTCAGTTGGCACTTCATAACGCATTTCTTCGCAGATCCGGAAAAAGTGGTCTGCCGCATTACGACTCGTAAAAATCACTGCAGTATAGTCAGGCAGGTTAATTTTTTCCTTCCGGAAATCCTTAGCGGGAACACCCTCTACATGTATAAAAGAGCGGAAATCTACCTTTACATTGTACTTCTTAGCAAGATCATAATAAGGAGATTTTTCAGTATCCGGCTTAGGCAATGTTACCAAAATACTCTTTACTTTCTTTTTTCTTGCATCTGTTGACTGCATAAATTCTTTAAAATCTTAAAGCCTTAAATAATATTAATAATGGGCAAATTTCGAGGGCACAAAGATAGATAAATAAATACATTAAAGGAAACTTATACCCCGATAAAATATTATTGATGGCCCGAAGGAATTGAAAAAAGTACACACATGCTATGAGCATGAATGATAGATAGATATAAAATAAAGCATACCGTGAAGGCGTAAGGCTAATACCTATAACAAGGGGCATAAACAGTAGCGCTCCATTAAAGTAACTTAAAAACAAAATTGATATATATTCTTTGGCCATTTTGCCGGCCTTGAAGAGGAAGCCCAGCAATGCAACAATAAGCACTTTTAATGTGTATGCAAGTATCACAGCAAGCGAAAGGCGCAGAAACCATACTATACCATCGTAATCATAGGAGAGCTGAAAGTACTCTCCACATTGGTATAAAAACATCCCGATAGTGAACCCAAAAAGAATGTACAGAAACACAAAAGGCCAGGAATTAAAAAACTTTTCCTCTTTATTAATCTGCCCAAGTATCCGGTTGCTATAAAATGCCTGTATGATCGCAAATAGTTCTTTCGAGAAAAAATTTCTCAAAATAGCAAACAATGCCAGCAATAGAAATAAGAAGCCTATAACCCAGGATTCCCCTTTTTTTCTGGCTTTGCCTTCATCATATTTTTGTACCTTTTTTGGAAACTTGGTTGCCCATTCCTGGAAGTTAAGGTTCTTTACCTGGTATAGTTCCATGAGGCTGTCCAGGAAGCGGTTAGGGCGGAATGGGTCGGGCTTGACGATATAAACCATGCTTAAAGAGTCTCCAATTGCCCGCAATGAATCCTGCGCAAACCGGATGGAATCTTGCCGGGCCATCCACCTGGCCAATGTGGCGGAGTCACCGGACGCAAAGGTTTGTGGACTGGATGGCAGAGGTTCATTTTCTATAATGGGACTCAATGTGTCGGTTTGAGCAGCAACTGTTAATGCTGAAAAGCAAATTAGAAGTATTACAAACCAAAACCTATTATACATCTTTTAGAATAAGGTAACTAAGCCGAAGTGAATTTTTCCGCCCTGCAAATTTAGCGGATTATCTTTTTGTTTTCCTAAAGCATAACTTAATGAAAACATTCCAGCCTTTGTTTCTAATGTAAGGCCTGCTCCAAAACCGAGGGGGAAATCTCTTTTGGTTTCTTTAATGATTGATTTTCTTACAAAGGCCTGATTGATAAAAGCAAAAAGAAAAGATTTACTCTCTATAAGTAACCTGTATTCTCCAGAAAAGATCGAATAATTAGTTGCCAGAATTGATTGTTCATCAAATCCCCTGATACTATTAAATCCACCCAGGCGGTATAGCTCGTTTTCAAAAAAGCTGCGCCCCATGAGCAACCCCGTTTGATTTCCGAATTTCAAAACACATCTTTTCGAAAGAGGTGTGTACATCTGAATGTTGCAGTTCAATCTATACTGGCTTGATTTAAATTGAACGCTATCTCGCACCTCAGGCGGAATTGAACTGTCTTTTATTTCCTTTCTGCCGGCTTCCGCTTCAATATTTACAAGTATGCCGCGGGTTGGAACAGCCTGAGAATTTAAGGAATTGAACCGCCAGCCAGCCCCATAACTAACTACATTGACATTAGCGAATAGGGGCACGGAAGCACTTAACATGTCCACCGATGCAACCGGAGCGCCAGAGCGTGTTGACAGAAAGGCGCTTAATACTCCGTGGCTTGTGCGGTAGCTTAAGCCAGCCCTGAAATTTACATTTTGGAAGTTTGTGTCTTGTTTAAACAGGTTAAAAGTAAGTTCAGCACCTAAAGGGCTGGAGAATAATTCTGATAAACCAGCGCCCAGATCCAATTCGCGGCTTTTTGACGGCAATCCCTTAAAATTGAACTTTAATGTTTCTGCCCTTTTAAATGCATTTTGCAAGTGAAGCCTTATATCTCCGGTAAGCTGCAATTTACCTGTTTGGTTATCCGGAAGAAAACCGAGAATACCGTCAAACTGACTGGCATTTTGCTTATTCAGGTAAAGCGTAAGGCTGGCTTTATTGTCAAAAAACATCACATCAGGTTTCTTGACACTTATAACAAAATTGAGCCCCTTAAGCTTTTCTTCAATCGTTTGAATAGTTGACTCATTATATAATGCGCCGGTTTTAATATCGAGGAACGACTGTAAAAATGATCTCGAAATTTTAACATTTCCTACAACCCGTAGGGTATCGAATTGAAATTGCAGCCCCGGCGAAGAGTAAAGTTTCGCACTTATCTGATTTTTATCCAATCGAACACTATCTAAGGACACCTCTGCAAATGGGTAACCACTGTCCTGATAGCTTTTTAATATCCTGCTGATCAGGCTTTCAATCTCCTCCTGGTTGTACTTTACTCCGGAAAATAAGCGGTCCGAGAAACCGGCATCCTGAAGAATTGATAGCGCAATATTTCCGTTTGTTATACCTGAGAGATGAAATTGGTTGTTTAAAGTAATGCTAAGAATGCCCAGCGAATTTTTCCGGAGCAAGTGGCTTTCGGCCAGCAAGTATCCATTCTGCCTAACCTGAGCCATAATCTGTGCTACCTTTTTATTAAGAGAAACACTATCGGGGTACTTTTCAGCCAGCTTGATTTTCTTTTGTAAGGTGGGATTCGATGGAGTGAGTTGTACTTCCAACCTGAAATTTTGGGCAAAAGTATTCGCTGCTGAGTATATCGATAAAAAGCCTATCAATAAAACACTGAAGGACAGCCTTAGATAAAAAGAATACTTTTCCAAAAACGTTATTGAAACAATGCTGAAATCAAAATTCAGTATTATAAATTAAAAACGACTATCAGGAATAGGTTTTTTTAGCTATTTCACGGGTAATTTCATCCAATTCCTGCCCACTGGTTTCAAGCAAGCCAATAAGCTCCCCTACTTCAGACACCTCCGCTCCTTTAATTGTAGATATGAGCCCTAAAATATTTGCCAGTGGTTTCCTGATGTGATGCGAGTTAATTTGGGCGATTTCCCGAAGCGTATTATTTTGTTTAAGCACCTGGTACTGATGCTCGTATACTTTGGTGTGATCTTGCATTGCCCCCACCATACGTATTGCTTTTCCAGAAAGGCCTCGAATAACAAAACCGTTCTCGGTAATATAAGCATACGTATTGTCGGCTTTTAAGAAGCGGTACTCGGCATGCCAAAGCTTTTGTTCAGCATCATCAAGCGCTTCGTTTAAAGACAAGTGGACATCCTCTTTATCTTCGGGGTGAATACGGTGCCCCCACCAACCGATATTTGTAATAGCCTCTTTATAGCCAAAGATGCGCTCAAAGCCTTCTCCCCAGTAAAGTTTGTCGGAAGTAATATCCCAGTCATAAATGGCGTCTTTAGAGGCAAGAGTAACAAGTTTATACCGTTCGCTACTCATTTTAAGGTGTTCCTTAATATTATTGCTTTCAATCAAAACCTGGATAAACGTTGCAACCCGGTTCATTAACTCGCGTTCAGCAACGCTTGGTTCTTTTAACCTATTGTAAAAAACCGCGAGAACGGCTATTACATCCTTTTTTTCGTTAATAACAGGAATAGACCAGCATGATTTTAATCCATTGGCTAATGCAAATTCTTTAAACTGTGCCATGTCTGGATAGCTGGCGATATCCGGCACCACCACACATTCTTTCTTATCTACTGCAATGCCGCAGCAGTGCGAATTGGTGTCGATAGCAATCCCTTCTTCAAATATCTTAGCATAAGCAGCCGGCATGGAAGGGGCAGAAAGCGGATAGATTTTATTTCCCCGTACCTGATTTACGGCGCAATACATTTCTGGATAAATTTTAAATAATCCTTCCAGATAATGTGCGATAGTAGATTGCAAGCAGTTCCCGGAGCATGTATTCATTTGAAGGACATCTTTCTCAAGCTTCAGGGTTAATTCCTGCGTTTTTGCTTCTGTAATATCTTTGAAAAATACCGTTAAATCGTCCTGGTATGGGTAAGCTGTTATTTCGAACCATTTGCTTATTGAACTGAGGTGCTCTTCAAAACGAACCGAAACATTTTCGTTTAATGCTCTTTTATACTGGTAATAAAATGCCCTATTATTTCCCTCGGGAAACATTCGCCATAGGCATTTATCCAAAAGGAGTTCCTGCGTTGAATTCAACAACTCTGCAGCTTTAGAATTACAGTTGATAATTGTCCAGTACTTATTAATTAAGATGTAGCCTTCGGTAAAATTATCAATAAGGTTTTGGGTTCGCTGTATTGCACGTTGCCGCTCAGCTTCCTGCAGAATATTTTCGGTAATATCTCGTGAATTAACAATTATGGCGTTAACCGCAGGGTCTGTTAATTTATTTGTCGCAATTGCGCTAATATACCTCCACTGGTTACTTGCGTCTCTAAAGCGAAAAGTTGGAACTTCGAGTTCTGACTGGTAAAGTACCTTGCAAAATGCCTCTGATACGGTATCTAAATCGTCGGGATGGATAAATTCAAAAGGCGACTTGCCAATTAAAAATTCCATTGAGTAACCCAGCTTAAGTACAGTTGGGCTAACATACTGGTAAGTTGCGTCAGGACTAAGCAAGGCAATCATGTCTGATCCTGATTGCACCAGGCTTCTGAAGCGCTTTTCATTCAAGGCTATTTTCTCTTCGCGAGCCTTATTTTCTATGACAATCTGCTGAAGACTTTCTTCCAGCTTCTTTTCATTGGTGATATCGCGGGCAGACGCATAAACAAGCTTTTGACCAGGCACAAGGGTAAAGCTCCAGGAAAGCCATTTGTAACTGCCATCTGAACATTGATATCGATTCTCGAATAATCCGGTGTTCCCGGAAATACTATCAATATACTCGCGGGTACGCTGGCTATCTGCGGGATGTATAAATGAAAATATAGACTGCGAAACCATTTGGGCTGCTGAATAGCCCAACGAGTTACATAATGCCCGATTTACTCTTTTAAAGATCCCATCGAAGCTAATAATGCAAAATAAATCGCTTGAAATATCAAAAAACTCTTCAGTTTTCAAGTTAACAACCCCTCCCTTGTTACCGAGAAATAATCAATGAAACATACGCATTGTGTACGTTAGTTCATACAACTCAGAGGAAATTAATACGAAACGAGGAAACGAAAGTTTCAACTATTTGGAGTCATTTGCTGTAAGATTAATGGCCTTTCAATCCTAAATTTCTAAAACCAGCGGCAAGGCTGCCTGTTGTTTATTGGTATGGAAAAGTTCGATATACAAGTATTGCTTAAAGATGGCTCTTTTGCAGATTTCCAGGTGGAAAATGAAACCGGAACAGACACCTACCAGGTATTCCAAAAAGACAAAAGCCTTGCTCAATTTGTGGCTACTGAAGATGGAAGCTGGATAGTTGGCCACAATTCGGGAAATTTGGATGATGACCTGCAGCAACGGATAATTAATCAATTAAACGGATTTAAGGCTTAGAATGCCCCGATTAGATTTTTAATAATAAAGCAGAAGGCTTAGCCTACACATCTCTTGATGCCAGACTAAGCCTCCGTTACTATTACCTTCTATTATACTCTAAAAGAATCGAGGGCTTAACAAACGTGTTGAGTGTTTAGGAAATGTGAGTCCAAGCGATATTTCGTGCGAACCGCTGGATTGGCTACTAAGCTGGCTCAAGGCATAATCGTACGAATATCCCAGGCGAAGTTTGCGGCTAACGTAGAATTGAACCACCCCAGACACAGAATTCAGATCGCTGACATTCTTGCCTTCGCTATAATCCTTTTTCCAAATCTTTGCTCCTGAGCGATAAGAACCGCCTACCCAAAATTTATCCCTAAAAATCACCATTGAGTTTATGTCGATACTTGTTGGGCCTTTGAAATCTTCCTTTACTAAAAAGCTTGGGCGCAACTTAACTTCTTCGTTTAAGTCAAAAAGTAAACCTGACATAAGATAAAGGTGCCTGTCGTGTTTTAAGTTCAAATTAGAGCCAGACTCTCCGAAAACGCCCTTTAGACTAGATGCAGAAAGAAGGTCCATACCTGAAGCCCCAAGGTAAAATTTCGGGCTTGAGTAATAGACTCCAAAGCGGACATCAGGTATAAAGCTGTCATCAACCCCGGATGAAACAGTTTGATCGTTAGCGTCAATAGGGCTTAGTTTGCTATAATCCAATCCATATTGAGTTACACCGGCACCTAAGCCGAAAGTAAGCCGGCGGGTATCATCAGAATTTAGCCGTAAGCGGTAGGCAAAATTAAGATAGGCGGAATTAGCAGATTGTGCCCCAAGCTGGTCCGCATTAATTACCAGGCCTAAGCCTAACCGCTTATTTATCGGATCAAGCACTCCATCGATAGAAACCTGCCCGGTTTGCGGTGCATCTTTAACTCCTACCCATTGGCTTCTCATGGCCATTTGGGCAAACCACTCCTCTTTGTACCCTGCATACGCCGGATTTACACTTAAAGAGTTAAATATATATTGTGTAAACTGAATGTTCTGTTGTGCCCCAGAGGGATTGATACCCGCGAGCATCAACACCAAAACAACTATTATTTTATACTTATTCATGTTTTTGACTTGAAGAACTGGTGATTAATTTCGTTTTATTAATATCCAACCCTTGCGTGTTTCCTGGTTGCTGGCTTTCTTCACCTTGATTATATAGTAATAAGTTCCATCGTTAAGCCCGTCACCATCCCAGGTGTTTTTATAGTTGCCATTACGGTACACCTCATTGCCCCAACGGTTGTATACAGCCAGGTCTGCATTGTCGAAGTTTTCAAGGCCAACGATTACGAAGGTGTCGTTTTTACCATCGCCGTTAGGGGTGAATACGTTGGTTAATGTAAAGCCGTTAATCTTTATAGTTACTGTTGCGATATTCGACCAAGTACCATTGTCATCTTTAACTCGATAAGTAAAAGTATCCGAACCTATATAATTAGCTTTAGGTGTATATATTACTGTACCATCCTGATTAACTTTTAGATCTCCGTTAACTGGCCTTCCTACAACTTCTAAAGATCTCTTATTGATCAAAAAGCTACCTTCCAGATCATTTTCTAATACAGGAATTGTACTTTGAGAATTGAACACCATTTCAAATGAATCATAAATTGCTTGAGGATCAATAATTCCAACGCTAATGTCAGTCGCATCGTCAGCTACTGTTGTCGCCGGATCGTCTGAAACCTTTGTAATTGACTGACCTTGCGGACCCGTTCCATCAACAGTAGCTTGATTGCTAACCATACCTGCATCAATGTCGGCCTGGGTAACCAAGTGATTCGCTGCAATTGTTGTCGTTCCATTTGGAGTTAAGGTACCGATTGAAGCTGAAGCAGCGAGAATGTCTGCATTGGCATCTGTCAAAGTTAAGTTGCTCAAAGTAACATTACCTGTATTCTTTACAATAATATTATAGGTTATAGTCGAACCTAGATCGTAAGGACCTGTGCTAGTTACAATCTTATCAACCTTTAAGGATGGAGTCTGAGGAATTACAGTTTTTGTGGCATCTTCTGCAAATTTAGTGGTAAGCGGATCATCAGACACTTTGGTAACCGGGCGGCTTTGAGGATCTACTCCGCTTACGGTGGCCTGGTTAATCACAAAACCTGCATCCGCATCGGCTTGAGTAACCACATGGGTTACAGTGATCGTTTTTGTTGCATTCGGGGCTAACGTCCCGATTGTGCCTGCGCCAGTGGGGATATCTGCATTGGTATCCACAAGGGTTAAATTGCTCAGGGTTACATTTCCTGTATTCTTTGCGATGATTGTATAAGTAATCGTGGAGCCTAATGTATAAGGGG
>Ga0307408_100000971_pt1 | contig 22238 bp, 22 predicted proteins | sample 322Cmetagenome_FD_202116 | JGI IMG/M metagenome (GOLD analysis project Ga0307408, IMG submission 202116) | Maize rhizosphere microbial communities from greenhouse at UC Davis, California, United States - 322HYB-C-3 | ecosystem: Host-associated > Plants > Roots > Rhizosphere > Soil | place... | reverse complement strand
GCCCGGCCGATTCCTCGACCATGCGCACAGCGCGCTCCATCACTTCCGGGGAAAACTTGGTAGATTTGCGTTTCATAGCTCCATTCTCTCAAATGTTGGAGCCTCCCAGATTTCCGGTCCGGTTCAGACCTTTGTTCCGTTAACGATGGGTCGGCGAGGATCCGTGTAATCTACAACATCCTCCACAACTCGTACATCTGCAAGGCGCTGCGCCGGCACCATGAACGGTGAGTGTGTTGAGTAGATCACTTGGTGAGCCGGTAGGATTCTCTTTTCGATGTAGCGGAGCAGATCGGACTGAGCCTTGCCATGCAATGTGAGGCCTGGCTCGTCAAGTAGAATGATCGCGTTCCCAGTGTTTTTCTTGAGTTGCTTGAACTGGGCTAAGAATGAAAAGAACCAGACGAAGCCGGCGCTCCGTTCCGAAAGCGGCACAGAGACACGGTGATTCTTATTCTCGATGCGGATCTTTGCTACGCGCCCCGAATTGAATGGCGGTGGATCAGCGGGTCGTCCATCGTTCAGTTCGATCTTTACCGTCAATGCCTCATTCTGGCTCCAGAACTCAAAGATCTCGTCCGTGATGTCGTTAGACGCGCCTTCGCATTGGGCTACCAGCTCTTCAAATCTAGATGCATCGCGCAATTCCTCAATTGTCGTGCCAGCGTACTCGAGGAAATCTAGAAAGATGTGATCTCCTTCACTCACGCGATTATGCTGACGATCCTCATTCAACTTGTTGACCGAAATCTCACCCGACATGCGGTCAAAATGTGATGTGTAGAAAAACTTTGGTCTGCGGGGCGACAGAATATCAATTGCCTTTAGGCTGGCAGATCCTTCGCGGAAAGACGAGATTGTCTGGTGAAGGGCAGTCTGGGCTGCTGTTTTCTCCGGTAGTCCACCCAGCAATTGCAAGGCGGTTTGCGTGGACTCTGCGGACTTTATGGAGGCTTTGTCGGTAGCACTGAGCCCATGACGACCTTCGAGATTACGCAACACCTTGTTGTGATCGATCGGAATGGACCAGGTGGGTTTCGCACCGATGTAGCTCGTAATGCCTACCTCGCGGCCTGTCAATGCGTCGGGCCCCAAAACAGCATCGACTTCGGCCACATCTGCATCGTCGAGCTCCCATGAGGTAATTGCCACTTCCGAATGGCCTTCGGGATGACGGTCATCGAACTTGCTTAGATAGCGCCGAGGGTAGTCACGCGTCTTATCGTAAATAAAGCCATCAGTTGGACTTAGGCCGTGCAATGCTCTAAGAATTGCAGTCTTGCCAGCTTCGTTCTTTCCCACCAAGCAAGTGAGATCGCCTACTTCGAATTCTCCGCTGTCGTCAGCAGAGCGAAAGTTTTTCACGCGGACTTTGATCAGCTTCATACATGTCGACAAATAAGGATATTGTCGAGCATTATAGCTGTATTTTTCGCAATAAATTCGATCGACATCTCCCAGCGCAAGTCACGTAATTCGCACCTTTCACTGGTGCGGTCGAATAGATCAGGCAAGTGCCAAATCTAAAGTTCACCGCGGTTACGTCACAACTACGCATCGAGTTTCCCGACCATGATTTATATTTAAGACGGCGCACTTCCTATAAGCTTATCTGTCTCGTCGACCGTCATGATCGCCAATGCAAGCGAAGCTTGAATCGGAATTGGTGGAGGTACGATTCGTTAGGGGATGGGCGCTGAATGTCAGTGTCGAATCTGCAGCATGCGCGCTTGGCGTGCCAATCATCCTCGTGGCGACCTTGGAGAGTATCAAAAGTAGTTTTCACCACCTTCTTTTGTTACGTTAGAGCCTTAGGAGCTCGCCAACCCTTTGTGTAACGAGTTCGAAATTTGCCATTTCTCGCTCGGAAAGCGAGTGCCAACATGGCCACGGTAGAGGGGGACGCTAAGGAGCCGCCAGTGCGGCCAGCCTTAACGAATTCACTCGTGAGTTGGCCAAGAGTATGAAAAAGTTAAAGAGGCACCTTTTGCCTCCAGGCGGGTTGATGTTCAATGAGTCCATCCGCAGTTCCGGCCAATAGTCTTCCTGCGCCACTTAAAAAGGGGCCGAAGGACATACGGCTATAGGGCTCCACGGTCTCATCAATCATCCAGTTTACAACTTCAGAGACCCTCGGCATGAAATAGTGGAGGTCAAGTTCAATGAGCTGCGACTGTGATCGAAATGTAGCTGCAGTGCTCATGTTTCGTTCCCGTCGACGATCTGCCGTGACTGGATCTCGCTCGACATCCATGCCGATATGGGCGATTGCGAATGGGGCACTAGAAACCTGACGGTCAATGTCAGCCAACTTAGAACGAATGTGGCGGGCCCTGGCTTCGATGGATTGTTCTGCCAAACAGCGCCAGAAAATTGCGGAGCCATACTCTATTTCGTCAATGAACCGTGTGTCCTCCAAACGAGGCGTACCACCGCAAACTAAGTGAAATTGTTCCTCAAGTCTTTCGCCGCCGGCTAATAAGCGCGCAAGTTTGGATCCAAGCAATAAAGAACTGTCGCGTATGTCTCGATGAACGGAGATCAAGTCTGAGGGACGTACGACGCCTTCGCCAAATTCGTCTCGCCAAGGATAGCTACCTGAAAGGAGTATTGGAGACTCACAAACAATTCGCACTTTGTTTAGTATGTAGTCTTCGGGAATCTTCGCTAATTCAGCTGAGAAGGTGACATCTACAACTAAACTGATCTTTTGCTCGTGGACATAGTCATTCACTCGGTTGAGTATGTTGTATGCGAGTCTAGTTTCATTCGCCTCATAGCTGCTGGGCTTTAAGCGCTTGCATTCGACATGGATACCCTGGCCATCATCGCCATCGGCAAAGACGCGAAAATCAGCAGTGCGCTTCGAACTCTCTGGAATGAATGCAACGTGTAGGCCAGGTTCCTGGGTATAGCGTAGGGCTGCTACAAGTTCGAAAATACCACTTTCAGGATGATCTTCTGAAGGTCTCAACATGCGTCTAGCGCGGTCGTCGGCCCCTTGGATGCGACGCAATTCATCAATTTGAGAACCAATAGCGACGATAAACGGAAGCGTTTGCGATGCAAGTTCTACGTCATAAGTTCGGCGATCCCGTAACGATGCGACTGCTTGTGTCAGTATCACAGCCATACGATCGCCGTAACCGTCGAATGGATCTCGGGTACTCCAGCGGCCATTGAGGCATTCGGTATGCAGACGATAATATTGCCGCGCGCATTCGATCCGTTCAGCAAGCTCCAACGGATTATCGGACGTCGCAAAGAGCCATTCCAATGCGGCATTTATATGAGACTCTTCATTCATAACAAGTTGCCTGAGGACATGCTATCGAGAGCTCCATTTTTTGTTATAAAGTACGTCATCCGCCGTGAGCTCAAGTACGCAACGTTTACGAAGGACTTCCGAGATACTTTGACCATATTTCTGAATTTCGTCCAGCACAGCGAAGACTTGCTTCTTTTCGAACTTCGTATACTCAACAACGATACCTGCAACGGCCTCATTCTCCACGTTTTTGAATAACGGAAGATCGTGAATCAAAATCGGTAACTCTGTTAAATGTAATACAGCGATATCGAAAAGTACGAGATTTGCGTATGCAGTTCCAGTGCCAGTGTCATCCCCAATGTCAAAAGTATAAGAGTTTTCATTCATGTGGAGACTTGGAGGGTTCGCCCCTGTTCCATAGATTTCTACGACGAGCTCACTCAGCTTCGAGTTGATTTGGGTTGAGAGTTCCTCCAGGACCACGTCTTTAATTTCACCGAGGGATTCTTTGGCTTTATTAAATTCCAAATCTAACGTCGATTTTCTCTCGAATTGGTTATTTGCCTTTTTAAGCTGATTCCATTTTGCTGACAGGCTATATATCCTATCCACAAGCGCTGTTGGATTATCGAAATTTTTCAGACGTTCGGATATTTTAGAATCAATTTCGAGGATAGATAAGTTAATTGCCTCGAGTTGACTGAGCGTTGTTTGTTTGGAATCAATGAGTTCCTTTTTCAGAAGTCGAGCGACGGAACTGTGAAACTCCTCGATTTGCGCAATTCTTTCTACATTGACCTCTGGGAAGAAGTCAACCAGCGCATGCATCTGCTCACTCTTGATATGTTTGTTCGCCGAAAGGTTATTCTCGATGCGACGAAGGCGCTCCTCAGATCTAGCGCGCTCTTTAAGGAGTAAATCCTTGTCTTGCGCCAAGTCGAGCAATTCGCGATTCACAACTTCGCGGATGTTAATAGCGTACTTAGCCAGGTCAGATCGGATGTCGGCGACTTCTTCGCTGATTAGGTTTAGTGACTTTTCATTTTCAGTATACTCGCGCTTACTGACCTTATCTAAAATTGACAAGCCTTCAGCCTTTTTCCAGGCTTTCCGTCGTTCGTCAACCTTCTTGAATTGATCGAATGTCTGCTGAATCTCATTGAACCTGTCGAACAATTTCATGAATGTGTTGATGCTGTCGTTGGTCGACTGTACAGCAACGGCATGCAGTGGTTTGTTTACATTCTTGATGTTGTCCTTCGGCCAAACCCTTGAGTAGGGGCCAACCATAGCTCGGAACGATAGAGACAAGTGGGGCGCATACATGCGTGATAGCCAATCTGTGTAATTAGAAAGTGAGAGTGGCCGTAATGGTTGATAACCCTCGTCGCATTCATATACAATCTTTGGATTTTCCGTCCCGCGTCGGAAGAAGTACTGTAGATTGCCAAAACGGAAACTGAATGAGTAGAAATGATGCCCCACATGCCTCGGCACGTCGCTATTGTCATCAATAAAAGAGTCGCCCCCAAATACAAAGTCGACGAGCATTAAGAATGTAGATTTTCCAATGGAATTCGCCGCCTCACGGTCTCCGATGACAATGTTGAGCCCATTATGAAATGCTACTTTAGGTACTCGAAAAACCTCAGACTGGATCTCAACTAACATTCATTACCCCAGTGGAAAAATCGATATCAACTCGTCCTAGTACGAAGAGGACATCCAAAGCATAAATAAATTCGTCAATTCCGTCGAAATCTGACGCGTTCGAGTTGTACATGTCAATGACGCTCTGCTCGCCTTTCAAAGAGCAGATTATTGGGAGTTTTCCCAGGATCGATGACTTAAGTGGAATAAACTTGCTCGGAACGATCATTCAAAAAGCTCGCAATTCTGAACAAAGAACGAAGCAACGGCTTGAGCCCCCTCGGGCGAAGCATCGCGACATTTAGAAGATATCCACCCAACCGTGTTTTCGTATATTGCTTGCTGAGTTAGGTTTAGAGACTTCTGTTTTAAATAGAAAGATTTTACCTGGCTGGCGATAACGACTGCCTGCATGGGCGTCGTACGTTCCAGTTCCGCAAAACGTTCACGTATGAATAAATAGAAAGCAGACACGTCGTTCTTAATCATTCTTTTCGTAATGGGGCGAATGTCGCCTACCAGCTTTTGATCAACTTGCTTCGCTTCGTATTGATCGTTAAATTGAACGTTGGCATCTGATGACATCAATGCACCGACGATAGCAGTAATGTCTTTTTCAATGTGAAACTGGTCGAAAATAAAAACCTGCTCATCTTTCGAGATATATCTCTTCTTGATCTCTACCAATTCCCGGTATTTTTCGACAGTCTTGTCTGTGTCATATATCTTATGGCAGTCAAAACAAAGTGGGATAAGATTATTGGAATGGTTGGGGTCTAAATCCAATAGGGGTTCACCCTTCAAAATCACTAATTCATCCGCTGTTGGGTGAAGCGGGTAGATATGAGCGACTTCGAAAACCTTATATTCCTTCTTTCCGCGTTTGGTGTAGAGGGGGGCCGAGCACTGTGGGCAAACACGAGATACTTGCAGGCATAACGCGAACATGATCGGCTCGCTAAAATTTTTTCGGGTATGTCCTGGCGGCTTACTCTTCTTTAGTGTTGACTGTGTAGCCATTAGTATTCTGCCTGGTTGAAGTACTTGGCGTCAGAATAACATTAAATAACCGGGAGAAATTCACCAAATGTCACAATTGTGGTGCGGCGGGATGGGGCTAGACGTACGGGGTCGAGTTCAACATTCCGCTAATTGAACTTTATTCCGTTTGGAAATGTAGGATTTCTCAATGCGCTGATCGTAGCGCGCTTCTGAAGAAAGTCTGAAGATGCTACGGCTCTAGCGTCGAAGCGTTGAATTTCCCTGCGATGGAATTTCTTACGTGACGATCGGTAGGGCAATGCGCTTTTCCAGCGCCATTCGCAACATGCGCGTCGCGCTTGACACACCGCGCACGTTTTTCTTTATCCGAGATTTCTCGATGTTGAGGACGCTAGAACTGATGGCTTCGTCAATGCAAAGTGTTTCGAGCATTGGCATAAGTTGGTCCACCTTCCCAATCATCTCGAGTAGCAGGCGGCCCAATGTCGAATATACCTTTGCCTCGATAAGCATTGGTTCGACGTCGTAAGATGCCAAGTTGACGATCCCATTGGCCTCGCATTTCGCCTCCATCTCGACGAGCGATTGGTTTAGCCTAGCGAGGCGCGAATCGAACAGCTGGCGCAGTTCCTGTTCTACCTTGTCGACATCTTCGCCGGGGAGCTTCATACGCGCGAACACGGCGATGAAATGCAGGTTCATCTGCGTGATATCGAAGCAGCGAAGATAGAGGCGCTTGCCTTCGGGACTGGAGAGGTGAATGCTGATCTTGCGACTGGCGGATTCGATACGCGTCAGGTCGGCCGCCGCCTGACGCGCCAGCAACTTGCGATTGGTGGCGCCGTGATCGGCCCTGATGGTCAGTTTCGCTTCGGTGGGTGAGTTCACGATGGCCTCCATGCACGCTTTGTGACAGCTATCGTGCGCGCCTGAAAATGTCGCTGCAACCAGAAAACCTGCGAGTACTCGGGCCTCTTTCATTGGGCGTTGCTGGCGGCGCTATTCTTCTCGCGCAAAAAATTCGGAAAGTATGTTTTTTCGTTGAACTTCAGTTGACGAAGACAGGGCCGTTTCCTAGATTGAGTCCTATGCACGCTGCATAGGGCTGGCTCCGCCGAAGACGCTTTTTCGTGCAGATCGAAGCCAGTTCCATCCATACGATTTCCTGACGGTAGCTGGCAGCCCGTCCAGAACGGCATCAGGCCGTAGTAGTCAAGCCAGTCCAATCATTTGCCGGCACTCGTCGGTCTTCTCTCGATCCCCATGGGACAACCATCCCGTGAGGATGATTGTCTCGCTCTTCTTTTCCTCAGGGAGACAATCATGAATCAGTCCGCCCATGTTGAAGGTGGCACACGCTCTGCCGCTGGCCGTCGCGCTGCCGTCGATCCCTGGCACCAGCTTTTGGATGACGACACGCCTGTCGAATTCTCGGAGGAGGATGTCGTTCATCTGCACTGGTGGCTGCTGCAAAAGGTCACCTCTTCCAGCATTTCCTGGGCAATTTGCTGGTTAAAGGTATTGTCTTCAACCAGCAGTATGCGCGTGGCCTTCAGCGTCGCCGTGCGTGCCCAGTTGTGGTCGCTAGTGAGCAAACCCGCGGCGGCAGCGTGCAACTGCTGGCTGAAATGCGGTAGGGGATCGGGCGGTACGCCCAGGCGTGCGGTGAACCAGAAGGTACTTCCGACCCCGTGCTCGCTGTCGACGCCGACGTCGCCGCCCATCAACTGGGCCAGTTCCTTGCAGATGGCCAGGCCGAGGCCGGTGCCGCCGTATTCTCGCGTGGTCGATGCGTCGGCCTGCTGGAACGAGACAAACAACTTGGCCATCGCCGCTTCAGACAGGCCGATGCCCTGGTCGCTCACCTCGAAGCGTACCAGGCAGGCATCGACGTCACCGGCTTCCTTGCGCACGCGGATGGTTACCGTGCCTCGTTCGCTGAATTTGATGGCGTTATTGGTATAGTTGATCAGCACTTGACCAAGCCGTAGTGGATCACCCACCAGCGTCGGCGGCAAAGCGGGATCGAGATCGAACTTCAGGTCCAGGTGGCGGCTGGCGGCGGTCGGCGCCAACACCGTAGACAATGTCTGCAGCACCTGGTCGAGCGTAAAGCCAACCTGTTGGAGTTCCATCTTGCCGGCCTCGATCTTGGAAATATCGAGGATGTTGTCGATGACGCCCAGCACATGTTCGCCGGCAAAGCGTATTTTTTCCAGATAATCGCGCTGACGGGGATCCAGTTCGGTTTTCAGCGCCAGGTAGGCCATGCCGATGACGCAGTTGAGCGGCGTGCGGATTTCATGGCTCATATTGGACAGGAACTGTCCCTTGGCAACGCTCGCTGCTTCGGCCAGTTGCCTGGCTTGTTCCAGTTCGGCGTTCTTGGCCTGAAGTTCTTCCTCGTGGCGCCGCTCGGCCGTCACATCGTGGTAAATGGTCACGAAACCGCTAACTTTACCGTCTGTACCAAGAATCGGGCGTCCGTCGATATCCAGTTGCTCACCGCTGGCCAAGGTGCGAGTGAAATGATGGGGTTCGAATTTCAGGCACAGCGCGACGCGGGCGGCCACCAGTTGCTCGATGTCGCCGGGCCCATAATCACCGCACAGCGCGATGAAACGGAAGACGTCTGCCATGGTTACGCCAGGATGCATGACGCCATCGGGAAATCGCTGCATTTGACAAAAAGCCCGGTTCCAAAATCGGATGGTCAGGTCGCGGTCAACGATGGTGACGCCGACCGGCATGAATTCCAATGCCGCCGCCAGTCGCGGGAAATTCAACCGAATGAATTCGTCACTTTTCGTTATCGATCCCATAAGTCAACCGTCTAGTAGTTGCTCGCCATGTGGAATCGTTAGCTTAAACATAGCTTGTCTGTCTTCGACCAAGTTTGCGCGACGTCAAAAGTTGCTCGAACTTTCATGTCAATCGAGATTTCTGGATCAATACTACTCCCCAGCCACCACCTCTTTCGAGAGCTGTCGCGGCGGATCTTCAATGTTTCGGTCACCGAACGGATCGGGCACGCATCACCCTCTCACGCTAGCCTGCCGGCCGTCGTCACGCAGTGGGCATACTGCAATTGGGCCGGAAGGACTATCGACCCCGGTGGATCGCAATTGGGTTAAGAAAGGATTGACTTCGCGATTTATGCATTTGCGATGAACTTGAAGGGAATACTGCTTTGAAGATGCAGATATGCGATGCAAGAATAAGGATGCTTGCTGCGAGAATCGCTCTGACAACGCTCTTGCAGCGCTCCAGGAGACATGTATCGAAGCTATGCATTTGCGTTGAACTTGCAGGATTGGCGCCTTGAACACGCGGGTAGGTGGTGCAAGAATATGGATGCTTACTGTGAGAATCGCTCTCACAACGCTCTTGCAGCGCTCCATCGCGGAGTTGCCGCGAGATCCTCCAGCAGAGATGCCGAAGGCGTTGCGGTCGTCACCCGTCCTCAATTCTCCAGGTAAATTACTGGAGTTTCCGCCCTCGTGCGGCAGATGTTGACCCGGTTTAGGCTGGGTTTGACGGTGCTGGTGCTTCCAGCACCATCGGAAACGGAAACCTCCCGCTTCCAAGGTTAAGGCCCTGAATCGTCAGATTCCTGGGCCTTATTTTTGCCCATATCGGGCGCAAATCCCAATGTCGCTTCTAGCGTCAAGGTTCGGGGACACCAGCATCCCCGTCAGGGGCATGCTGTTTCCTCGTCGTTCTAAGGAGAAGCATCATGTCTCAGGCAATCAATCAAGAAGTGCAGTGCGGTTCGTTGTGCTTTTTGCTGGGAGGACTGGTCGCACTACGACCGCAGGAGGAAGGCGCGCCGGTACGGACGGCGGCCGTGATGAGGCAGGCCGGTGGCGTACCGACCAGAGGTTCTTCGGCGCAACGCTGCGTTCTGCTACAGCGCAAAGCATGTCATCCAATCCTCAGCCTGGCGCACGCAGTTCGTCGTGCTATTCGCGGATGGAGGCAATGATGGCCGGGTATGTCTACTATGGATCTTGCGTCGAACCCGGTGGCTTTGAGCTGGACGATGTCATATGCAACGACATCTGCCCGCAGTGCCAGAGTAATGAAGCGGTGTATCGGTACTGGGAAACGAACGACGGTGGCTGCATCAATCGCCACTGGCGGGTTCGTTGTCCGGCATGTGGTCACGCCGACAGCGATCCTTTTGTTGATGACGACCAGATGATCCCGGATCTACATTTGGCTGGAGACGGTGATGACCAGTCAGCTGTTCCTTGAATCGAGTAAATGTCCTCGATGCTGGCACCGGAACGCGCGATTGCGATCCGGTCTCGGCGCGATGCAACGACAACGTGCTGCTCGCTATGGAGGAGGATCCTTGGGCGTATGCCAGGTATCGAAAACATTCGCATCGTCCGATGCGGCCTGATATGAGCATCGATCCGCGCTGGTGCATGCATCTTGCAGTGGCGCGTGTGCCCGTCGGGACCGTACTCGCTCCAGTAGCGCTTCTCGCTGCGCGACCAGCATGCCAGTTCATGAGGCATGACGGCCTGCCATCGATCAGCCGGAAACATGACCGGGAATCGATAAAGGCGTCGCACTCCGTCGCCGCGATCCTCGCCGTAAAGGCTGAGGATCTGGTCCGCGAGCGTGGGATTGGGGAAGTCGTTTGGCCTGACGGTAAACCATGCCACGTTCTTGGGGACGAGTGGCTTCTCGATGCCAGGGAAGGCTTCGAGAATCTTCCGTTCGATTTCCTCGAAAGTGGCTTTGTTGACTATGCCGTCGTCATATAGCGCTTTCACCTGAGGGTTGCTCGCCGCCTTCTTGGTGAGAACCTTGATGCCCGCGCGGATCTTACCGGCGGTCGGAATGCGTGGCTCTCTTTGCCCGAGCAGGGTAATCGGGACGGTAGGTGCCGTCAATGTTGGTTGGTTGCGTTGGTCCATGGTGGACTCCTTGAGACAGGTGGACATGACCCATGTTCGCACCCTCTTTTGCCACCGCAACTGTCACGCCGTTCGCCGGGCCTGCAGGCTGTCCTCGCAGTACGCGTTTGGCTGTGTACTCCCGTTCGCCTTGGGCCGAGGCTGATTCATCTCGCAATCGAACGGTTGCAGGAGCTTATGCACAGCGAGCTTTTTCACCCCAAGTGCCGCGCCTATATCTTCCGCGTTTGCACCTCCGAGATGCAAGCGGCGTGCTGCCAGGCGGCGAGCCATGGCGGTGTTGATGCCGGAATGGCCGCTATGGGCAAAGATGCGGCGATAGATCTCGTGGATTTCTTTACAAACCAGGTGCTGAGACCCAGGTCCGGATCGCTTTACGGCCATGGGCTTGCCATTTCGTGAAAGAAACAGCCGGCTGTGTGGCAGCAACCCCCGATAAGAGGACTGGTTGTGGGCCGCCATCCCTTGCGCGCGACGCAGGACGAGGTAGGTGTCAATCGCCGCAGTCAGTTCGTGATCGCAAAAGAGCAGGGGCCGCTCCTTGCCATTGACGGCGATGCTTGCCCGTATGCTCGATTGCAGTCGAGCTTCGCCGGTTTCGTCGAGATAGTCGCACACTTCAAGTTGAGCAATCTCGAGCGGCTTTGCCGCGGTGGCGAACAGAATCAGAAGGAGAGCTGAGTCGCGCTCAACGCAGCGGCTGTGGCGGGCGATTTTGGTGATGTGTTGGGCGATGCGACAGGACGCCAGCTCAATGACCGGATCACGCCAGGCGCTTGCCGCATCGGGCACGAAGTGCTCCAGCGCCTCAAGATACCCATCGCCGTGATGTCGAATCAACGCTGCAGTTGGCGATTCATCCTCATCAACGCCGACCACGCCGACAATTTGCTGCAGGTCGTTTGCAAGCATGCGAATTTTTTGAGACACCGCTGATTTCGTGAGCTTGAAGTCGGCGGCGATTTGTTCACAGGATGCGCCGGCGATCATTGCCCTGAGCATCGACGACGCGCTTTCCAAACCATCTTTACACATGATCAGGATCTCCAGGAAAGTTAAGATCCTTACGATCATCCCGCTTGCGGCATCGTCAAGCCAAACAAAAACGCCTTCGATGAGCGGTGATTTTTTCGGTAAACGCTGATCTGAACGACGATTTGCGGGAATTAGGAACGAATGCTTGCCTCGACCTTTTGGGGGCGCGGCGGTACCGGATATTCCCAAGACGTCATCTGCTCGGACGGGAAAAGGCGCATGAATGTGCGTGCATATTCGGGGGGGCGCATTTGAGCCAGTCGTTCCATTCATGGCGTGGAACGATTACTAGCGAGCGCTTCCGTTTGCGAACATCGGCGAGGCCTCGTTCTACAGGAAGGATGGTCCGACGTCAGGGGCTGGAAACGGAACCTTGCAGGAGCGCCTCACAACGGCGGCTGTGGGCACCTATGACGCGAATTCGATCACTCCCGATAACGCGCGCCAGGGGGCTTACCCAATCAGCTTTGGCGACGGAAAGGCTGTTCTAGTTAAAGATGCCCAACCGGTCAAAGTGTCGCTTGCTGGATGACCCCAACGGAATGCATTGTCTATCCTGGCAGTTCTGCTAACACAGGCATGCCGATTGTGGTTGTCACCGAGCAGCGACTTCCTCCCGAGCAGCAGATTGAGATGAACGCTTCTGACCAGATCGAAAGGAATAACAGACAACTGGAGCAAAACCTGCAATCGCTGGTGAAAGACCTGCAGGTGAACCAACCGCAATTCGAAACAGCGCCAACACCATTCCAGCAAGCGCTTAGTTACGCCTTGTGATCGGCCTAACGGATTAGGTATAGCAGATTAGCACATGGCATATAGCATGGGTCATTGCGGGTTACTGTTCCCGACAAGTCTGTCAATCGCCAGGGGGCTTCTGGATACTCTGGCCAACAAATGACCGTTGACTTGTACCAGAGCGGATAAGCAGCGGACGCTGCGGGAGGATAGTTGACGACGTATAATGACCAGATCGGTTCTCGGGGCTTGCGCCAGAGGGATTGTGGGGCAATGGCTTATGCAAGTTCGCTTTCCACTCGTCGACGGTCGCCAGGATGACGATGCGCTTGCGCAAGGCGTCATACTCGGCCAGTGCCTTTTTGTCGGCGGCCAGCAGGGCCCGATCCTGATCGTTGGAAATGTTTTCCCGCTCGTATCGCGCGAGGGCACCCTTGGCGCGTTCTGACGCCGCTTCCATGGCCTGTTCCCTTTGCCCCCGTTGGGCCGGATCGGCCTGCGCGACGTATTCCCACGTAAGGATCCGCAGCGCGGACACGGACGACAAGGCGTGGTTGAGATCGCGCAGGCTGGGGACGGTGTTCACGTTGGCATAGTTGGCGCCCTCGCATACTTTCGCCATCTGGTAGGTGCCCAGGCCTGCCAGACTGGCCAATCCTGTGACAACGGCGATGATCAAGACATACAGGCGCTGAGCGATGGTCATGACGGCCCCACTGGTCGTGGCCGCCTGCGGCGGGGTTGCGCCGGCGGCGATGATGTGCGGCTAGCTTACAGCTCCTGCGGGAAGCGTGGCATCCGGTAGATGGAGTCGGTAACCGACAGCGGTCTCGGTCAGCAGGTAGATCGGCTGGGCCGGGTCGTCCTCCAGCTTGTGGCGCAGGTGGCCCATGTAGATGCGCAGGTAATGGCTGTTGTCGGACTGGGCCGGCCCCCATACCGAGCGCAACAGCTGCGGCGTGCTGATGACGCGGCCTGCGTTGGAGACCAACACGGCCAGCAGGCGGTACTCGGTGGGCGTCAGGTGCACGTGTTCTCCGTGCTTGGTCACGCGCCGGTTGGGTAAATCGACTTCCACCTGGCCGAAGCGGACGATGCCGGCCAGGTCTGCCTGCGGCTGGCGTTGCCGGCGTAAGGTGGCGCGTACGCGCGCCAGCAGCTCGCCCACGCCAAATGGCTTGCCCAGGAAGTCGTCGGCCCCGGCGTCCAGCGCGCGGATCTTGTCCGCTTCGTCGACGCGCGCCGACAGCACGATCACAGGCACGGTGGACCATTTGCGCAGGTCGGCAATGAGGTCGATGCCGTCGCCGTCAGGCAGTCCGAGGTCGAGGATGACCAGGTCGGGACGGCGCGTGCCGACGTCGATCAGGCCGCGCTGCATGCCGCCGGCTTCATACACGTGCCAACCTTCGCCTTCCAGCGCACTGCGAACGAAGCGGCGAATCTGCGGCTCGTCTTCCACCAGCACGGCGGTTGGCGGCAAATTGGTTTGTTGCTTGTTCATTCTTCCTCAATCTCAGGTGCTGCGGGCGGCGTGCCGACCGGCAGCGTGAATACCAGGGCGGCGCCGCCCAGGGGCGAACTGGCCGCGGCGATCTTGCCGCCATGGGCTTCGACGATGGCGCGGCAGATGGACAGGCCCAATCCCACGCCCGGCTTGGCCGATTCGCGCTCGCCGCGTGTGAATTTCTCGAAAATCGCTTCCTCGCGCCCGCGCGGCAGGCCGGGACCGTTATCGTACACCGTCACGCGCACGTATTCGCCGTGGCACACGGCATCGATGACGATGGCCGAGCCGGGCGGCGTGTACTTGGCCGCGTTCTCCAGCAGGTTGCACAGCACGCGTTCGACCAGCACGGCGTCAAAGCGCAGCAGCGGCAGGTCGCGTGCCAGCTGGGTGCTTACCTGGTGCTGGGTAAGCTGCAGGCGGCTGGCACGCAGGGCGCTGCCGACCACCTCCTCCAGCGGTTGCCATTGCGGGTTGAAACTCAGTTCGCCGCTCTCGATGCGCGCCATGTCGAGCAGGTTGGCCACCAGGGCGCTCATGCGCAGTGCCTCCGTGTGCAGAGATGTGGCCATGTCGAGCTGCTGGGCCGACAGCGGCGGACGCGAACCGGCCAGCGATTCGGACAGCCCGACCAGCGACGTCAGCGGCGTGCGCAGGTCGTGCGACAGGGCCGCCAGCAGCGAATTGCGCAGGCGCTCGGACTCCATGCTGACCAGGGCCTGCTGCGCCACCTCGACGTAGTGCACCCGCTCCAGCGCGATGGCTGCCAGCGCGGCGAAGGTATCCAGCTGCTGCCGCTGTTCCGGGATCAGGATCCAGCGGCGCTGCGCTGGCTGGATCGCCAGCACGCCGCGCGTGCGCATCGGCGCCACCAGGGGCAGGTAGAACAGGGGGCAGGCCGGCAGGGTGCCGGTGCCCATGCCAGCGCTTTCGGCATTGTCGAAGGCCCATTGCGCCACGCCCACGTCCACCTGCGCCGACGTTTCGTCGCGCAGCGGCGCCTGCAAACTCCCCTCGCCGTCTGGCACCAACAGCGTGGCCTTCGCGTGGAAGGCTGCCTGGATGAATCGCGCCGTCGTGTCGAAGACCTGCTCGGTCTGCAGGGCGCCCGCCAGTTCGCGCGCGTACTCGTACAGCCCGCGTGCGCGCGCCTCGCGCAGCGACGCCACCCGGGCCTGGAAGCGCAGTCCGGCCGTCAAGTGGCCGGTGATCAGCCCCACCGCCAGCATCACGGCGAAGGTGATCACGTACTGCAGGTCGGACACCGCAAAGGTGAAGCGAGGCGGGACGAAGAAGAAGTCGAAGCAGGCCACGCTGACGCAGGTGGCCAGCACGGACGGGCCGCGCCCGTAGCGCACTGCTACCAGCAGCACCACCAGCAGGAACAGCATGGCGATATTGGCCAAGTCGAAGAAGGACAGCATGGGCGTAGCGAGCAGCGCCATGCCAATGCTGGCGCCGGCCGCGACGGCATACCCGCGCCAGCGCAGCGGGCGCGCCTGGTCTTCCTCGCCGTCCTCTTGTACCGGGCGCGCCGCCGGCGCCGACACCGCCACCTCGATCAGGTCGATGTCCGGCGCGACGTCGGCCAGGCCGCGGATGTGCGGGCGGCGCCACGGCCAGGTGGGGTGGCCGCGACCCATGACTACCTTGGACAGGTTGTGGCTGCGCGCGTATTCGGCGGCGGTGGCGGCGATCTGGTTGCCGGTCAGGACCGCCGTGGCCGCGCCCAGGTCCTGCGCCAACTTCAGGGTTTGCAGGATGCGTTCGCGCTCGCGCGGCGCCAGGCGCTGCAGGGACGGCGTTTCCACGTAGATGGCGTGCCACTCGGTGCCCAGCTGGCCGGCCAGGCGCGCCGCGCTGCGCACCACCTGCTCGCAGCCGGGGCGCGGGCCCACCAGGGCCAGCACGGCGGCCCCGGTTTTCCAGATGGTGTCGATCGACTGCTCTACGCGGTAGGCGCGCACGTCGTCCTCGATGCGGTCGGCGGTGCGGCGCAGGGCCAGTTCGCGCAAGGCGATCAGGTTGCCCTTGCGGAAGAAGTTCTGCGCCGCGCGCTCGGCCTGCGGCACCTGGTAGACTTTGCCGCCCTTGAGGCGCGCCAGCAGTTCGTCCGCCGGAAGGTCCACCAGCACCACTTCGTCGGCCACGTCGAACACGGTGTCTGGAACGGTTTCGTTGACGCGGATGCCGGTGATGCCGCCCACCACGTCGTTCAGGCTTTCCAGGTGCTGCACGTTGACAGTGCTGAAGACGTCGATGCCCGCGTCCAGCAGTTCGTCGACGTCCTGCCAGCGCTTCGGATGGCGCGAGCCGGGTGCGTTCGAATGCGCCAGCTCGTCGATCAGGATCAGGGGTGGGCGCCGTTCCAGCGCGCCGTCGATGTCGAACTCCGCCAGCGCCTTGTCGCGGTACTTGATGTGCCTGGGGGGCAGCACGTCCAGCCCATCCAGCAGGGCGGCCGTTTCGCTGCGCCCGTGCGTCTCGACCACCCCGACCAGCACCTGCTGGCCGGCCGCCTGCAGCTTGCGGGCGGCCGACAGCATGGCATAGGTCTTGCCGACGCCGGCCGAGGCGCCGAAGTAGATGCGCAGCTTGCCGCGCGCGGCCTTGCGCTCCTGGGCCTGCACCTGGGCCAGCAGTTCGTCGGGATCGGGGCGGTCGTCGGTTGGTATCATTTCAGCGAGTATGCGGTGTTTTGCCGTCCAGCGAAAGGTTCAGCGCCAGTACGTTGACCCGCGCTTCGCCAAAGAACCCAAAACGGGGCTGGCTGGCGTGCCGCTCCACCAGGGCCTGCACCTGGTCGGGCGCCATCCCGCGCGCTGCCGCCACGCGCCGCACCTGGTAGTTGGCCGCGGCCAGGCTGATCTCCGGATCGAGGCCGCTGCCCGACGCCGTGACCAGGTCGACCGGAATCGGGGCCTGGTTGCCGGGATCGGCCGCCTGCAGCGCGTCGACGCGCCGTTTCACGGCATCGATGAAGGCTGGGTTCAGGGGGCCCTGGTTGGAGCCGCTGGAGCCGCCGGCATTATAGGGCATCGGGCCGGTGGCCGAAGGACGGCCCCAGAAATAATGGGGCGACGTAAACTGCTGGCCGATGAGGGCGGAACCCACTGGGCGCCCATCCACTTCCAGGATGGAGCCGGCCGCTTCGCGCGGGAAGACGGCCTGGCCGACGCCGGTCACCGCCAGCGGGTAGAGGACGCCGCAGGCCAGGGTCAGTGCGCCGAACAGGACGAGGGCGGGGCGTAAGGTTTGAAGCATGGTGTTTTCCAGTTTAGACAAGGTTGAACGCTGCCAGCAGCATGTCGATCAGCTTGATGCCGGCGAAGGGCAGCAGCAGACCGCCCAGGCCATACACCAACAGGTTGCGGCGCAGCAGGGCGGTGGCGCCAATGGCGCGGTATTGCACGCCCTTCAGTGCCAGCGGGATGAGGAAGATGATGATCAGGGCATTGAAGATCACGGCCGACATGATGGCCGAGTTCGGGCTGGACAGGTGCATCACGTCCAGCGCCTTGAGCTGCGGGTAGGTCCCGACGAATGCCGCCGGGATGATGGCGAAGTACTTGGCGATATCGTTGGAGATCGAGAAGGTGGTCAGGGAACCGCGCGTCATCAGCATTTGCTTGCCGATTTCCACGATCTCGAGCAGTTTGGTCGGGTTCGAATCGAGATCGACCATGTTGCCCGCCTCCTTCGCCGCCTGGGTGCCCGAGCTCATGGCCACGGCGACGTCGGCCTGGGCCAGCGCCGGCGCGTCGTTGGTGCCATCGCCGGTCATGGCGACCAGGCGGCCGTCGGCCTGGTAGCTGCGGATCAGCTTGAGCTTGTCCTCCGGCGTGGCTTCGGCCAGGAAGTCGTCGACACCGGCTTCGGCGGCGATGGCGGCGGCGGTCAAATTGTTGTCGCCTGTGATCATTACGGTCTTGATGCCCATGCGGCGCAATTCGGCGAAGCGCTCCTTGATGCCACCCTTGACGATGTCCTTCATCTCTACGACGCCCATCACGCGGCCGCTGTCTGCCACCACCAGCGGCGTGCTGCCGCGGCGCGAAACGTCTTCCACCGCGCGCTGCACTTCGGCCGGCCACGGCTGGCCGTGCGCTTCGGCGTACTTGCGCACCGCATCGGCGGCGCCTTTGCGCACTTCGCGGCCATCCAGGTCGGCGCCGCTCATGCGGGTCTGCGCCGAGAATGGCAGGAAGGTGGCGTGCATGCTTGCCAGCTCGCGCTCGCGGATGTTGAACTTCTGCTTGGCCAGCACGACGATGCTGCGCCCTTCCGGGGTTTCATCGGCCAGCGATGCCAGCTGCGCGACGTCGGCCAGTTCGCGCTCGGTCACCCCGGGCGCAGGATAGAACTGCGCGGCCTGGCGGTTGCCCAGCGTGATGGTGCCGGTCTTGTCCAGCAACAGCACGTCAACGTCGCCGGCGGCTTCCACCGCGCGGCCTGAGGTGGCAATCACGTTGGCCTGCATCATGCGGCTCATGCCGGCCACGCCAATGGCCGACAGCAGGCCGCCGATGGTGGTCGGGATTAGGCACACCAGCAGCGCGATCAGGACCGTGATGGTGATGGGCGCGCCCGCTTGCGCCGCCTCGACCGAGAACAGCGAGAACGGCAGCAAGGTGGCGGTGACGACCAGGAATACGATGGTCAGGGCCACCAGCAGGATGGTCAGTGCGATCTCGTTCGGGGTTTTCTTGCGCTTGGCGCCTTCCACCATCGCGATCATCCGGTCGAGGAACGTCTCGCCCGGGTTGGCGGTCACCTGCACCACCAGCCAGTCCGACAGCACGCGCGTGCCGCCGGTGACGGAGGAGAAGTCGCCGCCCGACTCGCGGATCACGGGCGCCGATTCGCCGGTGATGGCGCTTTCGTCGACCGAGGCCACGCCTTCGACGACGGTGCCGTCGATCGGGATCACGTCGCCGGCTTCCACCAGCACATGGTTACCCTTGCGCAGGTCGGTGGCCGGGCAGGGCAGCCATGCGGTGCCGTGCTTGGGCGTGGCCAGCTTCTTCGAGGAGACGCTCTGCTTCAGGCTGCGCAGGGACGCCGCCTGCGCTTTGCTGCGGCCTTCGGCCAGGGCTTCGGCGAAGTTTGCGAACAGAACCGTGAACCACAGCCAGACGCTGGTCGCCAGGATGAAGCCGGAACCGGCCTCGCCCTGGCCGGACAGCGACTGGATGTACAGCATGGTCGTGATAATGCTGCCGACGTAGACCACGAACATGACGGGGCTGCGCAGCTGGACGCGGGGATTGAGCTTGTAGAACGACTCGGCGATGGCCGGGATGACCAGTGTCGAATCGAGCAGTTTCAGACGCTGGACTGGCTGGGCGCCAGCGATCGCTTGGTTGTGCGACATCGTGATGGCCCTTTCTTACTTATACAGTTGCAGGTGTTCGATCACGGGGCCCAGGGCCAGCGAAGGAACATAGTTCAGGACGCCGACCAGCAGCACGACGGCGACCAGCAGGCCGACGAACATCGGGCCGTGGGTCGGCATGGTGCCCGCATTGGCCTGCAGGCGCGGCTTGCCCGCCAGCGAGCCGGCGATGGCCAGCACGGGAACGATCACGGCGAAGCGGCCAAACCACATGGCCACGGCCAGCATGGTGTTGTAGAACGGCGTGTTGGCGGAAATGCCGGCGAAGGCGCTGCCGTTGTTGTTGGCGGCCGAGCTGAAGGCGTACAGGATTTCGGAGAAGCCGTGCGCGCCCGGGTTGGCGATCGAGCCCTTGCCGGCATCGAGCATGACCGCAACGGCGGTGCCCACCAGGACCAGGATCGGCGTGACCAGTATGGCGATCGAGGTCATTTTCATTTCGTAGGACTGGATCTTCTTGCCCAGGTATTCCGGCGTGCGGCCGATCATCAGGCCGGCTATGAACACGGCCATGATGGCGAACACCAGCATGCCGTACAGGCCGGACCCCACGCCGCCGAACACCACTTCGCCCAGCTGCATCAGCAGCATCGGCACCATGCCGCCCAGCGGAGTATCCGAGTCGTGCATGCTGTTGACGGCGCCGCAGGATGCGGCCGTGGTGACGGCTGCGAACAGGCCGCTGGCGGAGATGCCGAAGCGTGCTTCCTTGCCCTCCATGTGGCCGCCCGGCTGCAGGCTGCTGGCGGACTGGTCGATCCCCATGGCCTGCAACGCCGGGTGGGCCTGCTGTTCCGCCGACATGACGCCGCAGGCGGCCAGGACGAACAGGAAGCTCATGGCGGCCAGGATGGCCCAGCCCTGCCGGCGGTCGCCGACCATCCGGCCGAAGGCGAAGCACAGGCCGGCGGGAATGAGGAAGATGGCCACCATCTGGAAGAAGTTCGACAGCGCAGTCGGGTTCTCATAAGGGTGGGCCGAGTTCGCGTTGAAAAAGCCGCCGCCGTTGGTGCCCAGCATCTTGATCGCTTCCTGCGACGCCACTGGGCCCATGGCCAGGGTCTGGGTGGTAACGGCGCCGGCGCCGGGAAGGGGCGACGCGACCGGCTCCAGCAACTGCACGTCCTGGTAGGCGGAGAAGTTCTGGATGGCGCCCTGGCCGACCAGGAACAGCGCGAACACGAACGACAGCGGCAGCAGCACGTAGAGCGTGATGCGGGTCAGGTCGACCCAGAAGTTGCCGATCGACTGCGACGACCGGGCAGCGAAGCCGCGGATCAGGGCAAAGGCGACGGCGATGCCGGTCGCGCCGGAGAAGAAGTTCTGGCTGGCCAGTGCCAGCATCTGGCTCAGGTAGCTCATGGTCTGCTCGCCTACATAGCCCTGCCAGTTGGTGTTGGAGACGAAGCTGATGGCCGTATTGAACGAGGAGTCCGGGCCGACGTTGGCCAGGCCCTGCGGGTTGAACGGCAGCCAGGCCTGCAGGCGCTGCACGCCGTAGACGAACAGGACGCCGATGCCGTTGAACACCAGCAGGGCAAGGGCGTAGGCCTGCCAGCCCATGCCGCGCTTTCCGGCGTCGTCCGGGACGCCGGCGGCGCGATAAGCGAGCCGCTCGATGCGTGCGAGCCAGCCGAGGCCGGGAATGGAATGGTCGCCGGCTACCTTGGTCAGCAGCGTGCCCATCGGCCACGCCATGGCCAGCAGCACCGCCAGGAAGGCCAGCAGCAGGAGGATCGATTGGGTGGTCATTTACAGTTCCTCCGCCTTGAGCAAGGCAATCACGAGGTAGACCAGCAGCCCCGCCGTGGCGAGGGTGCCGATGAAGTAGAAGAGGTTCATTGACGGCCTCCCAGCGCGTCGCAGCCGGCGGCCATGGCCGCCACCAGGACGCAGAAGGCGACGATGGCGCCCACGAATACGATGTCCATTGGATTCCCCAAAAGGTTTTTCTTGATGCCTTCAGCGTATCGGGCAATGTCTAAAATCGGTGTAAAGACTTGCCCTTGCGCTGTAAAGAAGGCGTAAAAATGTCAGAAGGTTTTGCCGAGCGTCGCTTGCAGGGCGTTCTTGCCCATGAACTTGCCGTTGGCCGGCGAGGCGTAGGCGTTCTTGTCGGCATTGGTGCCCACGGCGGCCAGGGACAGGCTCGCGAAGCCCAAGCCCCTGGTGACGCCGACCTTCCAGTCGCTGTAGTCGGCGTGGCTGTTGTGCCGGACCTTCTGGCGCCCCGCATGGAGGTTGACGGCCCAGCCGGGAGAGGCATCGATGTTGGCGGAGAGGTCCAGGTAGCCGCTGTTCTTGCTGTCAATAAAGCCGAACAGGTTGGTCACGGAATGCGAATACCTCAGGGTGGCGGGACCGTAGCCGAGCTGGCCATAGAGCTCGGTGGTGTTGGCGTTGGCGAAGCCGGGCACGTGCTTGAGTCCGTTGTCTGCATAGACATACGCCAGCACGCCTGCGTCGTAGCTGATGTCCGCCGTCACCTCGCCGCGCTTGCCGGCATACAGGTCGAGCTCGACATTGCCCCCGCCGCCGGCATCCCGGGTCCACTTGATGGTGGACGCCCAGGCGCCGGCGTACTGAACCGGACCGGAAATCTGGGAGGCTCCAACATTTGAGAGAATGGAGCTATGAAACGCAAATCTACCAAGTTTTCCCCGGAAGTGATGGAGCGCGCTGTGCGCATGGTCGAGGAATCGGCCGGGC
>Ga0307408_100000970_pt1 | contig 22243 bp, 28 predicted proteins | sample 322Cmetagenome_FD_202116 | JGI IMG/M metagenome (GOLD analysis project Ga0307408, IMG submission 202116) | Maize rhizosphere microbial communities from greenhouse at UC Davis, California, United States - 322HYB-C-3 | ecosystem: Host-associated > Plants > Roots > Rhizosphere > Soil | place... | reverse complement strand
TGCCACCGACCGTGACGGCGAGGTCGTTTACGGAAAAGACGGGAAAACCCCGCTGTCGCCGCTCGAATGGGCGGAATCGCTGCGTGAAACAGCAACACACCTGTGGCCAAGGGCTCAGGGTGCCGGTCCGACCGGTGATCAAGGTGGCAAGGCCACGAAAAAATGGGGCGAGTACACGGAAACCGAGCGAGCTGCAATCGCCCGTGACAACCCCGAGCTGTTCAAGAGAATCCAGGCCACCAAAGGAACCTAATTCATGGCAACTACCCAACTGACCGACATCTTCGTCGGTGACTACTACGCCTCGCTGGAGCCGGTAAATAGCCCGGAAAAAACCGCCGTCTACGAGTCGGGCATCGTGACCCGCTCGCCTGTCCTGGACGCTATCGCTTCCGGCAGCCAAGGCACCGCCGAGATTAGCTACTGGCAGGATCTCAATGCTGATGAAGCCCCGAACATCAGCAACGATGACCCGAACGACCAGGGTGAAGTCGGCAAAGTCACTCAGGACAGCATGCGTGCTCGCGTCCTGTACCTCAACAAAGGTTATGGCGTAGCCGACCTGACCGCCGAACTGGCGAACAGCGAGCCTCAGCAGCAGATCCGCAACCGCTTCGGCACCTACTGGACTCGCCAGTGGCAGCGCTACGCTCTTGGCGCAGCGCGCGGCATTATCGCCTCGAACATTGCCAATAACGGCGGCGACATGGTGATCGACGCAGGCGCGACCATCAGCGCGAACGCGTTTCAGGATGCCGCTTTCACTGCCGGCGATGCGGCCGACCAGTTCGGCGCGATCGGCGTGCACTCGGTAGTGATGAACCAGATGGTCAAGCAGGACCTCATCGAGTATCTGCGCGACTCCGACGGCAAGATCATCCTGGCGACCTACCTGGGTAAGCCGGTGTTCATGGACGATGGCTTGGTGTACGGCGCTGGCAAGTACCTGTCGGTGTTCTTCGGCCAAGGCGCGTTCGGCTATGGCGAAGGCACGCCGAAGGTGCCGGTGGAGATCGAACGCAAGCCGGGCGGCGGTAATGGCGGCGGCGCTGAGGTGCTGTGGGAGCGGAAGACCTACATCCTCCAGCCTGCAGGCTTCAGTTGGAAAGGCTCCGAGGCTCAGAACCTCAGCCCGACCGCGACCCAGTACGCCGCTGCTGCGAACTGGGAACGTGTGTTCAGCCGCAAGCAGGTCCCATTTGCCGCTGTCATCAGTGGCACCACCACGCCGTAATCCGGCTTTCAATTACCCTGGCGTCTGCAAGGGCGCCAGGCTGCATTTGAGGTGACTCATGAAAGTTATCTATACGGACAAACCGGGCAAAGAGCGCGGCGTGTGCTACCGCCTGCTGAGCGAATTCTTCGGCGTCATTGGCGCTGCCACTGAGGTAGTCATCGAGGGCGATGCGCCTGAAATTTACGATGCATACGAAGCGGCAGGCATCAAAGTTTCGGACGGCAAAGAGCCAGAAAGTGCCGAAACCGACCCCCTGAAAATGAAGGTGCCGGAGCTGAAAGAGTGGCTCACCAGTCAAGGTATCGCCTTCGAATCCACCGCACTGAAAGAAGACCTCCAGGCCTTGGTGCCGAAGGAGTAAGGACGCGCACATGACCGACTTCATCACCGTTGCCGATGTTGACGCTTCGCTGGGTCCTGGCTGGGCCGGCACCGGTGATCCGGTCCTTGCTGTGACCATGGCCAACGCCTGGCTCACGGCCAAGATCAAGCGGGTTGTTCCTGAACCGGTTCCGACCGAGATCAAAACAGCCGGCGCCCAGGTCGCCAAAGAGGCGGCAGCGGGCAAGTTGTACACGGCAACGCAGAAGGAAGTGCAGAGCAAGACGGTTTCGGCGCAGTCCGGCACGTCAGTGAGCAGGACCTACGTGGCCGGATCTACTGATCAGTCGGCGGGTGTGAGCTTCGCTCTGGCGCTGCTGGAGCCTTGGATCAAGCGATCCGGCGTGATGATGCTGAAAAGGATCTGATCATGGGCATGCGCGAAGAGATTCAGGCTGAAATGGCTGAGGCGTTCGATGATCCAGATGGCTTGGCCGACGCGGTCCAGCCGGTGGAGGGCGTACGCAAGGTTGCGGGCGAGTATGACCCCGACCTGGGCGGCGAGACGCCGGAGACCACCATCACTTACATGGGGCGTGGCGTCTTGGGCAGCTACCTGTCCAAGGAAATCGATGGCTCGCTCATCCAGACCACCGATAAAAAACTGCTGGTGTTGCAAAACGAACTGTTCGTGTCAGAGGGCGGCGTGCCGACGGCGGTACCTGCAGCGCCGGTCATTGGCGACACGATCAACGGGTTGCGGGTGATGAACGTATCTGCTGATCCTGCAGGGGCGACGTGGACGGCACAGATGAGGAAGTGATGTGGCGAGCAAATACGCGAGCATGAACGGAAGCTTCGCCGAGAGCATCCGCGACTTCGCCGAGCGAGCGAAGGACGGAATCGACGCAACCATCCGCGAGATTGTGATCGAGATCGGCAGCAGCGTTATCCGCATGTCACCGGTGGGAAATCCTGAAATCTGGGCCGCGAACGTTGCTCACCGCCAGACCAACACCCGCGCAGCCGACGACTACGACTTCAAGGTCGCAGTGCGCAACACGATCATCAACCTCAACGAATCGAACTTCACGAAGGCCGGCAAGCTCCGGCGGGGTGTTAAGTATGCCAAGCCTCTGACGAAGACCGAGCGCGACCAGAATTTCAATGTGAATGGCCTGGTGGCAGGCAAGGATTACATCGGCGGGCGGTTTCGTGGGAACTGGCAGCTCTCTATTGGCGCGCCGGCGGAGGGCACGCTCGATCAAGTGGATCCCGCAGGCAGCGTGACCTTGGCCAAATTGCGCCTTCAGGTCCAGGCACTCACCGCGGGCGAGACGGCCTACATCGTGAATAACCTGCCATATGCGGTGCCTCTAGAGTACGGCCACTCCAAGCAGGCACCGGGCGGCATGGTGCGCGTCACCCTGGCCCGTTTTCAGCAGATCGTCGACGAAGCCACAAGGAACAACAGGGTATGAGTCACGCCATTATTGCCTCGATCTACGAGGCCAAGCTCATTGCCTGGAGCAAGGCCCGGTCGGAGCCGATCAAGGTTGTGTTCGAAAACATCCAATACGATCCGGCCGACGGCGAAACCTATCTGCGGGCGTTCTTGCTGCCGGGTGATACCGCGAGCAGCACGCTCGCTGGCGACCACCGCGCGTTCATCGGCGTCTACCAAGTCAGCATTGTGGCGCCGGCCGGCACCGGCAAGGCGAAGACCAGCCCGCTTGTGGCGGAGCTGACCATGCTGTTCCCGCTTTATGCGCGAGACACAAAGGCAGGCCTCACCGTCGTTACGATGTCGCCAGTTGATCCCGGCCCTGGGATACCTGACCCACCCACATACACTGTACCGGTGTCGTTCGAGTATCGAGCTGACATCGCCACTTGAATACGCCCGTTGGGCAAACCCCGAAACCCGCCTCTGTGCGGGTTTTGTCATTTCAGAAAGAGGAAACACCCATGGCCGGCATCCAAATGCCCAACGGCGCCACCTTCGAGATTGCTGCCACTTACGGCCCGGCGATCCCATTCACTGCCTTGACCAACGCCAACCCAGCCGTCGCCACCGCAGCAGCGCATGGTTTGGCCGAAGGCGACGTTATTGCGGTCAACTCTGGCTGGACCCGTCTCGAAGGGCGGGGCGTACGAGTTGGCGAGATCGCAAGCGGCACTTTCGCGCTGGAAAATGTGAATACCGTCAACGTCCAGCAGTATCCGGCCGGCTCGGGCATTGGCTCGGTACGAGAGGTGACTGGTTTCACTGAGATCTCGCAGATCACCGAGCTGAACTCCAGCGGCGGCGATCAGCAGTTTCTGACCTTTGGCTTCCTGGCCGACGATGATGATCGCCAGATGCCAACCACCAAAAATCCGATCACGCTGACCATCACCGTTGCCGACGATCCTTCCAAGCCCTACGTGGAGGTCTGCGAAGCTGCAGACGACGACAAGCAGGCGCGTTTGCTTCGACTCAACCTTCCTGGCGGCAGCAGCATCATCTACAACGGCTACGTGTCGATCACCTCGACACCGACCATGTCCCGCAACAACCTGATGACCCGCGTGATCAGCATCGCGCTGACCGGTCGCCCAACTCGCTACGCGGCCACGGTGTAAGCCATGGCCAAGTTCGAATTGATCCAGAAGCCGACCTTCAAGGCGACGGTGATGATCCAGCGGGCTGGATACAACGCCGAAAAGGTTGAGTTTGAGTTCAAGTACCTAGACCGCACCGCGCTTGCCGAGCTGTATACCGTCTGGAACGAGCGGCACGACGAGCTGAGCAAGCTGGTCGGCGACATGGATCTCAAAGCTTTCACCGCCGCCCAGATCGCCCTGCAAGCAGACCAGTTGCTGGATGTGGTGGTCGGCTGGGACATCGAAGAAGAATTCACGCCTGAAAACGTGCGCATCCTCGTCAATTCGATCAACTCGGCGCCTAAGGCAGTCCTGAACGCCTACGCCGAAGCCTTCAGCGAAGCCCGCCTGGGAAACTCCTAAGCGCCTCCCGCGCCCTGTATGAGCCTGGGCCATCAGATGCAGACCTGATGGCCTTCGGCTTATCGCGCCAAGATATTCCCGACAAGGAAGTCGGCATCTGGCCGGACAACTGGCAGGCCTTCAAAGTCTTCGAGGCCATGAGCACCCAGTGGCGCACAGGCGCGTGCGGCGCAACAGGGATGGACTACAGCGTTCTATCCGGTGTGATTCGGATGTGTGGCGTACCGATCAGCCAGCGACAAACCATTTTCAGCGACTTCCGGCGAATGGAGGCTGAAGCCTTGCAGGTGATGGCGGAACAGAGAGATCAAAAATGAGCACCAACTTCGCTTCCCTGGGTATTGCGGTCGAGTCGTCACAGGCTGCAAAGGCTGCTGACGATCTGGATAATCTCGTCGATTCGGCAGAAGGCGCCCAGAAGGCCATTGATGACCTGGGCAAAACGGGCGAAGGCCTGGCCAACACCGGCAAAAGGGTTTCCCAGGCAGAAGCGGACGTTGCGCAAAGCATCGATAAATCGACGGCCGCGAGGGACCGTCAAGCCGGGGCAAGCCGCAAAGCCAGTGATAGCGCAGTAGCGGAAATCTCCGTCATCAGTCAACTCGACAAGGCGATGACGGGCAATATCTCTAGCATGGAATCGCTGATTCAGGCCGAGGGATTGCTGGAGCGCGCCCGCAAGGGCGGCTTGGTCACCATTGAGGAGCAGGCCAAGTATCAGGATCAACTGGGTAAGGCCTACGACAAGATTGAAAAGGCGGAAGCGAAAGAGCTGGCCCAGAAGCAAAAGCTGCTTGAGGCTGAGAATCGCCAAATTGAGGCGCTGAAGCGCACCGTCAACGGTATTGATCCAGTGACTGCCAAGTTGGCGAAGCTGGAGGCTCAGGAGAAAGCGCTAAACGACCTGCACAAAGCTGGGCAGGTCGATGCCGAGCGCTATAACGAAGCCCTGGCCAAGATCGGCAAGGACCGAGCGGGCCTGACTGAAGCCGCGGGTGCATTCGACAAGCTAAAGCTCGGCACGCGCCAAGCTCAAGAAAACGTCATGCAGCTCGCCAATGCCATTCAGGCGGGCGATCTGGGCAGTGGTGCGCGCGCGATCGCTCAGCTTGGCGCTGGCGCCGGTGAATCAGCGAAAAGTCTCGCAGGGATGTTGATCCCGGCTGGCCTTTTGGTCGCTGTAATCGGCAGTCTGGGGTACGCGTACTTCGATGCAATGAAACAGGCGCGCGAGTTCAATGCCGCTATCAATGGCGGTACGAACGGCGCGGGGCAGACCATCGCCAGCCTGGAGGTCATGGCCGACGGCGCTGGGCGCGTCACCGGCAATCTGTCCGGCGCCCGCGAGGCAGTTATTTCGCTTGCATCCGGAGCAGCTACCAGCGGCACGCAAATGCGTAATCTGGCTGAAGCCGCAGCGGCCGTGAGTGAAGTAACTGGCCAAGGCGCTGCCGAACTCGCCAAGTCTTTCGCCACCGCTGGCGACACGGCAACAGAAGCCGCAGGCAAGATCAGCAGTCAGTATGGGTTGCTGACTCTTGAGCAGTATCAGGTTATCAAAGCACTTGATGATCAGGGCGAGAGCCAGCGTGCGCTTGATGTTCTCAGCGAAGATGTGAATCAGGCCGCACTTAAGCGATTGGAAGCCTATCGCGCGTCCCTATCAGATGTTGAGCGCGACTGGGACAAAATCAAATCAGCCATCAAAGGCGCGTACGCCGAGGTCCGTTCGGAAATATTTCCGGACTTGGCCAAGCAGATCGAGATCACTCAGCGCATTCTGGATACCCGCAAGGGTGGCGGAGTAGCGGGCGCAATCTCCAACGGTCTCAGCTCTCTGAACACGGCGCTGGGCCTGGGCACTGGCGTGCATGACGACTCAACCGAAGCTTTGGAGAAAAAGCTCGCCGGCCTCAAAGCCAGAATGTCGGCAAGCACCGATTTGGCAATCGCCACCGGTGAGAACACAAACGCCAATCAGAAGGCTATCGAAGTTCAGAAAGCGCTCGATGCGCAGCTTGATGACGTTAATCCGCTAAATAAGCGCAAGGCCGCGCTGGATAAGCTCAACCAGCAGTTCAAAACCCTGTACGAAAATGCGGAGAAAACAGGACAGAAGTCGCCCCTGCTTGACGGCGTATTTTACGACGGCAGCAAGTTCTCTGGCGGCGCCTACGACACGCTGAAGAAAGGGCTTGAAGATAAAAATAAAGATCCGAAATCGGCAGCTCCTCAGCTCGACCTGACAGGCTTCAATGATGCCAAAAACGCTTTGGCCGCCATCAGCGCTGACTATAAAAACGCTCAGAAGGAACTGGAGGCGGCGCAGAAGGCCGGGCTTGTTTCTCAGGCTGACTATGCCCTGAAGCGCGAAGCGTTGATCGGCAACGAGCGTGACGAAGTGAGCAGTGCGTACGAGGCTGAGATTGCTGCGCTGGAAGCTGCAAAGGCGAAAAAGACCACGACCGCGGCGCAAAGCATCCAGCTCGACCAAAAGATCGCTGGCGCGCGCGCCGGAATGGTCAAGTCGCAAAAAGACGCTGACAGCCAGTTGGAAGTGCTGCGCCTCAATGAAGAGGAAAGGGTCAAGAAGCAGACCTTCACGATGGACCAATATGTCCAAGCGCTGAATCAGCAGCAGCGGGCGCTGGAGCTCGCAGGAAAGCGTGCGGTCCTAGGTGTCGGTCAAGGCGATCGTCAGAATGCGCTTAATGGCGAGCTGAACAGCCAGCAGGATCGGTTCGCACAGCAAACACTGGAATTGGCTAACCAAAAGTCCGACCCATCTCGGAAGATGTCCGAAGAAGAGTTCGCACGCAAATCGCAGGCGCTCGCCGATGCGAACAAAGCGGCCACCGACCAGATCCGGCAGAACTACGCCGATGTCGAAAAAGCTCAAGGGGACTGGACCAAGGGCGCAACGTCGGCCTGGGCCAACTACTTGGATTCGGCGAGCAACATCGCCGGCCAGACAAAGACCCTGTTCGGCAACGCTTTCAGCTCGATGGAAGACGCGGTCGTCAACTTCGCCATGACCGGCAAGCTTTCGTTTGCAGATTTCACCAAGTCGATTCTGGCGGACATGGCGCGGATCGCGACCCGTCAGGCCAGTTCGGCGTTGCTGAGCAGCCTTGTCGGTGCTGCCACCAGTTACTTCACTGGCGGTGGCGGTGGTAACGGGCTGGCGGCTGGTTCTGCCGGTGCGACATCTTCGAATCTCGGCGCTTCTTCGGCAGGGTACTCCGGCAGCTACTTTCCTCAGGCGCTCGGCGGTGCCTGGTCGTCGGGTGTGCAGATGTTCGCCAATGGCGCTGCATTCACGAACTCCGTGGTGAGCAAGCCGACAGCGTTCGGGATGGCAGGCGGGCAGACTGGCGTCATGGGCGAGGCAGGGCCAGAGGCAATCATGCCACTGACCCGCACCGCCGGCGGCCAACTGGGCGTTCGTGCAATCAGCGGCGGCGGCAGTGGGGGCGGCAACGTTTACAGCTTCCCCGTCGCGGTGTCGGTGCAAACCCAAGGCAATGGCGGCACAGCCAGCACGGAAGACACCACGCAGCTGGGCAAGGGCATTCAGCAGGCGGCGAAGGCCGAAGCTGAAACTGCGATCGCTCGAGCGCTGCAACCCGGCGGCTCAATCTGGAAACTTACGAACGGGAGGGGCTGATGGCCATCGAGACATTCACTTGGCCAACCCAGCACGGTGACGCGCCCGAGATCTTGTATCGGGTGCGCACCGCGCAGTTCGGCGACGGTTACAAACAGGAAGTTGGCGACGGGCCGAACAACAAGGAAGACGCGTATCCGATCACCTACAGCGGCCCTCAAGCCAAGGTACTGGAGATCATGGCGTTCCTCGATCGGCACGCCGGCGCGAAAGCCTTTCTGTGGACGACGCCCTTAGGCCAGCTTGGCCTGTTCACCTGCAAGAATCCCGTGCCCACTCCGGTGGGCGGTGGGGTTTTCAAACTCACCGCCACGTTCGAGCGTGCATTCCATCCATAAGGGGCAACCATGCCGCTGATCAGTAATATCCAGCTGCTTGAGCCTGGCAGCGAAGTGCTGCTCTTTGAATTGGACGGCACGGACTACGGGGCGGACGTGCTGCGCTTCCACGGGCACGCGATACCTCATACGGCGGCCGAGCTGATCGCCGCTGGCGACAATGCTGACCAGCTGCCGGCGAAGGCGATCTACTGGCAGGGCAATGAGTACAGCGCCTGGCCGATGCAGATCGACGGCATTGAGGCGAACGGCGACGGCACTGCTGTTCGACCGACGCTTTCGGTGGGCAACGTCAACGGGCGCATCACCGCGCTGTGCCTGGCGTTCGAAGATCTGCTCGAGTTCAAGTTGACGATGCGGCACACGCTCGGCAGCTACCTCGACGCGGCGAACTTCCCTGCCGGCAACCCGACGGCAGACCCAACCCAAGAAACGATCGAGGTCTGGTACATCGACCAGAAGACGAACGAGGACGGGGAAAACGTCAGTTGGGAGTTGGCCAGCCCGGGCGACGTCGGCAGCGAGTCCATCGGCCGGCAGGCCACAACGCTGTGCCATTGGTGCCTCACCGGTGGCTACCGCGGGCCAAACTGCGGCTACACCGGCGGCTACGTCAGGAAAGACGGCGTGCCTACTGACAACCCGGAGCTGGACGAGTGTGACGCCACCTTGGGCAAGGGCTGCATCCCGCGCTTCGGCGAGGGCAACCCGCTGCCGTTCGGTGGCTTCCCAGCCGTTTCGCTGATTGCAAGGAACTGACCATGCGCAAGCACATCTTGGGCGCGGTCCAGGCGCACGCGCAGCAATGCTATCCCGCAGAGTCTTGCGGTCTGCTGCTCGCCGTGGGGCGCAAACAACAGTATTACCCGTGCCGCAATGTCTCGACCGAGCCGAATGAAGAGTTTCGAATCGATCCGGAGGAATATGCGGCAGCGGAAGACGTCGGCGAGGTGATCGGCGTGGTGCATTCGCATCCGGATGCCACCAGCCGCCCGTCACCGTGCGACCTGGCCATGTGCGAAGCGACCGCGCTGCCATGGCACATTCTCAGCTGGCCGGAGGGGGATCTGAGAACGATCATGCCGTCCGGCGAGGTGCCGCTGCTGAAGCGACCGTTCGTGCACGGCGCCTGGGACTGCTGGCAGGTCTGCGCCGACTGGTACAAACGCGAGTGGGGGCTGGAGTTCGAAGCCTTCAAACGCGCCGATGGCTGGTGGGAGAGCAACGACAACACCAGCCTGTACGAAGCGAACTACGAGGCTGCCGGCTTCTACTGCGTCGACCAGCCGCAGCGCGGCGACATGATCGTGATGGAAGTTGGGCGCACGGTTTACCCGAACCACGCCGGGATATTCCTAGGCACTGATCCTGCTCTGCCAGGTGAGGATGCTGCGACTTTCGGTCCCGGGCCGTTCCTGCTGCACCACCTGTACGGCAGGCCGTCAGAGGTGATCGTGTTTGGCGGGCCGTGGCTCGACCGAACTCGCTTGATTCTGAGACACAAAAATGCGCAACCCAAAACATGATGCGGCAGAGCCGTTGGAGAAACTCATGAAAAGCACAGTCGAATCAGCAGCAAAAGCCGCCAGCGGCGAACCGATCTGGCGACTAACTAGTAGCGGCACTTTTGAACTCAGTTGCGCGTTTTATCCGCGTTGAGCATTTGTTGAAGCTGAGCCAGGTCTGTTTTCAGAACGTTCAACGGCCATTCGTAAGCCGTTTTCGCGGGTCCGCTCTCGCAACCCTGCGCCGGGTTATCAGTGAAGTATTGAGCGGCTTTTGTGAGTGCTGCGCCATCAAAGCCAGGTGTTGATCGAATGGTCGCAGACAGTGATACCAGCGCCATGAGTACGCCTTGCTCGAAAGGGGAAAGCTGTTCCATTTGACCTCCTAGGTCACATACGCGCCGAAATTGGCGCAATCCCAGTCCTTGGGCTTGCAGGCAAAGGACTGGGGAATCCGTTGCGTGAGGGCAAGAGGCTACTATTGGAGATCGGCGGGGCGTTACTGGGGATTCGTACAGGCGAAGATTTTTACGCGGGGATGGTAAATTGCCTTTTTTCTCGAGGCGACCTTGATGGCTGGCACACCAAAGCATAGAGGTGAAGAAATCTCTAATGAACGCGTCGCGATTGAGGATGAGCTTTATCGCACGTATGTTGTTGATGAAATATCTATCGCTCGACTGTCAGCTGAAATTAGGAAAATGCTCAGGTCTGGTAATCACAGCGAGTTAGTAGCAGCAGCTTTGAACGTCGAATTGGCTTATCTGCATGCATACAAACGAGACGCAATAAAGGCTGCCGCCTGCCTACGATCTGCAGAAATATCTGGAGCTGAGAGGTTCATGACCGCACTGGTCGAATCCTCCGTGAATTTAATGGCCGGCAATGTATTTGAAGCAGCAAAGGCTTTGGAGAGAATTGACGTGAGCAAATTGACGGATGTACAAAAAGGCCCCTTGATGGCGCAGGCGAATGCCGTCGGGGCGCTTGATTTGGCTCTTCGGTTTTTGCCTGATGATTTGGAGAGTGACGTTGATGAAGCCGTTGAAATGCTCAATGCTTGTGGGGCAACTGTTGCCGATCTGATCGTTCGTTTAGATGCCGCAGCCGGGTTCATTGCTAAAGAAGTTAACCATCCATTGCTAGGTTACAAACGAGTAGTGATGAAAACTGAAGACTGCCTGATGTATCGCTTCGGATTGCGCATGCCGCCCGAGGATATTGCTGAGCTAAACGGAAGGGTCATCAGTTTTATGGTCGAAAGATTCGATGAGCCTTTAGATCGCGTGGTAAGTATCGGCGCTATGCCGTTCAAGCCTGAGTACCGTGACGAAAACTGGAGAACGTACAATGCCAGTTTCTAGTGTCGATCTTCTCGACTTGGCTGAAGGTCTTGCGGAAAATTTTGAAAGCGAAGCGGCATTCCGGGCTTCGGCAAGCAGAGCTTATTACGCATCTTTCTATGCTGCGGAAGACGCAGCTCAACGAATAAAGCTGCCCAAGCTATCTCGAAGAATAAATGGTGGAATGCACGAACGGTTATTTTGTCGGTTTGATGACGCGGGACAGCGCGCACTTGCCGCAAAGCTTAGGTTCGCCAAGGCCGACCGGGTAAATGCAGATTATAAAATTGGTGAAGTTTTTACTAAGAACGAAGCGACCGCTGCGCTCGCTTTCTGCCGGCAGTTGTCAGGGGATATTGCTGCGCTTTCGTAAGCCTGCTAGTTCCCATTCAGAAGCCGATTTGCGGGCGGCGTTACATTTTTAAGATTCCCACAGGAGTGACCTGCATGAAACTGATAGTAGGAGCGCTGGCGGTAGCGCTGTTGGCGGGGTGTGCATCTTCTGCCATTCCAGTTAGCCAGGCTGATCCGGTGCCGCGTGATGAGCTGTACGCGTTTCAAAATAAACCGGCCGGCGAAAGCGGCAAGGTAACCGTCGTCCGGGACTCGGGAATGGTGGGATCTGGCTGTGACATAGTCGTGTATGTCGATGGCCGGAAGGCCGCGAAAATCGGCACCGGGCAGCGCGCATCCTTTTACCTGCCGCCGGGTAATCCTAGTATCGGAGCGGGCCTTGCTGGCTCTGGGCTTTGTGGCGGGGCAGCCATCCGCACTATCTCTGCCAATGTTAAAAGCGGCAAGGAAAGCCTCTACCGAATCAGCGGGGACATGAGCGGGTTTTTTATTGGCCCATACGTCGATTATCAGTAAGTAAATTTTCAATCAGCCGCCTTCGGGCGGTTTTTTTATGTCCGGAGAAAAGCATGCATTCCACCGTTGCTCACTATCAGCCAATGACTACGATCAAATTGTCAGGATCCTTGGCGGCGAAGTTTGGCAGGGTTCACCGTCGAGTCTTGGACTCCGGCCAAGCATGGGAGGCATTCAGAGCGCTGAAGGCAACGCTCGTAGGATTTAAGGAAGAAATTCAGCGCCTCGATCGGCTGGGCATGCGCTTTGCCGTGTTTCGCAATCGAAAAAACGTCGGCGAGGCGGAATTTGGATTGGGTGGAGCAACTGATATTCGTATTGTGCCGATCATCAAGGGGAGCAAAAAAGCCGGCCTCATCCAGACCATTATTGGAGCGGTCTTGATCGTTGCAGGTACGTTCCTTTCCACCACCCCGTTCGGCGCGCCTCTGATCGGTGCCGGTATTGGCTTGGTCGCCGGCGGCGTCATCCAAATGCTCAGTCCGCAAGCCTCTGGCCTGAAGCAAAGCGCATCCCCCGAGAACTCTCCGTCCTACGCCTTCGGCAGCGCCAAGAACACCACGGCCAGCGGCAACCCGGTACCGATCTGCATCGGCGAACGTCGGTGGGGCGGCATGATTATCTCGGCCTCGATCCTGGCGGAGGACAAGGCATGACCAAAGTGACCTACAGCATCACCATCCACGACCTGCATCGACTCGAAGGTGGAGTGGTTTGTGGCGACGAAGCGGTGGTGTCCGTTCTGGACAACGGGCACGAAATCCATCGAGAGCGCTTCTTTGGCAAATGCACATCGCCAAGCGGCTACACGCGAAAGTATTGCGGCAAGCTAGGCCTTACCGCCGCTCTTATATCTGGCAACTGCCGCATGGGCTTCAGCTTGAGTGAGCCGGCAAAGGCTGCTCCAGCCCACCCATAAAATCATCGGAGCCAAGTCGGTGAGATCCGTATTCGACTTGATACCTTGGCCCTCGAGATTTGGCCTCGGCTTCTGCTGCCTCTTTTGAAGCATAGATGTCGACGAATCGCCATGGCGAGCTTTGCACAACGCCCCAACCCAGCACGCAGTCTGCGTTATCCGGGTCTTTCGGAAGGTTTTTAGCGAGGCTTCTGATTGACATGGCCGGTCCTTGGTTGTGAGAAAGCAGGAAATTACTACTCCGCAACGTGTGGTCGCTACTGGCATTTCATCCACGCTGTATGGACACCCACACCGCCCGCGAGGCGGTTTTTTAATGCCTGGAGGAAAGCATGGGCGCAGCAGCACAGATCGATATCCACGGCGAGAAGGGCGGCAGCAGCAAGCCGAAGTCGCCGACCGAAGCCAGTGACAGCCTGCGCTCGACCAACCTGGCCAAGCTGCTGATCGCCGTGGGCGAGGGAGAGTTCGACAGCGTCCCGACCGATTACGACATCTACCTCGATAACACGCCGATCCGCGATGCCAGTGGCAACTACAATTTCCCGAACGTGAAGTGGGACTGGCGCCCGGGCTCGGTGGATCAGACGTACATCCCTGGCATTCCGTCCGTGGAAAACGAGACGTCGCTGAACATTGAGCTGCGCAGCGATTCGCCATGGGTGCGCTCGATCACCAACACCCAGCTTTCGGCTGTGCGCATGCGCCTGGCTTGGCCGGCACTTCAACGCTCCGATGACCAGGGCAATGTCGGCGGCTACCGCATCGAGTACGCAATCGACGTTGCCACCGATGGAGGCGCCTATCAGCAGGTGCTGGTGGACGCCGTCGACGGCAAGACCACCACGCGCTACGAGCGCTCGCGCCGCATCGATCTGCCTGACGCCACCACTGGCTGGCAGATCCGTGTGCGCCGCCTGACGCCAAACCAGAACACCAACAAGATCGCGGACACCATGCTGGTGGCCGGTTACACCGAGGTGATCGACGCCAAACTGCGCTACCCGAATACTGCGCTGCTCTACATCGAATTCGACGCTGAGCAGTTCACCAACATCCCGGCCGTCACTGTGAAGTGCAAGGCGCGCCGCTGGATGGTTCCGAGCAATTACGACCCGATCGCGCGCACCTATACCGGGACGTGGGATGGCTCGATGAAATCGGCTTGGACCAATAACCCGGCGTGGATCACCTACGGCATCTGCACCGAAGACCGCTTCGGCCTGGGCAAGCGCATCAAGCCGTTCATGGTCGACAAGTGGGAGCTGTACCGCATCGCTCAATACTGCGATCAGTTGGTGCCGAACGGACTGGGCGGGCAGGAGCCGCGCTTCCTCTGCGACATGAACCTGCAGGGCAAGGCTGACGCCTGGTCGCTGCTGCGCGATATCTCTGCGATCTACCGGGGCATGACATACTGGGCTCAGGGCCAGTTGGTGATGCAGGCGGACATGCCGCGCGCCCAGGACTTCGACTATGTGTTCACTCGGTCGAACGTCATCGATGGCAAATTCTCTTATGGCAGCGCCTCGGCGAAGACCCGTTACACCCGGGCGCTGGTCAGTTACGACAACCCGGCGAACAACTACGACACCGATGTGATTCCGTTCGCTGATCTCGATCTTCAACGCCGCTACGGCGACCGGCCGACCGAGCTGAGCGCCATTGGCTGCACCCGCGCGTCTGAGGCCCAGCGCCGTGGCAAGTGGGCGATCCTCAGCAACAATCAAGACCGCACCGTCTCGTTCAAGACCGGCATGGAGGGCGTGATTCCGCTGCCGGGGCATATCATCCCGGTGGCGGATTCGCTGCTGGCTGGCCGGGAAGTGGGCGGCCGGATCTCGGCGGTGGCGGGTCGGGTTATCACGCTTGATCGCGACACCCAGGCAAAGGCCGGCGACCGGCTGATCATCAACCTCCCGGGCGGCCGCGCCGAAGGTCGCACAGTGCAGAGCGTGAACGGGCGCGCGGTGACAGTCACGGTAGCCTACAGCGAGTCTCCGGTGGCGCAGTTGCAATGGGCGCTCGATGCCGATGATCTGGCGATCCCGCTCTATCGCGTGCTGCGCACCAAACGCACCACCGAGGGCGACTACGAAATCAGCGCGCTCCAGTTCGAGCCGAGCAAGTTCGCTTTCATCGACACCGGCGCACGCTTGGAAGAACGCCCGATCAGCGTGATCCCGATCACCGTTGTTCCGGCGCCGGCGAGCGTAGCGTTGTCGTCGACTTCGTCGGTTGTGCAGGGGCTGGCCGTGGCCACCATGACGATCACCTGGCCAGCTGTCGATGGCGCGGTCGGCTACGACGTCGAATGGCGCAAGGACAGCGGCAACTGGATCAAACTGCAGCGCACCGGTATGACCAACGTTGACGTGGTCGGCATCTATGCGGGCGCCTACGTGGCTCGCGTCCGCGCAGTGAGCGCCTTCGACATCACGTCGCCGTGGCGCAACTCGATCCTGACCAATCTCAGCGGTAAGCAGGGGTTGCCGCCTGCGTTGGCTTATCTGACCGCTACGCCGCTGCTGTTCGGTATTTATCTGAAGTGGGGTTTCCCGGCCGGCGCAGAGGACAGCCAGCGCACGGAGATCTGGTACGGACCAACGACCTCTCTGGAAGCGGCGACCAAGCTGACAGACCTGGCCTATCCGCAGAGCGATTTTTCCATGCTCGGCCTGCGCGCCGGTGTGACCTTGTATTTCTGGGGGCGCATCGTCGACAAGATCGGCAACATCGGGCCGTGGTATCCGATCGGGCTTGGCGTACAGGGGCAATCCAGTTCGGATGCTGCCGCTATTTTGGAAATGATCGCCGGACAAATCACCGAAACGGAACTCGGCGAGGATCTTCTGGCAGAAATCGAGAAGATCCCAGGCTTGCAGGCCCAGATCGACGCGCTCGACGGCCTGAAAGGCTACAACCCCGATGACACCTACGAAGAGTACGACCTGGTGGTGCAGGGCAAGCGGATCTATCAAGCCACCGGCCCGGTACCGGTCGGAACTCCGCCACCGAACCCGCTCTACTGGCTCGACGTTGGGCAAACCGTTGAGACTGCGAATGGCCTTGCTCAGCAGGTTGCGACGAATACCGCCGAGATCATTGAGCTCGACGGGGTTGTCACCGCTCAGGCAGTGGCCACGCAAACTCTGCGCGCGGCGTATCGGGAAGACGACGGGGAGGGTGATCTTGCCGACGCAATGAAGGGGTGGACGAGCACGGCGTCGATTGCCACAGAAAGCAAGGTCAGAGCATCGGAAAACGAGGCAACCGCCCAGCGGATCACCACGTTCGATGCAAAGATCGCCGCGAACGAGGCGAACATCACCCAGCTTGAGCAAGTGGTGGCCACCAACGCTTCGGCAACGGCGACGAAAATTGACCAGATGAACGTCTCGGTTGATCAGAACTCGGCTGCCATTCAGCAGACGTCCACCGCGTACGCGGATACGGCCGGCAAGCTGACGACGATGTGGTCGGTGAAGATGCAGGTCACGGCGAACGGGCAGTACGTCGCGGCAGGCATTGGCTTGGGTATCGAGAACACCGGAGCAGGGTTGCAGAGCCAGTTCCTCGTCGCGGCCGACCGCTTCGCCATCGTCAACACGATTGCCGGCGGCGCGATCGCGGTGCCGTTCGCGGTGCAGGGCGGCCAGGTGTTCATGAACTCCGCGTTCATCATGGATGGCTCGATCACCAACGCGAAGATCGGCAACTACATCAGCTCTTCCAACTACATCGCCGGCCAGCAAGGCTGGATCCTGAACAAAGACGGCACGCTTGAAATAAACGGCATCGTTCCGGGGCAGGGGCGCTCGGTGATCAACTCACTGAACGTCTCGGTCTACGACGCCAACAACGTCTTGCGTGTCCGTCTCGGCTACCTGGGGTAATCAATGGCGCTATTTGGACTGCGTGTCTTTAACGAGAGCGGTCAGCTTGCTATGGACACCAACAGCTTCACGTATCAAGTGATCTGGCAGGGCGTGATTGACTTCACCGGCACCGCGCCGAGCCTCACCTTCAATATTCCAGGATTCAATCCAGCCAACTGCGTTTTCATGATCATCCCGACGAGGGCACAGGACGTGCAGCCTTCGGAGAACGACTCGTCGGGCAACATCCGGTCGTACCCGTACGTGACGACAGCGGTAGGGCAGGTCGTGGTCAGGCCGAAGAACCCATCATCCAGCGCCTCGACACTACAGTCGAGGATCGTTTCCAAGGCCTACGCCATAAGGTTTGCGACATGAGCTTCGGATTCCAGAGCATCAATGACAACGCTTTCGTTCAGATCGATTCGGAAGCGGCAAGGCTTTGCATGCTGACCCGAGGATCCTATTCGGGAGTGGCCACCGCAACGGCCACATTCCCGAGGGCGGTGACCAGCCAAGACCCGCCGCTGGTATTCATCCGGCCGGACCAGACGGGCTTGATTCAGGTTCCGTATTCGGTGTGGTTCACTGGCGGGCCGGGCAACTGGACAGGCTTTTCAATGAACGCCTCGAAGGTCAATGAGTCGCTCAGCGGCCAGTATTTCGTCGCTGCCTGGGCCTCGATGGGCACGGCCAACTACGGCCTGCGGCTATGGGATCCGAACGGCATTCTTTGCTATGACAGCGGCGCGCCGGCGGTGGTTGTGACCTTCGCCGCTGGCAACTGGACGTATCTCGGCGCCGAACAACTGAGCGTCGGACAACGTTACATCTGGGGAATTACCAAGGCGCTCGGGGTCGGTGAGTTTGTTTCCATCAACCCCTTCACGATGACCTGCCACAACAACTCTTCTGGGGGCAGTTGCGCACTGGGCGTCGACTACGCGAATAACCGCATTCTGATGTACAGCCTCGCTTCGAACGCATGGACCGATCAGGGCCATCGCCCATTTCTCTGCGCCAAATTGCTGGCCTGAGCCTTTTATTACTGGAGATACACAATGCCCTGGTACAAGACGGGAACGGTCTCTGTCACCCAAAATTCCAACGCAGTGATCGGTGCGGGTACTGCTTTTATTGCAAACAGCCGGGTCGGCGATGGATTTCGCGGCCCGGATGGTCGCTGGTATGAGGTGACCAACATTGCCAGCAACACTGCGTTGTCGATCTCGCCGAACTATGAAGGCCCGACGGTGGCCGGCGGCTTCTACTCGATCATGCCGGTGCAGGGATACCAAAAGGATTTGGCCGACCAAGTGCGGTCTTGGGTGAACACTTACGGTCCGAAAATGGCTGCGCTTGGAAGCACGGGCAACTACGAGACTCTGCCCTTTAGCAAGGGTGGCACCAATGTCGCAGTGAACAATAGCACCGAATTGTTAGCGGCCCTTGGTGCGCTGCCAGCAGTAGGGGGAGCGTACAACGTTCGCTTGAACAGCATTTCCATGTTTGGTGCTGCAAACCCTAACTCGCAAGGTGCATTTATCGGCTGGAACGAAACAAACGGCAGTGGTCTGGTTGGTGGCGTTTCGTTTACCTGCAACCAGGGTGGCGGCACTGGCGGGTTTAGCTGGCGGTCGGTGAACTCGACCAACACCGTCGGCGGCCCATTCATGACGTACTCGTTTGGCGGGGTTTTGAATGTCCCGACAGGGATTCAGCTAGGCGGAAGAAACATCGTCGAGAGCGGTTCAACCAGCAATGGCAGCTGGATTCGCTACGCCGACGGCACCCAAGAATGCTGGATACGCAACCTTGGCTTCGGCCCCACCACTGCAAACGTTACTGCGCTGGCGAACTGGTCGCCACCGGCGGCTTTTGTGGGGAATGTCGCAACAGTGATGGCTACCCTGCAGTATGCAGAGACAACGGAGGCCTTCACCATTGCTCGGCTTAACGCAAACATGGGCAGCAACGGGGTTGTCTCCGTTCAGGCGAATTTCAGTGCAAGCCAAGTGTATCGGATCGGCTTGCGCGCAATCGGAAGGTGGTTCTGATGGATATTAAGCTTTCTCCGTTTCGCTCAGACGACGAACTGACCGTCGTCAAACAGGGCGATTTTCTGACGCTCAATGGCGAGTCCTTCGACTTCAATCCGATGGGGGATGGCGACACGCTGCCACTTGAGGCAATTACATCGCAGTGGTTTGGCGATTCGGTCAATCGTACAAATGGAACCTTGGTTTTGACCTTGCGCCTACCAATTCCGGCGAATTTCAGCCAGGCGCAGGCGTACCCTGTCCCACTTTTCAACGTGCCCGATGGCGTGGTGGAGCTACCTGCGCCATTGCCTACAACATTCGTCACTGCGCAGGTGGATCAATGAATATCGACTGGAGCAAATTGGTAACGAAGGCGATGAAGGACGCTGCGGCCGCTGCCGCAGCGCTTACCGCAGCTAAGGTTGAGCTGGCCGCTTACAATTTAAGTGCGGTCGAGCAAATCGCTCGGATTCAGGACCGTGTGGATACGCTCGGCTATGGCATCGATGCTGGCGAAGCCACCGAAGAGGATGAGGCCGAGCAGGCTCAACTGCTCATCAGCCTCAAAGCCTGGAAGGGATACAAGTTTGCGCTGGGCAAGGTCACGCTGCAGCCAACTTGGTATCAAGCCCCGGTGTGGCCAGTTCAGCCGCCGGCCCCGGAAATCATCGCCGCGCCATTGCTGGGCGAGCTGGACGCTAGCTGAGCAGCCACGAACACCGAAACCCGCCATCGAGCGGGATTTTTTTTGCCTGGAGAAAAGTTATGCCAGTAACCGAGAAAGACCGCGACATCCTCGCGCGCACACTGTGGGGCGAGGCACGTGGCGAAGGTGCGGCCGGACAGGTTGCCGTAGCCTGGACGATCCGCAACCGCGTGTTCGATGGAAAGGAAAAGTCGTGGTGGGGGGAAGGCTACGCCGGCGTCTGCCAAAAGCCTTGGCAATTCAGCTGCTGGAACAAGACCGACCCGAACTATCAGTTCCTGATCGGCGTGAAGCAGATCCCGTTCCGCGAGCTGGCGCAGTGCCGGGTCGCGGCTGACCAGGTGATTGATGGAAAGGTGCCGGATCCTACCGGCGGCGCCACGCACTATTACGCCACTAGCATCAAGCCACCGGCGTGGGCAATGCAAGCGACTCAGACGCTAAAACTCGGTTGTCACATTTTTTTCAGAGACGTCCCATAAGCGAGCTTCCCTATAAGACTCTGAATCTAGGCGGTATTCCCACCGTATAAGTTACAAAGATCGCGTCAATAGGCGCGCAGTAAATCTACATGAGGACTAGAAGCTTTTTAGACTGACATATATACAGCCCATTTTCTTTTTCGATATTTAGAGCGATTGCGTAAGCTCCCGGTACAAGCGCCGTAGTGTCTAAAACAAAGTTAAAGCCTGAATTAGTAAGCTCCTTGTTATTATAGGCCTTTGCTACATCAGGACGGTCGATTCGCGCAGGATCCTTGGCAGTTGCTTCGCCTTGCGCTCCAGTTAGGCGAATTTGCAGGTTTTGCGCTGTAACTTGTTTGGCTTCGTCAAATGCCCAGCCCTGAATTTCAACTTTGCCTCGCTTAACATAAGCAATGGCGTCGGGTTTTCCAGAGATTAGATCAACGCTGCATTTGTCAGTGCCGTACGTGGTTACGGTTTTACTCACAGTGTTATCGTCGCAGCCCGATAGAAAGACCGCTGTGAGAGATATAAAAGCTGCTGCACTGATTTTGCTCATGTTCTTCATGTTAACCATCTAGGCCTGAAATGGCGCATTCTACGCCAATACGTCCCATTTGGTTATCTTTGGCTACGCTTTTTGACGACCTATCCCTCCGGGATTTTTTCGGCCAATAGCTAGGAAAAGCTTCAATCGTACGTTAGCTCTGGCAGCTAATCACCTGCGTTGCATGAGCGCAGTCTGCTTATCCGCCTTATCTACGCTTTTCTCGCTCCGCCTTCTCATTTAGCAGTCGTTGGTTTCTCATGAAGCGGACGGTCACACTGATCTGCGACCTGCGTGAGGCTCCTGACTTGGCTGAGCAACTCCGTGCTCTCGCTATGTATGTAGGCAGTTTCAGACCTTCGGTCAGCCAGTTGCGAGCGCATCGCGTCTCGCTCGCCGGCAACCTCGTTATTCATCTCCAGCAATCTGAAAATTTTATCCCGAGCCTGGCGCAGCAGCAGGTTCAGCTCCACAACTTCGTTCTCATAGAGCAAGATTTGATGCTGGAGGGTTTCGATTGGCGTTGGACTTCCGAGCCAATCGTCGGTGTCTTCTATATAGAGGGGGTCCACGGGCACGCCTTACTGAACACTGTTTGCATATACAGTAATTGAGGCTGTGCCAGCGGGCGAGATTGAAGCGACGAGCTGTCAGTCGGGCGTCATCAAAACAGCCAAGGTCATTCTGATGAATTCTTCATTCCGATCGAGCGCGGCGAGAGAGCTTCGGACGTTTTCGGCGACATCGGCGGATCCCCGCTGCTCGACCCAAAGGGTGAGCTCCATGATGGCAGCCTCAAGGGCGAGCTGGTTTTCATTGATTTTGAAGAGTAGGGAAGGGAGCAGATCAGAGTTTGGCATTGGTTTCCTCCTTGGACGAAACCAGAGTAGCAGGGGGATTCAATGTCGGCAGAACGCCGGAGAAGGGCAAAGCGCTGGATTATGCAAAGTCGGCATAATGCCAGCTTCTCAGTGCCCGATAGGGTTTCAATTTTTACGTGAAATTAAGGCCCTTTTTTTGGGCCGCAATCATTTTTCGGTATGCGAAAACATTGGGGCGAATCTCAGTCTTTCGACTCTAATTGCGGCCCAAAATATCGCATCAAAGCCGCAGCCCGCTTGATTCTGGCGCGGGACTTAAAATCCCCCGCTCGTAAGGGCGTGCCGGTTCGATTCCGGCTTCGGGCACCATAAATATCAAGGGCTTGCATGACATATGTCATGCAAGCCTTATTTTTTGTGCGGTGGAAATGTTTTCCACGCTCCTGACTGGCCATTCCGTCACCGTCTGGTGCCTGGAAATCCACTCCTTTCTTCAGCGTCGACTGCATCCATCAGCGAGTAAGCGTTTCCGGCGCCACCACCCACACACTACAAGGCATTTTGTACAACAGATGC
>Ga0307408_100000968_pt1 | contig 22248 bp, 19 predicted proteins | sample 322Cmetagenome_FD_202116 | JGI IMG/M metagenome (GOLD analysis project Ga0307408, IMG submission 202116) | Maize rhizosphere microbial communities from greenhouse at UC Davis, California, United States - 322HYB-C-3 | ecosystem: Host-associated > Plants > Roots > Rhizosphere > Soil | place... | reverse complement strand
GCGTGGGTAAGGACAGCGCACAGGATCGATGGTGACGGTCGGTGCGACGCTGACGACCACGCGCAGCCCCGGCCGCGCGCGCTCGAGGAGCTGGGTAGTCCGGACGAAGGCATCGAGATGCCGCTCGATCTCTTGCGCGCGACTCCCCGGAAAGAGCGCCAGCACGATGTCATCCACATCCAGTCCAAGGGTCCGACGCGCCTCCGCGCGGTCCGGCATCTCGCCGATTCGATCGAGCAACGGATGGCCCACGAACGTCGCGTTGATGCCGTGCGAGCGAAGGAGCGACTCCTCGAACGGCAAAATGGTCGCGGCGCGAGTGACGATTCGCGCCAGCTCGGCAAGGCGGCCCGCGCCCCACGCCCATACCTGAGGCGTGATGTAGTACAGGACCGGTACGCCCGCCGCTGCGGCGGCGGCCGCGAGCTTCATGTTGAAGCCGGGGTAGTCGATCACCACGAGTAGTGCGACGCCCCCGGAGCGCAGTCGCCGTTTGAGTGATGAGAGCAGCGCGTAATGGCGCGGCACCTGGCGAATCACCTCGACGAAGCCCATGACGGCCATGCGGTCCGATCGTTCGAGCAGTGTGACGCCGGCGGCTTCCATCCGCGCACCACCAACGCCCGCAAGCGTGAGATCCGGACGAACACGTTTCAACGCCGCGGCAAACCCCGACGCGTGAAGATCGCCGGAAGCTTCCCCGGCGATGATCAGGACCTCACGCACGCGTAACCGTGCCTGCGCCCGCTACTCCTCCACCTGCGCTCGCGGGCCCAACGCCCGCGAGCGACGGCAACGTCCGCTCGATCTCCTTCACGATGCGTAACGCCACGGCCAACGCTTCGCGGCCGTCATCACCGGACACCACCACCGGTTGCTCCCCGCGCACCGCCGCGACGAAACTCTCGAACTCGAGGCGTAAAGGCTCACCTTCGGGTGCCTCGAGTGGAATGCGCTCGACGAAGGCCTCGAGCGCAAGTGGCCCTTTCGCGAGCGCTGCCAGGTCCAGGTCGCCGCGCAGTCGGTAGAACTCACCGTCGCCCGCTGCGAGGTCGAGGGAGAGATACCCGCTTTGCTGGAAGATGCGAACCTTCCGCATTCGCTCGCGCGATACGCGGCTCGACGTAATGTTGGCGACCACGCCCGAGTCGAACGTGATCCGCGCATTCGCGATGTCGACGAAGGGCGTGAGCACCGGGACGCCGACGGCCGCCACGTCCGCCACGTGACTTCCCACGAGCGTGAGCACGAGGTCGATGTCGTGAATCATGAGATCGAGCACGACAGCGACATCCGAGCCGCGGGGATTGAATGGCGCCAATCGGTCACTGTCGATGAATCGCGGCGCCTCCACAAACGGGAGCGCCGCCCGGACCGCTCGATTGAATCGCTCCACATGGCCCGTCTGCATCAGGGCGCCCGTCCGCTTCGCGATGGCCAGCAGGTCATCCGCTTCGGCGAGCGATGCGGCAAGGGGCTTCTCGATGAGCAGGTGCCGGCCCTTCTCGAGCGCCGTCTTCGCGACGGCATGGTGAATGGGCGTCGGGACAGCAATCGTTAGGGCATCGCACGCGTCCACGAGCGATTCGACAGACTCGAACGCTCGCACACCGAGCTCCGTCGCCACCTGGCTGGCACGGTCGGTCCGCGCGTCGTGGAAGCCAACGAGCGTCGCGCCGTCGACGGCGCGGAGGAGCCGGACGTGATGATAGCCTAACGCGCCAGCTCCAACGACGCCGATCCGGATCGGGGCGCTCAAAACCCGACCCCGCGCTGGCTTTCCTCGATGAACTGCAGGAAGTGCTCGACCTCGGGAAGCGGCTGGAGCTCGGAACGCGCGCGCGCCATTGCCTGCGAGACGTTGAGCTCCGATCGGAAAAAGAGCCGGTAGGCCCGCTTCAGCTCTCGCACGACCTCGTCGGAGAACCCGCTCCGCTGCAGACCAACGCTGTTCAATCCGTACAGCTTGACCGGATTGCCGACGGCCTTGATGAATGGCGGGACGTCCTTCGCGACGCGCGAGCATCCCCCAACGAAGCTGTGGCGACCAATCTTCACGAACTGGTGCACCGCGGAGAGGCCTGACAGGATCGCGCGGTCCTCCACCGTCACGTGGCCGGCGAGCTGCGTCGCGTTCGAGATGATCACACCGTCGCCCACGTGGCAATCGTGCGCGAGGTGGACGTAGGACATGAGGAAGGAGCCCTTCCCGACCGTCGTCTTGAACGACTGCGCCGTGCCGCGGTTGATCGTTGAATACTCGCGGATACGCGTGCCGTCGCCGATCTCGACCCACGTCTGCTCGCCCTTGAACTTGAGGTCCTGCGGGTCGCCTCCGAGCACGGTGCCGATGCCGATCGTCACGTTCGCGCCGAGCCTAACGTTTTTCTCGAGAACGGCCCGTGCCTCCAGCGTGCAGCCATCGCCGAGTGTGCAGCCCTCGCCGACGATCGCATAGGGGCCGATCGTGACGTTGTCCCCGAGCTCCGCTCGCGGCGACACGATCGCGGTGGGATGAATCCCGGGCATTACGCCAGTCACGTCGCTCATCGGTCGCGCACCATGGCAGCCATCTCCGCCTCGGCCACCAACTCGCCGTCGACCTTCGCCACGCCGTTCATCCGACAGATCCGGCCGCGAATCTGAAGGACCTCCAGCTCGAATCGAAGCTGATCCCCCGGCTTCACGGGCCGGCGCCATTTCACGTTGTCGAGCGACATGAAGTAGACGACTTTCGTCTCCGGGTCATCGACTGAACCCATGAGCAGCATCCCGCCGACCTGCGCCATAGCTTCGATGATCAGGACGCCCGGCATGATCGGGTGACCGGGAAAGTGCCCCTGAAAGAACGGTTCGTTGATGGTCACGTTCTTCAGTCCGACAATTCTTTTTCCGTGCTCGACCTCGAGTATCCGATCCACGAGCAGGAACGGATAGCGGTGTGGGAGGACCTTCATGATCTCTTCGATGCCGAGCATGGTGGTCTCCTTTCCCGCCTGCTTGGTGAGTTCTCGAACCAGCAAGATCGTTCCTCGGTGACTCGGTTTGTGTGCGACCACGCGCGCGCGGACCCGTCGCCCTGCCAGCGCGAGGTCCCCAACGCAGTCCAGCGCCTTGTGACGCACGAATTCGTCGGGCCATCGCAGCGTGTTCTCGACAACGCCAGCATCGTCGAGCACGATGGCATTCTCCGTCGACCCACCGCGAATCAGACCCCGAGATCGCAGCGCGTCGACCTCACGCACGAACCCGAACGTTCGCGCCGGCGCGATCTCGCGCGCGAATACGTCGGGCGTTACGGCGTATCGGCACTCCTGGCGCCCGATCAACGGGTGCGGAAACTCGATCGACACGAACAGGTCGAGGGTGTCCGATGGATGCGCCTCGTAGATCGACTCGCCATCGACCACACGGACCGGCGACCGAAGCGTAAGATACTCCGCCTGGCCTCGCTGCGGACTTGGCCCGGCCGACGTCAGCGCCTCGAGGAACGCAACCGCGCTTCCGTCCATGATCGGCGGTTCCGGGCCATCGAGCTCGATCGTGATGTCGTCGACCTCCGCACCCGCCACCGCCGCGAGCACGTGCTCCACGGTGTGAATGGCGTCTTCACCGGTGCCCAGCTGCGTTCGGCGCTCCGTCAGCACCGCGTGCTCCACCACCGCTGGAATCGTCGGCGTTCCCGGCCGATCGGTCCGAACGAACCGAATGCCCTGACCAGCCGGTGCCGGCTGGAACGTGAGGCGGCACGGCACGCCGAGATGCAACCCCACACCCTCGAGCGTCACTGGCCGCGCGATGGTGCGACGCGTAGCGCTCATTCTCGTTCCACCAGCTTCTCGAGCTTCTTGATAATCTCCGCAAGGCGCAGGAGCGCCGCACTCGCACGCAACGATTGGCGATGGGGACGGGCCGGGTAACCTGACCACGTCTCTCCGGCCGGGATGTCGCCGAAAATGCCCGCCTGCGCCGCGATCCTCGCGCCGTCGCCAATCGTATGGTGCCCGGCAACGCCGACCTGCCCCGCGAGGATGACGCCATCGCCAAGGCGCACCGAGCCGGCGATGCCGACCTGCGCCATGATCAGACAGAGTCGCCCGATGCGCACGTTATGCGCGACCTGTACGAGGTTGTCGATTTTGGTCCCGGCACCAATCACCGTGTCGTCGAAGCTGCCTCGATCGACGGTGGTGTTGGCGCCGATCTCGACATCGTCCTCGATGATGCACCGGCCGATGTGCGGGATCTTGTCGTGAATCCCATTGCGAAACACGTAGCCGAACCCATCGCTCCCGAGCCGTGCGCCGGAGTGCACCAGGACACGGGCGCCCAGCGTGGTGCCGCTGTAGACCGTTACGGCCGGAAAGAGGTGTACGTCCGCACCAACGACAACGCGTGCCCCGAGAACCACGTTTGCCTCGACCCACGACCGGTCACCGATGACCGCACCGTCACCAATGACGGCGTACGGTCCGATCGTCACGTCGCTGCCTAACGTGACTCCCTGGCCGAGTCGCGCCGTCGCATGGACGCCGGGCTCGCGTTTCGGCGCGCGGTAGAGCTGCGGCAAGACCGTCAGCATGGCGTCGTGCGGCTTCGCCACGACGATCCGGGCCGCCGCCGTCGTTGCGAGCTCGGCGAATTCCGGCGCAATGAGCACCGTGCTCGCTCGCGTGCGCGCGTACAGCGGCGCATAACGCGCGCTGGCCAGGAAGCTCAGGTCCGACTCCGTTGCGCGATCGAGCGGTGCCAGGGCCAGAACCTCCGCGCTCGCGTCGCCGTTCAACGAGCCACCAACGAGTCCCGCGATGTCCGAAGCGGTGAGAGTGCGAACACCCTCACCGCTTGTCGTTTCCCGGTTCTCCAGCGGAGAAGCCACGAGCTTACGGCTTCGGGCGAGTCGCTCCGGCCGGCGCCGGACGCGGACCGGCTGGCTTGGCACTGTCTGGCTTGGCGGCCGACGCGGTGACTGGCTTGAGGCGCGCAATGACCTTCTCCGTAATGTCGAGATTCCGGTCCGCCGCCACGATCACGCCAGCCTCGGACCCGGCATCCAGAATGAACGCGTAGCCGTCTTCCTGACGAATGTCATCGAGGACCTTGCGGATCTGATCCATGATCGGCTTCACGAGCTCCATCTGCCGCTGCTGCATCCTCTGGTCGAGCGAGCCGGCGCGGCTCTGATAGTCTTCCTGCTTCTTCCGAATCGCCGCTTCGCGCTGCTCGCGCACGTTCGCCGCGAGCGTCGCCTGCGATTTCTGGTAATCGGCGATCATCGTCTGAAGCGAGTCACCCATCTTCTGCACCTGTGCCCGCGACGCCTCCATCTCCTTGTTGAAGGTGTCCTCGGCCTCCTTGCGGCCGGGCGCACGCGACAACACGACCTTCGAGTCGATGTAGGCGATCTTTGGCGGGGCCGACGTGGGCGCGCCTTGCGCGAACGCCGGGACCGCGGAAACGGCGGACAGAACGAGCGCGACCCTGGTCGCGCGACGAGTCAGATTCATGAAGATCTCCAGATTTAGAACAATTGTCCGAGTCGGAAATGAAGCACCCACTTTGGGTCCGGGCGCCCGAACTTGTCCAGACGGTCGAAACCGTAGGCATAGTCGAGTCCGAGCGGCCCGAGCGGCGTGATCGTCGAAACGCCAATGCCGGAACCACGGAACAGCCGCGTCGGGTCGAACTGACGGGCAGTCGCGTACACGTTGCCGACATCGGTGAACAGGTTCACGTAGAGCGACTGGTTCATGCGGAAGCCCACCTCACCAGTCGCGGTGAAGAACGCCTTACCGAATGACAGTCGAGTAGCGTTGAAGTTGTCGGTCCCGGTCACGTAGCCCAGCGGCGAGATCGAGAACTCGGGATAACCGCGGAGCTGCTCACCGTACTGGACGCCACCGAGCGCAAATTCCTGCGAGTAGAAGAACGGTCCTGTATTTCCGGTGACCACGCCAGCCCGGCCGGTGAGGCCGAGGACGAACTTCATCGGTTGAGATCCCTGCGCCTTGCCGCCGATTTGGCCGAGCGGCGCGTACGCTTTCATCTCGGTCCGGTACTGCTGGAATGTGTACGTCCCGCCTAACGGGCCTCCAGAGAACTGGGCGCTGACCGTCTGCATGCCGCCCGAGGTTGCAAATGGCATGTCGATGCGCGTGTCATGTTGCAATGTCACGCCCAGCGTCGAGCGGAATGAGTCATTGCCGTAGAGGCTCTTCTGCGCTCCCAACAATCCCGTGCTGCCGAAGCTGACGACCTCAGCGCCATAAGAGAGTCGGAGGCGCGAGAACGGCGAGTTCGGAATCGGGAAGCCGACTTCGAAGGAGCCGCCAGTGCGCAGGCTTCGCCCGAGGTCGGCAACTGTATAGCGGGCCTGGGACCTGTACGCGGACACCGTTCCCGAAAACCGAGTCTGACGGATGGATGGGTCGCTATAGGACAGGTTGAAGTCGTTGACGTAACGGCCGAACTGCCACTGCAGCGTACCGCGCTTGCACCGGCCGAACAGGTTCGGCTGGTCCAGACCGATGAATCCGCCAACGCCGAGTCCCTGACCCACCGACGCGCCGAAGTTCACGTTGCCGGTCCGCTTTTCCTTCACGTTGAAGATGACGTCCACGTCGCCCTGCTCGTTGGCGGGTCGCGTATCGGGCGGCGGGATTGGGGTCTCGAAAAACCCAAGATTGCCGATGCTCTGCCAGCTGCGAATCAGTCGGTCCTGATTGAAGACGTCACCGGGGATGATGACGAGCTGGTCACGAATGCAGGACTCGACCGTATAGTCGTTTCCAGCAATCTCGATGCGGTTGATGATTGCCGGCGCCTTTTCATCGATGACCCAGCGGAGGTCGACCACATGCTGTGACGTGTCGCTGGTGGTGCGCCGTTCCACGACAGGGCGAAGGTCGGCGTAGATGTAGCCCTCGTTGCGATACGCCGTCTGGACGTTGTTGAAAGCCTCGTCCCAGCGGGTCTTGTCGAACACGCCCTTCGGGGCGCGGTCGTCACCACCCGTCACGGTGCTCATCAATACCGCGGTGAACGACCGTGTGTAATCATCGAATGGGTAGAATCGCCGCAACTCCTCACTCGGGAAGCGGTGATTGCCTTCGATTTGAAAGTCGCCTACCCGATACTGCGGGCCCTCATTGACTGTGATCTCGACGAGCGCCTTACCGTTCGCCCGGTCCACGATCATCGTGTCCCGGACGACCTGGAAGTCGATGTAGCCACGGCGGCCGTACAGCTCCACCAAGCGATCTCCAAGATCGCCAGCGAACTTGTCCTCGTCGAACGCGCCTTTCTTGAACCACCAGAAGCCCTCGGGCTTGGTCTTCATGACCCCGACAATGTCGTGGTCGGCGATTCGCGTATTCCCGATGATCCGAATGCCCGACACGGCAAGACGACGCCCCTCGTCGATCTTGAACGTCAGGCGAATCTGCTGATTCACGAGTGTGGTTTCCGGCTTCACCCGAGCCAGGTAATAACCGCGCGACTCGTAGAGTGAATCGATGCGCTCGATCGCCCGCGACACAAGGGCGGGATTGAGTGGCCGCGCCTCGGGGATCTCGATCCGGTCGCGGACGGCCTTATGCGAGACACGATCGACCCCTTCGACGCGCAGTTCCGCCAGCACAGGGCGTTCGGTCACGCTGATCGCCAGAATCGTCTTGCCGCCCGGCGTTTCGGGGTCGCATGTGATTTTCACGTCATCGAACTGCCCCGTCGCGAAAATCGATCGAATCGCACGCTGAATATCGCGGTAATTGAGCGTAGCACCGCCAACCAGCCCGGCATCACCTCGAATCGTTGCCTCATCGACTTGATTGTTGCCGCGGATCGCGATGGAATCCGGCACGGTGCAGCGGCCGGGTTGTTGGGTATCTTGAGCGAGCGCAGGAGCACTCGCTGCCGCCAGACACAACAGCAGGAGGGACAGTCGAGACATGGCGGTAATATACACGAAAGCACCCGTCGGGTTCAGCGTGCCGACGGGTGCTATCCGTTGTTACTGCCTAATGTTGGGCGGTCGCCGAGACGACGCCCGTAATCAGGCTTTTGTCGAGCTGGTCAGGACGCGGAAATCCAGCTTTGACTTATCGGCCGAGACATCGACTTCGATCTCGTCCCCCTTCGAAAAGTCGCCGACCAGGATCTTCTCCGACAGCGGATCCTCGATGAACCGCTGAATCGCTCTCTTGAGCGGCCGAGCACCGAAGTGTTCGTCGTAGCCGTGCCCAACCAGGAAGTCGGACGCCGCTTCGGTAAGCCGAAGCGTGAGCTCTTCCTCGGTGAGCCGCTTCTGAACGTCCTTGAGCAGAATCCCGACGATCTGGGCGATGTGCTCCTTCAGGAGCGGGTGGAACACGATTACGTCGTCCAGACGATTCAGGAACTCCGGGTTGAAGACGTGCTGGAGCTCTTCCTTTACCTTCTCCGCGATTCGCTCGAAGTTTGCGCGCGTGTCCGGAGCGGCGAAGCCGAGCTGCTTGCCCTTGGTGATGTCGCGAGCTCCCACGTTCGACGTCATGATCACGACCGTGTTCTTGAAGTCGATCACCCGGCCGTAGTTGTCGGTGAGATGCCCTTCGTCAAGCACCTGAAGCAGGATGTTGAAGACATCCGGGTGGGCCTTCTCGATCTCGTCTAGAAGCACGACGCTGTACGGCTTCCGGCGCACGGCTTTCGTGAGCGTGCCGGAGTCCTCGTAGCCGACATAGCCCGGCGGAGCGCCGATGAGCCGGGACACGGAGAACTTTTCCATGTATTCGCTCATGTCGACCCGAATCAGCGCGTTCTGATCGGCGAACAGGAACTTCGCGAGGGCCCGCGCGAGCTCGGTTTTGCCGACACCCGTGGGTCCGCAGAAAATGAACGAGCCGATCGGCCGATCCGGATCCTTGAGGCCCGCTCGGCTGCGTCGGATGGACCGCGAGAGCGCCTTGATCGCCTCTTCCTGCGCGACGACTGACGCGTGCAGCTCTTCTTCCATTCGGAGGAGGCGCGCCGTCTCCGCTTCCTGAAGGCGCGTCACCGGAATTCCTGTCCAGCGACTGACGATGAAGGAAATCTCCTCCTCGCCTAACACCGGACGGTATGACTGACGCCGCTTCTCCCACTCGTCCTGCTTCTTGCGAATCTCGCCCTGCAGCTCGCGCTCCTTGTCACGCAGCGATGCTGCGCGCTCGAAGTTCTGATCGCGAACCGCGGCTTCCTTCTCGGTATTCACTCCCTCCAGCTGATCCTTCAGCTGGGAGACCTCCGGCGGCGGGACTTGCGCGGCCAGACGTGCACGCGCACCCGCTTCGTCGATCACGTCAATCGCCTTGTCGGGCAAAAACCGATCGGTGATGTAGCGCTCGGAGAGCTTCGACGCCGCCACGAGAGTCGTGTCGGGAATCGTGACACGGTGATGGTCCTCGTATTTCTTGCGCAGACCTTTCAGGATCTCGACGGTCTCCTCCACGGAGGGCGGGTCGACGATCACCGTCTGGAAGCGGCGCTCGAGGGCTCCGTCCTTCTCGATGTATTTCCGGTACTCGTTGAGCGTCGACGCGCCAACACATTGGAGCTCGCCGCGCGCGAGCGCCGGCTTGAGCATGTTGCTCGCGTCGATCGCTCCTTCGGCGGCACCGGCACCAACGAGTGTGTGCAGCTCGTCGATGAACAGGATGATGTTCTTGTTCTGGGCGATCTCATTCATGACCGCCTTGAGGCGCTCCTCGAACTGACCGCGATACTTCGTGCCCGCGATGACCGCGGCCATGTCGAGCGACAAGACCCGGTGATCACGCAATGAATCCGGGCACTCCCCGTTGGCGATGAGCTGGGCCAGGCCTTCGACAATAGCCGTTTTGCCGACGCCAGGTTCGCCGATGAGAACCGGGTTGTTCTTCTTCCGACGCGTTAGGACTTCCATCACCCGCTCGATTTCCTTGAACCGCCCGATCGTCGGATCGAGCTGCCCCTCGGCCGCGAGTTGAGTGAGGTCGCGGCAGAAGTGGTCGAGCGCCGGTGTCTTGGACTTCTTTTCGCCCTTGGGCGGAGTGGACTGCGTCGAACCGCTGCCCTGCTGCGCCGTTGGCGTGTTCCCTTGCGGCATCTCGGTGCCCAGCAGGCGGAGCGTCTCCGCGCGGGCCGCATCGAGATTCACGCCGGCATCGGTAAGGACCTGCGCGGCAATCCCTTTCTCCTCGCGGAGGAGACCGAGCAGCAGGTGCTCAGTGCCGACGTAGCTGTGACTGAGCTCGCGCGCTTCGCTCATTGCGAGCTCCAGTACCTTCTTTGCGCGCGATGTGTAGGGAAGATCGGGGCCCGTCGTCTGCGACGCTTTCCCCTTCTTCACGGTGTCTTCGATTTTCTGCTGAATCTCGTCCAGATCGACGCTCAGATTCTGCAGAACGGCCGCGGCGACGCCCTCGCCCTCGCGAATCAGCCCGAGCAGGATATGCTCCGTCCCCACGTATTCATGGTGAAGACGAGCAGCCTCCTCGCGCGCCATCGCAAGGACCTTTCTCACTCGCTCGGTGAAGTTGTAGCCGTTCATAACCCCCTCAGATCCGAAGCCAAGCTCCGGTCACGCCTGCGATCCCGCCTCGTTTATCAGTGCCTGTCGCACGTATCGTGCGCGGGCGAGGTTCGCTTCGCTCTCAGTCAACGCACGTCCTTCTGCATACGCCAAGTGCGCAGACTGACTGAAAATCAGGAGCTTGTTGAGGGTGTATACACTCAGGCCAATGATCAGTTTCAGACCAACCGCCAGCCGTACCCCACTGAGGAAGTTCATCGCCTCATCGAACGAGAGGCTTCGGGCATAACGCAGGGTGCCGTAGGCGCGCCAGAGCTTGTCCTCAATAATATACCCGGCGTCACGCAGCAACACCCGCCGTGCTTCCTCCTCGCGCTCGATGACCGTGCGAACAACTCGAGCGAGATGCTCTGCCAGCTCGTCCTCCGAACGACCGAGCGTCGTCTGATTCGAGATCTGGAAGAAATTCCCCACCACTTCACTGCCCTCGCCGTACAGCCCGCGATAGGTCAATCCCATCGCCTGCAATCCGGCGAGCACCTTCCCGATCTCCTTCGTCAACACGAGCCCGGGCAGGTGGATCAGGACCGACGCACGCAGGCCCGTCCCGGTGTTCGTCGGGCATGCGGTCAGAAAGCCGAACTCCTCGTGAAACGCAAACGGCACTCGGCTGCCTAACTCCCGATCCACACGCATCACCGTCGCCAATGCCTCGCCCACGCTGAATCCGGACCGAAGCGCCTGCAGACGGAGATGATCCTCCTCGTTTATCATGACGCCTGCCGACTCGCAGAGATACAAAGCCGCGCCGCTTCTCACCCCCTGAGGCAGATCCAACCCAGCAAGCTCCTTGCTGACCAGGTGCCGCTCGTGAAGCAGCAACCGGTCGGTCGGCGCCATTTCGTCCACGCGCAGCAGGACGCCGTTCGCCAGGGCGGGCACGAGTGGCAACGCCTCCCGCACCTGCGTCAGGATCCGCAACCGCTCCCCGTCTCGTGCCCGACCAGTGAAGGCGTAGCCTTCGACGTTTCGCGCGAGGCGGATACGCGTCGACAGCACGATATCGGCGTGGTCACCGGAGGCGTCCAGCCAGCTCGCCCCGCCGTCCGGAAGTAGTGAGAGATCAACCATCACTCGAGTCCCTTGATCTGGTCCCGGATCGAGGCCGCGAGCTCGAACTGTTCCGTCTCTACGGCGCGGCGCAACCGCTCGCGAAGCTCGCCAAGGGTGGACGAACCCTCCAGAAGCACTGGCGCGGGCGGTTCATAGCGAACTCCGGCATGCCGCGCGGTCCCGTGAATCTTTCGCAGCAACTCGCGCAGGCTCTGCTCGAACGTCCCGTAGCAGTGCATGCACCCCAGGCGGCCGGAGTTCCGGAACTCACGCAACGTGGTCGAGCAGAACGTGCAGCGGGCGGCGTCGGCCTGCTGGTTGCCTAACTGCTGCTGGACCCCCGACAGAAAATCGCTCAGCGGATGCTTCGGCATCGACACCGTGGTCTCGATGCCGCGAGCGGCCGCGCATTTTTCGCACAGATTCTCCAGCGTCACCGAGTCCTTCTCCATCTTGGTAACGCTCACGACCCCTTCGCGTTCCCTGCACACGTCACACAGCATCAGGCAACGACTCCCTGGACATCGGTATCGACGAGACGACCATCCTCGAGCAGGAGCGCACGATCGGCTCGCGCCGCGAGCGACCGGTTATGAGTCACGACGACCAGGCCGATCTCGAGGTCGCGCGCCAGCTGAGCGAACACCTCGTGTAACCGCTCACCGTTTCGGTGATCGAGGTTGCCAGTCGGTTCGTCGGCAAGCACAACTGCCGGGTCGACGGCAAGCGCTCGCGCCACGGCCGTCCGCTGCTGCTCGCCGCCCGACAGCTCGCTCGGACGATGGTGCATCCGCCCGCTCAAACCTACTCGTGCGAGGAGCTCCTCGGCGCGACTCTGCGCCTTGGGCACCGTCGCGCCCGCAATTCTGAGCGGCATCATCACGTTCTCCAGCGCGGAGAACTCGCGAAGCAGGTGGTGATACTGAAAAACGAATCCCACCTTGCGGTTTCGAATCACCGCGAGCTCGTCGTCGGTACGATCGTTGATTGGCTCCCCGCCAATCAACACGTATCCCCGTGTTGGCCGATCCAGCGCCCCGATGACGTGCAGCAACGTGCTCTTCCCGGCACCGCTCTCGCCAACGATCGCGATCATCTCGCCGCGCCTTACGCTCAGATTCACACCGTTGAGGATGTGCAACGTGCTGCCATCCCCGCCGCGGTATGTCTTCGCGATGTCGTACGCTTCCAGCACGTTCATCGTCGGCGTCCTCGTCGCGTCACTCGTGCCGAATTGCCTCGATCGGATACAATCGCGCCGCCTGCATCGACGGATATAGCGTCGCGAGCGCGGCGATGCCGATGCTCGCCGCGATAGTCGCGACGACATCGATCGCCTCGGTCGAAACCGGTAGATGATCGATGAAGTAGATCTCCGGGTTCAGCTTGATAAACTGGTACTTGCCGAGCGCCAGCGACGCGGCAATCCCGAGCATCACGCCGAGCAGCGTACCAACGAACCCGATCACCAACCCCTGCGCGAAAAATACGCGACGCACCGACGCCGATGTCATCCCCATCGCCTTGAGGATGCCAATCTCTCGCGTTTTGTCGGCGACCACCATTGTCAGATTGCTGACAATGTTGAACGCGGCCACAAGCACGATCAGAAGCAGGATGAGTCCCATGCCGAGCTTCTCGAGCTTCAGCGCCTGGAACAGCGACTTGTTCTGCTCCTGCCAGTCGACGGTGCGATACGGGAACTGCAGCTTCGTCGCGAGCTGGTCACCCACTTCCTTTGCATCCCATCTATTGCGCGTCTTCACCTCGATGCCGGTCACCCCGTCGCCGAGACCCGCCAGCTCCTGGGCGATTGGCAGCGCGACGTACATGTAGGCGTTGTCGTACTCGTACATTCCCGTGTCGAACACCCCGGTGACCTCGAATCGCATCGTGAGCGGCACGGGCTGTCCCGTCACCGCATTGATCTCGCCCTTGCCCAGGCACACGAGGGTGACCGTGTCGCCAACGAAAGCGTTCAGCCGGCCCGCCACCAACTTGCCCAGCGCGACTCCCCGTCCCGTCCCATCCGAGCTCGCGAAACGGAAGTCGCCAATGGTTGCGCGCCTGCGGATGTCGGTGACCTCCGGCATGTCGCGTGTCTGCGGCGGCAAGCCGACGACATACCCGCCCTCCATGTAGGAGTGGCCTGCGTTGACGAGGCATTGGGTCATGACGAACGGGCCCGCAGCGACTACGCCGGGCTCAGCCTGCACCCTCTTCAGCACGGTCCGCCAGTCGTCGATCCGCATGTCTGCCCCGAAGTTCAACACGCGGATGTCCGGGCTGCCGATGAGGATCTTCTCGCGCAGGTCCTTCTGCAGGCCGTTCATCACGCCCATAACCACGATGAGAGCGCTCACGCCTACCACGACGCCAACGATCGCGATCACGCTGATGAACGACAGCAGTTTCGAGCCCCGCCTGCTGCGCAAATACCGCCACGCAATGGAGAGCTCGAGCGAGCCGCTGGCTCGAGGTGCGGAGGCTGACGAATGAGTGTCCAGGCTTCGCTTTGGGCTCGATTCGGTCGCAGAGGTCATTCTGGTCTCATGGTCGGAAACAGAATCACATCCCGGATGTTCGCCGTCTCGGTCAGGTACATGAACAGCCGATCGAGACCGATTCCCACGCCACCCGTAGGAGGCATGCCGTATTCCATGGCGCGCAGGTAGTCCTCGTCGACCCCGGACGCCTCCTCATCGCCCGCCGCCCGCAGCCTCGCCTGGGCCTCGAACCGCCGACGCTGGTCGATAGGATCGTTCAACTCGCTGAACGCGTTCGCAAGCTCTTTCCCGTTCGCGAACAGCTCGAATCGTTCGGTGAGCGCCGGATGTCCGCGCTTCGGCTTGGCGAGGGGGGAAAGCTCCACGGGGTAATCGATCACGAACGTCGGTTCTTTGAGCGTTGATTCGACCAGCGCCTGGAACAGCTCGTCGAGAACCTTCGGGCGGCTCAGCGCTTCTGCATGTTGAACCCCTGCGCGTCGAGCGCAGTTCCGGAGCGTCTCGTCATCCATCGCCATGGCATCCGCACCCACCGCCGAATGCAACGCCGGGACCCATTCGATCCGCGGAAACGGCAGGGTGAAGACAGGCACGCGCTCGCCGAACGGCGGAAACGCCCGAACGGCATCACTCGCGTGAACGAGCAGGCGCTCGACGATGCCCATCATGACGTCGTAGTCGGCGTACGCCTCGTAGAACTCAAGCATGGTGAACTCGGGGTTGTGCGTCCGGTCGATCCCCTCGTTCCGAAAGTCATGCCCAATTTCGTACACCTTATCGAAGCCGCCCACAATGAGCCGTTTGAGGTATAGCTCGTCGGCAATGCGCAGGAAGAGCGGCATGTCCAGCGCGTTGTGGTGGGTCACGAATGGCTTCGCCGAGGCACCGCCATAGAGCGGCTGGAGCACCGGCGTTTCCACTTCTACGTAACCGTGACCGTCCAGAAAGCCGCGGATCGCGGTCGTCATGCGCGATCGCGCGAGAAACAGCGTGCGAACTTCCGGGTGCACCGCCAGGTCAGCATACCGCTGGCGGTAACGCTGCTCGGGATCACTGAATCCCGAATGGCGAATGACTTCGCCCTCGACGATCTCTTCCTTCCCGAACGGCAGCGGCCGGAGCGATTTCGCCAGCATCTCGACGGCATCGACCCGCACGGTCGCTTCGCCCGTCCGCGTGCGAAACATCGGCCCCTCGACACCGATCACGTCCCCGATGTCGAACAGCTTCAACCTGGCGAAGACTTCCTCGCCGAGATCGTCCCGGCGGAAGTACAGTTGGACTCGACCGCTCATGTCGGCGACGTGCGCGAAGATCGTTTTCCCCTGCCCCCGCCACGACACGACGCGTCCCGCAACGCGCACCACGGGACCTTCCGCCGCGCTGCCTAACGCCGCGACCGCCCCCGCGGCCTCGTGCGTGCGGCTGAAGCCATAGGCGAACGCGGAGACGCCGCTCGCCTCGAGCGCCGAGAGTTTCTCGCGGCGCGCTCGCAGGACGAAATTCAGCTCGTCGCTCACGACGTCTTCTCGCCGGCACCCATCTGCTTCAGGTACGCCTCGACGAACGGGTCGATTCCGCCATCCATGACTTTTTGTACGTCGGGGATCTTCAGCTCGGTTCGGTGGTCGTTCACCATCGTGTACGGTTGGAAGACGTAACTTCGGATCTGACTGCCGAATGTCACATCGGCCTTCGTCGCGTCCAGTTTTGCCTTCTCGGCCGCCTGCTTCTCCGCTTCGAGCTGGTACAGGCGGTTCTTCAGCATCTTCATCGCGGTTGCTTTGTTCTTGAACTGCGACCGCTCCTGCTGAGACGCAACCACGACTCCCGATGGGATATGCGTGAGACGCACCGCCGAGCTGGTCTTGTTCACGTGCTGCCCACCGGCTCCGCTCGCGCGAAAGACATCCATTTTGATGTCCTCGTCGCGGATCTCGATGTTGATTTCCTCGTTCACGACCGGATATACGAACACCGACGCAAAGCTGGTGTGTCGCCGCGACTGGGCATCGAACGGCGAAATCCGAACGAGCCGGTGGACGCCGGTTTCAGGACGGAGAAAACCGTAGGCGTACTGCCCCCGGATCTCCAGGACGGCGCCCTTGATACCCGCCTCCTCGCCCTCGCTCATGTCGAGGATCTCGACGCCGTATCCGCGTCGCTCGGCCCATCGGGTGTACATCCGCAACAGCATCTGGGCCCAGTCCTGGGCTTCCGTGCCGCCTGCGCCCGCGCTGATCTCCACCTGCGCATCACGGAAATCGTCCGGACCACGGAGTAGTGATCGAAGCTCGAACGCATCGACCTCGCTTTCGACCGCTCCCACTTCCTGGTCGACTTCCGCCGACATCACCGCGTCGGGTTCGGCGGCAAGAAGCTCGTCCAGCTCCAACGCCGCATTGATCCGTCCCGCCAGGCGATCGTACGGCTCGATCCAGCCTTTGAGCTTTTTGACCTGTTGCACCGCGGTTCGTGCGCTTTCCTGATCGTTCCAGAAACCCGCGGACGCCATCCGCTCCTCGAGCTGTGTCAGCGACTCCCGCTTGCGATCGAGGTCAAAGATACCTCCTCAGCTCGAGCAGCCGACCCTCGGCGTCTCGGAGCCGATGCGTGCGCTCGGTGTCTCCCATTGTTCGCGCCCCCCTTTCAATCCAGCAAAATGCCCCGGCAAATATGACACGAGCCGCCCTCCCCGGTGGAGAACGGCTCGGCTTCATTCGTGTGCCTTCAAGATAGCCGACGCCGGAGTGTCGAACCACCCCGGGGCGCACTCGCGTTGGCTGCCTAGAAGACCTTCTTGCCCCCGGCGAGAACGTCGTTCAGCGCATCCTGGAAGTGGGACGTCGATTCGGCGAACTCCTTTCCGATCTGCTCGACGTATTCCTCGTAGCTCTTCTTGATCTCCTCTCGAAACAACTGCTTGAGCGTACCAGCACGCATTCCTTCGTCGCGCTTCTGTGGGTGGTAGGCGACCATGTCCGACACAAGCGCGCGGGCGAGCCGTTTCGCTTTCTGGTTAGGGTCGTTCGCGAGGAACGGGTTGATCGGGACCTTCGAGGGTGTGGGCGTCGCTGCGTCCGGTCGAGGGCCTCGGGATGCCGGGTCGGCGGCGGCAGCTGGCCGCGGCACCGGCGGGGGAGCCGACACCGACTGGCTCGGCGCTGGCGCCGAGGGGCGCGCCGGCGATCCGAAAGGTACGTCCGCTACTCTCGCGGGACTCCCGGGAGCGGGCGACGCCGGCTGCCGTGTCGCGTCGGGCTCGGGACGGCTCGGTGGCCTCGCCGGGGTCGGCGCGGGCGGCTGCGCGCCGATGGTTGCGGATGCCGGAGCGACGTTGGTGGTAGCCACCGGCGGCGCGCTTCGCGGCTCGATCCCGGAACCTTGAGGTGTCGAGACTGGCGGCGGCGAAGCGATTGATCCCGCAGGCGGGGTGGGTCGACGCCCAGGGGCGAACGGAGGGACGCGCGCTGGCGTCGAGCTTCGCGGCGCGACGCTCGGAGGCATGGCCGGACTCGACTCCGCAATCACGGGTCGGTCGCCGGGCGTCGGGCTCGACGAGGGCCGAACGCCGACCAACGTCCCTGCGCGCGTGGCAGCCGTTAGGCTTGCAGCATCGTGGGGCGTCGCAAAGTCATCCGTCCAGCTCCGCGCAGTGGTGATCGGAATAATTCCTCCGCACACCGAACAGCGCGCTCGAACACCGGGACCCGGCACTCGCGCTGGATCCACTCGGAATACCGTCTGGCACTCCGGACATGAAACGTTCATGACTCGTCGCCTAGGCTAAGCGGGACATCTGATCGCGCCGTTGACGACCGTACCAGGCGCGGCGGGTCTTGTCGACGATCGATCGTGTACACCGAACCAGTCAACGTCTTCGCGTAACTCTTCATCTCGGTAGCCAGCTCGCTGACCTGCGCCGCGTTCTCAAACTGTCGGCGCTCGTTCGACACGACGCCAATCGACACCGTCATGAGCGGAACGCGATGCAGCTGTCCGCGTCGGTCCTTCCCGAAAAAGTAGCCCGCGCGCCGATCCTGTTCGGAGTACTGATACGGTACGAGCGCATCGAAGATGGACACGATCTCGCCGCACGTTTCATTGACGATCGCCGCCGGGATGATGAAGATGAAATCGTCACCTCCGATGTGGCCGACAAACCCTTCCTCACCACACATACCCTTTACGACATCGTGGAGGATCTTCGCCAGAATGCGGATCACACGATCGCCGTCGTAATAACTATATCGATCGTTGAACTCCTTGAAGTGATCCAGGTCCGCGTAGCAGACGGCGAAGGGTGCTTCCTGATGCAGGCGATGGGTGATCTCTGACTCGATGTCGATCGTGCCAGGCAAGCGCGTCGACGGATGCACGTAGACATCGCGATCGGACCGACGCAGAAGAACCTCCATCCGGACACGACACTCCTCGGCCGAGTTGCGGTCGGTCAGCACCTCGTCGGCTCCGGCATCGAAAGCAGTCGCCACCGCTCGTTCGCCCTTCGCGCACATGAACAACGCGGGGACGATTCCCGTATACGAATCGCGCTTGATCCGCGTACACACGACAACGCACGCGTCGAGGTTTGCGCGCGCGTCGAACACGACGAGCCTGGGTCGGCCTCTCAGCGCGCGCGCCATGAGATCGTCCTCATTCTGGACGACGTCCGCGGCGATCCCGCGAGCATCGAGCCAGGCGGAAACCGTTGCCGGTACTGGCGCGCCGTCGGGGCTGAACACCATTGCCGATGGCTTCGGCACGCTACGCGATGCTCATGCTGGGGGGCGCGAAATGACCGGTGGCTCGGGATGACATCAAGCAGCGTCTGTGTGCTGCATCACGCGATCGCCCAACGCAACGCCAGCGATCATATGTAGACGCCGTGAGGGTGCCCAAAGTCATTCCCCTAGCGCCGCCGCCCGAGTGGAAGTGAGCCAGTGAGCTCGTAACGCTTGCCACTGGCGTCCGCCTGACGGCGGAGCCGGACCGTGATGAATGCATCGACGGTACTGAGCGCATGGTTCGCGATAACGAGCCCGAGATCCTCGAGCGAGTTCCGATACGCGTTGTTGCTCCGGCGAATCGTGCGCCGAAATTCCGCGTATTCAAGCTGCGCGTTGCTCCACGACCAGCGGTATTCGGGACCAACCGCCCGCTCTCGATAAAACTCCTCGGCGAACTTGTACTCGGCCGATTCTCGAGGCGGCGGGACCGATGGGTTGGACCAGAAGTTTTGTCGAGCCAGAAGCCAGGTGGCTCCGTTGGCAGTCGTCGTATCGGGCTCCGGGTCGAGGTCGCCGCCGGGAGTCGCGTCGAAGGCACCACTCTCCGCGAAATGCTCCATCCGCTCGTAGTAGTCGAAATCGCCGACCGGGCGCGTCGCGCTGAACGGTCGTCGCGCGACCTCGCTCGCAAGGTTCCGGTACGAGCTCCGAGCCTGACGCCCCTCGCGCGCATCGGCGGCGTACCGCGCCCAGGCGTACGCTTCCACCGCGAGATACGCCACGAATCGATCCTGCCCGAGCCACGCCTGCCCGGTGCCCGGGACGATCGCAGAAGCGAGAATCGACCATGGCGTCGCACGCGCGGTGTCTTTCTTTTCACCGAAGTACTTCCACGCGCTACCGAAAACGGCCGCAGGCGCCTCGTCTGCGCGCGTCGCGGGAAACGTGCGCGCGAGTCGTTGACCAGAGATGCTAGCGAGCGGTATTGCGATGGCCGCGATGGCGACCAGCGGCGCCGTGCGTGCTGTCAAAACAAGTATCGCAGCGAAAGATATGTTGGAGCTTTACCTGCGTCCGCTGAAAGGCCGGTAAGAATGCGCGCGACGTCGAACACGAGGTTGCCGGTGCTCAGTCCGAGGCCGATCGATGGCCCGCCCGCCTCTGACTGCGACGCCTCGACCGCGTAACCGCCGCGAACATGGAACCGCTCGCGGAATGCGATATCCATTCCGAAGCGCGGCGCCGGATTCCCGACGTGGATTCCGTCGGCGAGGTCGAACGCAAATCGGACGGCGGTCTCCGGCGCGATCGAAGGTGGAACGTCGAAGCGATACTGAAGTCCAACCTGGAGTCGCCGTGGAATAGGGTCCGCCTGCGGGCTGTCGTTCACCTGCACCTTGAGGCCCACGATGTTTCGAGCCGCTACGCCAATGACCAGCGGGATGGATCGCTTGACCGTGAATTGTGCGCCGAGGTCCAGCGCGCTCGTCGTGGCCGAGAAATTGATGTCCGGACAGGGTCCCGTACAGTCGATGCGAAACTGAATCAGCTTGTAGGTAAGCCCGGCGGTGACGTAGCTGCCTAACGATGTCGCGTACGTTGCCGCGTAAATGAAGCTCCGTGGAATGATCGTTCCTGCGACTTCGTCCGGCCCGGTGGGGTCAGGGTTCGACTGTTGCTCACCATAGTCGAAGATGTTGACCGACAGCGCGAGCACGCCGAGGAGTGACGATGGCACGAGGATCGTCACCGCATCGCCCGTCCCCGCGACGCTCTGCGAGTGGTGAATCGCCGCTTCACGATGCGTGGCGGCGCCGATTGCCGCGGGATTCCACCACACCGCCTCGGTACCCGGCCTGTCCGCCACCACCGCCTGGCCCATCCCAACCGAACGCGCGCCAACCGGCAGAAGGAGAAACAACGCTCCTTCGGTTGCCAGACCGGTCTGCGCGTGTGCGACGTCGGCAGCCGAGATCAGAATGGCGCCGAGAAGGGCGAACGATGCTCGACTAGAGCGGCGTAGCCTCATCCGCGAGCATGATGGGAATGTCGTCCCGCACCGGGTACTTCAGTCGGCAGGTGTGGCAGACGAGGCTCGGCTCATCGGATCGGTACTCCAACTCGCCCTTGCACTTCGGGCAGACGAGAATGGACAGCAACTGTGGAGAGAGCGTCACGAGGCTGGCTCCTGAGGCATCCGGTATCCAAACCGCTCGAGAGCCCGCGCGTTACGCCGCCAGTTGGCGAGGACCTTTACCCACAAGTCCAGATACACCGCGCCGCCGACGAGTCGTTCGATCTTCGCGCGGGCAGCGCGGCCGATTTCGCGGATCCGCGAGCCTTTCTCGCCGATAAGAATCCGCTTCTGGCTGTCGCGTTCGACGTAGATCGTCGCCCGAATGTACACGGGCGACCGGTCTTCGCGAAACTCCTCGACTTCGCACGCAACGCTGTACGGCACTTCCTCATCCAGCTGTTCAAGCGCCGTTTCGCGAATGAGCTCCGCCGCAAAAAAGCGGAGCGTCTGCGTGCTGATGTCGTCCTCCGGATACAGAAACGGGCTCTCGGGCAACTGCTCCGCAATTGCCGCAAGCAGGATATCCACCCCCTCGCCGGTCAACGCCGAGAACGGAATCGCGTCCGGAGCGTGACCGACCAAGGCTCGACGCTCTTCCGCCGACAGCCGGTCGATCTTGTTCAACACGGTGATGACACGCCTCCCGGCAGCCGCCGGAATCGATGCCGCCTCTTCGAGGCGCGGCGGTGGGCCAAGTGTCGCATCGGTCACGTACACCACCACGTCGGCGTCGGCGAGCGCGTTCAAGGCGGTCGACCGCATGACGCGCTGCAGCTCGTATCGCGGCTCGAGCAGGCCCGGCGTGTCGAGCAGCACCATCTGCGTGTCGTCGGTCGTACGGATGCCGACGATCCTATCGCGAGTCGATTGCGGTTTCTCGCTGGTGATGCTCAGCTTCTGCCCGACGATGCGGTTGAGCATCGTCGACTTCCCTGCGTTGGGTTTTCCTGCGACGGTAACGATCCCGGCACGCTTCATTGGCGAAAGATACATGCGCGCGTTGCGCGAGGTTCCATGGGTGCCACGATCGCAATCGTCCTAGCTGGATGCGCAAAGCCCTCGTCGAGCTGAGCTCGACGAGGGCTTTGCAATGAGGTGCCGGCAACGGCCTACTCTCCCGCGACCTCTCGGTCGGAGTACCATTGGCGCTGTAGGGCTTAACGACCGTGTTCGGGATGGGAACGGGTGTGGCCCCTACGCTCTAATCGCCGGCGAATTTTTTGTTCGCCAAGAAAGAACAGCGGATGGGAAGCAGTGATCGGGTCAATCGAATCCAAAGTAAAATAGATC
>Ga0307408_100000967_pt1 | contig 22251 bp, 22 predicted proteins | sample 322Cmetagenome_FD_202116 | JGI IMG/M metagenome (GOLD analysis project Ga0307408, IMG submission 202116) | Maize rhizosphere microbial communities from greenhouse at UC Davis, California, United States - 322HYB-C-3 | ecosystem: Host-associated > Plants > Roots > Rhizosphere > Soil | place... | reverse complement strand
GCTTCCTGCCCGACCTGCAGCGCATCATCAACCTGCTGCCGAAGAAGCGCCAGAACCTGATGTTCTCGGCCACCTTCTCGCCGGAGATCAAGAAGCTGGCATCGAGCTTCCTGACCGACCCGATCACGATCGAAGTAGCCCGCTCCAACGCCACTGCGGAAAAAGTGACCCAGGTGGTGTACAAGGTCAACGAAGACCACAAGCGCGACGCCGTCGCCCACATCCTGCGCCAGCGCGAGCTGAAGCAGGTGATCGTCTTCTCCAACACCAAGATCGGAGCTTCGCGCCTGGCGCGCGGCCTGGCGGCGGAAGGCATGAAGGCCGCCGCCATCCACGGCGACAAGACGCAGCAGGAGCGCATGCAGGCGCTGGACGCCTTCAAGAAAGGCGAGATCGACGTGCTGGTTGCCACCGACGTGGCGGCGCGCGGCCTGGACATCTCCGACCTGCCATGCGTGATCAACTTCGACCTGCCGTACAACGCGGAAGACTATGTGCACCGCATCGGCCGTACCGGCCGCGCCGGTGCATCGGGCGATGCGATCTCGATCTATTCGGACAAGGATGAACGCCTGCTGGCCGACATCGAAAAGCTGATCAAGCAGACCGTCCCGCGCGGCACGCTGGAAGGCTTCGTGCCGGGCGGCTTCCGCAGCGACGAGCGCCACGGCGACCGCCGCCGCGACCGCACCCAGAGCGACCGTGCACCGCGCAGCGGCGAACGCCGCGAAGGGGCACCGCCGCCACGCCGCGAGAAAGTCGATCCATGGTTCCTGAAGCCGTATGAGCCAAGCCGCAGCAATGGTGCGCCAGTTGCCGCCGCACCGGCCGCACCGGCCAAGCCGAAGCAGAAAATCGCCGCCTTGCTGGGCGGCTTGCCGAAAGGCTGAAACGTAGAAAAGGCCCGTTGATCAACGGGCCTTTTTTGCAGGATGGTGTCTGCCCCTGCGGGCCAGACACCGGTTTACCGGTTCAATGCTTGCCAAAGCAGGCCGGGCACGACACCCCCGGCACGTACTCAGGCGCCAGCTGCTGGCGTGGCGTGACCACGGCGCGGCAGGCGAAGCACTGCTTGGTTTCGGTCGGTTCGAGCTGCGGGTTCAGCGCAGTGCGGTAGTCGAACACGAAGCAATCGCCGGTGTAGTGCGCGCCGCCCACTTCCTCGAAGTACTTCAGGATGCCGCCTTCAAGCTGGTACACATTGTCGTAGCCGATGTTCTGCATGTGGATCGCAGCCTTTTCGCAGCGGATGCCGCCGGTGCAGAAGGTCACCACGGTCTTGCCTTCGAAGTCGGCCTTGTGCTTTTCGATCACTTCCGGGAATTCGGTGAACTTGGTCAGGCGGTAGTCGACGGTGTTGTTGAAGGTGCCGACGTCCACTTCATAGTCGTTGCGGGTTTCGACCATGACCACCGGCTTGCCGTTGTCGTCGTGGCCCTGGTCCAGCCAGCGCTTCAGGGTCTTGGCTTCCACATGCGGTGCGCGGCCGTCTTCCGGACGGATCAGCGGATGGCGCATGGTGATGATTTCTTTCTTGATGCGCACCAGCATGCGGCGGTGCGACTGCTCGGCCGACAGGCTTTCCTTCACTTCCAGGTCCGCCAGGCGGACATCGCTGCGCACCCAGGCCAGGTACTCGTCGATATTGCCGCGGGTGCCGGACAGGAACATATTGATGCCTTCCGGGGTCAGCAGGATGGTGCCCTTCAGGTTCAGGCGGGCGCAGATTTCCTGGTACTGCGGGCGCAGCTCGTCCAGCTTGTCGAGCGTGATGAATTTGTAGGCCGCGATGTTGACGTAAACGGCTGGTGCCGCGCCGGGTGTTGCAGGCGCGTTTTCAATGGTTGCTTGCATGGGATTGGTAATCGATTGAATCCGGAACAAGCGACATTATAGCCGCACTCGGCGGCATGCTCAAATATTAGGCAATTTAGCTGGAACTATCTCCCGCCTGGGCTGTCTGTGCGCGCGTTATTCCCAACTTCGAGGCTATCATGGAACTTCCGGGCCAAGATCATGAAGCAAGGATTATTCAATTGGACACGCAGGTTCAATCATTGGGCCAGCAGCTGACTTTGGAAAATGCTGCGTTAAAAGTATGGTTCAGCGAAAAGCTGGACTTCAAGCTCGAGGAGTGGCGCAAGGAAATTGACCATAAGCTTGACGCCTGGCGCAAGGAAAACGACGACAAGCTTGAGGCCTGGCGTAAGGAAAACGATCAAAAACTTGAGATGTGGCGCTTGGAAAATGATCGCAAGCTTGAGGATTGGCGACAGGAATTTGACCGCAAGCTTGATGGCCTTCGCCAGGACATGGACAAGAAGTTCATGTGGATGACTGGCCTGGTCGTTGCCTTGCAGGTGGGGTTGTACTTCCGGTGATCCCTGGCCTCAGGCACAATTGTGCGCATGACAAAGATTCAACGACTTCCCGAAATCGGGGCGGCGACCTTGCTGCGGGCCTTGTTCAAAGGCCCGTCCGTTGCCGGTGCTCCGCCGGCGCCCACACGTTTCCAGCTTGAGCGCGTGGATGGCAGGCAGCTCGATCACTACAACGCCCTGTTCGGCTTTGCTCCGGCAACGCTGCCGGTTTCTTTCTATTACCTGCCGACCCAGCGTGCCCACCTGGCCACAATGCTGGGTACTGCATTCCCGTTCCGCCTGGCCGGCATGATCCATGTCGAGAATGATATTCGCGAACTGCGCGTGCTTGAGCGCGGCCGCCCGATGGAACTGGTGACGCAAGTTGCTATCGACCCGCCAGCGGATAATGGCGCGCGCTATTGTGAGTTGCGCACGGTGGGGCTGCAGGCAGGGCAGGAGGTGTTTGAATGCCGCAGCCGCTACCTGGCGATACGTGGCAAGCGGCGTGGCGGTGGCGAAGCGGCTGCCCCGGCGGCCGGTCAGCCGGCAGGTGAGTGGTCACTCGCGGCCGATGCAGGGCGTCGGTATGCGTCCATCTCCGGCGATTGGAACCCGATCCACCTGTGGCCATGGTCAGCCCGCCTGCTTGGCATGAAGGCGCCGATCATCCACGGCATGCATACCGTGGCCAAGGTCTGCGCCATGCTCGAACGGCGGGAAGGCCGGCGCCTGACGGCAGTCTCAGCCCGCTTCCGGGCGCCGATCCCGCTTGGATCGAGCGCCGAATTGCGGCTGGTGGAGCCGGCCGGCGGCTACCAGGTATGGGCTGCCGGCGCGCTGGCGGTGGAAGGCCGCTCCGGTTAGCGCTTACTTCTGCGCCAGGACCCAGCGCACCAGCTGGTGCGCTTCGGCGTCGGTCACCTGGTTAGGGGGCATCGGCACGGCGCCCCAGGTGCCGGAACCGCCTTGCAGCACTTTGAGGATCAGCTTGTCTTCCGCGCCCTTGTCGTTTTTGTATTTGGCCGCGACGTCCTTGAACGAGGGCCCGACCAGCTTTTTCGCCATGGCGTGGCAGGCGAAGCAGCTCTTCGATTTGGCCAACTGCTCAGGTTCTTCCGCATAGGCCGCCAGCGAGGCGGTCATCAGCAGGGCAGCAGCGACGATTTTCATCTTGATCTCCAAGGGTGGATTGGTAAGGGTGATTCTAGCCGCGCCACGCGGCCGCGACGGGCTCATTTGTAAGCAATTATGGCGCGTCCTATACTGAACTAGCCAGCAATCTAGTTCGCAAGGAGGCGCCCGATGTACAAAGAAATCGGTGCGTTTGACGCAAAGGCAAGATTTTCCGAGCTGTTACGCGGAGTCAGCGAAGGCCAGCGGTATACGATTTCTGTCCGTGGCAAGCCGGTGGCGGATCTTGTTCCCTCGCAGGCGAGTTCTCTGGCCGATGCAAAGCTTGCCATGGAAGCATTGCGAAAATTGCCGAAGGTGAAGGGGCTGGGCGACGATGAAATTGCCGCCATGGTCCGTGAGGGACGCGAGTGAACATCGTGCTCGATGCGTCCGTGGCCTTGGCCTGGATCTTCGAACGGACTGCGCCCGACGAGCGGGAACTTGCCGACCGGCTGCTTGAACCGGCACTCGGCTGGCAATTCCAGGTGCCCCCGCTTTGGCACCTGGAAGTGGCAAACGGATTGCTCGTCGGGCTGCGCCGCGCACTCTTGCTCGAGGCCCAGGCCGCCAATTTCCTGCACCACCTGTATTGTTTGCCGATCACGACGGACAAGACGGACGCCGCCGTGCAGGGGAGGCAGGCCTTCATGCGCGGCCAAGCCAGCGGGCTCACTGCTTATGACGCGTGTTACCTCGACCTGGCCTTGCGCCAGGGAGCCGCACTCGCGACATTCGACCGCCAACTGGCGCAAGCTGCCCGGCAGGCGGGAGTGCAGCTTGTGGAATAGGAGCGGAGGCTGCTCAGGCGTTAAAATAGGGGGATATTCGACTTAAAAACCGCCTGCCCCCATGAGCATTGAAACAATCGACCAGCCAGTAGACGCCACGCCTGCCGCAGCGCCCGTCGGACCGCAATTCGTCCACCTGCGCGTCCATACGGAATATTCGATTGTCGATGGCCTGGTGCGTATCGATGACATGATCAAGGCCGCGGTCAAGGACAAGCAGGGCGCGCTGGCGATCACCGACCTGGCGAACATGTTCGCCATGGTGCGCTTCTACAAGTCGGCGCGCGGCAAGGGCATCAAGCCTATCGTCGGCGTCGACGCCTGGATCACCAACGACGAAAACCGCGACAAGCCGCATCGCCTGATGCTGTTCGCGAAAAACCGCATGGGCTACCTGCAGCTGTGCGAACTGCTGTCGGAAGCCTGGCTGACCAACCAGTACAAAGGCCGTGCCGAAATCCGCACCGAATGGCTGCGCGAGCGCGCCAACAAAGACTACGCATTGCTGCCGGGCGAGAGCGGCGCGAATGCGCTGATCGCCCTGTCGGGTGCCCATTTCGGCGACATCGGCCAGGCAATCGACAACGGCAACCTGGAGCTGGCTGAGGCGAATGCCCAGAAGTGGGCCGAGATTTTCCCGAACGGCCATTTCTACGTCGAGATCCAGCGCGCCGGCCAGGCCAACCAGGAAGTGCAGGTGCGCCAGTCCGTTGCCATCGCGGCCAAGCTTGGCCTGCCGGTGGTGGCGACCCATCCGGTGCAGTTCCTGTCAAAGGATGAATTCATCGCCCACGAGGCGCGCGTCTGTATTGCGGAAGGCGAGATGCTGGCCAATGCCAAGCGCGTCAAGCGCTTCAACGAGCAGATGCGCTTCCTTACGCAGGCTGAAATGGCGGAGCTGTTCCACGACTTGCCGGCAGCGCTGCAAAACTCGGTGGAAATCGCCAAGCGCTGCAACGTGACGCTCACCCTGGGCAAGCCGCAGCTGCCGAACTTCCCCACGCCTGGCATGTCGATCGACGAATTCCTGGTCGCGGAAACGCAAAAAGGACTGGAAGAGCGCCTGCTCCAGCTGTTCCCCGATCCCGAGAAACGCGAGAAGGAACGCCCGCGCTACGAGGCGCGCCTGAAGTTCGAGAACGACACCATCATCAAGATGAAGTTCCCGGGCTACTTCCTGATCGTTGCGGAGTTTATCCAGTGGGGCAAGAACAACGGCGTGCCGATCGGCCCGGGCCGCGGTTCGGGTGCGGGCTCGCTGGTGGCCTATGCGCTGAAAATTACCGACCTGGATCCGCTGAAGTACAACCTGCTGTTCGAGCGCTTCCTGAATCCGGAACGTGTATCGATGCCCGACTTCGACATCGACTTCTGCCAGGAAAAGCGCGAACTGGTGATCCAGCACGTGAAGGACCTGTATGGCCGCGAGGCGGTGTCGCAGATCGCCACCTTCGGTACCATGGCGGCGAAAGGCGCGATCCGCGACGTGGGCCGCGTGATGGACTTCGGCTACAACTTCTGCGACGGCGTGTCGAAGCTGATCCCGTTCAAGCCGGGCAAGCCGGTTTCGATTGCCGAGGCGATCGAAGAAGAACCGCTGCTGAAAGAACGCCAGGAAAACGAAGAAGAAGTGCGCCAGCTGCTCGACCTGGCGCAGCAGGTGGAAGGCATTACCCGCAACATCGGCATGCACGCCGGCGGCGTGCTGATCGCGCCGGGCAAGCTGACCGACTTCTGCCCGCTGTACACCCAGGGCGGCGACGCCGGCGTGGTGTCGCAGTACGACAAGGACGACGTGGAAGCCGTCGGCCTGGTGAAGTTCGACTTTTTGGGCCTGACCACGCTGACCATCCTGGACCGTGCCGTCAACTACATCAAGGACCTCGATCCGGAGGGCGCCAAGGACTTCGACCTGGCCAAGCTGCCGCTGAACGACCGCCCGACGTACGAGCTGCTGACCAAGGCGAAAACCGTCGCCGTATTCCAGCTTGAATCGCGCGGCATGCAGGGCATGCTGAAAGACGCGCGCCCCGACCGCTTCGAAGACATTATCGCGCTGGTGGCGCTGTACCGTCCGGGCCCGATGGACCTGATTCCGGACTTCTGCAAGCGTAAGCACGGCGAAAAATTCGATTACCCCGATCCCCGCACCGAGGGCATCCTGTCCGAAACCTACGGCATCATGGTTTACCAGGAACAGGTTATGCAGATGGCGCAGATCATCGGCGGCTACTCGCTGGGCGGCGCGGACATGCTGCGCCGTGCGATGGGCAAGAAAAAAGCCGAAGAGATGGCGGAACACCGCGAGATCTTCCGCAAGGGCGCGCAAGAGGGCGGCCTGACCATCGAGAAGGCTGACGAGATCTTCGACTTGATGGAGAAGTTCGCGGGCTACGGCTTCAACAAGTCGCACGCGGCTGCGTACGCGCTGCTGTCCTACCACACCGCCTACCTGAAGCATCACCACACCGCAGCGTTCATGGCAGCCAACATGTCGCTGGCCATGGACGATACCGAGAAGGTCAAGATCCTGGTCGAGGACTCGATCGACGTCTGCGGCCTGACCATCCTGCCGCCTGACGTGAACCAGTCGTCCTACCGCTTCCGTCCCGACGGCGAGCCAGGCAAGAAGGCTACCAAGATCCGCTACGGCATGGGCGGCGTGAAGGGCGCGGGCCAGAACGCGATCGAAGCGATCATCGCTGCGCGCGAAGCGGGCGGGCCGTTCACCAGCCTGTTCGACTTCTGCAAGCGCGTCGACAAGAAGCAGATCAACCGCCGCACCATCGAAGCGTTGATCCGCTCCGGCGCCTTCGACTGCTTCGGCGTCGACCGCGCGGTGCTGTTTGCTTCGGTGGGCTTTGCCATGGAATACGCGGACCAGGAGGCCAAGTCGGCCAACCAGGTCAGCCTGTTCGGTGGCGACGATTCCGACCTGGTGGCGCCGCCGGACTATGTCCAGGCTACGCCATGGACCGACCGCGAAAAACTGGCGGAAGAAAAGATCGCGCTGGGCTACTACCTGTCCGGCCACATGTTCGACTCCTACCAGCAGGAGGCGCGCCGCTTTGCGCGCACCAAGCTGTCCGAACTCGAACCTTCGCGCGAACCGCGCATGATGTGCGGTGTGATTTCCGGCATCCGCACCCAGATGACCCAGCGCGGCAAGCTGCTGATCGTTACGCTGGACGACAAGACCGCCGTGGTTGAAGTCACCGTGTACAACGAAGTCTTCGAGCCGAACAAGCATATGTTCAAGGAAGACGAATTCCTGTGCGTGACGGGCAAGGTGTCGGAAGACCGCTTCTCCGGCGGCCTGCGCATTTCGGCGGAAAAGGTGTACAACATCACTGCCGCCCGCATCCAGTTCGGCCGCCAGATCGGCCTGGCGCTGCCGAAAGCGGTGCCGTCGGCCAAGCTGGCCGAGATCCTGGGCCCGCACCGCGACGAGTACGGCCTGCCGGTTTCGATGCGCGTCAAGCCGCAAGGCATCGACTGCGTGCTGCAACTTGGCGACGACTGGCGCGTGGCGCCGTCGGATGCGCTGAAAACCGCATTGGAGCAGGGCTTGGGCGCGCAGGAAGTCGCCATCGAGTATTAAAAGGGCGTGAGGGGAGCGAGATGGAAATGAAACGTGTCAACGCAGGCAAGCTGCGTGCCATTGGCTATGACGAGCGCGCACGCATGCTGCGCGTCGAGTTCGACGACGGCAGCGCCATCGACTACGAGGGCGTGGGCCGCGACGTCTGGCAGCGCCTGTCCACCTCCGGCAGCGCATGGAGCTTCTACCGCGACAATATCGAGGAAGAGTTTACCGGCCGCAAAGGGCGCGCGAAACCGCAGGCGGGAACGCGTCCCGCCGGCCTCGACGAGCTGTTTGATTGAAAGTCGGGGTCAGGTCTGGCAATCGGACATCCGCGCAGCGAATGTCCGATTGCCAGACCTGACCCCGACTTTCAATCTACATGTCTTTCAGTGCAGTAATGGCGTAGCCTTTGCTGCCCATCTGCTGGGTCAGCCGGTCGATGTGGTAGTCAGGCAGGATCTGCACATCGTCGTCGACTTCCAGCGATTGCTCTGCTGGCAGCCAGTCGGTGTTGATGGCTTCCTGTGGGATGGGTTTGCCCTCGGGTACGGCGAGGTAGGAAAAAATGCCGTCATGTTCGGCACGACGATAGATATCCAGGCGCATCTTCATCTCCCTTCAACTAGTCCTACGCACAGGCTGGCGTAACGCTTTGATTCTACTCCGCTTGGGTGGCTGTGGCCATGCAAGATTGCCGGCCCAGTGAACTGAGCACGGCAAAGTTGACCTGGGTCATCAAATCGTGGCGGCGGCGTACTTCGGCGCGTTTCTTTGACGGAATCTCTTGCATATCCGGCGCCTGCAGCGGCGCGCAGCCCAGCTGCCAATCGCCATCCGGGCGCCGTCTCGCGCCCAATTCCTGCCACAGGCTGTCATAGCAGGCCATGACCTTGCCCTTGCGGATCGACTTGGCGCAGACGGCGCGGTTGTGGTTGCCGACCAGTAGCAAATGCTCGCAACCACAAGCGTGGCCGAGCTGGCTGGCCAGGCGCACCAGCAAGTTCTTGGGGCGCAGGCCGTGCAGGTCGCGTGTGGCCTCGCGTCCCAGGTCGAGGCCGGTGCCGCTTTGCGGGCCTTGCACGCAGCCAATGCCGACCTGGCGCAACAAGCCTTCCAGCACGAAGGAAAATGCCAGCGAGTACACCAGCGTGCCCTGGCACAGGAGCTGCAGCACCAGTTCGCCCTCCCGTTCCATCGGGACGACCGCCCTGAGTTCAATGGTATAGTGGGCGCCCGATTTTCCCGTGAAGGCCGCGAGCTGCAGGCCGCCGCGCGCTGCCTGGACGACGGCCTGCCCCATGCCTTGCTGGACGATGAAACGGTAGTGGTCGGACAGCGCCTTTGAACGGCGCTGCGGGCACAGGCGCTTGCTGAGCCAGGGCCGGTAGATCTTGTGGATCAAACGCGGCTGCAAAGTGGCCAGTTCGCGCAGGACGGGATCGGAGTTGAGCAATTCCAGCCAGCCGCGTGTGCGGCGCGGGGCAGCCATGGCACGGCAATGCAGTTTCAACGCAGCGGTGATGCGGGAAAGACGGGATTTGGATTCGAGGCCGGAACGCAGCGTGATTGCTTTTCGATACATTGAGTTATGTAATTGAAACTTTAAGTTACAAGATGCTAACGGCAATTGCACTGCCTTAAGGCAGGAATATTGTCCTTTTACTTACTTGCATCCGTTACATATCGCTACAACCCAACATAAGTTTCCTTGTTGCATTTTCTGCCTATGCGTTTTTTGCTGCCCGCCGCCGGATTCGTTACTGCCTACCTGCTGTTTGACTGGATCACTTATGTCGAGCCGCTGCTGGGCCTGAACATCACGCCATGGAACCCGGACACTGCACTGGGCCTGGTGTTCTGGCTGGTGTATGGACGGCGCGCGGCGCTGCCATGGTTCCTGGCTCTGGTTGCGGGCGACGTCCTGGTGCGCGGCATGCCCGGCGGTCCCGCCGGTACCCTGCTCACGGCTGCCTGGCTGATGTGCGGCTATGGCCTGCTGGGCGAAACCCTGCGCCGGTCGCTGGGAGGCGGCACCATTTTCCGTTCCCGTTCGAGTTTCTATCGCTGGTTGTTGATTGTTGCCGCGGGCACCATGCTGAACGCTGTCGGCCATATCACCCTGTTGGCCTGGCTCGGGCTGGTGCCGTGGTCCGACTGGCTGCGCGCGGTATGGCGCTTCGGATTCGGCGACATGGTGGGCGTCGTGGTCAGCATGCCGCTGCTGTGGAAACTGGCCAACCCGCAGGACCGGGCGCGCCTGCGCGAGGCCACCTGGAAGCCGGAAACCCTGGGCTACCTGGCGCTGGCGATCTTCGTGCTGTGGGCCGTGTTCGGCTATATCAAGACGGCTGAATTCAAGCACTTCTATTTCCTGTTCCTGCCGCTGATCTGGGCAGCTTCGCGCCAGGGCGTATATGGTGCGGCGCTGGTGGTCTTTGTGCTGCAGCTGGCGATCGTGGCGCTGGTCAGGGCCAACCACGCCAATAACATCACCGTGTCCGAACTGCAGATGCTCGATGCGGTGCTGGCGCTGGTGGGTTTCTTCATCGGTATCGTGGTCGACGAACGGCGCCAGGTGGCGGAGGAGCTGAAGCAGACCTTGCGCCTGGCTGCCGCGGGGGAAATGGCGGCAGCGCTGGCGCATGAACTGAACCAGCCAATGACGGCGCTGGCGGTGTATGGCAAAGCCTGCGAACATTTGCTTGCGCGCGGCGAGGCCGGGGATTTGCTGAAGAACGCAATCGGCCAGATGATCAATGAATCGGCGCGCGCAGCAGAAGTGGTGCGGCGCCTGCGCGACTTCTTCCGCACCGGCGCCATGCAGCTGGAGACCGTCAGCGCAGCCGCCCTGCAGGCTGGCATCGTGCAGCAGTTCCGCCCGCAGTTTGCCGAACATGGGGTGGACATCGTGGTCGCCGAGGCGCCGCCACTGGCAGTGCAGGTCGACCGCCTGCAGGTGGAACTGGTGCTGCGCAACCTGCTGGCCAACGCCCTGGATGCAGTGCGCATGCGTCCTGCGGGACAGCGCAGCATCCGGCTCACGGCGGAGAATATCGGCGGCAAGTTGCGCTTCACCGTGGAAGACAGTGGCGATGGCTTGACGCAGCAAGCTGCGGCGCGCCTGTTCGAGCCTTTTGTATCGACCAAGGCCAGCGGCATGGGCCTGGGACTGGTGCTGAGCCGTTCCATTGTGGAGGCGCACGGCGGAACATTATGGGCGGAAGTTGCCGACCACGGGGTCTTTCGATTTATACTGCCGGCGCTGGACTCTGGAGAATAGCCTTGTCAAACCTTACCGTTTTCATCGTTGACGATGATCCTTCGCTGCGCGATGCCCTTGGCCTGCTGCTGGGCGTGCGCGGTTACCGCACCGCCGTTTTTGCCAGTGCCGAAGCCTTCCTGCAGGCCTGGCTGCCCGAATGGGCCGGCTGCCTGGTGGCCGACATCCGCATGTCCGGCATGGACGGGCTGGCCTTGCAGCGCAAGCTGAATGAGATGAATTGCCTGCTGCCGGTGATTATCGTGACCGGCCATGGCGACGTCAGTTCCGCGCGCGAAGCCTTCAAGGCGCGTGCCGTCGATTTCCTGGAAAAGCCGTTTGACGACGACAAGCTGATTGCCGCCATCGAGGAAGCGTTCTCGATGCAGCTGCGCCAGCGCCAGGACCAGGACCGCCGCCAGCAGCGCGACCAGTTGCTGGCCGAACTGACCCCGCGTGAGCGCGAGGTCTTTGAACTGGTGGTGATGGGGCGCCACAACCGCGAGATCGCGCCGCAGCTCAACATCAGCGTGCGCACGGTGGAAGTGCACAAGGCGCGCCTGATGGCCAAGCTGGGCGTGGATAACGTGGCCGACCTGGTGCGCGTCGCCTTGCGCGATTAATTGAACGGCTAAGCCGCGCCGGCGCGCAGCTCGCGCAGGCCGGTGACGGCTTGCGTGGTCTTGTCGATGGCCCGCTGCAACACCACCGAACGGTTGCTCGATTCCTGGTCGCGTTTCGCTTCGCGGTGCCACAAGTGATACACCTCGGTGGCAAAGGCACCGCTCTTGCGCAATACGCCGGCGTTGAACAGGCGCAGCACCAGGTCTGAGTCCTCATGTCCCCAGCCGGTAAAGCTCTCGTCGAAGCCGTTCACCAGGTCAAGGTCGCTGCGCCATGCGGCCATATTGCAGCTCTTGATGCGGCGCCAGGTAAAGCGCTTGCTTTCGCGGCCCAGGTCGGGCAGGTGCAGCATCGTTTGCAGGAATTTGTTGGCGTTGCCGGCCAGGTAGAGCTTGAGCTTTTCCAGCGCGCCCAGCTGCTGGATGTCGAGATGCTGGTCCAGCACGCGGCGCGTATAGGCTTCGCTGAGCAGCACGCGGCTGCCCGTCACCACGTAGCCGCGCTTGGCCAGGCGGCGGTGGTTGGCGACAAAGTCTTTTTGGGGCACACAGTCGCCATCGATGAAGATGATGTATTCGCCTTGTGCCGCCAGGGTCCCCAGGTTGCGCGCCCGCGCGGCGCGAAAACCGATATCTTCCTGCCACACATGCTTCAGCGGGACGGGAGAGCGCGCCTGTAGGGCAGCGATGGTTTCCCGCGTGTTGTTGGTCGATCCGTCATCGGCGATAATGATCTCGAAATTTTGATCGTCTTGCGCAAAACAGGCCTCCACCACGGTCGACAGGGCGTCGGGACGATTGTACGTGGTGATAATTAACGAGATGGTTGAAGCTTGTTGCATGGATGCTAAAAGATTAAGAAGAAATGCCGTCCTGCTGGCGGGCGCCAATCCGGCAGTATATCAGCGCTGGATGCCGGGAACGGATTGCGCCGTACCGGGGGCCTGCCAATGAGGACCCTGGTGATTTCCCCCAACTGGATCGGCGACGCCGTGATGGCGCAGCCGCTGTTGCAGCGGCTGAAAACGCTGCATCCGGAGCGGCCGATCGACGTGCTGGCGCCGCCCGCGGTGTCCCCGGTCTGGCGCCAGATGCCGGAAGTGGCTGAAGTACTGGAAACCCCATTCCGCCATGGCTCCTTGCAGTTGAAGGAGCGCTGGCGCTATGCGCGCCTGCTGCGCCAGCGCGGCTACGCGGACGCCTATATCCTGCCGAATACCCTGAAATATGCCCTGATCCCCTGGCTGGCCGGCATTCCGCGCCGTGTCGGCTACAAGGGCGAGAGCCGTTATGGTTTGATTAACGTCATGCACCATGACGACACGCCGCCACGGCCGATGGTGCCGTTCTACGCCGCGCTGGCCGATGCCCCGGGGGCGCCGTTGCGCCGCGACCTGCCCAAGCCACGCATGGTTGCCAGCGACGAGCAGGTAGCCGCTGCCTGTGCCAAGGTGGGCCTGGACCCGGCGCGCCCGCTGGTGGTGTTTGCGCCGGGCGCCGAATTCGGCGGCGCCAAGCGCTGGCCTCCGGCTCACTTTGGCCAGTTGGCGCAGCACATCCTGGCACGCGACCCGCAAGCCCAGGTTGCCCTTCTTGGTTCGCCCAAGGATGGCCCGACTTGCGAGGAAGTCATTGCCGCTGCCGGTACGCCGGCTGGCCTGGCCAGCCTGGCCGGCAAGACCAGCCTGGCCGATGCCGTGGCCCTGATCGCCCGGTCGGCGGCCGTCGTCAGCAACGATTCCGGCCTGCTGCACGTCGCATCGGCGCTGAACCGTCCGGTAATCGCGATCTACGGCCCGACCGATCCCGATCACGCACCGCCATTCTCCGACCTGGCCGCTTCGATCTCGCTGCGCCTGGAATGTTCGCCATGCCGCCAGCGTGAATGCCCGCTCGGCCACCAGAACTGCATGCACGGTATCAGTTCTGGCCAAGTGTGGCAGACCCTGGAGCCTATGCTCAGCCGTTGACGATCGGCTGGGCGATGATCCAGAGGCTGAGCAGGGTGTAAGCCACCATCAGCGCCAGCATCGGCAACTGGCTGCGGGTGGCGCGCGCACCGAACTGGCGCAAAGCCGTCTGGTGGCCCAGCCACACCGCGGCCACGTGTCCCGCCACGATGGCGAACAGCGACACATACCAGACCATGCGTGCATCCACGATGCCCAGCCGGATGAAATAGAAGCGAGTGCCGAACAAATCCCAGCCGAGGTTGAGCGGATCGGAGGCCAGGGGAATCAGGTATTGCCCCGCCATCGCCAGGAAAGACAGGTAATGGGCGAAGTGGTAGGCAATGGCGATCGGCACCAGCGTCAGTACATACCAGCCGGCGGTTGCGGCCAGCGAAGCACCGCCGCCGCACCAGGCGATCGCACGGCATACGGCAAGATAGGCCAGCAAAAACAGCGCCGGCAGGAGGCAGAGCGCCATGGCGCGCAGCAGGGCGGGGGGCAAGTCCAGCGCGCCTTGCAGGTCCAGCCACGGCTGGGTCTCCAGCAAGCCGTCAAAGCTGACGGAGGCCAGCATCAGCATGACCAGTACAATATGCGACCAACCCAGCGGCGCATTCACCAGCAGTCCAGCGCCGTAGGGCCGCAACTGCCAGCGGCCATCCTGCACCTGGTTGGGCGCAAAGCGGGCCAGCAAGCCGAAGACCACGGCAAACACTTCGCCGTGTGCCAGCCAGGTGCGCCGCCCGAACAGGAACATGCCAAGCCACGATAAGCAGGAATAGGCCAGCATCGCCGCAGCCAGGCTGGCCGGCTGCTCGCTGCCTTCCCAGTTCAATTCCATGTTCACGAAAGCGAAGAACAGCAGGGCTGCCGGCCACACGCCGGCCCGCCGCGGCCAGGCCAGCTTGCCGGGTCGGTCGCCCAGCGTCCAGCGGTAAAAGGTATCGAGCGGATTGACCAAAGCCCACAGGTCGCCCAGCAGGGCCGACACGAAGACCATGCCGACCCACCAGATGGCCCACACCATGGCGGGTGCGATGTTCTTGAACGGATTCTGCGTGCCGAAGAAGCCGGCGCAGATGACCAGCAGGTACAGCGCCAGCACCGCCAGGCGCAATACCGTCGCCAGCACGCCGGCCAGCGGAATGCGCTCCAGCAGGGTGAAGGCCTGCCCCGGAGCGCGTGGCTGAGTATTGCGCTGGCGCGCCAGCAGCAGGAAAGTGACAGCCACGGTCGCCCCGGCGCCGGCCATGAACATCCATAAAGGCAGCGGCAGGTCAAAGCGCTGGCCGAAGCCATGCGCCAGCACGGGCAGGGGAATGGCTGCCAGCAGCCAGCGCTTCATCTGGGCGCAACTTCCACATAAAGCAGGGCAGGAGCGTGGTGATGGCTCTTGCCATGCGCCGCCAGGGGAAAGCGGCCGGGGATTTGCGCCTGCAGTTGCAGGCGCCCGGGCGTACCGGGCTTGAGCGACAACATCAGGTCATAGCCATGCAAGTGAAGGTCCAGCGGCGCGTCGCTGCGCAACTCGAGCACCAGCGTATCGCCCTGCGGCACGCGCACCGTGGGGGCCGGATTGGCAATGCGCTGCTGTTTTACTTCGAAGCTGGCGCTCTGTTGCGCGGCCCACACAGGTGCTCCTGCCAACAGCGTTAGCGTTGCAAAAAGCCAGTGGAGGCAGGGCAGGCGCATATGGAGATTCTAGTCCAGCAGGCGTAATATTCAACGACTGACCCTGCAAAAGAAGGAGTGGACCATGCGTATCCGTTTCCTGCTTCCCCTCGCGGTCGCCCTGGGTATTCCCACCCTGGCCAACGCCGAAATCCTGGCGATGATGAATTACGAAAGCAAGTCCGTCGAGTCGCTCAAAGCGCTCAAGAGCCCTGTGGCGCCGGCGGCACGCAAAGAGGGCATCGCGATTGTCGATGTCGACCCCAACTCCAAGACCTTCGGCAAGATCGTCAAGGACATTCCGCTGCCGGCAGACCTGGTGGCGCACCACATCTTCTACAACCCCGACATGAGCAAAGCCTATATCACGGCACTGGGCAAAACCGAGCTGCGCGTGATGGATATGAAATCCAGGGACTATGCCATGACCACCGTCAGCATCCCCGACTGCAGCGTGGGCGAGGATATCGCCTTCTCGCCTGACCACAAGCGCTGGTATGTGAGCTGCATGGGCAGCCAGGCCATGGTGGTGGGCGATGCCCATAGCGACAAAGTGCTATCCACCATCAAGGTGGCGGCGCCATATCCTCATGGGCTGGCAGTTTCCGGTGCCGCCGACCGCATCCTGCTCACATCGACCGTGCGCGCTTCAGACCTGGGCGATGCCGGCGAGGTGATCAGCGCGGTGGAAGCCAGCACGGGCAAGGTGCTGGGTACTTACAAGGTGTCGAAGAAGGCTTCGCCGGCCGGCGAGGCGCCAGTGGAAATCCTGTTCGTGCCGAACGCAAAACCGGCCGTTGCCTACATTACCAACATGTATGGCGGCACGCTGTGGACGGCAAGCTGGAACAAGCAAAAGAAGGATTTCGAAGTAGCCCAGGTGTACGACTTTGCCGATGCCAAGGCTGGCGTGCCGCTTGAGCTCTACTTCAACAAGGCCGCCACCCGGATGTATGTGACCAGCGCCAAGCCGGGGCAGTTGCATATCTTTGATATTTCGGCCAAGGCAGGCGAACCGAAGCTGCTCAAGTCCATTCCCGCGGCGGAAGGCGCGCACCATGTGGCCTTCACCAAGGATGGCAAGTATGCCTTCGTGCAGAATGCCTTGCTTAACCTGCCGGGCATGAGCGACGGTTCGGTCACCGTGGTCGACCTGCAGTCCGGGACTGTCGTCACCAGCATGGATACGCTGAAGAACGCAGGCTTGAACCCCAACAGTATCGTGCTGCTGCCGCAATGGAATGAAATGATGGGGCACTGAAGCACGCCAGCTGCGTCATGCCGCGCATGTTAGACTCGCGGCATGACACCGCTGGTCCTGATTCCCGGCTATATGCTGGACGACGCCTTATGGGATGGCATGCTGCCGTTCCTGCCTCCCGAACTCCCGCTGCAATTCGCCAGCCTGGCAGAAGGTGATTCAATCGCCGCCATGGCGCAAGCCGTGCTGGCGAAATGCCCATCCCGATTCAGCTTGCTTGGATTCTCGATGGGCGGCTACGTTGCACGCGAAATCGTGCGGCTCGCTCCCGAACGTGTGCAGTCGCTGGCGCTGGTAGCGACCTCCAGCCGCGCTGACTTGCCGCTGCAGGTGGAGCAGCGCACCAAGGCCGCGCGCGCCACGCCGCTGGGACCCTTTCGCGGCCTGGGCCGCGCCGCCATCGCGCAATCGCTTCATCCCGATAATGCCGCCAACGAAGCGCTGGTGGCGCAGGTGCGCGCAATGGGCGAACGCCTTGGCCGCGAAGTGTTCGTGCGCCAGTCGCTGATCGTGCGTGACGCCGACACTTCCCGCCTGCCCGGCATTCAATGCCCAACGCTGGTCATCGCGGCCGCCGCCGACCAGTTGCGCAGCCCCGAGGAAGCGCGTGAGCTGGCCGATGGCATACCGGGCGCCAAGCTGGTGACCGTGCCCGATGCAGGCCACTTGATCCCCCTCGAGCAGCCGCAGGCGCTGGCCAGCCTGCTCCTGCCGATTATCCGATAGCAATCAGGCCAGCTTGAAGCGGCCGACCTGGCCGGTCAGGCGGCCGGCCTGGTCCTGCATGGCGCTGGCCGCTGCGGCCGCCTGTTCCACCAGCGCGGCATTCTGCTGCGTCACATTATCCAGCTGCACAATCGCCTGGTTCACCTGCTCGATGCCGACAGTCTGCTCGCTGCTGGCAGACGCGATTTCCGACATGATGGAAGTGACACGCTGGATGCTGGCCACCACTTCATCCATGGTGCTGCCGGCCTGGTTCACCAGTTCGCTGCCGGCCTGCACCTGCTGCACCGTGTTGTTGATCAATTCCTTGATCTCGCCGGCTGCCTGCGCGCTGCGCTGCGCCAGGCTGCGAACCTCGCTCGCCACCACAGCAAAGCCGCGCCCTTGTTCGCCGGCGCGCGCCGCTTCCACTGCTGCGTTGAGTGCCAGGATATTGGTCTGGAAAGCGATGCCATCGATGACGGCAATAATGTCCACGATCTTGGTCGAAGCCGCGTTGATCGACCCCATGGTGTGAACCACCTCGCTCACGACGCTGCCGCCGCGTGTCGCCACATCGGAAGCAGTGGCCGCCAGTTCGCGTGCTGTGCGTGCATTGTCGGCATTGGTGCGCACGGCGGAAGTCAGTTCCTCCATCGACGATGCGGTTTCCTCCAGCGTGCTGGCCTGGTGCTCAGTGCGCGCCGAGAGGTCGTGGTTGCCGGAGGCGATCTGCTGCGAAGCGGTGGCGATGCTTTCGGTGCCATGCCGTACCTCACTCACGATGCCGGCAAGGCTGTCGTTCATCGACTTCAGGGCTTTCAGGAGCTGGCCTGCTTCGTCCTCGCCATGCGCTTCGATGCGCCGGCTCAAATCGCCGTCCGCCACGGTCTGGGCGATCTGCACGGCTTCGTTGAGCGGCTTGACGATGGAATGTGTGGTCAGCCATGCAAAGCCGATGCCCAGCGCGACAGCTGCCACGCCCAGGGTCACCAGCAGGTTGCGGCCGCTGTGGTTGCTGGCCTGGATTTCATCGGCCAGCGCATCGAGGTTGCGATGTTCGGCTTCCGTCACTTCATCCAGGGCGCCGAGGTAGGTGACGCGCCGGGCTTCCATGTCGACGAACAGGCGCTGTGCGGTTTCCATGTCGCCGTCAGCCTTGGCCTTGTACACCGCCTTGCGCTGGTCGACATAGGCTTTGCGGCTGGCCAGGACTTTTTCGTAGGCGCTGCGGGAAGCGGGGTTGGTCAGGAGCTTGGCCAGCAAGTCCTGGATCTCAGTAGCGCGGCCGGAAGCAGCCTTCATTTGCGCCTCGATGGATTTCTGCTGCTCGGCGTCGGACACCATATACGCCGCTGTAGTGCGGGCAGCGTTGACTTCAACCACTTTCTGCCATTCAGCGACCAGCCGTTCGTTGCGAACATTCTCGGCCACCAGGGCCTCGGTCTTGGCGCTGGCGCTTTGCAAGCGCATGATACCCACCACTGTCATTGCCGCCAGCAGCACCAGCACGACAGCAAAAGCCAAACCAAGACGCGCCCCGATTTTCAGGTTTTTCATCGTGATCTCCCCAGTTCTTGTGTCAGTCGGTCGATGCCGCTTTTTCACGATGGTAACGCCAAATCAGTTTGTGTTCAGCAAGAGAATTGTCACTATACAAATCGAAACATTTATACCCGCAAGGCAACTGACGCTACACCTTTCGAATTCTGGGCTAGGATAACGGCATGCCCAAACTGCTTCGTACCGGCTTGCTGTTGTTGCTGGCCTGGCCCGCCTGTGGCTCGGCTGCAACCTATACGGCCTACAACACTTACCTGCATCCACCATTCGTGCAGCCGGATGGCAACGGACTTGCAATGGAATTGGTGCAGGCATTGAACCGCAACATGGGCGAAGACGAGTTTGTCCTGTAAAACGTGCCGCGTGCCCGCTTTGTGGCAATGGCGGGGCAGCGCCGTGAGCGGATCGATGGCATCGCCTTATTCCTGTCGCCGGCCTTTCTCGAGCCACCCTTGGCCAGCAGCTATGGCTGGAGCGCCCCCTTGTTCTCGGACCGCAATGTGCTGGTGTTCAAGGCCGGGCATGTACCCGCCAGCCCGATGCCGCGATCGCTGCGCGGCTTGCGGTTTGGCGCGGTACGCGGACACGTTTACCGCTACCTCGATAGCATGGAAAGGCGTGGTGAACTTCGCGTCGATGAAGTCGGGGATGAAATGAACAACCTGCGCAAGCTGGTCGCGGGCCGTATCGATTTTACGGTGGTGAACCGCCTGCATTTTCGTGCGCTGGCGGAGCAATCGCCCGAACTGCAGCAGCTGGTGGCGGCGCCTGAACCGGGAGGGGAGTTCCTGCGCCACATCCTGCTGTCGCCGCGCTTGCCGCCAGGGACAGCCCACCGTCTTGCCGCGGCAGTGCAGGCGCTGCAGCACGACCCCGAATGGCTGGCGGCGCTGGCGCGTTACGGCGCCGTGCCTGCCCGGATCACATCAGGATAACGTCGTATTGTTCCTGGTGGTAGCTGGTTTCGACCTGCAGCGAGATCTTCTTGCCGATGAAGTCCCCCAGCATCGCGAGGTGCTGCGATTCCTCTTCGAGGAACAGGTCGACCACTTCCTGCGAGGCGAGGATGCGGAATTCGCGCGGGTTGAACTGCTTGGCTTCGCGCAGCAGCTCGCGCAGGATCTCGTAGCAGATGGTGCGCGAGGTCTTGACCTGGCCCTTGCCTTCGCACGCGGGGCAGGGTTCGCACAGGATGTGGGCCAGCGACTCGCGCGTGCGCTTGCGCGTCATTTCCACCAATCCCAGCGCGGAGAAGCCGGACACCGACACCTTGGTGCGGTCGCGCGCCAGGGCTTTCTTCAGCTCCGCGAGCACGGCGTTGCGGTGCTCGGTGTTTTCCATGTCAATGAAGTCGAGGATGATGATGCCGCCCAGGTTGCGCAGGCGCAGCTGGCGCGCGATGGCGTGCGCCGCTTCCAGGTTGGTCTTGAAGATGGTGTCGGCGAAATTGCGGCCGCCGACGAAACCGCCGGTGTTGACGTCGATGGTCGTCATGGCCTCGGTCTGGTCGACGATCAGGTAGCCGCCGGACTTCAAATCGACGCGGCGCCCCAGCGCGCGGTGGATTTCTTCTTCCACGCCGTACAGGTCGAACAATGGGCGCTCGCCGGTGTAGTGCTGCAAACGCTGCAGGACCGAAGGCGTGTAGATGCGGCCGAACTCCGTCAGTGACAGGAAGTTCTCGCGCGAATCGACCTGGATGGTTGCGGTCTCGTCGTGCACGAAGTCGCGCAGCACGCGCTGGGCCAGGCTCAAGTCCTGGTGCAGCAGGGAAGTCGGCGGACGGGTGCGCGCGCCGTGGCAGATCGCGCCCCAGGTCTTGCGCAGGTATTCGATGTCGGCCTGCAGGTCGCTGTCCGAGGCGTCTTCCGCCTGGGTGCGCACGATGTAGCCGCCTTTTTCGTCTTCCGGCAGCAGGCTTTGCATGCGCGCGCGCAGGGCTTCGCGGTCGGCTTCCTTCTCGATCTTTTGCGAGATGCCGATATGGCCGTCCTGCGGCAGGTAGACCAGCATGCGGCCGGCGATGGAAATCTGGGTCGACAGGCGCGCGCCCTTGGTGCCGATCGGGTCCTTGATGACCTGAACGGTCAGGACCTGGCCGTCGAACAGCAGCTTTTCGATCGGGGTCGGGGTGGCGTTCTGGGCGCCGTCATGCGGGCGGGCTTCCCATATATCGGCCACGTGCAGGAAGGCTGCGCGTTCCAGGCCGATATCGATGAAGGCCGACTGCATGCCGGGCAGCACCCGCACCACTTTGCCGGAATAGACATTGCCCGCCAGGCCGCGCGTCAGCGTGCGCTCGATGTGCAGTTCCTGCACGGCGCCCTGCACGATGAGGGCGACGCGGGTTTCCTGGGGGGTGATATTAATGAGGATATCTTCGTTCATCAGGGGAGTTTCAATCCTGCCTGGCGCAAGAGTTGCGCCGTTTCGTACAGCGGCAGGCCCATGATGCCGGAGTGGCTGCCTTCGATGTGTTCAACGAACAGGGCGGCCAAGCCCTGGATGCCGTAGCCGCCGGCCTTGTCGTAAGGTTCGGTGGTGGCGCAGTAAGTCTTGATGTCGGCTTCCGACAGCTTGCCGAAGCGGACGTCGGAGACCTGGGTGATATGGCCGGAAAAATCCTGCGAGTGCACGGCAACCGAGGTCAATACCTGGTGGGTTCGGCCGGACAGCTTGTGCAGCATGTCGGTGGCTTCGCGCACGTTGGCGGGCTTGCCGAGGATTTCGCCGTCGATGGTGACGGTGGTGTCGGCGGCCAGGATGGGGCGCAGGATCAGGCGGCGGCGCTGGATCATGTCCCAGGCGAAATCGGCTTTTTCCTGGGCCACGCGGCCGACGTAGGCCAGCGGCTCCTCGCCGGCATGGACTTCTTCGCTGACGTCCGGCCCGCGCGGGCCGTCGTTACGCAGCAAAAGCAACTCGAAGTCCACGCCGATCTGGCGCAGCAACTCGCGCCGGCGTGGACTCTTGGAAGCCAGGTAGATCTTCTTTTCGACCAGTTTCATCGTTTGCCTTAAGGGTTAGACACGATGATAAGGGTGGTTTTGCGTTATTGTCCACGCCCTGTACAACTGTTCGGCCAGCATGACGCGTACCATGCCATGCGGGAGGGTCAGGCTGGACAGGCGAATCATGCCTTCCGCCTTCGCCTTCAGCCCCGGATCGAGGCCGTCGGCACCGCCGATCAGGAAGGCCGTATCGCGGCCATCCTGCTGCCAGGCTTCCAGCTGCTGGGACAGGCCCACGCTGGTCAGGTCCTTGCCGCGTTCATCGAGGGCGATGATGCGCACCGATTTCGGCAAGG
>Ga0307408_100000966_pt1 | contig 22263 bp, 16 predicted proteins | sample 322Cmetagenome_FD_202116 | JGI IMG/M metagenome (GOLD analysis project Ga0307408, IMG submission 202116) | Maize rhizosphere microbial communities from greenhouse at UC Davis, California, United States - 322HYB-C-3 | ecosystem: Host-associated > Plants > Roots > Rhizosphere > Soil | place... | reverse complement strand
GCTCAACTTGCTGCGATAGAGAACGCAAATAAAAATACAATACCGGCCCTTGCAACAATAAACAGGCCGATAGGATGGTAATAATAAATGGGGAATGATTAATCGGCGTGGTTTTTAAATCGCCATTCCACACAATCAAGGTGGTGGTTAATACCAGCGCAATCAGCAGGAAAAAACCGGACAAAATGCGGCGCGGCTGCACCTGTTTGGCAGGTAATAAATTCAATAACACCGCCAACACACAGCACTCCACTGCCGTGAGGACCAACACCAGGTCGTGGATATTTAGAAAGTTGGTTTTCATTAGACCTTTCTCATGTAAGCACGGCCAATCACCCTCGTGGCAGGGGATGCTCTCTCTGGCTGTGGATTCTAATTATAAGATGCGCTAACCGGCGGAGGGTTATTTAAACACGCAGTGCTTGGCGTAATCCTTGGCCTCATTCATGGTGAGCTCACCTTTGGGTTTTTCTTCAATAGATTTGCACCACTCCGGGCTGCCCACTTTGGGCGCGCAGGCGGATACTAGGTGAACCAAGGTCACAACCAATAGCAACTTAACCATTCTTAAAATAGTGCACATAAAAAATCCGGATTATTAGTGTTATAGACGCCCAGCTTGGCGGGCGGTGCTGAATTCGTCAGGTGAATTCATAGAGGCAAGGATAGCAGAGGCTATCACCAATAAAAAACGCCCGCTGGTTCAGGGCGGGCGTTTTGGTTTTGCATGAGGCGCTTAAGCCTCATGATTCATAGACTAAGGCAGTGTTTTCAAATGATTGCCAACCGGTACCGAGAAGATGCGGCCATCTTTCACGTCCCAGTTGATCGACCAGGTCATTACACCGCGGAAGTCAGCGTAGGCAACCAGTGGTGAATTGCTACCGCAGTTGGTGCGCTTCGCCAAACAATCAACAGCTCTATTGATATCAGCGGTAGTCGCTTGGCCGGAACCCGCTGCGCGTGGGCCAGATGGCAAGCCGAGTGCAACTTGATCAGGACGCAAGCCTTTAAAGTTACCGGCTGTACCGTTGGCCAGCGGGAAGCCTTCAATCAGCATACGCGCAGAGGCTACCATCATATCCACTGTGCCCGCTTGGTAGGCTTGGGGGGCATAGGGAGTCGCCAAACCGCCGTTGTTATACAACTGCACGTGCAACAAATCCAATTCATTACGCAGTTGGTCGATCATCGGCAAGTAAGCCCCCCAGATTCCGGTGTAAGCCACATAGCCACCTTGCACATAGGGATGCTCAGGCGCCATGGAGACGTACAAATCCGGGTACATCGCATGCAGTTGTTTGATTGCCGATACCATGTTGCTGATCACCGGTGCGCCGTGCATTACACCGGCACCGCTTTCCAGATCGATATCAACACCATCGAACCCATACTCGTTGATGATCGCCGCTGTGCTGTTGACGAAGTTGGCGAGGTTGGTGGAGTTGTTCAGAGTCACAGTGCCTTTTTCACCGCCGTAAGAGAGCACGATGTTTTTACCTTGCGCGCGTTTTGCCGCAACGTCGGCAATAAATTGCGCTTTATTCAAGGCGGGGTCGAGGCGGAAATCCACCGAACCATTACCGGCATCATCCACGAAGGCGATCACAATCACATCCCAAGCCGCATCCACATCAGCCAAACGGATTAATCCGCTGCCGTTGTCAAAGTTATGCCAATAACCCACCAATGCGTGTTTTGGCAGAGCTGCGGCATCGCCCGGAACACGGCCACCGCCGGTCGAACTGGTTGATGACCTGCTGGAAGAAGCGACGCTGGAAGGTGCGATAGAGGAAGACGAAGATGACTTCGAGCTTGGCGCAACACTGCTAGGCACACTACTTGACGCAGCACCGCAGGATTTCACCAACTCCCACGCCTGTTGCCAGTGTGCCCCTGTACCCGGAGCATACGCCCAAGCCGCCGTTGAACCACACCAACCGGCAACGGTACAGCGATACTCACTACCTGCGTTCTGCACTAACTGACCCGCCGCATAAGCGGTACCCGCAGCATATTGGGGTGATGAACAATTGCCACCGGAAATGGATGAACTCGAAGGAGCAATTGAACTGGAGGATTTTGAGCTGGGCGCAACACTGCTTGGCGCACTGGATGAAGAAGGAGCGATTGAGCTGGTTGACGACGCAGCGCCATCACAAGCACCAAGCAGCGCCCACTCCTGCCACTGGCCGGAGTAACTTGCCGGGCTGTGGCCTTGTGACCACCAGTTAGCCTTATAGGCTTTTCCTGTTTCCTGAACTTGCGTGCCACCACCGTAAGCGGCGGTGCTATTCCACACTGGCAACCCGGAACAATTTACTGCAAACGCACTGGTTGATAATAAACTCGCGCCCAAGGCGGCAAGTGCAATGACTGAACGTTTCATAGACCCCTCACTGTATTTGTATTTTTTTGGACAAAAGAATGCCGTAAAGAAATTGCGGAAATTTCTTTTTTTGTTGATGCAATGCAACGAGATTTTTTGGCGGTTCCGGGGATCAAGTACTCGACGCTGCGAGGCGCAACATCTGTCCGTACTTTAGGACACACACCCATCCTGTTTTACAACGGTTGGTGAGCTCCCTCTGAAATTTCTCTCAGGCCGTGAATCCTGATGGATAATTTCTGGCGCGGCTTTCATTTATTTTTCCGCATGACAACGTTGCCATATATATCACCCGTTTCGGGCGATGGCAATCAGGGATATGACCAAAAGATGACAATTACGCAAAATTTTTATTTCATTAGAATAAAAATTTTGCGTAACCGCGAAAAAGAATGGGGGAATAGATGATTGGGAAATAACGGCTTATGGGGTGGCCAGCTTAGTTATTCAGAACACGGCGTTGGCGAACCGCTTCAAACAGGCAAACACCGGTTGCCACAGAGACATTCAAGCTACTCACCGTACCCGCCATAGGGATGTTCATTAAATGATCGCAAGTATCCTGCGTCAGACGCCGCAGGCCATCGCCCTCGGCGCCCATCAAAATACCAATCGGCCCAGTAAGATTGCATTCGTATACCGACTGCTCCGCCTCACCCGCAGCACCAAACAGCCAGATACCTTTCTCCTGCAAACTCTTCAGTGTGCGCGCCAAATTAGTCACAGGGATAAACGGTAGCACCTCGGCAGCGCCGCAAGCGACTTTACGCACTATGGGCGTAATGCCTACTGATTTATCTTTAGGTGCAATTACCGCATGCACACCCGCCGCTTCTGCCGAGCGCATGCACGCGCCGAGGTTATGCGGATCGGTAACTCCGTCGAGGATCAATAAAAAGGCTGGCTCGTTAAGGTTTTCAATCAGCTTGAAAAGATAGGCTTCATCGTAGGTTTCGCCCGGTGTGCAAATTGCCACAACGCCCTGATGATTTTCATCGCCCACCAACTCGTCGAGTTTATTGCGGTTAACTACCTGGCAGTGAATGCCATTGCTTTGCGCCGCGTTGACAATTTTCTGCAAGCGCTGGTCGTTGCGCCCCTGCACCATGTAAATTTCAATCACACGTTGTGGGGCACTTTTTAATAATGCCTGCACCGAGTGCAGGCCAAAAATATGTTCACGTTTCAAAACACTTACCTAACTTTGAGTATTAACACTTGCGCAATTTTAATATTCGATACAATTTAACGCTCAGAAAGCCGCGTTTCACGCTCGCGCAAGATGCGATCTTTCACAATATAAATTTCACGGTTCAGTCTTTCGTCGAGTACAAAGTTTTCACTTTGTAGCCAGCGATCAATCCTTTGCCTTAGTCTTAGCCACCGGTCTTTTAGTAGTTGTCTTCGCAGCCCCAGTGACAGCCTTGCTTTTTGCTGTCTTTGGCGCAGGCGATTGAACTGTTGCTGGCGCTGCCTTGCTTGCAGCTTTCGCATTTTTACGGCCATGATCAACCTCACCTTTGGATGTTGCACTTGCAGGTTTCTGTGCTGATAATTTTTTCGCAGCAGGCGCTTTAGTCGCGGTCACTTTTTTTGCTGGCGCTGCTTCTTTTTTCGCTGACGCCGTCGCTTTTTTTGCTGGTGCAGCAACGACAGCATCAGCAACTTTCTTCACTACAATTTTTTTCGCAACAACTGTTTTTACTACCGGCGCTTTTACTACCGGTATTTTGGCCGCCGGTTGTACTGCACTGGTCTTTTTGCCGCCAGCACTGGTTTTAGCTGTCGGTTTTTTAGTTTTGTCCGTTTTTACTTTTGCAGCGGGTTTAGCAGCTGTCGTTTTTGCGGAAGATTGTTTGGTGGAGGATTGTTTGATTGCCGGTTTTTCACTCGCGGCTTTTTTAACAACAATACCTGATGATGATTTTTTACTGTCGCCAGTTGCACTAGCAGGCACTGTTATGGCAGGAGTTGCAAAAGGTTTATCGCCGCCGGCTTTTTTACCTGCTGCTTTTTTAGTGGAAGATGGAGCGCCGCCGCGCTTGGCAACCTTGGGTTTAACCGCTGATTTGGGGCGGCGAATCGCATTGGCGGATTCGAGTTCAAAATCAATTTTGCGGTTATCCAGATCCACACGCACAACGCGCACCACCAACTCATCACCCAAGCCAAATACTTTGCGCGTGCGTTCACCCATTAACCGGTGTTGCGCAGGTTCGAATCGATAATAATCGTGCGGTAATGATGTAATGTGAATCAAACCTTCCACATACAAATCATTTAATTCAACAAACAAACCAAAACTGGTAACCGCACTCACGTGACCCGCATAAACCGCGCCCACTTGATCGCGCAGGTATTCACATTTCAGCCAGCTCACTACATCGCGCGTGGCTTCATCGGCGCGCCGTTCGGTGCGTGAACACTGCTCACCAAATACCACCATATCGCTGGGGGTATAAGGGTAAATAAATTTTTTCGGAATTGCTTTAGCTGTATCAACGCGGCGCACATGAGTCGTCGGCTCAGTGCCGCGCACTACCGAGCGAATCGCGCGGTGTACCAGCAAATCCGGATAGCGGCGAATCGGTGAGGTGAAGTGGGTATAAGCTTCATAACCCAAACCGAAGTGACCGTGGTTTTCCACTTGATACATCGCCTGGCGCAAGCTGCGCAACATCACTGTCTGGATTAAATGGCCATCGCTGCGATCCTGAATCATTTGCAGCAATTGTTGGTAATCGCCCGGTGTAGGCTTATCGCCACCGGCCAAGCCCAAACCTAATTCCGATAAGTACGCGCGCAAATTGGCGAGCTTGGTTTCGGTCGGGCCTTCATGCACACGGAACAAACCAATCAAATTATGTTTTTCAATAAATTGCGCGGCGCACACATTCGCGCACAGCATGCACTCTTCAATTAATTTATGCGCATCGTTACGCTTGATCGGAACAATACGTTCGATTTTGCGCTCTTCATTAAATTGAATGCGCGTTTCAACCGTATCAAAATCAATTGCACCGCGCTCATCACGCGCAATACGCAGACATTGATAAAGTTTATGCAAGAGTTCGAGTTGCGGAACAACCGCCTTATATTCCTCACGCAAAGCCGTACGTGTATCGCCCTCACCAGTGAGGATCTCACCCACTTTGGTGTAAGTGAGGCGCGCATGGGAATGCATCACGCCTTCATAAAACTGATAGCCGGTGATGCGCCCGGAATCGCTGATTGTCATTTCACACACCATGCACAAACGATCGACATGGGGGTTCAACGAACACAAACCGTTTGAAATGGCCTCGGGCAACATGGGCACAACATAATCGGGGAAATACACCGAGTTGCCGCGCGCACGCGCTTCAATATCCAGTGCACTTTCTACCGGCACGTAGTGCGATACATCCGCAATCGCCACATACAAACGCCAGCCGCCTTTGCGACGCTCGCACAACACGGCATCATCAAAATCGCGCGCGTCTTCGCCATCAATAGTGACAAAAGGTAAATGACGCACATCAACGCGATGTAATTTATCTTTCTCCAAAACCTCATGGGATAACAGCGCCGCTTCGGCAAGCGCAGCACTCGGCCATTCGCTTGGAATACCATGAGCCTGGATCGCCAATTCGATTTCCATGCCCGGCGCCATATGGTCGCCCAACACTTGAATCACACGACCAGTGGGCAAGCGGTTTTTATCCGGCTGCTGGGTAATTTCCGTCACCACAATTTGCCCGTGCTTGGCGCCACCATAGGCACCAAACGGAATCATGATGTCGTGCGTAATACGCGGGTTTTCCGGGCGCACAAACTGCACACCCTCTTCATTAAAAAAGCGCCCGGCCAATTGCGTAGTATTGCGGATGAGCACATCGACAATTGCGCCCTCTTCCTTACCGCGATACTGCTCGCCCGAGAGCCGCACAATCACTTCATCGCCATCAAACACTTTGCGCATCTGGCGATTATGTAGATAGATGTCTTCGCCACCATCGGCGCGAATCACAAACCCGTAGCCATCGCGATGCCCCTGCACACGGCCGCGCACCACATCGATCTTATCGAGGCGCACATAAGCATCGCGGCGGTTGCTGATCAGCTGGCCATCACGCGCCATAGCGATCAAACGACGGCGCAGGGCTTCAATCTGGTCATCGCCCGTGAGCTTGAGCATCACACACATTTGTTCATGGGTAACGGGCTGATCGGCGCTATCGAGAAGGTCGAGGATATACTCGCGGCTGGGAATGGGGTTTTCGTATTTTTCGGCTTCGCGCGCGGCGAAGGCATCGCGGGGCGGGGCTTTACGTTTAGTCAATTGGGCATCCTATAGTCAATTTTGGCGGTTTTTAAGCGCTCCTGAAGGTCATGAAAGGATTATAGGGCAGCAATCATGACAAACCTACAAATAAAACCGAAAACCCTGTTGACAGCCCTATGGCCGCTATTTATAGTGCGCGGCCTCAGCTTGCTGAGCATGCCCAGGTGGTGAAATTGGTAGACACGCCAGCTTCAGGTGTTGGTGGCTTTACGGCCGTGAAGGTTCAAGTCCTTTCCTGGGCACCAAACGATAAACCCCCGCTACGAAAGTAGCGGGGGTTTTTGTTTTGGGGTTTGAATAAACCTGCTATTTTTCTGCAACATGCCTATGAACGAGCCAAACGGGCCATATCGAGCGCAACGATGTGAGAGCCGCTTACAAGCACAATGCGCAATACCAAGATGAACGAGTGAAGATGATGGAGTGGAAAGCAGATTTTATGGCCACCACTCGGGCACAGCACATTTGAGAACCCAACTCGGAGAAGACAATGGGAGCTGAAATTGACCCAGAAGAAGAGCTTGAACGTCTAAGGGAGCAATACTTAACGCTCGAAAATGAAGGAGCGGATGCCGAAACGCTTAAAAATATTAGCAACAAATATTTCAATCTTTTAGAAGATGTCAGACGCGAGGATCTTTCGAATGAAATCCACTGGGCAGCCGTTTTAATTGAGAATGGGAATGTTGAGCCCAATATATTCAATACTTTTGAATGGGTTAATACCTGTGCAGAGCAAATTGAATATCCCCTAGATACAGAGACACACCTTTCTAATACCTACCCATTAAATGACGACTGGAAATACCCTCTTTTTCAAGATGATGATTATCTCTTTGACGATCACTGGAAAGATTTAGATTTATTGAAGTGCTACAAAGAATATATTGATAAAAATTGCGATGAAAATGAATTTTTTTATTACAGAGAGAACGGAGTTTTCTTCAACCCTTTAGAGCAATTCCTTCATTACGTGAGGGGTGGCGCAATACCCCGCCCCGAGCTACTACTAAGCGTAGCAAAAGCATTTCATCTCTATTTTTGTCGTCAAGGAGAGCTTACCCTAGAAGAAGTATTTTTTGGTAAGCCAACAAAATCAGGAAGCTACGCTAAGCGCAGAAACGAAAATTTCAAAGGGATAGATTTTAGAATTTTTGAACATAGCGTCAGAAGAAACTACGACAACAGTACGCTTGAGGAATTGGCAGAAATCTTTATCTTAAACAAAATCAACGAGAACGAATGGAGCGATGATCTTAAGGATGAAAATAGCAGCTTGGGAGCTGAAGACGTTGATTCATTTTTGAGGAAATACAGGCGATGGAAAGCAAAACAAGGGATAAAGAAAATCTCTAAAAAAGCCAACCTTCTGAATCGAGATAAAGATGCCCATGAATGACAAGTATGATGATTTATACTGGGAGTGCGATGAAGCAAACGCCGATGAAGTTAGATGGGTTGAATTGCTTGTACAAGATGGAGTTCTGCCTTCTTATATATTCAATTCATTTTTATTTTTAAAAGACTGCCAAGAGAGACTTAAGGCACCGTCTAAAGTTTTGCCTATTTTCAACAATTTAGAAATTAGTAACGACTTCGATTTAGAAAAGCACCCACCACTTCCACCATACACACTGGAGAGAGAATGGAGAGGGATAGATACCCTGGAAAGACTATCTAACCAGCCATCATTTCCAACCTACGAATGCCCTACTGAACCCAGTCTTAAAAACGCGACGCCATTAGAACTATTTCAGAGTTACGTTAGAAGAGGCCACACACCCCCGCCGGAATTACTGCTTATAATTGCAAAAGCGTTTGATCTCTACTTTCAAGCTCACGGAAAACTCTCACTTGAGCAAGTCTTCTTCCCTCCTCCATTAACAAAAAAACAAGGAAACTACTCCAAACGAATTATCAAAAAATTCAAAGGCTTGAGTTACTTGGATTTCCATGATGTAGTTGATTTTTCAAAAAACTTGGAAGCCGCAGACAAGACAATTGAAGAATTGGCAATTGAATTTATCAAAACTTGGGTACCTGAAGAAAATCACACTGTTAATGAAGAGGATTTGGAGAGTTTTTTAAGAGGCTATCGCCGATGGAAAGCTGCACATTTTCCGGCAGAGGACAAATAAGCGGGCTTGCTGTCCGTTACAATTAAAAACGCATGTGGATAATGGAAAATGAACTCAACAGACGAGGGCCATTCCGAATGCACAATCATCCACTGACCGATTTTTCATGGATAAACCAAATATCTAACACTCCCAAGACACAACAACCAATCCCCGCTACCCGCCTCGAACGCATCGGAGGCAAAGAATGAGCCGCAAAAATCGCAAAAAAACTCCACTCAAAAACTGGCTCAAAGATCTATTAACTGGATGCTTAAGGCTCACGATTGTCACCACCATCTTCCTGGGCGGCAACGATTCCTACATCAATACCGTCATACAACTTGATGCCGCGCGCTGTACCTTGGCGACAAAAAACATTGCGACAACTCAGACGGGAGAAACGCCCGCCTGAGTGAATTTGTCACTCATGCCCTCCACAGACCTTCTTGCTGGCACATAAAGCTACGCACAAAAACTCAATAAAATGAATTCGACGACAAAAACGTTATTTATATGTTTTTAGTTGTATTTTAGGCGTCGAAATAATTTACATTTTTCAAAATAAGAAAGAGAATTTGTGATGAGGGTATCTATTTATGTGAGAAATAGTTATCAAAAATAGATTGCGGAGATAAGCATGAGTACCATCGACCATACCAGTGTTAAGCGAGAGGAAGGTGAAGATAGGCCAAGTTTGGCGGAGCGAGTATCACGGCTTGCGAGAGAGCCTCTCCCACAGCCTGAGTTTCGGAAAATAGTGATCAGGAATCGGCAGAATGCGGATGCCATCGATATGGAGCGCGCGCTCACTAAAAAACAACGGGAATCGATTGAAAGCTTGGCGTTTTTCGGCTGGCACATTTGGTTTATCCGGCGCCCACTCTTTGGTATTCCGATTGTCATGATTGAGAATCCCGCCTCGGGGCTTTATGCATTATTGGATGATGACGGCAATCTGGATATGGAACCCAATATTCAGCTTCGACGCTGAGCAACTAAAACGTCAATGGTTACTTCGGTCAGTACAAAAACGGCGTGTCATTCAGCGTAATAATCACAATAAAAATGTCACTCCGGTTCACACTTCTCTAATTAAAAGTCGCAAATGACTAGTCATCTGTATGTTTTGATATGGATGAATAGTAAATCACCCTCGTTATTAGTATCTGCAATAGGTCAATCGCGGCGTTTGCCGCGTTTTTTTAGACGCAACTACCACGCCTCGAACTGAATGAAGGCAAAGCAGGAGCCGCAAAAATCACAAAAACCTCTCACAAGAATCGGCCAAGAGATATTGTGCGCGGGCTGATAATACTCTAAATCGTTGCCACCATCTTTTTGAAAAACAACGACGACCAACCTCACCCTGAATCGTCAAATCATGGGTTTGTGGTTGAACAACAATCCACATACTTGTAGAGAACTAAGATGCAGGATTGATTTGCGTCTTAAACATCGGATGCGGATATAGAAAAATTAAAGGCGGCTTTTTTGGCCGCCTTTAGTTGGTATAAGAGGGAATAACGCTTTACTTGTCAGAAGCAGCTGATGCCAGTTGCCAGAGCGCCAATAACATGATCACTACCACTAAGAATCCCATATCTCCTCCCAGAGAATTATCTTCGCTGAAGTTTGTAAAAACATACAAACAAGTTCAACCTCTAATGGCTAGAGAGTTTAAGTAATTGTTGGGTCAAGCGACCAGTGGGCGAAGGACATATTTCGTGTGAGATATATCTTACAAAACGCGGCACATCGATCGTCCGGTTAGCTTTATTGCTCACTCGCAATGCATCATTTCCTACGCCATCAAACTCGATCAATCCCAATACTGCTTTTACCAACAATCCCACCTTGAAATTCATTCGTCCGATAGGGGAGCGCTTAGGGTCATGACTTATTGCAGAAATTAAGACGATAAAACTCCATCACCTGGTTTGATCTTGAACCAAATTGCATACATGGCTGGCAAGAACATTAAGGTAAGCACGGTTCCAGCGAGTGTGCCGCCAATCAGTGTGTATGCCAGCGCGCCCCAGAACACGGATTGTGTCAGCGGCATGAAAGCAAAAATGGCAGCCAAAGCAGTCAAAATAACGGGGCGTGCGCGCTGTACGGTTGCTTCAACAACGGCATTGAACGGGTCTAAACCCGCTTGTTTATTTTGTTCAATTTGGCCGATCAGAATCAGCGTGTTGCGCATTAAAATTCCCGACAAGGCGATCAAGCCCACCAATGCATTAATGCCAAAAGGTTGTTGAAAAATAATTAACGTGGGCACTACGCCAATTAACCCGAGTGGGCTGGTCAAAAACACCATGACCATCGCGGAGATTGAGCGCACTTGGAAAATAATGATCAGCAAAGTAATGGCAATCATGATGGGAAACAGCGGCAGCATCGCCGTTGATGCCTTGCCTGATTCTTCAATCGAACCCGCTTCTACAATGCGATAACCTTCCGGCAATTTTTCGATAAGCGGTTGCAATTGTTTGGTGATAACAGCCGATACATCGGGCGGTTGTAATGCCTCGTCGATATCACCGCGTATCGTTATCGTTGGTACGCGGTCGCGGCGGCGAATGATGGGCTCTTCGGCGCGCACCTCAAATTCACCCAATTGCGATAGTGGAATACGTTGGCCATTGGTGCCCGCCAAGGTGAAATCGGCAATGCGACTTGGGTCGAGCCGCGCATCACCCGCTGAGCGCGCGATCACTTGCACGGTGCGGATATCTTCGCGCACCACGGTCACCGGCACACCGGTCAACAGAAATTGCAATTGCTGTGCAACATCCGTTGAGGTCAAACCCATTGCCTGCAAGCGGTCTTGATTCAACACAAAATGTTGCGTCGGCATGCGTGAACCCCAATCGCTATTGACCGTGCGCATCATTGGACTTTCAGTCATTACACGCTGCACATCGGCGGCAATCACACGCAATGTTTCAGGGTCAGGCCCACTAACACGATAAGCAACCGGGAATGGCGAGTAAGGCCCAAACACTAACTGCGTAACGCGAACGCGCGCTTGCGGAGCCAGGCCATCAGTAACGGCTTTACGCAAACGGAGTTTTAACGCTTCGCGTTCATCTTCGCTATTTGTGCGGACAACAATTTTTGCAAACGACGCATCGGGCAATTCCGGTCCCATTGAAAAATAAAAACGCGGCGCCCCCTGACCAATGTAGGCGGTCACAATGTGCGCTTCTTTTTGTTTGGCCAACCAGGCTTCTACTTCTGCGGCTGCCGCACTGGTTTGGGTGATGGCAGTGCCGTAAGGCATTTGCACTTCTACCAACACTTCCGGCCGATCAGAGACAGGGAAAAATTGTTTTTTGACAATGCCCATCCCCAACACGGCGACCACAAATAATCCGATTACACCTAAAGCAACCTGGCCTTTGCGCGCAATGATGCGCGCGAGCAGTTGACGCATCTGGTGATAGCGCGGCGTGTTGTAAAGTGCGTCGTGACCGCCCTCGATTTTTTTAATACCGGATAATAATTTCACACCGAGGTAGGGTGTAAAAATCACCGCCACAATCCAGGATGCAATCAGCGCTATACCGACAATCCAAAACATATTGCTGGTGTATTCGCCGGCAGATGAGCGCGCAAAACCGTTGGGCATAAAACCAACCGCTGTCACCAAGGTGCCCGACAACATAGGCGCAGCGGTGTGGCTCCAGGCATAAGCAGCGGCCGCAACGCGACTCAACCCTTCTTCGATTTTTACCACCATCATTTCGGTGGCGATGATGGCGTCATCGACCAATAAACCCAGCGCGAGAATAAGCGAGCCAAGTGTTATACGATCGAAATTTTTTCCGGTCATCGCCATCACGATAAATACCAGCGCCAGTGTTAGCGGCACTGCGGCGGCAACCACAATTCCCGCACGCCAACCCATGCTCAAAAAACTCACCAACATGACCACGATTAAGGCGGCGAAAAATTTCATCATAAATTCATCAACCGATGCGCTGATGTTCACCGCCTGATTGGTGACGCTGGTCAATCTCATGCCTAATGGCATCTCGGCATTGATCGCTTTCACCTTTTCTTCCAAAGATTTTCCAAGGTCGAGTCCATTCCAGCCCTCTTTCATAATGACGCCGAGCAACAGCGCAGGCTCACCGCCGTTGCGCACTAAAAAGGTAGCGGGATCTTCATAGCCGCGCTTCACCTCGGCGATATCCGAAAGCTTCAAGGTGCGATCCTGCACAACGATGGGCGTGTCGCGAATTTTTTGCAGCTCGCTAAACGCACCATCCACGCGGATAAAAACCTGTGGCCCGTTGGTTTCAATGGAGCCTGCGGGCGTCAATAAGTTCTGGTTATTGAGCGCTGCAAAAATCGCTTGTGGACTCACACCGAGCGTGGCCAGCCGCTCCTGTGAAAACTCGACATAAATTCGCTCCGGCTGTTCGCCGACGATGTTCACTTTTTTCACACCAGGCACATGCAATAATTGTTGGCGCAACATTTCTGCATCGCGCACGAGCAAACGTTGCGGCTCACCTTTTGCTTTGAGCGCGTACAATGCAAAGGTCACATCGGCGTATTCATCGTTGACCATTGGGCCAATAACACCGGGCGGCAGGTTGATCGTTTCATCGCTGATTTTTTTGCGCGCTTGATAAAATTGCTCCTGCACTTCGGCAGGCGGCGTGCTGTCCAGCAGGGTTAACACCGTAAACGACAAACCCGGTTTGGTGTAGGTTTCGGTGCGTTCATACCAACGCAATTCTTGCAGGCGTTTTTCGATTTTCTCGGCAACCTGATCCTGCATTTCTTGCGCCGTTGCGCCTGGCCACGCGGTAATAATCGTCATCACCTTGATGGTGAAGGCAGGATCTTCCGCCCTGCCCAATTTAAAAAAGGAAATGAACCCGGCGAGTGAAATCAGCACGATAAGAAATAAAGTGATGGATCGCTCACGCACGGCTAACGCCGAAAAATTAAAACGGTTTTCGCTCATAGCGCCGCTCCTTTAGCCACATGCGCTACTGAATTGGCGACGCGAACCTGCATACCATCGCGCAATAAATGCGCGCCGAGTGCGACGATTCGATCATGGTGTTGCAGGTCGCTGGTAATAAACGCACTTTCATCATTGAGGTGTTGGATCGCGACCGGGCGCCAGCTAACTTTGTTGTCATTGATCACCCAGACACCGGGGCCTTTGCCTGCATCGTACAAAGCGCCTATGGGCACCTGCGCACTTTTGCTCGCCGATAACTGCTCATCCGCAATCTTGATAGTGACTGTGGTGCCCAGCGGTACTTGCGCCATATCGCCTTCCAACACATAACGCGCTTCAAACGTGCGCGTCACCCGATCGGTGGTGTCTGACAATTGGCGTAGCCTGGAAGGAATTGCAATATTTTCTTTGCCAAACAATGTGGCTTGCCCAGTGGAACCTATGGCAGGCCGCAGGGTTTCCGGCAATTGAACGATAGCTTCGCGCGGCCCGGCATGGGCAAGGCGTACAACAATTTGACCCGCACTGACCACTTGGCCGGGCTCGACCAAGGTCTCCATCACCAACCCGTCGGCGTCGGCAACCAACTCGGCATATTGGGTTGCATTGCGGGATACCCTGGCTTGGGCGATGGCTGCACTCAAATTGGCATTAGCGGTATCGACCGTTGCTTTAGCCTGATCATAGGCCGAGGCCGAAATGGCGCCCATATCACGCAAGGTTCGGGAGCGGATTTCATCCTGAGCGGCCTGCTTTGCCAGCGCTTTCGCCGCCACTACCGCTTCTTGTTGCGCCGCGGCGGCGAGCTTCAGATCAACAGGATCGATACGCAGCAGCGGTTGGCCTTTCTTAACGGTTTGGCCTGTATCCACCAAACGCTCCAGTACTTTTCCTGAAACACGAAAACCCAGGTCACTTTGGACTCGTGCGGCTACCACACCGGAAAATGAACGCGAAGCAGAACCGGCTGCTTGCAGGTTAATCACACGGACAAGCGGTGTATCAATGCGGGGATCAGATGGCGGTTTCTCGCCGCAACCCGCCAGCAGGCACAGAGAAGCGAGAAGAACAGTGGATAAAACAATAAGCCGACGCATGAGAAGCCCCTTGATGAAATGAAGAGGCTCTCATTCTTATTCTTGTGACCAATTTAGTCAATAGTCACAACCAAAATTATGGCAATGCTTAAGGCGATAGACTTCTTAACACCAGGCTGGAAAGGTGTGCTGGTGCCGCATCGGTATGATCGAAATTGTGTTGCAGCAACAAGGGATTGAGGTAAGGGCGGAGCACCAGATAGATGGCCGTCACGGTTTCATCGATAGGGGTTTTGCGTTCAAAATCCCCCGACTGTCGCCCCTCTAACACAATATCCTTCAGCAGTGCCTGGATGCGCAACTCGTAATCGCGGGTTGACTGCCATTGCTCGGTAGCAGCAGAGACAGCAATTTCGTACAGCTTGCGCTCATCGGAAAACAAGCGAAGGCTCGCGGTTACCGAGGATTTAAACAATCTGCGCAGCTTTTCTGGCGGTTGATCAGCCTCATTAACTGCCGCGCGAATCTCCGCTTCTATGCCCTGCACGCAACGGGAACAAATCACCTCCCCTATCGCTTGTTTGGACTCGAAGAATTTGTAGATATAAGCCTTGGAGAAGCCTATCGCTTTGGCAAGGTCAGACACCGTGGTCTTGCCATAGCCATAGTGGCTGAAGTGTTCGGTAGCGGCAGTGACGATCTGGTTGCGAACATCGTGATCTGCCGGGCCGCGTGCGGGGGCGAGAGTTTCATTGGGTGTATTCATGGGCAGTAGTTTACCGGCAAGCGCTAACATTGACAAAAAGTGACCTAATTTAATTATAGTCACATCCAATATTGAACTACCACAGATAAAATCATGTGCCCTGTCTTCTAAAATCAAATATCATTTTGCGGTGGATTAACTTTAGGTGCCTCTCTCACCGCATTTGATAGTTCTTCAGTAATCCCTTTTGCTTCCAAATACACTTTATACCCTGGAGGCGCCTCGCTATATCCTGCATTGAGGTAGGGAGTCCAAAAGTGCAGGCTTGAATAGGCTCTATAAGCATTGCTGAGTGGCAGGCCTGCTGCGACCAAGGGATCAAGGAAATCGTTTGAAAAATCGCAATAGCGAGCTTCTATTTTTCCCGCTTGCAAAAATCCGGTTGATGCTAATAAAGCATCCCAAATGAGTGCCTGAACACTTATATTGGTGAGATCTGCGTTTAATAAAAAATCTAATAACATTTTATTGTTATTATGATAGTTTTGATGAATGTTTCTTTTTATCTTGAAGCTTGTACTTCCTATAATATGCATTGTATTTTTGAATGGAGCATTTCTCAGTATTAACTATACAAAAGTACTCATTTGGCCCATCGCCGTCATAGCAACTTTTTACTTTAATACCGTGCTGACCACTAATTGATAGATCATTAAATGGCAGACTGATGTCAATGCTGGGAAATTTTGTACCATAGCAACGTATTATTACTTCGTTAGTTTTCGTCTGTACTGAGTCAACATTAAAATTTTCTGATTCACTCACGACAGGCAATAGCGGTTTCCAGATACCTGCCTTCAGGATCTGTCAGGAATTGATATTTTTTAAGAAAGCGCTGCTGCCTCCTATTTTGTTGCCAGCACAATGTTAATTTCATAGGAATTCATAAAAACAGCCCTTATAAAAATGAGTTAAATAATGCATGGTTAATGCTGACCCGCTCTGGAACGTCTCATCCAATTAAGTGCCAAAAACCGAATAAAGACGTGCAGCATCGCCCACTTCAGAATCAGTATCTTTTTTTAATGCGCTGAGCAACTCGGGAGCCAATGAATAGTTGTAGGCAAGCTGTTTTCGAACCGAGGCAGCGGAATCTTTTACTAGTAATTGATGCAATGATTCAAGCTCCGTGATTTTCGCCAGTATTTCCCTTACATCGATACTTCCATTAAGACACAGTGCTTTTTGTTCCTCCTCACTCAGGCGTTCATAACGCACCAATTGCTTAATCATTTCGGGATGTTGTTGCTCTAACATGAATTCCCGGACTTTGACAGGGAGGTGATCACTGGATGCCAGGCTTTGGTGATCTACGGCATTTGGATCCTGTAACAGCGTCAGGTAGACCGCAACTTTATCGCGTTCATTTATATATTTTGAGATCAATACCCTCACGTGGGGATTGGGATGGCTTGCGTATTTTTCACGCGCTTCACTGCGCGAAGTGATACCTAGCGAGCTGGCTGCCTGGTATACGACATCTTCATTTTCATCGTTCAACAAATGCTCCAGGATGTTGTTGCCCCGGCTGCGATAAGCTACATCGCTACGGACTTTTCGCTCCGGATGCACACTTAGCGTTTGTATAACCGCGTCACACACTTTGGTATTACGCGCAAGCCGGCATAGCAACCTTACGTCTGTCTCCTGAGCGTATTGGATTTGCAGTTCCGGGTTTTTCGTATAACTGGCAACTATACGCCTGACTTCTATTTCCGGATCCTGGTAAAACCTTGTCAGTAAATTTTCCCGATCAGAATAGTTAGCCCCATCGTCATTGTTCGAATAGGATTTTGCTTTTTCCCATAGAGAGTGATCCAGTGCGAGCGCGCGGATTTTACCATTGACATCGCTCAGCAAACGTTTAATGGTCGCAAGCGATGCTCGCTCCTGGTAAGCCACCGCGGTGCGTACTTCATCGTCTGCATCTCCAGCCAATTGATCGAGGACTTTTGTCGATGTGAACTTGTTAGAAGCAACAGCCCTACGCACCTCGGCCGCTTTATCATTTGCCAGATCAGAGAGAATTTCCGAATTTTCCGCGCGCTGAGCCATTTTAATACGATCTTTTTTAGGCCCCTTGTTAGCGAGGGATTCTATAGTTTTGGCGACTGGAGTTTCAGCTTCATTTACAGCCATCGATGCCGCCGGATGTTGCGCAGCTGCTGCACGTACGGCGGCGATTTTGTCCTGCTTCAAGCGATGAATAACCACAGTGGGGCACACCGGATTTTTGGCGATTTCCTCGCGCACAGAGGGCTTGTCCGACCGCGACAACACTTCAAACATAAACCGGGTTATGTCTTTGCGTTGGGCGAGTTTTTTTAGCAGCAAGGTATCTGTATCAAACGTTTGTTGTTGCACCAACCTCAATGATGCGGACCAGCAATTCAGGGCACGACGTTTATTGTTGAGGATATCCGCCTGCAAATAATAATTTGCAACCATACCCGGTGCTGTGCCGTCATTCAGCCATTGTTCCACTTTCCAATCCTGATAGGGATCGGGGCGAATAGCCTGCGGATTTTCCAGAAACTGCAGCGCGATCATCGGATTTTGGGTTAACTGATCAAATAAATAGAAGGCAAAATTTGCCTGAAGATCCTTTGCCGCATTCACATGACGGGCAGAAATTTTGTTAATAAAAAAATGTCGGGTTTGATGGCTTCGCTGTAAATTATTCAGCGCAGGCGATTTGGTTTTTGGGTCGAGTGTTTTGGCGAGCGCATCACGCCAGGGATGATCTTTTTGATCCGGGGTGTTGGCCAAAATTTCCTGCCAGACTTTTTCATTTTCCGTAGTATCAGCCAATTGCCACCTGATGCGGTCATCCCCGGCGCGCGCGATTTCCAGCTGTAGCGCCAGCGGTAATGCAGGATTACAAGCGAGTGCGAGCAGGCGATCGGGTGAAGATTTATCCAATAAGGCGTGCAGCAATTCTGCGGAAGCATTTGGATTAAAGGCTACCGCATCACGCACCCACGGTTCTGTCGATTGAGCGATTTGCTGTAAGGTCGCAGGCTTTGAATTGGAATGCAGGCCAACTGCTGCACGCACCCAAGATTCAGGATGTGAAGCCAGCCGGGCAAGATACTCACTGTCAGTTTTGGGATCACCCAATAACTGTTTTAATTCTTCGTCACTAATGGCGTCGGTGGATTTATCGGTCAGTACCGGTTGTTGTGCATCTTTTAATGCTGCCTGATGCAAAGCATCACTCGGGCACATCATATTAGCGCGTGCTGCTTGTGCAACCTCCTGTTCCGGATCCAGTGTAAGTTGCGCTAATAAATGCGGTGGAGTGCACACATTTTTTGCAAGCGCTGTGCGCACTGTTTTGGCGGTGTCTTTCGCCAGTGTTTCAAAACCGCCCTCAGGTAATAATTCGCGCGCAGCAAGGGTCTGGCGTATGGGAGCTTGTTTGGAAGTGAGAAACGGCGCGATCAACTCCAGCGGAATTTTTTTGATTTCCAGCACCATTCGCTGATCGGCGGGTGATCCATTTTTTAACCAATACACAACCTTATAGGTTTCCGGATATTTAGGATTAATCTGGTCGCTGCCAAAATAACTGCTGGGAGAATATTTTTGCCGCGCAATACTGATCGGCTTAGCGTTTTTCAAGCGCGTTTCCCATAACTCATGCTGTTGGTGTTCTTGCAGTTGTGGATTCTGTTGTACAGCATCCGGCAGGAAATACATAAACCTTGTTATTAAATTCCACGGGCATGCCGGGTGACGGGCAATCGCCTCCGCAACCGACAGATCTAAATGAAACGCTTGCAGCAAATCCAGCAATTTTTTTTCAGGCGTGCTCGCATCATCCAAAAACACCTGTGCTTCTTCGCGGGTTGATTTATCGAACATCAAGCATCTCCATGTGGTATCAGGTTATTCAGTTAAAAAATTCTGTGTTTGTAGTATCCATATCGGCAATTCGCACTGTCTCGCCAAAAGGAAATTCGTCGGAGGCAAGGCCGCTCCAGGTGACTACCCAAAGCACCGGATAATCGGGTTCACGCTGGGGGAAATCAGCGAAGCCATCCGTCAGGTAAATCACAATATGGCCGTGGTGTGAATCCATTTGCCGATTCAACAACCGAAAAAAACGCGTGAAATTGGTTCCACCACCACCGCGCGCTTCCGGCATCGGCGTTTGACCGTCCAATTCATAAGGGCCGTAAATATCTGCATCGATGTAATAAAGCGCGATATTGATAAGGGGATGCGCGCAGCGTATGGCTTCTACTTCACTGAGAAAATGAGTGAGCTCTTCGTCACTGACGGACGCGCTTGTATCTACCGCTAAATGCACATGCAAGGTTTCACTTTCCAGTTGATCCAGATACAACCCTTGGTGAATAAAACGGCGATCAAAGCCGGAATAATCACAGGGTGTCTTTGCCATAAAGCGCCAGAGAATCGTTCGCCAATCCAGTTGCGGTGCTTGCAGCGCTTCAATTTCGCGCAGCATTCCCACAGGAATATGTCCCTGTTTTTTTTGCTGTAGTCTCTGAATGGTCTCTGCTCGCTTGAATACATCGCGCCAATAATCGCGAGCAGGATGAGCGATAGAGGGGGATGCCGTTTCATTCAGTTCAGTGCGCAATAAATCCGCATAGTGCGGATGAATCACCGACAGGTGTTCTGCAAATTGCTGCAGGCTGTTCGCAGCGGGTTGCGCTTGCGCAACAGTTCCATGGTGAGGTGGTGTGGCGACTTGCGGAAGTGAAGATGTTGTAGATGCAGTAGACATTTCTGCCGCTAATTCACCATCAACTGGCGAACCCTGTTTTGCAGGGATTTTTCTCGCGCCTAGCGCTTTTTTTTGCGTTTGCACCAGGTGCTCATAAACTTGCTCAACACTCAGGTTGTTCAAGTGAGGAACAATCACTGTGCCCGAGGGTGGTGAGAATTTTCCGGTTTCAAGAATAATGTTATTCACTACGATATCGGCAGCAATGTTCCAGATATCTTTATTGCGCAGACCACAGCGCGCTGAATGTTGTAGCGCCGTGTGCAAGGTGACATGCAATAACAGGCCGACGCGCTCAACGCTGGGTGTACGCGAAAAAAAGTCCGGGTTGATCAGGATATTTTTGCCCTGCGACAAAAATGTGCTTGTCTCTTCGGTAAATCGATAGGTTGCAAATAGCGAGATGGTCGCAAGAAATGGATGCGAGCGGCGCAGCTGCAATAAATATTTACTGATTTCCTGGTCCACAGACGTCAACCGGCAAGCAATTTGGCGTAGCTGGTCAGAAACTCACGCAAATTGGAATCGGCCATAATTCGTTGCTGTACTTCAACAAAAATACCTTTGTCCCGCAATTGCGGAAATAGATCCGCGACAAATAACTGCGTCCATTCCGCTGTGGCAGTCGTCACCAACCAATTCAAACCACACAATGCTTGGTCGACAGTTTTAATGCGTGCAACCAATCCCATTACGCACGCATATTTCAGTGAGGTTTCAGCGGGAAATTCCGGCGTTGGCGTTCCAGCAAGAATGCGATCAAGGTCAGGGATTTGCCCGACCACATCAAGATATGCATAAAACTCGGCGGACGCTGCTGTGCCCACGGCGGGGTCGATGCGGAGCCCTGCTCCGTGTAATTGGCTAGCCATTTCCCATGAGCGCGGCGATGGCCAGGAGGGCTCGCCGGGGATCATCTTATGGAGCAGATCGTTACGAAACGCTATGAAGCCCACTATCGCTTCATGTAATCCCCGCGTGAACGCATATTGGCGAAAATTTTCAATATTGGGCTCAACGGTCAAATGGATAAACCGGTTTGCCAGAGGACCAGGCATATCGTAGACCGATGCGCGGTCTTCTTTACGATTTCCCGCCGCCCAGACGAACCAACTCTCCGGCAACTGGTAATTGCCAATACAGCGGTCGAGGATAAGTTGCTGCGCTACGCCTTGCATGGCGGGAGGAGCCATATTGATCTCGTCCATAAATAAAATACCGCGACCATTGGCCGGTAAAAACTCCGGAGCTGCCCAGCGCGTAATGCCATCGCTTGGGACTGGCAAACCGCGCAAATCAGTCGGGGCAAGTTGGCTCAGACGCAAGTCAATAAAATCAAGATCGTTATGGGTAGCGATTTGCCGCACGATGCTGGATTTACCGATACCCGGTGGCCCCCAGATCATGGTGCTCAAATACAGGGAATTGTGAATAAGCGTTTCGAGGTACTCTCTGAGGTGATTCGGCGTCATTGCTGCTCTTTGTCACTGTCCGTTAGTCATGCCGTCATGGCGAGGTTGCGGAAGTATAGAAACAAGGTTGGCGCTTTGTCCAACATATCAAATTGGCAATAAATTCCGCTTTGTGGGTTCCGTTGACCCCAAACCCCTAATTATCAATGTAGCGTCTTTTAGCGATTGATCGGATGGCGCTTCAAGAGTTCTGGCGGACATTGGCGCAATAAACAATCATCATCTTTAATTAACGGACTGGCGCCTCAGGTCACAACGTGCAATGGTGTACGAAGATGGCCAACATGTTAGTTAAATTAAACAAAACAGGAGTTTTTGATGGTTACATTGGCAGTAAGTTTCGAGCCTGCGCAAAGCAAAGATACCCTATTCGACCAACCCACCCTTTCTATTTCGCTTGATGCCACTCAAC
>Ga0307408_100000965_pt1 | contig 22280 bp, 22 predicted proteins | sample 322Cmetagenome_FD_202116 | JGI IMG/M metagenome (GOLD analysis project Ga0307408, IMG submission 202116) | Maize rhizosphere microbial communities from greenhouse at UC Davis, California, United States - 322HYB-C-3 | ecosystem: Host-associated > Plants > Roots > Rhizosphere > Soil | place... | reverse complement strand
CTGTTTTCCGGGCGAGCATCTGGCGATGGGGGCATGCGACTAAAGTATTCAGCGACAGCCATGCGGCCCTCGGATGACATGATTTTCGCGAACGGTTGCATAACCGTGTTTTTCCGCTGTCCGCTCGCGAACGCGTCCAGTTGAGCCTCGAGATAGGGGGCGCCTGCTCCGGCAAGCCTTGGAAATCCCGCGGCAGCATTTCCTTCGCCTTGCGCGCCATGACAGCTTATACACGCCGGGATACCTTTGGCGGTACCCTTGGTCGCGATTGTGGCGCCGAGCGGCGACTCCTGCGCCTGCACGATACAGGATACCGTTAGCGCGCATGTGATGAACGTAGGGGCAGGGCGCCAGCGCAATCGCTTGCGTTGTTCCGGGCCAATGGATTTCATGTCTCCTCCATCATTGTTTTATGTAACCCGCTTCGGCGAGTTTGTATTTGCTGCGTTGTCCGGCGCAGTCCGTCAAACCTGGTACCGTTGAATCCACTTCTGGATGGCGACGCCTCGTCCTGCAGGGACCTGAGCGTCAGAGCGCGTTTAACGGAATCTTCAGATAGCGGATGCCGTTTTCCTCGGCGGGTGGAAATTCCCCGGCCCGTATGTTCACCTGCACAGACGGAAGAATGAGAACGGGCATTGCAAGTGTTGCGTCGCGAGCTTCGCGCATACTGACGAACTGCTCTTCCGTTACGCCGTCGTGCACATGGATGTTATGCGTACGCTGAGCGAGCACCGTGGTTTCCCATTCGGGCTTCCGGCCCTCGGGGGGATAGTCGTGGCACATGAAGAGCCGGGTGTTGTCCGGCAGGTCCAGCAGCTTTCGAATCGACCCGAACAGCGTCTGCGCATTGCCGCCGGGGAAGTCGCAACGCGCGGTGCCAACATCCGGCATGAAAAGCGTGTCACCCACGAAGACCGCATCGCCAATCTGATAGGCCGTGTCCGCCGGTGTATGTCCGGGAACATACAACGCTCTCGCCGTCAGGCTCCCAATCGAGAATGTCTCGTCTTCGCCAAACAGGTGGTCGAACTGGGAGCCGTCAAGCCGGAATTCCGGCTCGAGATTGAAAAGCTTCTTGAAGACGCCCTGAACGGTCCGAATGTGCTCTCCAATCGCAATCCTGCCGCCAAGCTCGCCGCGCAAATAATGCGCTGCTGACAGGTGGTCCGCATGCGCGTGCGTTTCCAGAATCCACTGCACCCGCAGGCCGCGCTGGCGAATGAACTCGATGACCTTGTCGGCATTCGCCGTTGACGTGCGTCCTGCCTTGGGGTCGTAGTCAAGGACCGGGTCAATGACTGCACATTCCTGATGCCCGGACTGAGACACCACGTAAGTCACCGTGCCGGTGACCGGGTCGAAGAACGGCTGAACGATGGGCTGCATCCTGACCTCCTCAGATGTTACTCATTCTATTCAAAAATAATCTACAATGCAATATAATGTTTGTGTGTAAATTAAAGGATGGTGAGATGACGAAGAAGTCCGTCCCAATCGACCTGTCGGTGATGCAGGCATCGGCAGAGAAAGCCTGTGCGCTACTGAAGGTGCTGGCCAATCCCGACAGGTTGCTTCTGATGTGCCAGTTATCGCAGGGCGAGTTATGTGTGAGCGACCTCGAGGAACAGTTGGGCATACGTCAGCCGACGCTTTCCCAACAGCTCGGCGTGCTTCGCGATAACGAACTCGTGGCGACACGGCGCGAGGGAAAGAGCATCTTTTATTCCATCGCGAGCAAGGAAGCGATTGCCGTCATGAACGTGCTGTACGACCAGTTTTGCGCTCAATGAAGGTGAGGAGAGGTCATGTTGATTGATATCGCGAGCTTCACACCCGGCCTGTCATTGACTGGCGGTCTGGTGATTGGCGCCGCAGCTGCTGTGCTTGTTTTATTCAACGGACGTATCGCTGGGATCAGCGGCATCCTCGGTGGCCTGCTGGGCACGCCTCAGAAAGATGCGGGGTGGCGTGTCGCTTTTCTCGTAGGGTTGATTGGGGCGCCTGTGCTGGCAAGCCTGCTCGGGAATCCGGTAGCGCCTGATATCCAGGCGGGGTGGGGCGAAATACTTGTCGCGGGCTTTCTGGTTGGCATCGGCACGCGTTACGCGAGCGGTTGCACAAGCGGTCATGGTGTTTGCGGCATCTCGCGGGGGTCCATCCGCTCACTCGTCGCAACGGCAACGTTTATGGCAAGCGGCTTTCTGACCGTGTTCGTGTCCAGACATCTGCTGGGAGGTTGAAATGGGTTTGCTCGCTGCTTTAATTTCCGGGCTTCTGTTTGGCGTCGGCCTGATGGTCTCCGGCATGGCCAATCCAGCAAAGGTGCTGGGATTTCTCGACTTGGCGGGACGGTGGGACCCGTCACTGGCATTCGTAATGGCCGGGGCGATAGCCGTTGGCTCTATCGCGTTCCTGTTTGCAAAACGCCGCAAAAAATCCCTGCTGGGCCTGCCCATGCAGATTCCGGCCAGCACCAACGTGACGATGAGACTTGTACTGGGAAGCGCGGTGTTCGGGGTCGGCTGGGGGCTTGCAGGATTTTGCCCGGGGCCCGCGCTGGTCGCACTGGGCGCTGGTTTTCCGAAGGCGTGGGGTTTTGTAGCCGCAATGCTCGGCGGCATGATGGTGTTCGAGTTCATCGAGCGCGCGAAATTGAGCCGGCAGCAGGCCTGACCCGCTGCGCACTGGGTGGTGGGCCGTGCGCGCAAATCCGGCCGTTTTTATAGGGCAGAGGGATGGACAGCATGACTGCAGTCAGTATGTTCCTGGGAGGTGTTGTCGGCCTGATTCTGGCGCTGACGGGTGCTGGCGGTGCTATCGTGGCAGTGCCTTTGCTGCTCTTCGTACTTCACCTGGATGTGGCCGAGGCTGCGCCGCTAGCCTTACTTGCGGTCGGCCTGTCGGCGGGAATGGGGGCAATCATCGGGCTGCGTGCAGGTATCGTCCGTTATCGGGCTGCGGTTTTTATTGCCTTGACCGGTATCCTTGGTTCGCCGGTAGGACTGTGGCTCGCACACCGGTTGCCGAACGGCCCCCTGGCTCTTCTGTTTGCGGCGGTGCTCGCCTTCGTGGCGGCTCGCATGTTCATGCAGGCGCGCGGGTCGGACGCGAAGGCATCAGCAGGCTCCCGGCACGTGCCCCCATGCCAGCTCGACGTCGACTCCGGCCGATTCCTCTGGACCGGTCCGTGCGCCCGGGCGTTGGCACTGTCCGGCATCGGAGCGGGATTTCTCTCGGGTCTGCTGGGCGTGGGTGGGGGCTTCGTCATTGTGCCCGCGCTAAGGCGCGCGACGAACGCACCGATGCATGCCGTCGTGGCGACTTCGCTGACCATCATTACGCTCATATCGGTATCAGGCGTCGTGTCGACTGCGCTTGACGGGCGAATGAACTGGCGCGTCGGTGTGCCGTTCGCGGCGGGGGCGCTATTTGGGATGCTTGGTGGTCGACTCATCGCCCGGCATCTGAGCGGACCCCGGTTGCAGCAGGGCTTCGCCGTGTTCGCGGGAGTCATCGCGGTGGGCATGGTTGCGAAAGTCGTGCTTGCGGCGTAAGTCCCGGTCGACCTTTGGCACCAACGGCCAGGGGGCGCTACACCACGATGCCTGTCGCAACGGTCGGTAGTAGAACGGCTCGTCAGACTCTTTTTGCAAGAGGTCACTGCATCATCAATGGAGGAGGTCGGCGTGAATTCCGGCAACACCCCGAATCGTGAGGGCGTAGCATGCTGTGTCCCGACCAGCCTGCATCGTAGGGCTCAGGCGGTTCCGCATATCTGAACGCAATCGTCCTGTCGCATTCGGCATCCGCGTCAATTACTGGCAGGTCGTGCTGCAGCTTTTGCAGGTGCTGCTCGTAGGGATGACCGTTGGGATGACGCGCAACGTGGTGCCCGCACTGGCCGAGACCGAGTTCGGCGTACCACGCGGGTCGTTCATGCTGCTGGTGGCGTTTGTGGTTGCCTTTGGCGTCGTCAAGGGCGCGATGAATTTCGTGGCCGGGCGGCTCGCTGAGCGAATCGGCCGCAAGAAAGTCTTGCTCGCCGGCTGGCTGGTTGCATTCCCGATTGCGCCGCTTATCTACTTCGCCCAATCCTGGAGTTGGGTCGTGGTTGCCACCATGCTGCTTGGCGTAAATCAGGGTTTGACGTGGTCGATGACCCAGACGGCAAAGCTTGATATCACGCGTCCTGACCAGCGCGGCCTCGTTATCGGGTTGAATGAATTCTCCGGTTACGTCGGGGTGGCAGTGGCGGGAGTGGTAACGGGATACGCAGCATCCGTCCTCGGCCCCCGCGCAGGATTGCTCTGGTTCGGCACGACGGTAGTTCTCCTTGCGACTCTGCTCGCCTGGCTGGCAGTGGCAGAGACGCTGCCATGGGCCCGCTTCCAGAGCAGTCAGGAAGCGATTGCGTATCCGGAAAAAGGGCACCCCCAGCCCAATCGATTTGCTGCCGGCGAACAACCGACGGGCAGTGAAGTGTTTGCCCTGATGAGCTGGCGCGACCGTCGGATGGCAGCCCTCTGCCAGGCCGGATTGGTCGAGAAGTTTGTCGACGCCTTGGTATGGGTGTTCTGGCCGGTTTACCTTCATCAACGGGGGGTGAGCCTGCCCGGCATAGGCTGGATAGTGGGTGTCTACGGCTTCACATGGGGTGGCGCGCAGCTTTTCACGGGCAGATTGTCCGACCGGGTCGGTCGTCATCACCTCAACGTGTTGGGTATGTGGGTTTGCGGCGTCGGTGTGCTGCTGTTGCCCCTTGGCAAAGGTTCGGCATGGTGGAGTTTCGCGGCGGCGGTAGCGGGTATCGGAATGGCGATGCTATACCCCAACCTGAGCGCCGCCGTTGCCGACCTGGCACAGCCAGCCTGGCGGGCTTCAGCCATCGGCATATACCGCTTCTGGCGTGACCTGGGGTATGGCGTCGGTGCGCTCGGTCTTGGCGCTGCTGCCGCTCTGGGCGGCAGTGTGGAGTACGCCTTCTGGTTTGTCGCTCTTGCGATGGGCATGTCCGGTCTCGTTCTCTACCACTGGGGGGAAGAAACCCATACACGTTTTAACCCGGCTCCCTGATTCGCTAGCGTGACGCGCAATCAAAGGCCATCAACGCAACCGGCGCAAGGGCATCGGGTGTAATCATCTATCACTGTCGACCACGCAGGAGTCTCATCCAATGAAACTCGGCACATTATTTACTACGCTTATCGTGATGGCAGGCCTGGGCGCGGCGGCTGAATCGTTCGCGGCGGACGCTGAGCGTCAGGCCGAGGTCGCGCAGCGAGGTGCGGAGGTCATGCCGTTCAGCCTCAAGGCCACAACTCACATCTTCACCAACGGAAGTTTTCCAGCTAGTTGTCGCCTCGACGTTTTGAATTCAGGCTGCTTTTAATTCCTCGTTACGGGGTCGTCGAATGTCGACGGTCGGCTCAGCACGACCGGGATTCAGATGCACGACATGAACGCGCTGCCAGTCCCGCGTGGCACCTTTCCATCGTAGCGGATGACGTTCGCGCGCACCCTCGTAGAGCGCCTTGCGGCGCTCGAGGATGTCCTGATCAAGATTCGCATGGCGCTGGGCCGGCGTCACGAAACGGATCGCACTGTGGCGGTGTTCGTGGTTGTACCAGCGCACTAGTTCTGCAACCCAGGTGCGGGCGGCGAACAGGGTATCGAATGCCTCTAACGGATAAGCGGGCCGGTACTTCAGCGTTTTGAACAACGATTCCGAATAGGGGTTGTCGTTGCTCACGCCGGGGCGACTCAACGACGGCATCACGCCCAAGGCCTGCAAGGTGGCAAGCATCGTGGCGCCCTTCATTGGGCCGCCGTTGTCGGAGTGCAAAATTACCTGGTTGGGCTGGATCGCCTCACGCGCGCATAGATCCTTGAGCACCTCGCTGGCCTGGGCGCTGCTCTCTTCGGCGTAGACCTGCCAGCCGACGACCATCCTACTGAACACGTCCATAAACAGATACAGATAAAAGTACTGCCCGCGGATCGTCGCCGGCAAGTACGTGATGTCCCAACTGTAAAGCTGATTCGGCGCGTCCGCGCGAACCGCTCGTGGTTTGCCGCATGATTTGACCGGCCGTTCACTGCGCCGATGGGCAAGCTGCTTCTCGGCTTTCAGCACCCGATAGAACGTCGACTCCGAGGCGATATAGCGTTGCTGGTCAGCCAGCCGAGGCACGATCTGGCTCGGCGGCAAATGACCAAACTCGGCCGAGTTCGCAACTGCCAGCAGCTCGGTGCGTTCCTCGGCGCTCAGCTTGTGAGATGGCTCATGGCGTCGTAACGAGCGCCCGTCCACCGCGTCAGGTTCGCCACCTTGCCAACGCTGAACCGTCCGTGCGCTCAGCCCCAGCATCTCACACGCGGGCGCCTGGCGAGCCCCCGCCAGGGTCGCCTCGCTGATCAGGCCGATCAATGTTTTGCGCTCTTCAAGGGCTGTCATTCGGCCTCGCCCTCGAACAGCGCACGATACTTTTTTTGCAGCACCAACAGCGCCGCCGCCTCCGCCAGCGCTTTCTCCTTGCGGTTCAATTCGCGCTGTAATTGCACATTGGCTTGCTTCAGATCCCGTACTTCCTGGCCGTTCTCACGCCGACCGCCGGTCCCGCCGACGGCGCAAAAATCCATGCGCCACAGCGTTAGATGATGAGCAAACAGCCCCCGCTCACGACACCACGCGTTCAGTGCTTCGTCGACCAGGCCGTGGCTCTCATGCAAAGCCAGCAGCCGTTCTTCCGGCGACCAGTCTGCTGGACGTTTTGCTTGTCCGGAGCCTGAGCTCCGACCCGCAGCGGCGCTACCTCTCATCCACTTCCTTAATGTCAGTAAATTCATGTTCAATTCGTCGGCCACCGATCCAACCGTGCGGCTCCCGCGCTGCAAAACTTTCGACAGCGCTTGCTCTTTGAACTCGACAGAATACGTTTGTTTCACCTTCAACCTGCACCTCTGACTCTTCAATTTAAGAAAATTCAGAGGCGACAACTATTGTGACACCGGGGGCCAAATCGGACGATGGGGGGAGCCAGCGGGTAGTTGCGAAAAGTCCCTCTGATAGCCACCAGACCCAGCTGATTCGTGAGCATCTGCGTGAAATCCAGACCCAGTTTCAACGTGGTGACTTTTCGGCGCCTGCCCGAACTCACGGCGCTGACATGCCCGGATTGGCGCAGCTCAGGGCGGCAAAGCCCGGCCAGATATCGATTACCTACAAGGACATTAAAGGTGGCGGCGAACTTACCTATCGCAGCGACGACCCGAAATTAGTGTCGTCACTTCACACATGGTTCGACGCACAACTTTCGGACCACGGTGCTGACGCGATGGATGGACATATGCACCATCGCCAAGGAATGACGCAGCCATGAGTCCCACGCCGTGGTCCTCTTCGGGGGCTGCCTTGCATCGCAGACACTGATAGAAATCCGGGCACCTTGATAGTCAGAGCGAGAATTCCTCAAAGGCTCTCAACGCATGGGTGGCATACATCATTGATGGACCGCCTCCCATATAGACCGCAGTGCCGAGCACGTCTTCCAGCTCGGCCCTTGTCGTGCCCAGCTTCACCAGCGTCTGGACGTGAAAGCCGATGCAGTCGTCACAACGACAGGCAATCGCAATCCCTAACGCGACCAGCTCCCGCGTCTTTCGGTTCAGTGCCCCGTCTTTTGTCCCGGCCGCAGCGAGTTGGCCGAACGCGGTCATCAAGTCAGGCTGTGACGCGCGCATCGCTCGCATCTGAACCGATACCTCGCCTGTCAGGTCTTTGTAGCTGGAAATACTGCTCATGTCCGCTCCTGTAGTTGGCGAGCTTTTCAGGCTGGGAGCTCGTCAGTAACCGATTTTTCAGCATGCCTACTTTGTACTGGCAGGCGGTGGCCCGTCCCGGTATTGCTGCTGCCACATCATGTTGTTCATCATCTCCTGCTGCATCTGCAGGTATTGGTCAGTCATGTATTGACGCTGCCGCAGTTGCTCGGGTGTCAGGCGCGAGTAGTAGCCGCCCATATGCCCCCAGCCCCCCATCATTCCGGGCCCAGCGCCTCCCATCATTCCCGGGCCCATTCCATGACCCATCATCCCCGGGCCCCACATTCCGTGCATGATTGTCATCGCACTTTGCATTGTGGCCCAGTGCTGCTCGAGTAGCTTCTGGCGTTCCTGAGGGTCCTGAGTTTTGCGAATCTGGTCCATCTGCGCTTGCATTGTCTTCATTTGCTCCTGGAGCTGCGCCAGATTCCTGTCGAACTCAGCAGCGCCGGCGGGTGGCGTTTTTGAACTGCTTTGCGGCGCAGCTGTGTCTTTGGAAGCAGCTTGCAGCACGGGGGATGTCAAGGCAATACCGACAGCCATCGCAACTAGAAGCTTTTTCATATCTCCTCCCTGTGAACGCGCGACTCGACGATAGAGCGTATGCAGTCATCGTGCACACAAGGCTACATGTCAGCATCGACCTTCCTTTGACGCTTGTCAACGAAGCAGACGGAGGCGACTTGCAAGCGGGTCGATTCTCCATGCGGGGAAGTGCCGTTCCATCGTCTGTGACTTGACCGAGGTCAACGACTCGTCCTTCAGAGGGACGAGCATGACGGAGTGGACGCGGCTGCGCTCTGGCAGCATAGGTCAAATTCGTGAGAGCAACGATGAGCAAACTTGATGTGTTTGAGCCGGCTATGTGCTGCGCGACCGGCGTCTGCGGCGTGGACGTAGACCCGGCGCTGGTTCAGTTCAGCGCCGACCTTCAGTGGCTGGCTGAACATGGGGTCGAAGTCGTTCGGCACCGCCTCGGGCACGACGCGGCATCCTTTGCGGCCAATCCGGAAGTGGTCCGGGAGCTGCATGCGGGTATGGACCGCCTGCCCATCGCAACGGTGGATGGCCGGATTATCTCCGTCGGGGTGCATCCGTCACGAGCTCAACTGATTCAGAAACTTGGGCTCAAGATTCCCGCCGCCGAAAAGCCGCACATCAAGGCCGGGGCCTGCAGTTGCAAGCCCGGCGAATGTTAACCGGCGCACCGATATGACACTTCCTGCCGTTACAACTCGCCATCTCTTTTTCACCGGCAAGGGCGGCGTCGGCAAGACGTCGCTCGCCTGCGCAACAGCGCTGCGACTGGCTGAAAAGGGTAAGACCGTGCTGCTTGTCAGCACCGACCCGGCGTCCAATCTCGATGAGGTGCTTGAGACTCAACTTTCCGGGCGGCCGACACCAATTGCCAAGGTTCCAAACCTCCACGCGCTGAACATCGACCCGGAACTCGCCGCGGCGGCCTACCGCGAGCGTATGGTTAGCCCTTATCGAGGAGAGTTGCCCGATGCGGCAATTCGCAGCATGGAGGAGCAGTTTTCCGGTGGCTGCACCGTCGAGATAGCGGCGTTCGACGCCTTTGCCGACCTCTTGGGCGGGAGTGCGACTGCGAATGCGTACGACTACATCGTTTTCGACACCGCGCCCACGGGGCACACGCTGCGTTTGCTGACACTGCCGTCTGCCTGGAGCAACTTTTTGTCGACAAACACAACCGGCAATTCGTGTCTGGGGCCTCTGGCAGGCCTCGAGCAAAACAGGCAACTGTACGCAGCGGCGGTTGCCGAACTGACCAACCGCGACCGCACTACTGTGGTCCTGGTGACCCGGCCGGAGGCATCGGCATTCCGTGAGGCGGAGCGAACCCGTATCGAACTGGCCGACCTCGGGGTTCGAAACCTGGTGCTAGCAGTCAATGGTGTTTTCAAGGCCGTTTCCTCTGACGATGACATTGCCTGCGCGATGGAAGAAGAGCAGGCTGCAGCGATAAAGGCAATGCCGCCGGGGCTCGCAGCACTTGCGCGAAGCGAAACGGGCTTCATCCCCAGGGGATTGGTTGGACTGACCGCGTTACATGCGTATTTGCACCCGGAGCAGATTGCTGCGCCCAGGACAGATAGCTCGTTGAGCATGAAGTTGCCTGGCGGCCTTTTGCCGCTCATTGACGACCTTGAGAAGGCGGGCCATGGTCTTGTCATGACGATGGGCAAGGGCGGCGTCGGCAAGACGACCGTGGCTGCGGCGATAGCGCTTGAACTGGCGCAGCGTGGCCATGCAGTTCTGCTTTCCACCACCGACCCGGCCGCGCACGTGGCGTGGACGCTCCACGAGTCGCTGCCGAGTTTAGCCGTGAGTCGCATCGACCCGGAGCTGGAGGTCAATCGTTATCGCGATGAGGTTCTTGCCAAGGCCGGTGCTCATCTCGATGCCCAAGGAAAAGCGATGCTCGAGGAAGACCTGCGCTCGCCGTGTACCGAGGAGATAGCAGTTTTTCGCGCATTCGCGCGAACGGTGGATGAGGCCCGGGGCGCTTTCGTGATACTCGACACGGCCCCGACTGGACATACCATCCTGCTGATGGATTCAGCGGAGGCCTATCATCGCGAAGTCATGCGCACCGAGGGTGATATGCCAGAAGCGGTGCGCCAGCTTCTGCCACGTCTGCGCGACCCCGATTTCACGCGCGTTCTTATTGTGACGCTCGCCGAGGCGACGCCTGTTCATGAGGCGGAGCGACTGCAAGCTGACCTCCGGCGGGCCCAGATTGAACCTTATGCCTGGGTCATTGACCAAAGCCTGCTCGCAAGCGGCACCCACGACCCGGCACTAGCCGAACGAGGGCGCTACGAGGTGCCATTTATCGAGCGCGTGATGAAGCAGAATGCGAAGCGGGTTGTGTTGCTGCCGTGGCAGGCGACTCCGCCCGTTGGTCTGCACGGGCTGGAAGAGCTAGCTCGCGGACATCCGCCAATAGACTAGAGGTAGTGGCGAGGAGTGCACCGTTGGTCATTGGGCAACGTCCGCGGGCTCGCGCTCAAACGAGGGCGACTCTGTTCAAAGAATGCTGCAGGGATTCCGAAAAACGGCCGCCCCGATAAGGCGGCGGAGTTGCCACGCTCGCGGTCCTTACGAACGCCGTGCCGGGTTCAATACTTTCACGACGACCGCCGTCACCGACACATCGATAAGAACACCAACCAGGGTCGGCACTGCGGCGCCGGAATTAAGACCTAAGAGGCAAAAACGAATACTGTCGGAACGGGAAACCGGTAGGAGGGCGTCGGGTATTTCAAACTCGGCGACAAGCGTTGCGGACAGGCCCGTCGACACCTGTGTAGTCTTAAAGTGCGAACAATCCACAACAGCGCAGGGGCTGAATGCCTGAGATTCCTGCGCTCTATTGCCGCCTGGCGTAGCATCCTCTGGGTGGGTAGTGTCTGCGGCCTGCACAAAAAAAAGCCGCCGGTTCGCTGGCGGCTTAACAGGGGGGGTAACTGTGCCTATATTCGCAGGGCAGACTTAAGCCAGCCTTAAGCGAGCCACTGCTGTTTGGCTTTTTTGGAGTGTCTGGCCCCGACCTCGAGCGGCAAGCGAAATGTGACGTACGGAAACGCGAACAGGATTACCGGCGACGCGCTCGGCCTATGTGTTCACACTGCCTCCCGTCAACTCATCGCTCGGCTGCGAAACGCATTTCTCAAGTGTGTCTGTAACCTTGGTGCCTAGCGCGTCGTACTGCACACCATGCACTACACAAGTCTCGGATTCCGCGGTGGCCATGGTTAAAAATCATGTCCAAAGCAGAACCAACTAACCAGCTACAGGCTAGTGATGAGAATAGAGCAAATGCTTTGCGCTCATTGGATTTACAGTTGTTTGCGATGAGCCCCCAGCGGCGGAGCCATATCCAGAAATGTCGAAAGCAGTTGCTGCCTTTTCAGACGCGGGAGCTGTCTTGGGATATTGTGAATTCGATTGATGAATCAAACCTTCTTGCTCCGCGGTAATGAGTTGGGCGCGCACGTCCGCGCGCGTAAGCGGTCCGTTCGTTTGCTGGGCGAAGGACACTACCGGAATGGAAACGGATGCGGCGATGACGATGGCAGAAATGAGCGTTTTCATTTGATTTGACTCCATAAAAATCGGATGCAGGCCGAAGAACGTGTCGTAGTCGGTGCGATTAGATTGCGTTGGAAAACGCATTAAAGCCCGGAGCGTGACAAGCGTTCGTCTGAAGCACCGAAGAACTCTATGTCGAAACCAGTACGACGGAAACATCACCTTTCAAGGCGCGTTGCTGGTCCGACGGTGATTGCCGACAGTCAGACCCGTCCTCGGAGACATGAAGCCGCTTTCGGGACTGACGTCGACGTCTCATCTGGTGCTTATAGCCACAATAGGCAGCTATCCTTAACTCATCCTTAACGAAAAAGCACCCACGGCGCTTGGAAGGCCAGCGATGTCAGCGCTATTTCTGCGCCAGTCGGGATCTGCTTATCGCAGGGAGCAACGAATTTCCCGCTGCACACCCTTTTCATCCCATAAGAATTGACTTCTCCCTGACCCGTTAAGTATCCCTTAAGCAGAGTGCCTTTAGCATTCTGTCGGCGTAAGGCCACACGGGCAGAACTGCCGCAGGCTTCGCGGGTGCCCAATGCTGAGAGAGCGCTGCGCGAGTCGGTCATCACAAGTTCTGGCGGCTAGGTTTTTTGCACATCCTGTTCCGCCGCGAGTTCGTTCAAGAGCGATTCGCGGTTCGGGCGACGGAAGCGGTGCCTTTATTCTTCGGTTCTAGTTCGGGCTAAAATGAATACTCAATACGCAGTACGCTTTGGCGACATGCCGGCCCGCTACGACGCGGTCTCCCGGGTACTTCATTGGCTCAGTTTGCTGCTTCTGGTGGCACAGTTCAGTCTGGGTTGGTTGATGCCGGACGCTGACTCAGTGCAGGCTCCTGCTGGTCTGGTCGCCTGGCACGTTGGGATTGGGACATCACTGTTGGCCCTATTCGCCGCAAGGCTTGTCTGGGCTGCAATGCGTCGCTCGCCAGGTCCGGTCGACCAGCACGGTGGGCTTCGGTTTCTGGCGGCGGCGGTTCACGTTTCGATGTACGCGCTCTTGCTGCTCGTTCCCCTCCTCGGATGGCTGAACGCAAGCGGCCGGGGCTGGGTTGTCAGATTGGCCGGGGTCTTGGATCTGCCACCGCTTGCTACGCCAGATTCGCTTGGCGCGTCCATTGGCGAGTGGCATAGCACAAGCGCCACGATTCTTTTAATCCTGATTGGATTACACGTTTTCGCTGTAGTTGTACATCAAGTCGGATTCAAGGACCGCCTGCTTCGACGCATGCTGTAGGTGCCGCGAGATATAGCCTCGAAGTCTGACAAAACTGCAGCCTTTTCACGCATGCTGTCCGCTATCGCACAGCCGGAAAGACGGGCCGTAAGCACGTGTTAAGGTCGGACGTCCAGCATTGCATTGAAACCGAAGCCCCTATGGAGGTTGAGATGCGAAACTATTCCGCAATTGTTTTGGCGTGTGGGTTACTCGTTGCAAGTGTTGGGGCGCAGGCGTTCAGCGGGCAGCAGTTTACAAGGGATGCCAAGATTGGAATCACGGAGGCTCGTTCTATCGCGCTCAAGGCACATCCGGGACGAATCGTGGGTGAGGAGCTGGAAAAGGAGCCCGGGGGCAGCGGGCTTCGATATTCCTTCGATATTCGCACGGGACAGGGGACCCAGGAGGTTGGTGTCGACGCCCAGGATGGGGTGGTTCTGGAAAACAAACTGGAGGGGCCCAATCCTGACTAGCGCCTCTTCGCCGGCAGCAGTAGCGGAGCCACACTGGACGAAAATTCGATACCCTTGCGAACGGGCTGACAGGCGTTAGCCATCGACTCTCGGACCCGAGAAGACAGCCCTGTCCGACCCACCGTACCCGGAGTACTCGCCGTTGTATCTGACCGTTTGATGTGGATCTCGGTGCCCGGACGGCCTATGTCAGTCCGGCCGTCGAACGCCTCGCAATTTCTGCGTTCGGGGTGCTGGGGCAGTCAGATACATTCGTCCTCTCCGATGTCGCGTAAGAAATCCTTAAGCTGATCTGCTGCACACTCTGCAGTCGAGGAGGCCACACATGCGCTTACTGATAGTCGAAGACGACGCCATGATTGCCGAGAGCGTTATTGAGGCATTGAGGGGGCTCGGTCATGCAGTCGACTGGGCAGATGATGGGCGAGCCGGGGAACTGGCACTTGGAAACGACGTGTATGACCTGGTTCTGCTTGACCTGGGCCTGCCGAAGCTGGACGGCCTGACCGTTCTGAAAGGCTATCGCGCCAGCGGTGGAAGCGCCGCCGTCATCATCATGACGGCGCAGGACGCTGTGAACGACCGGATTTCGGGGCTGGACGCCGGCGCAGATGACTATCTTATCAAGCCATTCGATTTGAATGAGCTGGCTGCTCGAGTGCGTGCTCTGCTTCGGCGACGCGCTGGGAACTCCCGACCCGTATACGTTCACGGTGCGCTCACGCTGGATGAGGTCGCGCACGCGGTTACGCTTCGCGGCATATCCATCCCACTCGTCTCCCGCGAATTCAGTTTATTGCGCGCGCTTATCGAAGAGCCGGGCAAGATATATAGCAAAGCGGAATTGGAGGAGAAGCTCTATGGTTGGAACGAAGAGGTGGAGAGCAATACCATCGAGGTACATGTCCACAATCTCAGAAAAAAGCTGGGCGCTGAGCAGATTGTAACCATTCGGGGCATCGGCTATCGACTGGCAGCTGCCGTATGAGGTCGGTACGCACACAACTCCTGGTTGGCCTGATTTTTGTGCTCGGCGCGATGAGCATTCTTGCGGGATATGGCATCTTCCGAAGCGCGCTGGAAGAGGCTAACGAGCTTTTTGACTATGAATTGCGTTCCGTCGCCATCTCTTTGCCGCAGTCGGTCGCCGATACAGCACTGGCGAACAAGGAATCTGGCGATTTCGAGGGATTACAGGACGACCGCGTTGTCATCCAGGTTTGGGATGCGTCGGGCGTTCTGACATACGAGTCCGTTCCAGGCGCAAGGCTTCCACGTCAGCGCGCGGGATTTCAGTCCGTTAAAGTGGGCGAGCGTCACTATCGGGTTTTTGGTCTACAGCAGGCTTCACGTTTTGTTCAGGTTGGACAACCCATGTCCGTCCGTGACGATTCTGCCTTGACACAGGCGTCAAGGACGCTTTGGCCATTATTGGCGATTCTGCCACTCGAAATCGCCCTGGTCTTGCTGGTTGTGAAGCGGGCGTTGCGGCCAGTCACTGTTATCTCCAGGTCTTTGGCCGCCCGTTCGATTGAAACGTTGGCACCCATCGATATGGCGAATGCCATACCGACGGAAGTCGAGCCGCTGGTTGAGGCGTTGAATGACCTGCTGGTGCGTCTCGACAGGGCATTGCAAGCGCAGCGCGTGTTTGTTGCGGACGCGGCACATGAACTTCGAACTCCGTTGACGGCGCTGAAGCTCCAGATTCAGGTTGCACGACGGGACGACGCGAAACTGAGCGATGAGGACCTGCTGCGCAAACTGGAGGATAGGGTGAATCGCGCGATCCATCTCGTCCAGCAGTTGCTGACCCTCGCGCGTGAAGATGCCGAGGCAAGCGCGCGCGCGGGAAATGCCGACCTTCACCGTGTGGCCACGCAGGTAGTCGGCGAACTTTCCGTGCTGGCGGAACACAAGGGAGTTGACATAGGTCTGGAATGTACTGGTCCAGCGGGGATGGGAGGCCCCATCGTCGTGATTGGGGACGAGACCTCACTGACAACGATGGTCACGAATCTCGTCGACAATGCCATTCGGCACACGCCACCCGGCGGGCAGGTCGATGTTCGACTTTGCACGAACGATGCCGAAGTAACGCTGGAGGTTGTCGACAACGGACCTGGCATACCGGCGGCCGACCTTGAACGCGTGTTGGACCGGTTCTATCGCGCAGGAAACACAACTGGGCAGGGAAGTGGGCTCGGGTTAGCCATCGCAGCAAAGGTGGCGGCGAAGCATCACGCCGGGTTTTCTGTGCTCAATCGAACGGATGGGCAAGGGCTGAAGGTCTCTGTGAGCGGATTGCGCCGTGCTCCTGTAGACAATCCGGCTGTTGCAGCGCGGGTCGCCAAGTGTGCGCCTTGAACTGGGCTGGTGCACGCACCGGTTACCGATGCGACGCACCTGGGGTTCGCGGCTCCGGACAATGGCACGTTGCCGGTAGCCAAAGCGCAAGGTCGCGCGCTACATGCGCTGCGCCTGTTTCTTAGCAATGGCGGAAGGCGCAACCTTTCCTTGCGTTCCGTCACTGCATAAGCTGGCCTTAAGGAGAGACTGCTAATTTTCGTGCGGATACGGCGGTAGCGGAATTCCATTTCTGACATTCGAGGCGCCCGCATATCGGGTTGCTTCGGTGGTTCGGCCACGCAGGTGGTTACCATCGCTGGCGAAGTTCGGCTTAGTCACGTTTCGAGCCGAGGGAGCTATGCCATGGCCACCTTTCTCGGGGCCCGGGAGCGATTCCGGGCCTTCTTTTTCGTGTCCGGCGTGTAGGCCGTATTGTCATTGTCGAAGCGCAGACACGGGTGAATGCGACAGATACGGTCGTGGGCGCTATCGTAAGCCTTAGGCTCTGGGGCCATGTATCCGTGAGCTTCGGCACGCTCGCGGAGTTTGGACCAACCGGTTAGTATTTCCGAGCGCGATAGGATGATGCCGGCAACTGCGGATTGTGTCGCTGCCGCCTCGACCGGGGAACGAACATGTCTGAGAGGCATATTTTGAGAAAATTCGATGTCGACCTCAACCTCCTCTCGAGCCGGTTGCTCGAAATGGGCGGCCTTGTCGAGTCGCAGATTGCACTCGCGTTGGAGGCGATGAACACGTTCGATTTGCCAATTGTTGAGCGCGTCCTCGAGGGGGAACGCCGGCTCAATGCGATGGAGATAGAAATCGACGAAGAAGTGGGTAACATCATAGCGCGTCGACAGCCCGCCGCACGTGACCTGCGACTCCTGATGGCCGCGTCAAAGTGCATCACAAATCTGGAGCGAGCAGGTGACGAGGCCCGAAAGATTGCGAAGCGGACACTCCGCATTGCTCTGGAAACCAACGCACGGAGCATCAACATCTCCGAAATCAAGGTTGCCGGCGAAATGGTCATACACATTCTTCGCAGAGCGCTGGATGCATTTGCGCGCATGGATGCCGGTGCAGCAGCCCAGATTATTAAAGATGACGAAGCTATCGACAATGAGTTTCGAGCCTTCGTGCGCAAGCTCGTGACTTACATGATGGAAGACCCCCGGACAATCTCGATTGGACTGGACTACCTGTTCATCGCGAAAGCCATCGAGCGTATCGGTGACCACGCGACCAATATCGCCGAGTCGGTTGTCTATGTGGTTAGCGGCACCGATGTTCGCCATGTGCCCCGAGACCAGCTTGGAAGCGACGCATCTGGCAACTGAGGCGTGGCAAAGAGGGGCGACGTGCGTCACTTTTTGTGAGTGGCCAAGTAGTTGGAATATAGCTGCACAACGTTGTGCGAGTCGAAATCCCTGGTCGCGCGCAGGCTCGTAATTACATCGACCCCACCGGGTCTGGCGCAAAGTTCGTCTGCATATCCGCCTAGAAAGCGCTCTTTCGGCGCAATCCTCCGCCCACAGCGATAGCACACAAGGTCAGCAAACAAAACCCTGCTCCCGCGTAAAAGGTCGTGCTCGCCCCAAATCGGTCCCACAGTTCGCCCGCGACTAAACTGGCGACCAGGGTCACGAGACCGGTCATCAGGTTGAACAACCCAAATGCAGTGCCTTTCAGGTCGGAAGGTGCTGCGCGGGCGACCATCGTCGCCAGCAGACCCTGTGTCAGCCCCATGTGCAACCCCCAAAGCGCGACTCCCAGCAGCACGACCGGCCACTGGCTTCCGTGTGCGAGCACGATATCCGATGCAAAGAGCACCATGAGGCCGATGGCCAACAGCTTCGTGTGGCTCAGCAAGTCCGCAAGCTTTCCAGACGGGTAGGCCGATATCGCATACACCAGGTTCATCGCGACCATCACGAGCGGCACCAGGGCCACCGGTATCCCACCTTGCATGGCGCGCAGAACAAGGAACGCCTCACTGAATCTCGCGAGCGCGAACACCGCACCGATGGACACGACCACCCAGTAAGGGCGACTCAGCGTCCTCAGGTTTTCAAGCGTCAACGGGTTGACGCGTTTTACGCCGGCCTGGCGCGCAGGCTCGCGGATACCGGATATCAGTAATGCCACGGCAACGAGGCCCGGAATCACGGCGACCCAGAACACTCGACGGAAGTTGTCTGCCCAAAGCAGCATCAATCCGACCGCCAGTAATGGCCCGAAAAAGGCTCCGACCGTATCGAGCGATTGGCGTAGACCGTACGCGGCACCACGCAGATGTGGAGGTGTAATGTCAGCGACGAGTGCATCGCGCGGCGCGCCTCTCACGCCTTTTCCGATTCTGTCTGCAACTCGCACCATCAGGACGATGCCCGCTGTCGGCGCGATAGCGAACAGCGGCTTGCTCAATGCCCCTATGCCATATCCAATGACCGCCAGCCATTTCCGGTTGCCGAGGTAGTCGGTCAGCGCACCGGAGAACATCTTCACGATGGGCGTAGTGGCTTCTGCGATGCCTTCAATCAGGCCGACCATCGTGGCGCTTGCACCGAGACTCGTCACCAGGAACATTGGCAGAAGGCTGTGAACGATTTCGGACGAGATGTCCATGAACATGCTGACGAAACCAAGTATCCAGATGCTACGGGGCATTTGGCCTGGTGTGCTGCTGCGCGGCGCGGGTTTGGTCTGCATCGGTTCTCGATGTAGCAAGTGTCAGATTTAACAGCGGTGTGGTCGGGTACCCATATGCGGCCATTACGAAGCGATGCCAACGACGCCGCATGGTCCCGCGTGTTGCTACAGTGACTTCTGACGTTGCTTCTCGCGTCTGTACACATAAAGAGCAGGTAGGAGGTTTGTGCTGAGCAGGCCACTCCAGACTAACCCCCCCAGCGTCACGATGGCCAACCCCTGTTCCGGGGCGGCGCCCGCGCCAAAGCCGAGTGCGGTCGGCAGCAGGCCCAGTGAGGCTGTCAGGACCGTCAGGAGAATCGGTCTGAAGCGCACCTCAACCGCGTTGCGCACGGCGTCGACCACGGACTGTCCCCGCGCTTCGTTTCGCTTCACCAGTTGCAGCAGCACGATGCCGTGGTTCAGGCTCACTCCGATCAGGGTGAGAAAGGCAATCAGGCCGATTGCATTCAGGCCAACCCCGCTCACCACCAGAGCGATTGCGCCTCCGGAGAATGCCAGCGGCATTTGCAGCAACAGCAGACCCGGCACGAGCAAGCCGTCAAACTGCAGTGTCAGAATACCCAGCATGAGCGCGAGTGCGACCACAGCCGCGATACCTACGTTAATTGCCGCACGTTCCAGTTGCGGGTACAAGCCACCGAACTTCACCTCATAACCAGCCGGCAAGGAAAGCGTCGCGAGCGCCTGTCTGGAGGCAGAAATCACCTGTCCGAGCGGGGCAGTCGGCGTCGCGAGTATCTCAATCGCGCGGAGACCGTTCAGATGCCTTATGACGTTGGGTCCCGTCGCCATGTGGACCTCGGCTACATCGCTCAGCGCGGTCCACCCGTTAGCCATCACCGGAAGCTGCCTTAGCTGCTCGATGGACAGGTGTGTGGGGTCGGCCAGTCTGACGAACACTTCCAGGTGGCCGTTGCCTTCGGGGACCGTGGCAACCGTTTGCCCGGCCAGCAGGATGTGCAACTGTGAGAAGAGCTGTGCAGGCGTGATGCCATGAAGCGCGAGGCCGTTCGGCTTGGGCGTGATCTGCAATTCGGTGATGGGATAGCCGTCGTTGTTGAACACGCCCGACAGGTTGGGCACGCCCGCGAGTCGACGCGTGACTTCCGACGAGAGTGACTGCAAGGTTGCAATGGAATCGCCGTACACGTCGGTAACAAACGGTTGCGGCAAGCCCGAAAGCGTTTCGCCCAGCCGCTCCAATGTCGGCGTGCCAATTGCGGTCTGCACGGCCGGCAGTTTCGATGCATCGAGAACCTGCTGACCGATTTTGTCGAGACTGCTCGCATTCACATTCGGCTTCAGAGCAATCTGAATCTCGCCAGCGTAAGCGGGTTCCGTGTAGGAGGTTCCTGACGCCGAGCCTACGCGTGAAAACACATGAGCGACCGGTTCGAGCCCGAGCAATCGCTGGGTAATGCGGTCTGCCGCATCCTGAGCATCATGCAATGACGTTCCAGGCGGCAGGGTAAAGCTTTCGAGCAGCACGGCTTCGTTTGGCAACGGCAAAAAATCCACCGGGACCAGCGCCAACCCGGCAACAGAGACCACGAAGATGACTATGCATGCCCAGAGCGAGCGCTTGGGACGACGCAGGGTGAATTCGAACAGACGGAGGTTGTGGTTCTTGAGCCACGCGACTGCATGCACACCTGATGATTTGCGCTTCTCGGCGCGAGGCCCGATGAATCCCAGCGCCAGCGGGATCAGGCTCAATGAAATGATGAGTGACGCAATCAGGCTTACCGTCATTGCCAGCGAAAACGGAACGAAGAACAGTCCCGCCAGGCCGCCCACAAACGCAAGCGGCAGAAACACGGCGACAGTCGTCATCGTCCCTGAAATGTCAGGCCCGGCAATGTCGCGTAAGCCTCGCGCAACACCGTCCCATCGACCGTCGCCGGCCTCCCATCGGTGGTAGATGCTTTCCAGCACAATGATGGCATCGTCGGCAAGCAATCCCACGGCCACCGACAGGGCGCCGAACGTCAGTAAGTTCAGTGTTTGTCCGGCCAGGTAAAGCCCGGCGATACCGAGCAGAAGCGAGAGTGGAATGCTCAGAGCCACGGCCCATATCCCACGGGTCGCGCCCAGCATCCAGAACAGCACCGTAACGGCGAGTACAGCACCTATCGCGAGATTGCGGCTCAAATCGGTGGCGACCACGCCGACGATGTGTGCCTGGCTGTAGATGCGCACGAAACGAGCGCCGCCGGGTAACTGAGCTTCCAGTTCATGAAGTGTCTTGTCAACCTGGTCGACAACCGGGAGTGTTGAAGCGCCTGGCTGCTTGAACACAACCAGCGCGATGGTAGGCCTGTTGTCAAGTTTGACGGCGTGGTGAGATGGGGGCGCGGAACGTACTATGTCGGCAATCGCGTCTAGAGGAATGGTGCCACCGGGTGTCGGTAGCGATACGCCCGCGTATTCGGACGGTCGCGTCGGTAGGTTTCTTCCTTCAACAAAAATGTCTTGATGCCCCAGGTCGACGTATCCGCTGGGCACCATGCCCGTTGCAGCCCCGAGCGACGCAGCGAGTGTCAACGCAGAGACGTTGAAGCGTTGCATTTTCAGGAGGTCGGGGCGGACCCAGATGGTATCCTGGCCTGGCCCCGCTATCGATACGCGTTGCACACCTGGAACGGCCCGGATGCGGGGAGCGAGACTCGACTCGACGACACGTTGCACCATTGACGCGTCGACACCGTCAGGAATCTGCACAGCGTAGTCGGCAACCTCATTTATCGCGTTGCCAGAGATTTCCGTGGTCAACGTCGCGCCATTTGGCAGCGAACCGTTGATGCGCCCGATGACGCCGTTGACGTCTTGCAGCGCGCCTGTCGCGGCAGTCCCCTCAATGAAACGCGCTTCAATCCTGACGGAGCCTTGGCCTATGACAGTCCGCACGTCGCTTAGTGACTGTAGCGACTGAAGTTCAGCCTCAATTGGCCTGGCTATCAAGCCCTCCAGGTCTAACGTCGTCGCACCGGGCAACTGGGCGATGATGCTCACCTGCGGCATGTTGAACTGCGGCAGGACTTCAGCGTGAATGTTCAGGAGCGCGTAGATGCCGTAGGCAATCAGCGAGCCATACAGCATGACCCAGAGGAGGGGGCGCTTGACAATGTCGTTTAGCATTTTGTTGTCAGCAGGGAGCATCAGTCGGCTTGCTGGTAGCGCGTGGCAAAGTCCCGATGGAAGAGCAGATATGCGTCCTGCGATACAACCCGCTCATCCTGCGAGAGTCCCTGCATGATTGACGTCCAGCCTCCGTCGGCGGCCCCCGGAACGACGTGTCGCCGCTGATTGCCACTCCTGTCATGCACTAGCACCCACCACTGGCCGCTATCGAGTACGAGCGCTGTGGATGGAATCACCAGCCTCTTGTCCTCAGAGGTGGTTAAAGAAACTGTACCGACCGTTCCCGTCACCAGAGCGGACCCCCGCGCGGCATCGAGCCAGACTTCCAGCTGCCCGGGCGCGCTAACGCTCCACGACGCGCGTTGTACGACAACGTCGATGGGCGCATTCGCGCCTTCGGCCAGAAAGACACCCCTCATTCCGCTCGTGACCAATGAG
>Ga0307408_100000964_pt1 | contig 22306 bp, 14 predicted proteins | sample 322Cmetagenome_FD_202116 | JGI IMG/M metagenome (GOLD analysis project Ga0307408, IMG submission 202116) | Maize rhizosphere microbial communities from greenhouse at UC Davis, California, United States - 322HYB-C-3 | ecosystem: Host-associated > Plants > Roots > Rhizosphere > Soil | place... | reverse complement strand
GCAGCACCGACTTGCGCGCCTCCTTGGCGTTCGGGACGGTGAAGAAACGCATCAGGATGTGCGGCAAACCGGCGGTACCGAACATCAGCGCCATGCCGAACGAAATGCCGGAAATCGGGTCCTTGATGAAGCCGCCCGGGCCCATGATGGCGTCGCCCTTGGCGTGCACTTCCACCGCGTTGGCAAACAGCGCCGACAGGCTGAAGTCATACAGCTTCAGCACGGAGAAGGCCATGAAGGTGGTGCCGGCCAGCAGCATCACCGCCTTGATGATCTGCACCCAGGTGGTGGCGGTCATGCCGCCGAATAGCACGTATACCATCATCAGCACACCGACCAGCACCACGGCCACATAGTAGTCGAGGCCGAACAGCAGTTTGATCAGCTGGCCGGCGCCGACCATTTGCGCGATCAGGTAAAACAGCACGGTGACCAGGGTGCCGGACGCGGCGAACATGCGCACCGGTTTCTGGGCGAAGCGGTACGCCGCCACGTCGGCAAAGGTAAAGCGGCCCAGGTTGCGCAAGCGTTCCGCCATCAGGAACGTCAATACCGGCCAGCCGACCAGGAAGCCGATTGCATAGATCAGGCCGTCGAAACCGTTGGCAAACACGGCGGCGGAAATGCCGAGGAAGGACGCGGCCGACATGAAGTCGCCGGCGATCGCCAGGCCGTTCTGGAAGCCGGTGATGCCGCCGCCGGCGGTATAGAAGTCCGATGCCGAGCGGGTGCGCTTGGCGGCCCACTTGGTGATGAAGAGCGTCAGCAGCACGAACGCCGCGAACATCGTGATCGCGGTCCAGTTGGTGGCCTGCTTGGCGGACTGGCCCAGGTCGGGCGCGGCCATGGCGCCGCCTGACATGGCCAGCAAGGTCAACGCCGTGGCGGCGACGGTGCGGGACATCGGGCGGGTGCGCAGGCGGGCATTCACGTGGGTGCTCATGCCGCCACCTTGGCAGGCTCGGTGGCCTCGGCGTTTTTGTGGATGGCCTCGGTCAGCGCATCGAATTCGCGGTTGGCGCGGCGCACGTAAATGCCCGTGATGGCGACGGTGAACACGATCACCAGCAAGCCCAGCGGCACGCCGCGCGACATGACGCCGTCGCCGATCTTCGCCGCCATGAATGGCTTGTCGAAAGCGTTCAGGGCGGTAAAGCCGTAGTAGACGATCATCACGGCCCAGGCCAGCATCCAGCTGTAGCGGGAGCGGGTCTTGACCAGCTTCTGGTAGTTGGGGTCAGCCTTGACCCGCTGCACGACATCGTGTTCCATCTTGTCTCCATTCATTTTGTAAGGCCCGGCGTGTTGAACCAGGCGGGCAAGGGCGATCCTAAGCGCCGTTGCTTACCGGTTGCTTACGGTGGAAAAAACCGAGGAATGGAGAACAGGGGAGGAGGTGGCGCGCCACCTCCCATGCGGCGCGCTTTAGCGGCGGCGCTGGCCGCTGTTCATTTTGTCGAGCAGGCCGGAGATCTTGCTTTCCGTCTCGGGCGGCAAATTCACGAACTTGCAGCCGATGTGCAATTGCTCGCCGAGCAGGAACGAGCGGTAGGAACGGGTCAGGCGGATTTCCAGTTCGCAAACGATCACGGTGTCCGCTCCCAGGTCTAGCCTCACGTCCGGCAACTTGCGTCCCTTGATCAAGCCCTTGGCGTCGTTCTTTGAGCAGCGCAGGCCGACCCCGCCCACCGAGAAATCGTACAGCGGCAGTTCATAGGGGTTGCCGTTCATGACAAAGGTGGCCATGAAGTGGGCGCCCAGCGGTGTTTCCAGGCGCTCCGACGTGCGCCGGTTCAGCACAGCGCACGTCTCCGGGAAGATCATCGGTATCAGTTGCGGCTTGCCCGGTGCGGATTTCCAGGCCTTGTCGCTCAGGGTGAACTGCAGCTTGGCCGTGCGCAGCCAGGCCACGAAGGTGACTTTGCCCGGCGGCAGTGTCGCGCCGTCGTTCAATTCCATCACGAAGTGGGGCAATTCGGGATCGACCGACAGGATGCGCCCCAGGATCGCCTCGCGGCTGCCGGCGGCGTACATCGAGATCGCATCGCCGCTCTCTGACAGCAAGGTCAGCGCGTCGCCGATATCGTCTTCACTCGTCATATCGTGCGGCTTGGCGGTTGCCGGAATCGGAGTGATCGCATCTTGTGGCCGTGGCGGACCCTTGCGGATCGGGACGGCAATGGGCTCATTGAGCAACATAGCTTTTCGTCATGATTGTTAAATATAAACCAGACATTGGTTGGGTCTAATTTACAATCTCATGATAGTCCACGGCTTGCTTAATGGCAATATGTTGTAAGATTTGAGTAAGAAACTGTGGTGAAAACCGCATATCTCAACCCGCCGCCACTTCGTTGTCATGAACATGGCCCGCCATGGGCGCCGCCAGCCCCTCCGCCACCGGCGCCAGTTCGCGCGTGGCCGCTTCCAGTTCGTCGAAGGCGGCGTAGGTCAGTTCCATCAGGCGCTCCGGATCCGGCACCTGCTCCTTATCCACGAACAGCGCCAGCTGGATCTGGCCGGCATACGAAATGAAGGCCAGCCCCACGCCCAGCTTGCCCGCCTGCGGCACCCAGCAAATCAGGTCGGTCATGCGCGAGCCCGCCAGATAGCGCCGGCCGCCGGGGCCTTCGATATTGGTCAGCACCACCGAACCCTTGGACGTGAACAGGTTCAGGGCGAAGCGCTGCAACGGCGCCGGCAGGCAGCCGGCAATCGACAGGAACGCCATGGTGGCGCGCGGCTGGTGTGAGCGCTTGATGGCCGTCATGCGCGCGCTGGACTGGCGCAAGCGCGTGACGGCGTCGCCGATATTGGTCGGCAAGTCCACCGCGACCAGGCCGAATTCATTACCAAGCTGGAAGGCATTGGCTTTTTCGCGCAAGTTGAACGTGACGGCGGCGCGCAGCGCGCGCCCGTCGACCCGCTCGCCGCGCTGTTCCAGGTAAGTGCGCAGCGCGCCGGAGACCGCCGCCACCCACGCATCGTTCAAGGTCACGCCCATGCGCTTGCTCATGGCGCGCACCCGTTCCATTTGCAGCGGCGGCAGCCAGACCAGCTGCTTTTCGCCGTACATGGGATGCTTCAGCCGCGTGCGCGCATCGGGGAACAGCATCGACAGGCGCGAGACATGGAACGCGATCTTCAGGTGGGTGATGCCGCGCGCCAGCGCCGAGCACATCGTGTTCTGCACCACCGATGCGCGGTGCGGATGATCGGCCGGCGAGGGCGTGCGGCAATGCAGGCCGTTGTCGTCCGTCAGGTGGTTCAGCACATGCACCAGTCCCAGTCCGTCGGTGATGCAATGGTGCACGCGGAACACGATCGCGTGGCCGCCGTTGACCTTGTCCAGCACGGTCATGTGCCACATCGGCCGGCCGCCCGCCAGCGGCTGGTGGGCCAGGCGGGTCAAGTGACGTTGCAGCGCCTCCCTGGTAAGGCTGACCTCGTGCTCCATCTGTTCCAGCTTGATGTGGTCCGCGATGTCGAACCGCTGGTCTTCCACCCAGTGCGGACGGCCGCGCCGCAGTTCGACTTTCTGCGTGAAGCGCGGATAGTTCGGCAGGCGCTGCGCGATGGTCGAGACCAGGCGCTCCATGTCGACCGGGCCTTCGAACAGCAGGATGCTGTTGATGACCATGATGTTGTTGTCGGTGTCCATGCGGTGCCATGCATAGTCGCGCCGCGTCATGGGCGCGGCCGGTTGCCGGTGTTGGTTCATTGCTGCTGTCTCCTTGGCCGCGCCGCTTATCGTGTGCTGTCGTGCCGCGTCGGCTGTTGCTGTGGTGGGCGCGTTGTGGCTAGCGCGTTTCTAAAATGGCCGTGGTCTGCGCGGCGACCGCCGCCTTGCCGCCGGCGGGGCTGCTGGTCGAAGGCGGACGCAGCGCATACCGGTTCAGGCCTGTCATGTGGATGCGGCACAGGTAATCGGTCCAGTCGATGATGCGGGTGTCGACCGGGTAGCGCCGCAAGTCCTGGTCGCCGAAGCGGGCCGCCAGCGCCATCAGGCGCGTGTTGTGGAAGCGGTAGCGCGGCGCCGTGTAGAACGAAAAGGTGGCGGCCAACTGGCGCGTGGTGCGCACCTTGTCCAGCGCGGGCGAGGGGCCCGCGCCCAGTATGCGCCGCACGCCGCTCCACGCGCCGGCCGCCGCGCCGCTGGCGCGCAGCATCAGCAGGAAGGCCGGGCGGCTCACCACCGTGAAACCCTGTTTGGGCGCACGGTAAAACAGGCGCTCGTAATTGCGCCAGTTGCAGCGCGCTTCGGTGACGAAGCGCTCGATCACGCCGCCGACGGTGATCGGGTTGCTCGAGCCGGTGCTGCATTGATAGATGCGCTGCGCGGCGGGCGTGGTGAGGGATTCGCTGGCGGCCAGCACAATGGCGTTGGCGACCAGGTCGGCGGGAATGATGTCGACCACGGCGCGCGGCCTGGCGGGGAAAAAACTGGTCTTGCCGCGCGCATAGGCCATCAGGATGGCGTCGGCCACCTTAACTCCTTCGATCCAGCCCGGCGCCGGTTCCTGCAGGGTGCTCTCGATGATCGAGGGCCGCACGATGGTCATGGCGCGCCCGCGCATATGGTGCATCGCCAGCTGCTCGCCCATCCACTTGGTGAAGGTATAGGTGTCGTTCCAGCCGTAGTAGTGCGCTTCGGCCAGTCCCAGCGCGGTCAGGCGGCGGGTGCGCCGTTGCGGATCGCCGGTCTCCGTGTTGATTTGTCCGATGCGGTGCCGCAGGCGTTGCAGCAGGCCGTCCATGTCGTGTGGTTCGTCGGCGTGGCGCGTCACCGCCGCGCGCGCCGGCGCCACGGCCTGCTCATGGATGTCGCCCTGGTGGTAGCCGTTGACGTAGCAGGTCGACACCTGGATCAGCGGCGCCTGCGCCATGCGCGCCAGTTCGGCGAGATGGCGCACGCTCAGGGCATTGATGGCCAGCGCCACGTCCAGCGCCTCGCGGAAGTTGACGCTGGCGGCGCAATTGATCACCAGATCCACGCGGCGCGCCAGCGCGCCAAAGTCCTGTGGCCGCAGGCCGAAGCAGGGCGCGGTCACGTCGCCGGTCACGCACTCGACCTGGTCGGCCAGGAAGTCTTGCAGGAAGTGCGGACGCTCGGCGCGCAAGCGTTCAAACACGGACGAGGTGGCCACCTCGCGCTCGAACCGGGTGCGGGCGTCAAAGCCGTCGGCCGCGCGGATCAGCAGGATGATGCCGCCCAAATCGGGCACGGTGCGGATCAGCTTTTCCAGCACCACCTTGGCCAGGAAGCCGGTGCTGCCGGTAAGCAGGATGCGTTTGCCGGCCAGGGCGGCATGTACGCTCAGGGGCGGGCCTGGCTGCCGGCTGATCGGCTGGATTGGTCGCTGCGTCGCTTGCTGGTCCTGCGGGGCGCAATTCATCGGGGTTCCCGGTTGGTGTTTTTGTAATAAACCGTGTCAAAAGATTCATACCGCATGACCTCGATCTTAGTGCCAAATCGTTCACCGGCTGGCAAGTACGAAGTGTTTTGCCGAGCCAAAAGCATGACTGCACGAGTCAGCCGGGGGCGCCGGGGAACTGGGAAAAATTCAAAATTTACGGACTTCCTGAATTCTTGATCCAATAAAAATCGTTTAAAAACAATATGATGGATCAATGTCTCACCGATCAATCAAATCACTTTGTATAAAATATCCGATTAATGTATGATGCACCCATGGACAAAATCCATGTGTCCGCTGCCCCTCTAACCAACGATTGAAGGAAACACGATGAGCGACAACATTTTCACCGGCACCATTCCCGCCCTCATGACGCCTTGCAAGGCCGACCGTACCCCCGATTTCGACGCGCTGGTCGCCAAAGGCCACGAGTTGATCGGCCTGGGCATGAGCGCCGTGGTGTATTGCGGTTCGATGGGCGACTGGCCCCTGTTGACGGAAGCGCAGCGCCAGGAAGGCGTGGCGCGCCTGGTGGCGGCCGGCATCCCGACCATCGTCGGCACCGGCGCGGTGAATTCGAAGGAAGCGGTGTCGCATGCCGCGCACGCGGCCAAGGTCGGCGCCCAGGGCTTGATGGTGATTCCGCGCGTGCTGTCGCGCGGCGCGTCGCCCGCCGCGCAAAAGGCCCACTTCGCCGCCATCCTGGAAGCCGCCCCGGCGCTGCCGGCGGTGATCTATAACAGCCCGTACTACGGCTTCGCCACCCGCGCCGACCTGTTCTTCGAACTGCGCGCCAAGTACCCGAACCTGATCGGCTTCAAGGAATTCGGCGGCGCCGCCGACATGCGCTACGCGGCCGAGCACATCACCAGCCAGGATGACAGCGTGACCCTGATGGCCGGCGTCGACACGCAAGTGTTCCACGGCTTCGTCAATTGCGGCGCGACCGGCGCCATCACCGGCATCGGCAATGCGCTGCCGCGCGAAGTGCTGTTGCTGGTGGACCTGTGCCGCAAGGCCGCGCAGGGCGATGTCACCGCACGCCGCCAGGCGCGCGAGCTGGAATCGGCGCTGGCCGTGCTGTCGTCGTTCGATGAAGGCACCGACCTGGTGCTGTACTACAAGCATCTGATGGTGCTGAACGGCGACAAGGAATACACGCTGCACTTCAATGAAACCGATGTGCTCAGCGACGCCCAGCGCCGCTACGCCGAAACCCAGTACGCGCTGTTCCGCACCTGGTACGCCGACTGGTCGAAGCAAGTGGTGGCCTGAGGCCTGGCCGCGCCGGCGGCCTGGAGTTGCCCGGTCCGGCATCCGGTCAAGTGATATAATTTATACCATTTCGACTCAGGAAGATTTGCCGCGATGAATTCCCCACTCCAGGCCCCGGCCTTATCCGTTACCACCGTTGCGGAGCAGGCGGCCGATGCCATTCGCCGCAAGATCATCGGCGGCGAATTGCCGGAAGGATTTCAGCTGCGCCAGGATGCGCTGGCGGCGGAACTGGGCATCAGCCGCATCCCCGTGCGCGAAGCCCTGGTCCAGCTGGAAGGCGAAGGGCTGGTGCGCATCGTGCCGCACAAGGGCGCGGTGGTGTCGGAAATGTCGATCGAGGAAATCAGCGAGCTGTTCATGCTGCGCAGCCTGCTGGAACCGCTGCTGCTGAAAAAGTCCGCCCCCAAGCTCACGCCGGCCGATTTCGCGCAGCTCGATGCGATCCTGGCGGAATACAAGGAGGAGCTGCACGCGCAGCATCCCGCGCGCTGGGGCGAATTGAACACCCGGGTGCACAACCTGCTGATGTCGCGCGCCGACCAGCCCCGCACGTCGGCCATCGTCACCACCTTGCTGCGGCAGACCGACCGCTATACGCGCCTGCAATTGTCCCTGAGCGCCGAGAGTTGCCGGCGCGCCGAAGCGGAACATGAAGAATTGGTCCAGTTGTGCAAAACCGGCGAAGTGCGGGCCGCCGCATCGCTGCTGAAGCGGCACATCGAGCACGCGCGCGCCGAACTGGAAAAATTCGTGCTGGCCCGGCGCCGCCGGTGAACGCGCCGCCGTGCCCGGACGGGCGTCACCACCCGCAGCGCTTGTCGTAGCGGGCGTTGACGCTGTCGTGAATGCGCGCGATGGCGCCTTCGGCGCGCATCTCGTCCAGTATTTTCCCGATGCGAACGGCGAGCTTCGCGTGGCGCCGGTGCAGGTAATGGTATAAATCAAATACTTCCAGCGGCGGCGCCAGCATTTGCACGTTCTGCAAATTCAATTCCTTTGCCACGCACAGGGTGGAGCGGAAATCCACCGCCACCTGGGTGCGGCCATGTTCCAGTTTCTTCAGCAGCAGCTCGCTGTTGACCGCCGGGTCGGTGCGCAGCTTGCCAAGGCGCGTGGTCAGCGTGGGGATGCCCAGCACGTAACCGACCGTGTACGGCGCCAGGCTGTCATAGCCCTGGACCGTGAAGGTCAGGCTGCGCGAGCTGAAGACGGTGACGTTTTCGTGGGCGATCGGCAGTGGCAGCTGGATCAAGTCATCGACCGGGCCGGTTTTGGCCATTTCCGTAATAGGGATGGCGGCGGTCAGGCCATCGAGGCTGCCTTCGCGGGCCATCGCCAGCCGGCGGCTGGTGGGGTAGTACTTGATGCGGATCGGAACCTGCGCCCGCCGGTACGCTTCCTGCACCACTTCAATCGCCATCGCCCGCGCGGCGCGGTCCACCGTGGTGGCGCCGATCAGCAGGGGCGCCCCTTCCTGCGCGCGCACGCCGGCGCCCAGTGCCTGCAGGGTGCATGCGATGGCCACGAACCGGATGCGTTTCATAGCGGGAAGGGGAAGCTGCAATATGGCTAGTTTCGTGTGTTTCCAGCAAAAAAGCCAGACCACTGTGGTATTTGCGGCCTGCTTCGCTTCACCGCTCCCGCATCACAGCTCCCGCGTCACAGCCATTTCAGCAACAACGCCGCCACCGCCGGCGCATCGAGCAAATCCATGTGATTGACCCCTTGCAGCACGGCCTGGCGTTCCGGCGCAAAGGCCAGCGTGCGTCCCGGTTCGGCATGGCGGCCCAGCGCGCTGTCCAGCGGCACCAGGCCGTCGCCGGCGATCTTGCCTTTCAGTTCGCCGGCGAATGTACCCGTGTATGCGCCCATGGCCGCCGCCACGGTATGGCAGGCGACGCCAATCGGCAGCGGCACGAAATGGGGCAGGGTGCGGCTGTGGGCAAAACGGTCGCGGCCCTGCCAGTCGCTGTCGAGCAGGCTGCCGTGGCGCAGGTCGGTGATGCCGGCGCTGCGCAATTTCGCCAGGCGCGAGAAGGGCGCGCTGTACTTGCTGAGGTCCGTCAGCACGTGCACCCAGTTGCCGCCCCGTTCCAGCGGCGCGCCATGGTGCGGCGATCCCAGGAACACGAGGTTCCTCAACAGCGCCGGCCAGCCGTAGCCGGCCTGTGCGCCGTAATGGCAGGCGCTGCGCGCCACCAGGCCGCCCATGCTGTGGCCGACGATGGCCAGTTCCGTCACCGGCACCGGCCATGACAGCACCAGCGCCTGCAACTGCTGGGCGAAATCGCGGCCATTTTCCGAGATGTGGCGGCCGCTGTTGTAATGCAGGTAGACCGGCGTGTAGCCGCGTTCGCGCCGCAGCAGTTCGCCGTGGTCATGGCCATGCCGGCGCCACTGCAAATCGCTCATGCACAAGCCATGCACCAGCACCACGACGCGGCCGGTGATATCGCCTCGCTGCTGTTCGGTTCCCACCGCCAGCCGCGCGCCATGGCGCCGCAACGTCATCGGGATGGCCAGCGGATTGCCGCTGCGCGCCAGCGCGTCGCCGACCACGCCGTTGAGCGCCGCCTGCAGCGCCTCGCGCCCATGCGACGGGTCGGCCTCGCCCATGAAGTCTTGCAACGCGCCCAGCAGCCGTTCCATTCCGGCGCCGGCCAGGCCCGCCGTGCCGCGCACGCCGCCATACACCAGCGACGCCGCGCGGGCCAGCGGCTTGCCGGCGGGGACGTTGGAGAGGACCGCCGTATGCACCGCCTCGGCAATGTCCGTCACGCCCTTTACCGCCCCGGTGACCAAGCGCGCCGCACCGGCCAGGTTACCGGCCCGGGAAGTTTTACTCCGCATATCGATGTCCTCAGCATGGGGGAAGCCCGATTCTAAGCCGAACCGCCCGCCGCACCGCTGCACTGAATTGGAGGCATTCGTCTATTCCCGCCATGCCTCGATACCCGATTGGATATCGCTTCGCCGTAAAAGGTCATTGGACGCACAAGGCGGCAGGGCGATATCGTGCGATCGCCGGCAAAGCGATAACAACCAAAACGATAACTGGAGACCCTCTTGACCCTATCCTTCCCACTGTGGGGAGCGGCCGCCGCATTGGCCGCCGCATTGTCCACCTGCTGCATCGCCCCCAACGCCATGGCGCAAGCCGCCTATACGCCGGTCGCCTTCCAGAACGCGTCGGTCCACGACCCGTCCGTCATCAAGTCCGGCGGCACGTATTACGTGTTCGGCTCGCACCTGGCGTCGGCCAGATCCACCGACCTGATGAAGTGGACGCAAATGACGGACGCCGTCAGCGCCACCAACTCCCTGTTCCTCAACGGTTCGGCCAACGTCTATACGGAACTGGCGGAAACCTTCAACTGGGCGCAAACCACCACCTTGTGGGCGCCCGACGTGATCCGCCTGGCCGACGGCAAGTTCTATATGTACTACAACGCGTGCAAGGGCGATTCGCCGCGCTCCGCGCTGGGCATCGCCGTGGCCGACAAGATCGAAGGCCCGTACGTCAACAAGGGCATCATCCTGAAGTCCGGCATGTGGGGTCAGGCCAGCCATGACGGCACCGTGTACGATGCGCTCAAGCACCCGAACACCGTCGATCCGAACGTGTTCTTCGACAACGGCGGGCGCCTGTGGATGGTGTACGGCTCGTATTCGGGCGGCATTTTCATTATGCAAATGAACCCGACCACCGGCATGCCGCTGCCGGGGCAGGGTTACGGCAAGCGCCTGATGGGCGGGAACCACAGCCGCATCGAAGCGGCGTACGTGATGTACAGCCCCGTCACGCAGTACTACTACCTGTTCTCGTCGTTCGGCGGCCTCGACGCCAGCGGCGGCTACAACATGCGGGTGGCGCGCGCCACGTCGCCGGACGGCCCCTACCTCGACGCGCAGGGCGTCAACATGGCCAACGTGAAATCCGACCCGGCCAAGCCGCTGTTCGACGATGCCTCGATCGCGCCCTACGGCGTGAAAATCATGGGCAATTTCCTGTTCGAGCGCCGCATCGGCGATGCCGGGACCGGCATCGGCACCGGCTATGTCTCGGCGGGCCACAACTCGGCCTATTACGACGCGGCCACCGGCAAGCACTTCCTGGTGTTCCACAGCCGCTTCCCCGAGCGCGGCGAACAGCATGAAATCCGCGTGCACCAGATGTTCATGAATGCCGATGCCTGGCCGGTGGTGGCGCCTTACCGCAACACCAATGAAACCCTGGCCACGGTGCGGCGCGAATTCGTGCTGGGCGACTATATGTACGTCAACCACGCCAAGGACATTGCCGCCACCATCAAGAAATCGAAGCTGATCACCCTGAACAGCAATGGCGCCATCACCGGCGCGGTGTCCGGCACCTGGGCGCTGGTGGGCAACAACCAGGTGGAAATCAGCCTGCCCGGCTCGTCGCCGTTTAAAGGCGTGTTCCTCAGGCAGTGGGATGAAACGTCGAAAAGCTATGTGATGACGTTCTCCGCCACCTCGCGCGAAGGCGTGTCCGTCATGGGCAGCCGCCTGATTCCGCGCACCGACGCGCAAGTGGCCACCGCCGTCTATAACGAACTGACCCTCGGCAACACCACGGCCGTCACGGGCGACCTCACTTTGCCGACCGTCGGTTCGCGCGACGCCACCATCAAGTGGACGTCGTCGAACCCGGCAGTCCTGAGCAACACCGGCCAGGTCACCAGCCCGGCCAGCGACGTCGCACTGACCTTGACGGCCACTATCACCAAGGGCACGTCCACCGTGGCGAAACAATTCACTGTCACCGTGCGCAAGCTGGGCAGCATGCTGGCCAACTATACTTTCGACGGCAACCTGCGCGACGCCACCGGTGTGTTCGGCGCTGGCGCGGTGGTGGGCAGCCGCATCGACGTGGCCGGCGGCAGCCTGGGTTACGAAGCGGGTATCAAGGGCGGCGCGGCGGTCTTCAATGGCGCGACCGGCGTGCGCCTGCCGGATGGCCTGATCACGGGCAATCACTACACGGTTGCCATGTGGCTCAAGCCGGCGCAATTGACGGCCTTCACCACCACGTTCTTTGGCGCCCGTACCGGCGATGCGTGGATCAGCTTCCTGCCGAGAGGGCACGACTTCGTCGGCGGCGCGTCCATGCTGTGGTCGGGCACCGCGTGGTATGACGCGGGCCTGGGCATGAATATCCCGGCCGGCCAGTGGTCGCACGTGGCCTTCACCGTCAAGAGCGGCGCGGTCAACGTGTACGTCAACGGCGCCAAGCGCTTCAGCGGCACGAATTTCCCGAACGTGTTCACCACCACCAATGGCGTGTTTGCGCTGGGCGTGAACTGGTGGGATACACCATACAAGGGTTCGATGGACGACTTGCGCATCTATGGCTCGGCACTGACTGACACGGAAATTTCCAGCATCGCTCGCTGAAAGGAAACCACATGAAAACCACCATCAACACTATCCTGCTGTCACTGGTATTGGGCGCCTGTTCCGCTTCAGCCTCGGCCGGGGTGATCAATTTCGATGACTTGTCCGGCGACTATACCGAAGCCGTGCCTGCCGGCTACCAGGGCTTCAACTGGGACAACATGGCTTCGATCCGCTCGGATGCCTTCCCCGGCAGCGGTTATGAAACCGGGACGGTGTCGGGTACCAACACGCTGTACAACCGCGATGGCGGCGTGGCCGCGATGTCCAAGGCTGGCGCGGGCGCCTTTGATTTCATCGGCGCGTATTTCACGTCCGCATGGCTGGACCAGGAACTGTCGTTCGAGGGCTATGCCAATGGCCAGCTGCGCTATGCGACACCGGCATCGTTCGTCATCGACACCATGGCGCCGCAATGGGTGCAACTGAACTGGAGCGGCATCGATACGCTGGTGATCTACAACAGCAGCGGCACGCAGTGGGCCATGGATGACATGACGGTGCCGGAGCCGTCGTCGGCGGCGCTGCTTGGCGTGGCGGCGATGGGGATGCTGCTGGCGCGCCGGCGCCGGCGCCGGCGCCAGGCGCCATAAGCTCTCCCAGCGCGTCAATCGGTGTTGCAAAATTGAAAACGGCAAGTTTATACTTGCCGTTCTTCAATTTCCCCAGTCATCCCATGGCAAACACCGCACCCACTTTCACCGGCCCCAACGGCATCGTGACTTCCAGCCTGGGGGCCACGGAGGTCACCGTCAATAATATGTGCCTGCAGGCCGACGGCAAGATCGTGGTGATTGGCCGCGTGGATGGCAAGCTGCTGCTGCAGCGTTTCCTCAGCGACGGACAAGCCGATTCCGGTTTTTCCAGCAGCGGCGTGGAAGCGCTGAGCAGCCAGGGGTTCACCATGGGGGCGGAGGTCCAGGTACAGCCGGATGGCAAATTGGTGATTATCGGCGGAACCAACGTGGAAAGTACGACAGCGTCGCGCGACCTGGTGGTGGCGCGCCTGAACGCCGATGGCAGCCTCGATACCGGGTTTAGTGGTGATGGCTGGCACAGTGTCGACGTCGGCGGGCGCGAGTGGGGATCGGGCGTGACGCTGCAGCCGAACGGAAAAATCGTCGCCGCCGGCTATACCAGGGCAGTCGGGGGCGGTGAGTATGATCAGCTCATGCTGCGTTTCAACAGCGACGGCAGTCCGGATACCAGCTTTGACGGCGATGGCGTAGTGCGCCTTGGCCTGAGTCAGCGGGAGTTCGGCATCGCCCCCCTGGTACAGCCGGACGGCAAGCTGTTGCTGGTGGCGGAGGGCGACGATGGTTCCGCCGCTGCCCGTACGCTGTATATCAGCCGTGTCAGCTCCTCCGGCCAGCTCGATACCAGCTTCGGCGGCACCGGCACCATCAAGGCGGTCATGGAACAGTCTTTCTATGTCAACGATGCTCAACTGCAGCGGGATGGCAAGATCCTTGTCGTGGGGACGGTGGACGACAGCCGCACCGGCGAGACTTCGGTGGCGGTCATGCGCTTCCATTCCAATGGCAGCGCCGATGCCGGATTTGGCAATCAGGGTGTGGTGTCGTTCACGAAGGGCGGCAGCTATAACGACGGCTCCGGGATGGCCTTGCAAAGCGACGGGAAGATCCTCATTGCCGGATCGGCCAACGCCGGCTCGGGGTCGGACTTCGGCGTCCTGCGCCTCAATACCAATGGCACGCTCGATACCAGCTTTGGCGACGGGGGGCTGGTCTTGAGCAGCGGCGGGATCTTTGACATTGGCAGGGCGGTAGCGGTACAGGCGGATGGCAAAGTTGTCATGGCGGGATTTAGCACCAACGACGCCTACGCCGCGGGCCATGCGATGGTACTGCAACGCCTGCAGGCCAATGGCGCACTTGATCCGGCGCTGGGGGGGAAGAGCACGCTGGGCAACGTACCGACCGCCGTGGAGCATGGCAGCGCCGTGGTGCTGGAGCCGCAGGCGCGCATCTTTGACGCGGAACTGGCCGCCGCAGGTGCTTATACCGGCGCGCGCCTGCTGTTGCAACGTCATGGCGGTGCCGATTACGGCGACCTGTTTCTTCCGGGAGGCAAGTTTGTCAGGGCGGGGGAATATCTCTACGGCGACAGCGGCTCTGCTGTCGCCAAGGTCGTCACGGCGGGCGGCGGCCAGCTTGAACTGCAGTTCCTGAGCGGCGCCGACCAGGACAACCTCAACAAACTGCTGCAATCGCTTACCTACACCAATGCCACGTCAAAGGCGCCGGACAGCATACAGGTCGACTGGATCTTCAGTGACGGCAATACCGGCGACCAGGGCAGCGGTGGCGCGCTGAGTGTGACCGGCACGACCACCGTCAACATGGTCGGCTCCAAAGATGCGCCGTCGGCCAGCGCCCAATTCGTCAAGGCGGTGGCGCGTTTGCCCTATGTATTGCAAATCGCGGATTTCGGGTTTTACGATGACGAGGATGGCGATGTGCTCAGCGCGGTCCAGTTCGATGGCCCGCCGGGCCTCGGCGTGCTCAAGTTCAAGGGCCAGGCGATCAGCGGCCCGCTGACCGTCAGCGCCGCCGATATCAAAGCCGGCTACCTTGTGTACCTGGACACGAATCCCCTGGTGCGGGTGTCCTATGACCAGCTGCCGTACCGCGTCATCGACAGCGACGGCATGCAATCCGGACTGGTCAAGTTGGGCATCGGCGTCGAAACCCTGCTCAAGCTCGGGGACAACCTGGACAACGTCCTGTCCGGCACGGTCAATCCGGAAACCTTTTATGCCTACGACGGCAATGACACGATCAATGCCTTCGAAGGCGACGATATCCTCTGGGGCGGTAATGGTATCAACGTGCTCAATGGCGGCGATGGTCTCGATGTTGCCATCTACCAGCATCGGTATCTCAGCACCACCAGTATCAGCATGACTGACGGCAAGGTGACTGTGTCGGAGGCGCTCCCGGGCTATTTCTCCGACGTATTGACCGGGGTCGAGCGCGTTGAATTTTCCAATAAATACTTTGCTGTCGATACCGCTGGCGCCGGTGGCCAGGCATACCGGCTGTACCAGGCGGCATTCGACCGCAAACCCGACCTGGTGGGCCTTGGCTACTGGATCAAGATGCTCGATGGCGGCACCAGCTTGCTGGAGGTGGCGCGGGGCTTTGTCGCGTCGGACGAATTCAAGAACCTGTTCGGCGTCAACCCGGATACCGCCAGCCTGGTGAGCGGCCTGTATCAGCACGTGCTGCACCGCGCCCCTGAACAGGGCGGGTATGACTACTGGTACAAGGTGTTGGCCGACAACCCTGGCGCCCTGGCCGAAGTGCTGGTCGCCTTCAGTGAAGGCAATGAAAACCAGGCCGCGCTGATTGGCGTGATCAGCCACGGCATGGAGTACACGCCATACGGTTGACCGAGGCGTGGCAATCGATGCCTGCTCAACACCGGTGGCCTTGCGCGGCTGACGCACCTGCCGGCTGATTTCACCTGCCGGCTGATTTCGATGTTCGCCGCCGGTCCGGTCAGAACTTCAGCGACACGGCCTTGCCCGTATAGTCGATTGATTTGGTGGCCGGCGCCGCCGTGATAGCGGCGGCGTTGGCCGGGCCGGCCAGCACCACGTTCAGCTTGCGGGTCTTGACCAGGCCGGGATAGGCGCCTTTGCGGGCGCTGACCGACAGGGTCTTCGCGGCGTCATTCCAGCGCAGCTCATACGTCGCGTACTGGCCCTTTTCATAGTTGTAGGTCTCGTTGTCGTCCTCGTACACCGTGAACTTGCCGTCGGCGCCGGGATAGATGCGGATTTCGTACGGCGCGTCCGGGCGTTCGGTGGCGTACTGGACCACCGGTCCCATCGGCACGATCGAACCGGCGCGGACATACAGCGGGAACACGTCGAGCGGCACGTCTTTCGCCACGGTCGTGCCCCCTTTGAAGCGTTCCTGCGTCCAGAAGTCGTACCAGTCGGTTCCTGCCGGCAAATACGTGCGCATGGTGGTGTCGACATTGGCCGGCGTGCTTGCCAGCGCGGCTTGCTGCGACGGGGTGCGCCATGCCAGCCGCAGCGAGCGCTCGGACGTGGCCTGGTAGTACTCGATGGCGACCGGCAGGCTCTGGCCCCGCTTGAGCGTGGTTTTCACGCTTTTATAGCGCTTGCCGCCATTGTTCCAGTCTTCCACCACCAGTTTGCCATCGAGGAACAGGCGGTAGCCGTCGTCGCCTTCCACGCCCAGTTCATATTCGCCATCTTCCGGCGCCACGATGGAACCGTTCCAGCGCGCGGAGAAATGGTCCAGGCTGGACAGTCCGGCTGGAATGTCCGCCAGCGGCGGCGCCGGCCACAGGAAGTCGATCGCCGTGTCGGTGGTCTTGCCTTTCGGGGTCTCGAAATTGCGCCCTTCGAAATATTGCCCGGCCAGGCCCGGCTTGCCGTCCGGCGTGCGCAGCGCCGTGGCCGGGATGGTGGCCGCTGGCGGCGCCTGGAAGCGGTACATCGGGCGCGTCACCGGATGCACCAGGAACGATGGGCCGAACAGGAAGGCGTCGTTGATGTTGTGCACCGCGCGGTCGTCCGGGAAGTCCATCGGCAACGCGCGCATCAGCGTATAGCCATCCCGGGTGACTTTCCATCCCAGGCTGTAGGTATAGGGCAGCAGCCGGTAGCGCAGGTCGACGGCGTCGCGCAACGCCTTGTACATTTGCGGGTCCGACTGCTTGAACAAATACGGTTCGCGCTCGACGTCGGTGCCATGGATGCGCATGATGGGATTGAAGGCGGCATATTGCAGCCAGCGGGCATAGAGTTCGCGGTAGGCGGGATTCTTGTCGCCGCCAGGGAAGTCGCCCGGGACAAAGAAGCCGGCCGTGTCCTGGGTCCAGTACGGGGTGCCCGTGATGGTGACGTTGACCCCGCCGTTGATTTGCTCGCCCAGGGTTTTCCAGCTGGCGCGCGTGTCGCCGGACCAGGAGGCCGCCGCCGTGCGCTGCGCCCCGGCCCAGGCCGAGCGCGTCAAGGTGAAGACGCGCTGGTTGCTGGTGGCGCGTTGCCCGTCGTAGGTGCCCTGCGTCGTCATCAGCGAGTACGGGTTCAGGTAGCGGGTAAAGTCGCCCAGCGCATTGTTGCCCAGGCTCTTGATGTCGCGTTCATTGTCGGCGGCATTGTGGGCGGCCGTGCCGACTTCCACTTCGGTGCCGTCCATCCACAGCGCATCGACGCCGGCGTCGAGCAAGCCCTGTTTGACGTGCTTGAAGTAAATCTTGCGGCCCTCGGGACTGAAGGCGTCATAAATGCGCGCCTTCTTGGAAATCCAGTGCAGCGGCTCGAAGCGCAGCTTGGCCCGGTCCAATTCATGCGCCAGCGCGGTATCGTTGCCGACCGACGGCCAGATCGACACCATGAGTTTCAGGTTCATGCCGTGCAGGCGCTGGATCGCGCCTTTCGGATCGGGGAAACGTTCGCGGTTCCACGTCATGCCGCTCCACGTACCGTCCGTATCGCTGCCCCAGTACTGCCAGTCCTGCACGATGTAATCCAGCGGGAAGCGCTCCTGGCGGAAGGTTTCCGCCACTTCCAGCAAGCGCGCCTGGGTCTGATAGCGCTCCTTGCTCATGAACAGGCCGAACGCCTGCTTGGGATACATGGGCGCCTGGCCGGTCAGGGCGCGGTAGCCGGTCACGACCTCGTCCATCGAGTCGCCCGCCATGAAGTAATAATCGACCCCGCCCGGCGCGCTTTCCGCCCACAGGGTGGCGCCGTCGGCGTTGTCCTTGAAGCGCATCTTCGAATAGGTATCCCACAGGATGCCATAGCGTTCGGTCGACATCATGACGGGAATGACGATGCCGACGTTGGTCTGCACCAGCAGCAAGTCCTTGTTGCGGCGGTTAACCTCGCCTTCGCCGACGAAACCGAATCCGTAGATGCCCTCGCCGGGCTTCAGCGTCAAGGTGTTTTGCGCTTCATAGGAGGGCGCTCCGGACACCTCGATTTTCTTCAGCGCTTGCGGCGCGCTCTGCTTTTCCTGCGTATAGACCTTGCCTTGCGCATCCTTGAAGGTGAGCGCGCCCGTTGTTTTATCAATAACAATCTGGAGCGATTTGCTTTCCAGGGTCAGGCTGGCGGCGCCGTCACGCGTCTTGAATGGCACCGTGGCTGGTTTGCCGGTGACGACGATGCTGGGATGGCGCCAGAAATTTTCACCCAGCGTGGTATTCACCCGCACGGTTTTCGGGCCGTAGAACAAGATGTTCTTGGTCACGCCGGCGACACGCACCTGCACCCCGTCCCGCATCAGGACAAACGAAAAGCCTGCGGCGGGCGTACTGGCGGCTGTGGCGGCTGGCGCGAGGTGGCCATTGGCGTCAAGGCCCGTGTGAGCCATAACATTGGTGGTTGCGCAACCAAATGCGGCGGTGATCAGTACCAGCGCCGGCAAGGCGAAAGATGTTTTCATTGTTTTCCTGGATCGAGGGAGAGGCGGCAAGCCGTGATGTGTCGGGTGCCGGAGGCAGTATAGGGTGGGTGGATCAAGCCGGCAATTCCATTTTTGACGAAAGCGATGTCCAAAATAGTATCGTTCCATCCAGCAGGGGGCCGCCCACGGTCAGCCCCTGCGGTGCGCCACCAGCAGACACTCCCGGAACGCGCTGGCAATGCGCGACGGCCGCGGCGAGCCGCGCAGGATCGCCACGAAATCGCAGTCATAGCGGAACCGTTGCGGGTGGACCGCCCGCATCGTGCCATCGGCCACAAAGCCTCGGGCGTAATGGTCCGGCAGGAAACCGAGGAAGCAGCCCGACAAGATCAGGGTGGCGATCGATTCCTGGTCGAACCCGGTGGCCTTGCGCGGCAGGCGCACCTGCTGGCTGATTTCCATGTTCGGCGAGTGGTAGCCCAGGCCCGCGAACTGGTGGCGGCGCAGGCTGTCCCAGTCCAGCGCCGAATTGTCCTGGCCGAACAAGGGATGGCGCGCGCCGCAATACAGCAGCATGGTCTCGCCAAACAGGCGGTCATACAGCAGGCTGTCCGAGCTGCGGTGTTCCGGGATGATGCCGACCTGGAACTGGCCGTCGATCACGCCCCGTTCGATCATGTTGATGGTGGCGACGTGGAAGTTCAGCGCCACGTCCGGCGCCTGTTCTGCAAACAGGGCGATCGCCTCGCTGATCTTCGCGGCCGGGTTGCTGGCGGTCTTGTCGAACACCGCCACGTGCAACTGGCCGCCCATGCGCTGGTGGATGTCGTCGACACTGGCGCGGAACGCGTCGGCCGACGCCAGCAGGCGCTGGGTTTCCTGGTAAATGCGCTCGCCTTCGGCGGTCAGCGCAAAGCCGCCCCGGCCCCGGCTGCACAAGGTCATTTGCAGCCGCGTTTCCAGGTCTTTCACGTGGCGGCTCACGGTGGAAATCCCGATATTCAATTCCAGCCCGGCCGCCGCCATGCCGCCGCAGTCGGCCACGCTCTTGAACACTTGCAGCAGGCGGAAATCCATATCGCTGAGCTGTCCCAGCACGGCCTTGGCTTTTGCTTTCATAGTCTGCTAACTAAACGTTGATATTGCGATAAATATGAAAGTGAAATGCTACCCTAAAATCGGCGTCATCCGATGGATTATTGAACCAGGAGAGCACGATGAAACAAGGCGACTTGCAGCGCGCCATGGCCGGCACGGCGGATGAACGTCCGCGCACCGATGCGGCATGGCTGGAAGCACACTGGATGCCGTTTTCCGGCAACCGCAATTTCAAGGCCGATCCGCGCATGATCGTGGCGGCGCGGGGCTGCTATTACACCGACGCCGATGGGCGCCAGGTCTTTGACGGCCTGTCCGGCCTGTGGTGCAGCGGTCTTGGCCACGGCCACCCGAAAATCACCGAGGCCGTCAGCAAGCAAATCGCCACCCTCGACTATGCCCCGGCATTCCAGTTCGGCCACCCGCAATCGTTCGCGCTGGCCAACCGCATCAAGGAACTGACGCCCGAGGGCCTCGATTATGTGTTCTTCACGGGGTCCGGTTCGGAAAGCGCGGACACCTCGCTGAAAATGGCCCGCGCCTACTGGCGCGCCAGGGGACAGGCCGGCAAGTCCCTGCTGATCGGCCGCGAGAAGGGCTACCACGGCGTTAATTTCGGCGGCATTTCCGTCGGCGGCATCGCCGGCAACCGCAAGCTGTTTGGCCAGGGTGTCCAGGCCGACCATTTGCCGCACACGCAGCTGAAACAAAACGCGTTTTCGCGCGGCATGCCGGAACACGGCGTGGAACTGGCCGACCAGCTGCTGGACCTGATCGCGCTGCATGACGCGTCGAACATCGCGGCCGTGATCGTGGAACCGTTTTCCGGCTCGGCCGGTGTCGTGATTCCGCCGCGCGGCTACCTGCGGCGCCTGCGCGAGATCTGCGACGCCCACAACATCCTGCTGATTTTCGACGAAGTCATCACCGGCTTTGGCCGGGTCGGCGCCTATACGGCGGCCGAGGCGTTCGGCGTCACGCCCGACATCATGAACCTGGCCAAGCAAGTCACCAACGGTGCGCAGCCGCTGGGCGCGGTGGTGGCGAAAAAGGAAATCTACGACACCTTCATGGCGGCCGGCGGCCCCGAATACATGGTCGAATTCGCCCACGGCTACACGTATTCGGCGCACCCGGTGGCCTGCGCCGCGGGCCTGGCCGCGCTCGACGTGCTGGTGGATGAAGCCATGCTGGCCCGCGTGCGCGCACTGGCGCCGCACTTCGAGAACGCCGTGCACGGCCTGAAAGGCGAGCCGCACATCACGGATATCCGCAACTATGGCCTGGCGGCCGGCCTGACGATCGCGTCCAAACCGGGCGAACCGGCGCGCCGCCCCTATGACATCGCCATGAAGTGCTGGCAAAAGGGCTTTTATGTGCGCTATGGCGGCGACACGATCCAGCTGGCGCCGCCGTTCATTGCCACGCCGGCGGAAATCGACCGGCTGGTGTCGGCCTTGGGCGACGCGATCCGCGAGACCGATTGAGATCGGTAATACCGCCACCTCGGCAGTGAATTCACAAACCGTAGGGCGGTTTGGCGCACAGCGCCAAGCCGCCATGCCCGCAAGAAGGTGCGGCCCGCGCTGGCTGCGGCGCACGCATGGCGGCCTCGTAGAGTCCGCCCTACGGGATCCCGTCCGCGATGTATTCACTCCCCAGTACCGCAATCACACAGGAACTCAGAACCATGCAAGCACTCCCCCTCGTCGGCCACCTGATCGACGGAAAAATCATCGAGGCCGAAGGCCGCTCACAAAACGTATACAACCCCGCCACCGGCCAGGCTGAAAAGCGCGTGCTGCTGGCCGATAAAACCACGGTGGAAGCCGCGATCGCGTCCGCCCAGGCCGCGTTTCCCGCGTGGCGCAACACGCCGCCGCTAAAACGCGCCCGCGTCATGGCCAACCTGAAGCAACTGCTGGAACAGCATGCCGACGAGATCTGCCGCCTGATCACCGCCGAACACGGCAAGGTGCCGGGCGACGCGCTGGGCGAACTGCAGCGCGGCATTGAAAACATCGAGTACGCCAGCTATGCGCCGCAGTTGCTGAAGGGTGAGCACAGCCGCAATGTCGGCCCCGCGATCGATTCGTGGAGTGAAATGCAGCCGCTGGGCGTGGTGGCGGGCGTGACGCCGTTTAACTTCCCCGCCATGGTGCCCTTGTGGATGTGGCCACTGGCGATCGCCTGCGGCAATACCTTTGTATTAAAGCCGTCCGAGCGCGATCCCTCGTCCACCTTGCTGATCGCGCAGCTGGCGCTGCAGGCGGGCCTGCCGCCGGGCGTGCTCAATGTGGTCAACGGCGACAAGGAAGCGGTCGACGTGCTGTTGACGGACAAGCGGGTGCAGGCTTTGACCTTTGTCGGTTCCACGCCGATCGCCGAATACGTGTACGCCACCGGCAGCGCGCACGGCAAGCGGATCCAGGCGCTGGGCGGCGCCAAGAACCACGCGGTGGTGATGCCCGACGCCGACATCGGCCAGGCCGTCAGCGCCGTGATGGGCGCGGCCTACGGTTCCTGCGGCGAGCGCTGCATGGCGATTCCGCTGCTGGTGGCGGTGGGCGACGCCACGGCGGACGCGGTGATCGCGGGCCTCAGGGAGGAAATCGGCAAGATGCGGGTCGGTCCCGGCATGCACGGGGACCAGTGCGCCGGCAACGACATGGGCCCGCT
>Ga0307408_100000963_pt1 | contig 22317 bp, 20 predicted proteins | sample 322Cmetagenome_FD_202116 | JGI IMG/M metagenome (GOLD analysis project Ga0307408, IMG submission 202116) | Maize rhizosphere microbial communities from greenhouse at UC Davis, California, United States - 322HYB-C-3 | ecosystem: Host-associated > Plants > Roots > Rhizosphere > Soil | place... | reverse complement strand
GGCTGGGACGTGGGCTTGGACTCCGTCTGTTCAGTCACGGGATCTCCTTGAAAAGGTACGGCGGGACATCACTATCTTAGGTGCCACCGCGGCTGTACTTGGCTTGCATGGTCATCCGCGGCGTCGGCGGCGCGATTCTGGAATTCAGCCTATCTGCATGTAGAGTAATTCCGCGTACGTGAAGCGATCGCGTTGCTCACAGTCAGCTGTGGGCGTACTTTGTTGCTCAACGTATTCCGCGCCCGAGTGGCGGAATTGGCAGACGCGCCGCACTCAAAATGCGGTATCGAAAGGTGTGTGGGTTCGAGTCCCACCTCGGGCACAGTGTTTCCGCAGGTCAGAGCGCTGTTTCCTCTTCGAGTGTTGACAATGCTTGACATTTCTCGTGTTTGGGTGTGGAAGAGCATCGATTCGTCGTTGAGATGGACTAAGTTGACGTGCTTGTCTCTCACTCAGGGCGTGAAAGATGTAACGGGTCGTGCCGAATCCCGAAACTCCTGGCGAGTCGCCGTAGGGTCGTCATCGTTATGAGTGAAGGTCTGGTTTACACCAACGCGGCAGATTGGCTGTACAAGGCTATCGACAATGTCGACGGCGATGTGATCCTGGCGAGTCCCTACGTGTCTGCCGAAGTGTGCAAGCGGTTGGTGGCCGCCAGTGAAAATTCGGATTACGAGTGGCATCTTTTTACATGCTTAGACCCGACGGCGGTCGCGAACGGCTACCTCTCGGTCGATGGCTTGATTCAGCTTGAGCAGAACGGTGTTCACGTCAGCCACGTTGAACGGCTGCATGCCAAAACGTTTATTGTTGGGAGCCGGGGTTTCCTTGGATCAGCGAACCTCACTGGTGCCGGCCTGGGCAGCTCGAAGGCGGCCAATTATGAGCTTGGCGTTGAGCTGGGAACCGCGCAGGTGTGCGCTGTCCGCAGAACTGTCAGCGCTTGGCCCAATCGGAGTGTCACGGCGAAAGACTTGGAAAAGCTCCTTTTGCGAGCTCGTCAGCTTACTCACGCAGAGCCACCTACTACTGGCGCACTGGACACAGGCTGTGCGCTGGCCCTTGTTGAGCAGTTGCTGGTTGATGCTCGTGATGAAACCCGGACATTGTGGCTGAAATCAGAGTACGGAGAACCAGCTCTGGACCAATGGCGCAACGAGTGGTATTTCGGAAGCCCTGCTAAGGGCCGCCCAAGCATCAAACCAAGAGATTTGGTCGTCATCTGCGCACAGACCCGGGACTGCTACGCCGTCGTGGAAGTAACGTCGGAGCCATTGTTTCTGCCTGATGATTACCGTGCCGAAAGGGGCGAAGAGGCAGACCGTTGGCCATGGGTGAGTCGAACAATTCCGCGCTTTGTGCCGGACGAACTGTTGGAGCTCAAGGCACATGAACTCGTTCGCAGCACGGGCGGGCTGCAGAACGGCCACATCAAGCTGAAGTTCGACCAGTTCACCCATGGTGTTCGTTCCCTTGCAAGACTTGTGACGCTCAAGGGTTGGTAATCCATGTTTGACGCTTCTGTGAGCACGTGCCTCGTACGTCATTCCTGTATGAGGTCAGCCTAAAGCGGAGGAACGTTGCGATGGTCTGCTGATCGGATTGGAGAGGCATTGGTCCCGGACCACGCCAGCGTTAGTCATGGCCCAGGACAAACTGGGGATACTATTCATCGCCCCAACCTCGCCGCGATTGCTCTGAAGTCTCCGCGGGAGGAACGACTCTGGGTGGCCAAAAGCCACCGCACTCAAGATGGAAACCAAAAACATGGGAAGTTGCATCCCGGGGCGCCGGCATCCCAGGGGACCGACGAGACTGACGGGTCACCCACAGGAAGCCCACGTCAGGTGGAGTGATCAGCTCAAGACAGGTCTTCTTACCTGATTGGTGCAGCTCCAGCGGCAATGAGTCGGATGAGAAGCGCTACAGACTGCTTGTCCTCGATCAGACGGCGTTTGCGCCCAGGCGCCTCTAGGCCGGCAACAGGCCGGTGCAGATCTGAAGCTACAAATCGGCTTGCTATCTAGGCGTCCTCGGGATCCCCGGCATTGGTTTCGTCCGCTTTCGGTAGGACTGATAATTAAGAGCATGACTGACCTTCTCCAGCCGCATGCGTCTAATCGGGAGGCGGATCGTCGTGCACGGGAGTGGCTGGGCAAACTCGATCATCAGGTGGCAGTAGGCAAGCGCCATCACATTGTTCCCAAGTTTCTTCTGGCGAGATTTTCATCCGCGGAAGGTAAGTTGAGAGTCCGGAACAGGCGCGACGGTAAAGCCTCGACGCGCTCGATAAGTGACCTTGCCGTACGTGACTTCTATACCGCGGTCACTGACATGTCAGGCCTCGACTCGAGCTTGGAATCGCTTCTTAGCACTGTAGAAGGCGGGACCTCAGAAATCCTCCGGCAGCATCTCGACTTCCGCGCTTTCGTGCAGCCGCGCGCCTTTACCCCGGAGGAGCGCGCCACCCTCGATGTGTTTGTCGCCATGCAAGCTGTCCGGGGAATGCGCATAAGACGCTCAATTGAGGTTATTACTGACTACACGGTCAAACTTCTCAACCAGGACAAGATCACTGAAGAGGACATCCGGGACCGAGACTTCGTGCCTCACCCCAACGAACACCTCATGATGTTCGGAAACCTTGCTCAACGAGCTGAGGAGACGCTCAAAGCTCGTTCTACCTCCCTCATCCACCTTGACAGGCCACTCCTGATCATCGGTGACGAGCCAGTACTTATCGAGGTTGAAAAGGACGAATCAGTGAAGGGGGGTGAGTCAAAGCTAAGCTGGACGTCAGAAGATCTTGTTCGTCTGGAAGGCGGTCGCGGGTTCGCCAATGCCGATAGCATTATGCTCCCTGTGGCGCCGGCTGTTCTCTTGGCTTACGGTCCTCGTGGTCGGCGGAACCTTCCGGCCGAGGTCTACCTCACGGGCCTGGAAGCAGAATCCTTCGCAGAGGAACTCAATCGGCTCATGATCAGCTCGGCTATTGAGTGGGTTGCGGCCCGGCCGGATCACCCATTATTCGACTCGTTGAAGGTACCGCCGCCGCAGCCATTGCTCAACGTACATGATTACGGATCGTCGGCCGCAGCGCGCGTGAACTCGACTCCCGCACGACGTCCGATTCGGCGGCTACGGCATGACGACATCCTTGAAGTTGCAGAGTCGGAACAGACGTAGCTAGTTACTCCACTGCTCGGGATCGCCCTCTGGGCCGGGTTAGAGCCGACCGTATTCGTGCCTATGAAAAGACCGGGCTCGGGAGGGACACGTTCCGTTGCTCTCCAGAGACCTGACAGGCGGTGCTCTCGACAGCGCCCCGTTGAACATCTTCAGGTCTGAGCCAGCGCATGGAACCAGGACAGGCTTTAGCAACCCTGGTGCCCGCCCCGGCAAAAGTCTACGATCGCATATGCCGGCTCGTGCTTCCAGCCGACCGTGGTGTCGGTCCCGCTTCGGTCGAGATTTATCATCCGTTCACTTGAGTAACCCGCGTGCCGTAATCGGGCTCTGCCAGTGGCTGGCCGGTAGTGTTGGTCAGCGGGGCTGCCAAATGGGGCGGGCTTGTTCGGGTTTGAAGAGGAAGGCGCAAAATGTGGATTTCACGCATCCGGGTTACCGGCGGCTTCCTCAACGGACTCGACGTAGCGCTAGATCGCGGACTGAATGTTGTCATCGGACCTAGGGGGGCGGGCAAGACCACATTCTTAGAGCTACTCCGCCACGCTGTGGGCGCACAGCACGCTGAGCAGAGCGTCGCTGCTGTCCGTAGCCGAAAAGCATTCCTTGACGCCGTGCTTGGCACTGGCGAGGTCATAGTTGATCTAGAGTCTGACGACGGTGGCCGTCATCTAGTGGTTGATGCGAAGGGTGGAGGTCAGCGACCCGACCTCTCTAAATCGGTTCTCGTGCTGGGGCAGAACGAGCTTGAGGAGATCGCATCCGACGCGCCCAGCCGGCTCAACCTCCTGGACCTACGTACTGGCGCGGTCAACGACCTGCCCGACCTCGGTGAAATCGAAGTGTTGACCGGTGAGGCCTTCGATGTGCGAGCTGAGTTAGACCAACGCCGAGAGGAGGCGAAAAAGCGTGATCGGCTCACTGCAGACCGGAGTCTGTTTTTGTCGCAGGAAACGGCTCTACTCGGGGAAAGCACCGCTCAGCTTTCCAAGCAACGTGACCTTCTCCGACGTGCGGAGGAAAAAGTCATTTCAAGTGGACAGGACCTGGAGCGCATCGAAGTGGTTCGCGGCGAGGTCAACGCGTTGCTGGTGTCCCACCAACGCACACTCGACAGACTAGTTGTTACGACAGAGCGTGCGGCATCCTTGTCGCAAGTGCCGTCAGTACATGATGCGCTCAGCGAGGCCGTGACCGCATCGGAAACTGTTACTGCGGCACTCACGGCTGCCCTTGCTAGTCTGGACACCGCCGAAGTGGAAACCAGGGAGCAGAACATTGGTGCTCGCGAAGCAGCAGCGCCGATTCGGGAAGAACTTGAAGAAGCGGAGGCGGGGCTCGGTCAGATCACCGCGCAACTCAGGAATGTTGACACCGCACTTCGTGCACTGGATGAGAACGATGCCGCCATCCGCGAGCTAGAGGCGCGGTATGTGGGTCTCATGGAGCGCCGGGGGCGGAAGCTAGACGCCGTTGAACAAACGGAAGAGGCGCTTTACAACACGAGAGCCGCCGTTGCGCGGTCAACAACCGCGCAGATCGCCAACAACGTTGTTGTCGTAGTAGACCACTTGGCAGATGCGGGTGACTTCCGAAAGTTCCTGCAAGACTCGCTCCGGGGGAGTAACACGCGTGCGACGCTGATTGATGCTGTAGCGGAGCGTGTCCTGCCAAGACAGCTCTTGGAGATGGTCGAAAGCGGGGATGCTATGGGGCTCGCAGCGGTAACCGGCATCGCTGAGGATCGAGCGCATAAGCTGATTGAGAACCTAAATGAGCGGGATCTTCTTCAAGGCCTGGGCAGCATCCGCCTGACAGATAGTGTTGACTTCCGTCTGCGGGATGGGTCGGTTGACAAGAGCGTTGACGCGCTCTCAACTGGACAGAAGTGCGCCGTCACCTTGCCGATCATTCTGTCTGAACAGGAACGGACTCTGATTCTTGACCAGCCTGAGGATCACCTGGACAATGCCTTTCTGGTGGCCAATGTCGTAAGCGGCCTTAACGCACGCCGACAAGTTGGTGCCCAAACGATTGTCGCCACGCACAATGCAAATATCCCGGTGCTCGGGTCCGCTGACAACGTGGTTGTTCTAAGCAGTGATGGCAAAGTAGGAAGAGTTGACGTCAAGGGGCCTATCGATTCAGACCTCGTCGTCGACAAGATTACCCGGCTGATGGAGGGCGGGCGCGAGGCGTTCGCTCACCGTTCGGCCTTTTATACAGAGCATGGCGGCCTGGGATGACAGCCGAAACGCCGGACGAATTGCAGGGTCTGCTGTCGACGACGCCAAGCAATCGCGCAAGGGCGGCGGGCTGGCTCATCCAGCACCCAGAGGCAATTACCACCCGAGCGCTCATGAATGCTCTGCAGACCGAGACAGTTCCGCAAGTGCGCCGTCTGTTGCTTCAGGTTCTGGAATCGCGACAGAGTCTGACCGACTCGATGCGCCGAGGCTCTTTGGCAGGATCGCAGGCAGTCGATGCACAACCAGTAAGGAGCAATGGCACCGCGCCGGAACACTTTGACGTCGCGGCTCTGGTCAGGCACGAACTGTCGCCGGCAGTGGGGTGGATAAGACTTGCGGCCGACAGCGAGATAGAGTCCTTTGGAACCAGCAAGACCAACGATGCCGTGCGTAAGCTTCAGCGTCGGATCGACGGGCTCGTCGCGATTATCAAATCCAAGGAGGAATTGAACCTCCACCGTTTGAGCCTTCCGCACATCTTGTCGGAGAATTGGCCAGACACCCGCACTCAGCCCTCTGTCGTACCGTCTGGAGACGTAGCCAGCATCGACATTGAAACGGACGAGGGACTGTTTTCGATGTTGCTTTCGAACGTCTTCCAAAATGCGATCGACGCCTCGATAGAGGCGACTGGAGAACCGGTCGCCCAGATAACGTGGGGTTTCACAGATCAAAGCTATTGGGTTAGAGTAACCAATCCGTTCAAGGGCGATCGGTTCGCCCTCGCGGACGTCGTCGACGTGGGGAGTTCATCAAAGATGGCGCACCAAGGTCAAGGGCTGTCGTTGATCAAGACTGCAGCGGCCAGACTCGGGCTTTTTATCACACTCGACGGCGTCAGCGGAACTGCGGCCTTCTCCCTGAGCGGACCACGCCCCCATGTCTGACCCCATCGCAGTGCTCATCGAGGATGATCCTCAGCAGGCCGCAATTTCCGGTGATGTACTCGCGTCGGCCGGATTCAGTGTCAGAAGCTTCGATTCTATAGCCCCTGCCCACGACTACCTGCGATCATCAACGGACCTCATCGACCTGTTCGTACTGGACCGCCGACTCCCCGTGAAGGCGGGCGAGCCTGCGACCGACGAGTTTGGCGATGAACTTCTCAAGGAAGTCCGCTCGGACCATCCCGATGCCAGACTTATCGTATTCACCGGCTTCGCAACTATCCGCCACGTCCAGGAGTCGCTGCAAGGAGGTGGGCAGCTCCCGGCGCAGGACGGTCAACCTATCGACCGAGTCACAGTCCTCGAGAAGGACCAGTCCTTGGAGTTCAAGGATCACGTCGTACAGTTCCGCCGGCTACTGCAATCCCTTGACGACATCGAGATAATCACGCCATTCGGGAGTGACCCACTAAACGCTTTGGACAAGAGAGTCCTTCGCCGACTTGCCTTTGATTATCGTGGCGTCTCAATCGAAGTAGCCCCTCTTGGCGGCGGTTTGACTGGGGCGAGTGTGTGGCGCTGTGAGATCAACCGCCCCGAAGGTCGTGTTGCCACAGTTGTCGCGAAGCGGGTGAAGTCTCCGGGCTCGTCTGGCGGCCTTCCCGAACTCCTACCTCGCGCAAACACCACTGCTACCGTGCGGACGCTGTCCGGGCTTATGGCCGGAGGCTACATCAACGTCCTGCAGGTCGCCGGTGAAGAACCGTACGCGCTCATGGACATTATCGCCGAGCGCCCCGCCGAAGCTGTAAAACTTGTTCGGCCCGTCTGGGATGCTTTGCACGGAGTAGTAGCACTGCGGAGGACGCTCACCGTGGCAGATCTTTGCGCGCCTTTGATCGCCTGGGAGCGCCTTTCAGAGCTTCTTGCCACCTACGGCATCGCTGTGCCTGCCGGAAGTCTCGTGGTCACCACTGAGGTCGGGCCTCGCCACGGAGATCTTCACCCAGGGAACGTTCTGATCGATGAAGGACAGGCAGTACTCATTGACTTCGATAGCGAAGCCTTTGCGGCTGGCGCCCTAGATCCAATCACCATGCTCATCTCGACTTTGGTCCATCCAGCTTCGCCGATCCGTGGTGCAGCATGGCCTGTCGTCTCCGAGATCGAATCGAGCTTCCCGACGGGAGCCTTCGGGCAGGGCCACCCTTGCGAACTTTGGTTCCGTGGCGTTCTTGACTGGATCAGTGAATGCCGGACCAGTGAACGCGAGTTCTGGGCCTTGGTGCTGGCGTACGCTGGTCGGCAAGTTCGCTACCAAGACGTGCTCGACGACAGGGAGATCCTTGAGCGCGTCATTGCAATCGCCAAGCGTGCAGCTGAAGCCCTGGCGACCTCATAACGACCGAATAGGGGACCAACACCATGAAAAACCTGTGCCTTCGCGACTTCTAATCCTGCGGCGTGCGCAAATTCTCATAGAAGACGAGCATGAGGCGGCCTCTTTGGACGCTAGGTTCTACTGGTAGCAGACCAGAAATTGAATAGCGGGCTGTAGTGCGGCGACCTACACCAACCCTGATATGTCGACAGGCAGATGCTCTCCCGTAGATTTTCCCGGGGGATCCCGTCCCTTCCAGGCGGACGGGGCTGGGTGTTGACGTGTCGACAGTGTCAACCTTTCTTGCGTCGTACTTGGTGGTAGAGCGTCGGACTGGGGCGGATTCCTCACCTTTCCGCGGGTTCCCAGTGTTCACAAGGCGTGAAATGCAGTTCGAGTCCCACCTCGGGCACAGTGTTTTCCCAGGTCAAAGGCTTTTTTCCCTTTTACTGTTGACAAAGCTTGACCTTTGCCAGAATGAGTAGTATTTGCAAACGGCTGGTCCCAACCCAGAAACTTTGTAGTCCAAGAACGTGCAGGTCCGAACAACTGGGGCCACATGGGCATCTAAGCCGGCGACGGCATGATGTATAGCGCGAAGACATGGCTATGAAATCTCCGCCTCCCTGAAGACCTCGATCGACGGCTGGAGACCTTGCTGCCGATGAATACACCTCCAACGCGCGCTTCTGTCGCAGGGTGCAGAATTGGTTCTGAAGCGCCATGCGCGGAGTGAAAGCATCGAGGGCCCTCATTTTGTTGTGAATCATGACGCTGATCTGCTCAAGCGCCCTGAAGGCGCGTGAAAGCGTAGCGGCGGCGTCCTCGAGATTGCGCCCAAATCGTCGAATCGCTGCAACTGGTTTTCCAGGAAACGTGGAACCCGACGCCCACCCAGCGACAACAGGGCAGGTCAGCGCACCCAAAACCACAAAATCCGCTCCGGGCCAGAACCAAACCGGGAATCCGGTGGCCCACCCACCCGGCATGAAAAAACGAGGTTAGTCACCGGCCGTCGACTTGGCATGATCCGCCTGCGGTTTACACTCGGAGGCGTGGCTACATATGAACCCGCCGAACTCGCTCGAGAACTCGGCTATACGAATGAGCAACGACCGGGCAAGGTCGTTCGGGATTACCTCCGTAAGAAGTACCCGGACCATCCGAAGTACCAGCGGTGGGTACTCGATGAAGTTCAGGCCGCAGATGTTCGCATCAACGTCCCTCGAAAGCGCTGACTATTCGCACCAATGGAGGGGTGGGACCTCAGAAACTTCGGACGATGGGTTCGTTGCGATTCTTGTGGAGACTCGGCGGTGACTATGTCCAAGGCTATCGGGCGCACATCTCCGACCCAGGAGCGCCACGCAACCGCTATAGGGATGCTGGCCCGACTTCGAAACAGAAGGCGTGCGGCGTGTATGCGACGAAGGGTCGCGACGGGTCCCTCTCGGTGGACATCGTCGGTGCGGTAGCATCCAGTAACTGACAAAGCGTTCTAGCTAGGGGTTGACTACATGGGATGGTTCTCGAGGCGCGAGACGCCAATCACCGGCAATGTCACAATCGTCGTGCCGTTAGAGCTTGCAGGCGTGGTCAGGTTCAGTCTCGATGAACGAGCGGAGGGTGGCATGCTCTGGGACGCAAGCTGGATGGAGCTAATTTCGGATTCGGAAGTCGCGGACTCGCTTGAAGGTAACGTGCAGATGCTCGTCAACAAGGGCGTGAACCTACTCCAAGACAAGATCCCGAGCGCTGAAGTGTCAAACCTCATGGTCAAGCTCGATGACTCCGGAGCAAAGCCGGAAGTTCATGTGTGGGGAGAAATCACCTTCCTCGCGTCTGAATGGGATGCGATAAAGCTTGAGGCGTCACGCGGTCAGATGTACGCGCCCAAGCGCTAGTAGCCCGGTTCGTCGCTGCCGAGGCGCAGCTCCTGGGAGGCTGGGCACTGTCGCACCGGTTCGTAGCGGACCACGGCGGCGGGCCCATGTCGGGACGGCATATCTGGAACTCGACCCCGCAACGGGCGCACCCCATTGGTTTCCACTTGGACGACAGACTGGCGCAGCACTTGAACGTGCGGACCTTGGCGGACGAATTCACCATGTTGCTCAAGCCTCACCTGAAGACCGAACGCGCATGATGGCAGACCGCCAGATCCTGCCGCACGACATCTCGGAGGCCAAGCGGCTGCTCTAACTGCCTCAAGAGAGGAACTTATCAATGTCCTCGACTCGCTTTTGCCCGATCTCAGCGACGCGGACGGGGGTATTTCGTCTGGGCTGGCGGCACTACAAAAACTTCAAGCAGGAGTGGTATCCGAACGTGTTCCGGAGACGGTGAACCGTACAAATGACCCGAGCCAGCATGATCCTGCAGTGGATGAACAGGAGCGGGCAAGCAAGCCCCGGGCGAAGACTTCACCTCCGGCGGTCGACCTCTCGGCTGTCACGATCGTTGACGCCATACCGGGGGCTCAGTTCAGACTGGAATTGCTAAAACCAGCGGGCACAGGGGCAGCGGCGGAACCGGCTTCAGCACCGCGCCAAGCATTTCACACCGAGAAAGAGAATCGCCGTATCGGCAGGCACGGCGAAGAGGTGGTGTACCACGCAGAACGTCAGCGGTTGAGCAAGCTGGGCAAGAACCCCAACTCGGTTCGGTGGGTCTCCAGGGTCAATGAGCTTTCGCCATATGACATCGTCAGCATCGATGAGGACAACCAACTAATCTACCTCGAGGTCAAATCGACGAATGGGACTGCTCCTACCGAGACGTTCTACATCTCACATCGCGAGCTCATTGAAGCGACGGTGCGCCGGAGTCGGTACTACATTTACCGGGTTACTCACGTTGACGCTGCAGTTCCGATCATCACCAGGTGGGCCGATCCACTGGGATTGATTAAGAGTGGCAAAGGACAGTTGCTGCTCCAAAAGGCTCAGATGGCCCTTTCATTGGCCGATGAGGCCGAGGACGAATGAGGACAGATCAAACTGCCCGTCGAGGTATGCCGCTATGCACGTCCGCGAAATTACCAGCGGATTGGCGTGGGCATCTGCGCCGCCGGCACACGCACGTCGGCCACGCAAGATACTCTGCATAGTGTGAGCGTGAATCCCGAAGAGGAACCTCAGGCAGGCGACGAGGTCGAACTGATCAGCGACGGCGAAAACTTGCTGGTCGTTGGTGAGAAGCAGCATGCCGTTGAGAGCTTCTTGCGGACCAAAGGGTTGCTCGAAAGGGCCCGTGAAATCAGTCTCCAAGAACTTGGACCCGCCCTTCGTTCATCAGCAGGGCTCCTCCAAACAGCCTCCGAGGCTGTCGCCAACTCAGGTCTCTGGGTAAAGATCACGCCGGAATCGGCGGAAGCTATCAAAGAGTTCGGGCTCACGGACAGTGGAGTGCCTGGCGTTGCTTACGCAATGGCTGGCACTCGCGGCTCCATTAGGGAGTGGCTCAGGATCGACACGACCGCCGGAGCAAAGGTAGCGAACCCCGCCGTGCTCTCGGGTATCGCCGGGGCGCTGTCGCAAGCCGCGCGCCAGCAGGAAGTCGCACAGTTGCGTCAGTTCGTGGGAAAACTGGACCAAAAACTCGACAACGTCGTGCGCGGCCAGCGGGATGACATTCTGGGCGACTTGGCCGGCATCGAAGGCGAGATCAGGGCTGCCCTCCGTACCGCCGAACTCGAAGGACAGCTCGACTCCCTGACCTGGTCAAAACTCTCCGGCGCATCGAGGGAAATAAGACAGGTGCAGTCGAAGGCAATCTTCAAGCTGGCAGGCATCGCGGACGACCTCGTCCTTCACAAGCGCATCGGTGACCTCAACCAACACCTCCCGCATGCCAAAAGCGGCGTGCAACTATGGCTCGCGACGATCGCCCGCTGCACCGCGGCTCTCGACGAGCTCGCGATTCTCGAAATCGACCGCTACGCCACGATTGCCCCCGGTCAAGTGAATACCAGGCGAATGTCGCTCGAAGCCTCGCGCCGGGACGACCAAATAGAGCTGCATGAGGGTGTCTCGGTTCTCCTGCCCGCATGGAATCGGCAGCCGATTTTGCCAATCAAAACAAGATCTTTCACGTAAAGGCTGTGCCTGCAGCCATAGGGTCAATCGGACAAACCCTAGGGCTCATCAAGAGGTTTTACGTCGCCTTGAACATCGAAGTCGATTGGGACTCGCTGGACCCAATAGAGTGGAGCGCCGCGATCGGAGAGTGGCGACAGTGGAGAAACGGACTGGCGGAAGGTGGCTCGCTGGTATGGCAGAAGGGAAAACCGGTTCTCGGAACCATCGCCATCACAGTCCTGACGGCGGCGGTTAAGGACAAGATCAAACTTCCCGGGAAGCCCTGGAGCTAGGACAGATTCCCAACAGCTGGGGCGTTCCAGCTTTGTACTCGATTTCGCCGGAATCGCGGCCCGTCGGCGAGCAGGCGGAGGAGGCGGGATTCGGCCGTCTTTGGGCCCCATCAGTGTTGAGGCCCATGATCTTCGGCAGGTCCGGACCGCGACATTCAGCGCCTCGTAGCCCCTCTGGTAGAACAGACCTTCCATCTTGCCGGCGCAGGGTATGCAGCGGAGCGGGGGCTCGTCGGTGTTCTGGATGAGCCATCCTTGTGCGCACAGGGCCGTTGTCTTCGACCCGCTGTCTCTTAACCAATAGACCGCGCTGATCGTGTTTACATGCCGACGCCAGGTCGTCATGCTGGATGCTACGAAAGGCTGTTGGTGCTAAGTCCTCCTGCAGGGTTCCTCGTTGCCACTCCGAACCGCCAGGGGCGCGGTCGCCGAAGACCGGGGTGAGATGGATAGAGGAATATGGGGGCAAATAGTAGGTGTTGACAATGTCAACATATTTGCCGCCGGACTGGATAGTAAAGCCTGCGGATTGCCCCGGATTCCCTATGTTTTCGCGGGTTCCCAGTGTTTTCAAGGGCGGGAATGCGGTTCGAGTCCCACCTCGGGCACAGCATAACCCCTCGTCAGAGGGGTTTTTGCGTTTAAGTGTGGACAAATGTTGACAAGTCCCTCTGATTTGTTGTCCCGGATGGTGCCTGGCCGCCGGGTGCGGCCTGTTCAGTTCTGGGCGGGGGAGCGGGTTCAGTGTCCTGGCCTGTGGGCGCTCCGCTGGCTCTGGGCTGGGGTCATCCAAGCTCCCTGTTTCGGTTCTGTCCGGTAGGTCTGGAGTGGCCTACACATCTTCATGGAGAGGAAGACTGAGCGCAGCATGACTTCCAGTCTCTGGGTCAAAGTTCTTGATCTTGGCGCGTTTCTGGAGCTCAGAGCCCTGACTGAGTGCGAGCCTAGTCAGGCCAAAAGGGGGTGTGGACATTGTCACCGCCTAAACTTTCGTAGGAGCCCTACGTCCAGAACTGCCCCGCAGCCATCTTTGTTGAAGTACATCGGCCTTGAACGCTAGAAGCTGAATAAGTCGAGTTGGCTCAGTGGCCCGCACTGCAGGGTCACGACATCGTTTCGGGTGAATCGGTATGAAAAATCCCACGACGTCGACATAGCTCAGGTCGCGCAGTTGATGGCCGCGACAACTCGCTCCGCGAGTCGGATGGCAGACAACCAGCGGAAGTTCGGATCCCACAGGCCCTGCAAACTGAGCGAATTGGTGCGAACTGTTTGCCCCGGGTCTGGGCCGCCCCGTCAGGGCAGCCCAGACCCGGGGCAAGGGGCAGCATCTGCCAGTCCCTCTGTCCTGTCAGGCTGCGATGTTGTCCCTGATCCACTCGGTCAGGCTGGTGACTGGAATTGAGTGCCTCGCGTTGAAGGTGTCGTCCTTAGGCCAGGCCACTCCTCGGCCCTGGGCAAAGACGGCGCGGTATTTTCGTGTCATGTTGTCCGAGTCATTGGTCAGCTCGTCCAGTAGGAAAGGCACTGTCCATTCCACAACTCGGAACGGACGGTTAAGCACGGCTTCCAGGGTTTCGGCCAACTCGCGGTAAGTGATGGTGTCGCCGGCAAGGTAGACGATCTCATTGCGTATACGTGGTTCAGCAAAGAGGATCTCAGCGGTGAGGACGCCGATGTCTTCGGGGGTCGTTACGGTGACAGCTGTATCCAGGCTGCCCAAGGCGTTGACAGTGTCGTTAGGGAGATCGACCATCCCGGATCCCGGCTCGAAAAGGTAGTTCATGAACATTCCGGTGGAGATGATCACCCACTCGGTCTCGTTCTGGGACCTGAGCAGATCCCGCACGTCCAGCTGCGAGTCGAAGATGTCCTGGGGGCTTCCCCGACCGATTACGTCGAAATCAACGCCGAATTGCCAAGGGAAGTATCGCGGGAGTTTCGCTTGAAGAGCGGCCTGCGCAACCTTCATAGGCGTCTCAAGTCCGGCGGTGATGCCCGTGCAGCCGATCACGGTGTCGTAGTTCGCGAAGATCGAGGCAAGTTCATCGACCGTGTTCTTGACCAGGTCGCCCTGGACAATCCTTACGCCCAGGTTTCGGATCTCGGCGAGATCGCGCTGCTTATCCGGGGCAGCGGATTCGATAGCATTCGCCCGCAGGAGCACACTGACAGTTGAGCCGTTCACGTCTCTCGCCCGCCGTGCCACATTGCGAAGCACGGGCATGCCAAGTTCTCCCGCTCCGATGATGAGGATGTCCCGCGAGCGGGCGGACGGAATTTCGTTTGTCATTAGCGCAGAGTCCTTACTTGATTCGTGTTCCCAGCTTTTGCTGATGTGGAGCGCCGAACGCCGGCAGTGTGTCGACGTTGACGTCGTGTTCAAGAGGTCAACGTCGAGCGCTCCACTCCTGGGCGAGAGGCGGTCATGTCTTTCACCCAAGTGACCGCACAGGATCCGTTTGGGAACAGACCTGTCGACGGGCACGAATGCCAGCGTAGACTTTGACATTAGTGTCAAGGTCAAGTCGACGATCGAAGTGAAGAGGTACAGACGGTGAAAATCGGTGAGGTTGGCAAGGAACTGGGCGTCCAAACTCGAATGCTCCGCTACTACGAGCAACAGGGGCTCATCCAGGCATCCCGTTCGACCAACGGGTACCGCGAGTACTCTGACGAGCAGATCGAGCATGCCCGCCACGTCCGGGCTCTGATAGCGGCCGGCCTGTCGACGAGGATGATCAAGATCGTGCTGAATATCGAAACTCCAGCAACCCAAGGTCAATCCACTGTAGGCAATCGGGCTCTGGCGGAGGAGCTTGCTCAAGAACTGCGCGTCGTGGAAAACAGAATCGTCTGCCTGGAGAAGAGCCGTGATGCTGTCATTGACTACCTTCAGCGGACAAATCACGCAGATCTACTGACAACGACGTGACCTTCCACGTGCCACTTTGCTTCGTTTAGTTAGATCACAACCACCCGTGGCCACGAACGCACAATGTCCTTGCAGCACGTCTTTTGAGGGGTTGCTCAATCGGGAGTGCGATGCCGTCAGCCGCGTGGTGGAAGCTTTCGAGATGCGATCCGGCCCCCTGACCGGTCCCGCCCGTGACGCAGGACCGGTTGGTTTGGTTAGTTCAGGGCCGGGGTGTCCTTGGGGACGACGCCGGAACTGTAGAGGTCGCCGGCGAGATCCTGAAGGGCGCGCAAGGCGACCCGCTGGGGAAAGGGACCGTAGGAAACACGGGCAACACCCAGTTCCTGGAGCTCGGCTGCGGGAAGCGCTCCGGGCGCGCCAATCACGGACAATTTGCCGTGTCCGAGGCCCGCGACGAGTGGCTCAATAACGTCACGCGTCAGGGCACCAGGGACAAAGACCAACGCCGCGCCTGCATCAAGGAAGGCGCGACCACGAGCAATAGCGTCCTCAACGCTGTCCTCAATCGGACGGTCCCCGCCCTTCGCGATGGCGTCGGTGCGCGCGTTGAGCTGGAACGGGATGCCTTCGCCATTCGCGGCGTCGACGATCGCCTTCACCCGGGCGACAGCTTCATTGAAAGGACGCAAACGGTCTTCGACATTGGCGCCCACGACGCCGATGCCAATCGCCCGGCGGATAGTTTCCGCTGGGTCTTCATAACCGTCGTCGAGGTCTGCAGTGACCGGAAGTTCAACCGCACTGACGATCCTCTTCACGCCCTCCAGCGCGACATCCAGGGGCATGGTTCCATCGGCGTAGCCATACGCCGCTGCAATCGAGTGCCCAGCGGTGGCAATGGCCTTGGTTTCGGGCACGGCTGCAACGGTCGAGGCGCTGATGGCGTCCCATACGTTGACTACACTCAGGATTTCCGGTGCCTCATGCAGAGCCTTCAATTTCTCTGCCCGGGCGTTGATATTGTGTTCGGTCATGGTTGTCCTTCCGTGGTCATGGTGAGGATCACTCGCCCATCTCAGCCTAGACGCCATGGCACCTTTACGTGACAAGGCGATAGGCGGGTTCGGGTCTTAGTTGGGGCGGGTCCGTAATGAGGGTCGAAAGGGCCGTCGCAGGTGAACCTGCTTCAGCCCGGAAAGGTATCTCTCGGGCTCACGCACCCACCACCTAACCTTGTACGGTGTGGTCGACACGCCGCTGGCGCCGTTCTCGCCATCTGGGCGGGTAAAGATTCTCAGCGGTCATCCGGTATCGAAGCTCGCCGACGAGCTGGCCCGGTTCGAGCCAAACCTCGTAGTTGTCCGCGGCCAGGAACAATTCACGCCCGTAAGGCCCGTCCGCTGCCACCCAGATCATGCTTGAATCGGGCATTACGGCTTCCACCGTGCCCGCGCGGACCAACGCTCCCCGCTGCCTTATCTCTATGGGGACCCCGTCCAAGCGGTGCCACTCAGATGCGGGATACTGCATCATCGAATTGCCCTGTCATGGAGCCCGCCGGTGCCTTCCGCATGGATCAAGAGATCACTCTCCTTCGATTGGGCTGTCCGTGGCAGTGGATCCGGACCCGGGCGCTTCAACGAACGCCAGAACACGGGCTGGACTCGCCGTTCCGCCGACGATGGGTAAGGGCGTGACGACGATGAAAGCGCCTGCTGCCGGTAACTGGTGGAGGTTCTTAAGTGATGTAACCCCGTATTTGTCGTTTCCGAGAAGGAAATGATGCATGGGGAAAGGCGGCTCCAAGCTGAAGCCTGCACCGGCGTCGATCCCAACGGTTTCGACACCAAAGCCGGCAATGTCGGTCTCCTCAGCGAGCCAGCGCGCGCACTCTGCAGAGACGCCGGGTGTATGCGGACCCGACTCATCAGCATTGAGGAAGAGAGCTTCGTTGTCTCCGAAAGCATCCCATCCTGTGCGGTAAAGCAACCACGCACCCTTGGGTAACTTGCCGTACCGGGCCTCCCAAGCCTCGACGTGGCGGACCTCAAGCAGGAAATCGGGATCTGCGGCGGCTTCAGCGGACGCATCGATCAGAACGGCGGGGCCGACGAGTTTTTCGGGTGGCAGTTGCGAAATGTCCCGTCCTTCCCTCCCACTGACCCAGTGGATGGGCGCGTCAACGTGAGTGCCAAAATGTTCGCCCACATGAATGTTGTTGTGCGCCCACATCGGTCCGCGTTCGTCGTATGCCGCGACCTCTTCGAGCCTGAGATCAATGACATTGGATAGAGGTGCCGGCAAGCGCAGGGCCGGAGTCTCAGGGGTCAAGGGCGTTGTCAGGTCAACGACGCGGATGCTCCCGTGGGCAAGGCCTTCAATCAGGTTGGCCAGCAGATCCGGCTTTGGCGTTGTATTGGTCATATTAGTGATGTCTGCGTGGTCAAAGTGGTGCCCTTTCTCGATGGCCCTAGTGGCCCTTGAATGCTTCCTCAAGCCACCAGGACGCGAAGCTGACGGTCTTTGCATCGATGAGGAGCGGCTTGTCACGGCTTCCCTCGAGCCACTCACGCACCGGCTCCAAATCCTCGGGATTCCGGACGGTCTGCGCTGCAAAGCCGTAACCGCGCGCGATGGCTGCGAAGTCGGTGTCGGGAAAAGTAATAAGACCCAAGGCGTCATCGTCCTCGCCGAAGTGGTGTACTTCCGCTCCGTAAGCAGAGTCGTTGTAGACGATGACCACCAGCGGGATACCCAGCCTCACAACGGACTCCATCTCCGCTGCGGCCATCAGGGCGCCGCCGTCACCGGTGCCGAGAACCGGGAGCCTGTCCGGCTGTGCGTATGCTGCCCCGATTGCACTGGCCAGACCCAGACCCACACATTGGAAGGCCTGGCTGAAGACGAGCCCGTTCTCGTCAGGAATATCAAGGAAGGCACTGGGATATCCGAGGAAATTGCCCGAATCGACGGCCACCACGCGTTCCTTGTCGAGCATCCCGTCTAAAGCAATGGTGAGGGTCCGGGGATCGATGCGCTCTCCATCGCCCAGGTCCTCGTAAGGGACGTCCTGCCATCGGCCTTCGGACTTGATGGCTTGTGCGATCTCTTCAGTTCGGTAGCCAACACGGGAGAAACCGCGGCTGCGGAGCTCTCTGGCTGCGGCCGCTGCCGTAAGCCCTGCGTCGCCCAAAACGCCGAAGTCGACGGGCCGGTGCTTGCCGGGCGCCAGTGGATCAACGTCTACCTGCACCACTGTGGTGGCCGGGCCAATGAGTTCGCCGTGACGCATGGTCCACATGTTCAATGCAGAACCAAAGGAGATGATGAGGTCGGAGTCCTGGATGGTACGAGCCGCCAGCGGTGTACTGAAGCCACCGGAAATGTCCAGATAGAACGGATCGTCATTGAACAGCCCGCGGGCGACCGCCGAGGTTGCCAAAAGGGCCCCCGAAACCTCCGCAAGATCGCGTAGCTGAGGCCCGGCACCGCGCCCTCCTCGGCCGGCAATGATGACGGGTCGATTCGACCGCTCGATGAGGTCGGCCAAGTGGCTAATGTCTTCGGTAACTGGTTCGGCCACCGTTAAAAGGGCGGCCCCGCTGGCAACTGAGGCAGCATACTCTTCAGTGGTTTCGGAGTTTTGAATGTCCAAGGGGAGATTGACCAGCACAGGAATGCGGCGACTTACTGCTGTCCTGTAAGCAAGGGCAACGTCCCGGGCGGCAGTCTCTCTGGAGATACGGAAGCTCGCGGCTCCCACGGATTCAACGAGATGGCTCTGCTCGATGCGGAAATTGGAATGAATAGCCGAAGACGCAACTTCGGCGGCGAGAATCAGCATTGGTGTGCCGGATTTCGCGGCTTCCGCGATGCCGGTGATGGCATTTGTCAGCCCGCATCCCTGATGCAAGGAGATTACAGGGACTGAGCTGCCGACTCGCCCAAAGGCGTCCGCCATCGATGCGGCACCGCCCTCGTGACGCGCGGCCACGTATGTAGCACCGCGGGCAATGAGGGCCTTGGTCACGTCATAGTTGCCGCTGCCGACAACACCAAAGACCTGGCGGACACCAAGCCCTATCAGCGTTTCGGCCACTTTTTCAAAAACACGCATCTGATTGGTACCTCTGGTTCTGATTGCTGGAAGCTCTATACGAAAATGCTCCCTGCGACGGGCTCGTCTGGCTAATGCCTATTTCAGTCGGAAAGTCTGAATAAGGCATAGCTGCTGAAGAGGTCCCGCCATCAGGAGGCCGAAAGGGTCTTCCGGATTTCGACAGCTACTTGTTCAAAACAGCGCAGCATCAACACCACTGCCGGGCTCGGCAGCCTGTCCTGCAAAGTGGTCACGCCAACCGTTTGACTGATGCCTTTGATTCTCGCTCCGACAATGCGAAGTAGCGGATCACTGGTCCCGATAGTGCGTGGCTGAAGCGCAAGAAAGTCCGTCTCTGCGACGATGGCACGAAGCGTCACGGTAGAGGAGCAATCTACCTGCTGTTCGGGAAGTTCCAGGCGCTCACGGGCAAAGGCGCTCTCGAGTTCCCCGCGCAGTGCCGTCTGCGCTACCGGCATGACCCACGGGTAGTTCCGCAATTGGTTCAAGGCGGTCTCCCCCCGTTCAAAAACAGGATGACCATGTCTTGCCACGACCTCGAAGGGCTCATGGTACAGCGCCGCCTGCTGCAATTCAGGAACGTCAGGATGCGGGGTTAGGCGCCCAACGACTATGTCGATTTCGCCCGCAACCAGTCCGTTGGTCAACCGGTCAGGAGTCGCTTCGTGGACGTGAACGCTGACATGTGGCCTTTGTTGCTTTAGCCGCGCAATCGCTTTGGGTAGCAGCAGGTTGCCTCCGGCGACATACGTGCCGATGGTCACTGAACCGGCGCTGGCGTCCGCCAGCTCTGCTATGTGCTGGGTCGCTTGCTGGAGGTGGCCGACCACTGCCCGTGCGTGACTGATGAAGACTTCGGCAAATGGTGTGGGACGGACCCCGCGGGCGCCCCTTTCAAAAAGAGGCGCCCCAAGGGCATCCTCAACTTCGCGCAAACCGCGGCTGACCGCGGGCTGCGTGATGTACAAGTGCCTGGCCGCGCTGACGATGGTCCCGTGATCGGCGATAGCTAAGACCAACACCAGATGACGGATCTTCAGGGGGCCATTCAGTAGGGTTCTGATGTCCATGTCGACGATGATATGCCCATATGGACATGGCTTACACCCGAAAAGGCATTCGACGGGCATGGTTTGCGTCCAGCACACTGGTGATACAACCCACACCGACGATCCGGGAGAGCATCCATTATGGCGATACCTACCCTGCGTAACTTCGTCGGCGGAGCCTTCCTCGACGCCGCCGACAAGACTTTTGAAAAGATCAGCCCCGTTGACGGCAGCGTGGTCGCCCACGTTGCTGAGGCAGACCGCGGCACTATCGACATGGCCGTCAAGGCCGGTCGGAGCGCACTGCAGGGCCGCTGGGGGAGTTCCACAGTCAATGAACGCGCGGCCCTGCTGCGGCGTATCGCGGATTGCATCGAAGCACGATTCGACGATCTGCTCGCCGCCGAAATCGCCGATACCGGCAAACCGGAAGCACTTGCCAGGGACCTCGACGTAGCCCGTGCAGCAGCCAACTTCCGCGCGTTTGCAGACATCATCGCCGCCGAAGGCCTGGACTCCTTCCTCACCGAACTTCCCGACGGCCGACGGGCCCTGAATTACGCTTTGCGCCGACCCCTGGGCGTAGTCGCCGTAGTAGTGCCGTGGAACCTGCCTCTGTTGCTGTTGACCTGGAAAGTGGCTCCCGCAATCGCCTGCGGCAACGTGGTGATCGTCAAGCCATCGGAGGAAACGCCGTCGTCCGCGACCCTCCTGGCTGAGATCATGGCCGAGGCCGGCGTACCCGATGGCGTGTTCAACCTGATCCACGGCTTTGGTCCAGGATCGGCTGGCGAATTCCTCACCACGCATGAAGGCATCGACGGAATCACCTTTACAGGGGAGTCGTCCACTGGTTCGGCCATCATGCACGCGGCGGCGTCCAACGTCCGCCCGGTCTCTTTTGAACTCGGCGGTAAGAATGCTGCACTTGTTTTCGCAGACGCGGACCTCGAAGCTGCTGTGGACGGGCTCACCCGGTCGATCTTCACCAACACCGGGCAAGTCTGCCTCTGCACCGAGCGGGTCTACATCCAGCGTCCCATCTTTGACGATGTCGTAGCTGGACTTTCTGAGCGCGCCAGAGGCCTGACGCTCGGTCAGCCCATGGATCCCCGGACCACCACCGGACCACTGATCTCCCTTACTCACAGGCAAAAAGTTCTCTCATACCTCGAACGCGCTAAGCAGCTAGGCGGTGAGGCGATTGTGGGCGGTGGGATCCCCAATCTGGGCCACGAACTCAGTGGTGGCGCTTGGATTGAACCGACACTCTGGACCGGGCTCAGTCACGACGCACCCGTGATGCGCGAAGAAGTCTTCGGCCCCGTCGCGGGCCTGATTCCCTTCGACAACGAGGAAGAGGCCGTGCGCCTGGCCAACGACACCAAGTACGGCCTGGCTGCTTCTGTTTGGACCACCAATCTGGAGAGAGGACACCGGGTTGCTGGCCGCATGAACACCGGAATTACATGGGTCAACACCTGGTTCCTTCGCGACCTGCGCTCACCCTTCGGCGGGGCCGGTCTGTCCGGTATCGGCCGCGAAGGCGGTACCCACTCACTCCACTTTTATACCCAACCCACCAACGTGTGCGTAAACCTGAGCGAGGCAACACGATGACCGCAACCCACCCAGCCCCACCAATCAGCGAGATAGCGCGCAGACTCGATCAGGCCGAACGTAAAGGTATCGCCATAAATCAATTCGGCGACGTGCTGTCGCTTGACGCTGCCTATGAGGTACAGGCCGAATTGCGGGACCTTCGCTTGGCGCGGGGAGAGCACCTTACGGGCGCGAAGCTGGGGTTCACCAGCGAGGCGAAGATGGCGCAGATGGGCGTGAAGGAAGTAATCGTTGGATTCCTCACCTCGACCATGGAAGTGCACAACGGCGACCGGCTTCGGCTTGACGGGTCCGTTCACCCACGCGTTGAACCCGAAGTCGCCTTCCGCTTCGGCCAGGCCGTCCCGCCAGATGCATCGGAGGAGCAGATCATTGCAAGCGTGGACGCAGTGGCACCCGCGCTTGAGATCATCGATTCGCGCTATCTCAACTTCTCGTTCAGTCTCGCTGACGTCGTTGCTGACAATACCTCGGCCAGTCGCTACGTCCTGGGCGAGTGGGCTACCTTTACGGACGATCTTGCCGGCCGGACGGTAACACTGCTTGTCGACGGATCCATCACCGAAACAGGG
>Ga0307408_100000962_pt1 | contig 22351 bp, 16 predicted proteins | sample 322Cmetagenome_FD_202116 | JGI IMG/M metagenome (GOLD analysis project Ga0307408, IMG submission 202116) | Maize rhizosphere microbial communities from greenhouse at UC Davis, California, United States - 322HYB-C-3 | ecosystem: Host-associated > Plants > Roots > Rhizosphere > Soil | place... | reverse complement strand
ATGACGGTGGCGGCCAAGCTGATGGCGGCGGTGCAGCAGCCGTTCCTGGTGAACGGCATGGCTTTGTCGACCACCGCCAGCGTCGGCATCAGCCTGCACCTGCGCGACGGCGCCGACACGGCGACCCTGCTGTGCTGCGCCAACGCGGCGATGGTGAGCGCGCAAGCCATGGGCGGCAACCGCATGCGCTACTATGCGCCGGAATTGAATGAGCGGGCGGTGCGGCTGGCGGCGCTGGAGACGGACCTGGTGCGGGCGCTGGCGCAGGGCGACCTGGCGGTGCATTACCAGCCGCGCGCCATGCTGGCCACCGGCGGCATCGTGGCGGCCGAGGCGCTGCTGCGCTGGCGCCATCCGCAATGGGGCATGGTGCCGTCCTGTGAATTCATGGCGGCCGCCGAGCGTTCCGGGCTGGCTGTTGAACTGGGGCGCTGGGTCATGCGCGACGTGTGCCGGCAATTGCGCACCTGGCAGGACGAGGGACGGCAACCGCCCGTGGTGGCGATCGCCCTGACGGCCCGCCAGTTCCGCCATGCGACCCTGGAAGCCGACCTGCGTTCGGCGCTGGCGGAATTTGATGTGGCGCCGGACCGGCTGGAGCTCGATGTCGCGGAGTCCACGGTCATGCACCGGCTCGACGACGCCATCGCCCGCCTGCACGCGCTGCGCGCGATTGGCGTGCGGCTGACGCTGGAAGACTTCGGGGCCGGCAATTCGTCGCTGGGCCGGTTGCGCGAACTGCCGGTGCAAGCGCTGAAAATCGGCCAGTCCTACGTGCGCCACCTGGCGGACAACCCGGCCGATGCGGCGGTCTGCGGTTCCATCATCACGCTGGCGCATAACCTGGAATTGACGGTGGTGGCGGAAGGAGTGGAATCGGCCGACTCGGCGCAATTGCTGCTCGAGCAGCATTGCGATGAGATCCAGGGGCGGTATGTGGCCCAGGCGTTGCCGGCGGAGGATTTCGCGGGATTGATGGCGCGGCCGGTCGTGATGGCGTGACGGACTGATCAGCGGGGCGGCGTGTACAATGCTGTCCCTTATGGAACATCGCACCCACCCGCACCCACCCCGCGTCGCCGTCATCGGCGGCGGTCCGGCCGGCCTGATGGCGGCCCAGACCCTGGCGCAAGCCGGCATTGCCGCCGACGTCTATGACGCGATGCCGTCGGTCGGCCGTAAATTCCTGCTGGCCGGACGCGGCGGCATGAACATCACCCATGCCGAAGACTATGCCGCCTTCGTGACCCGCTATGGTGTCCGCTCTGAAGCGCTGCGTCCGATGCTCGACGCGTTCACCCCGGAACAGGTGCGCGGCTGGATCCACGGGCTGGGGATCGACACCTTTGTCGGCACGTCCGGCCGGGTATTTCCGACCGATATGAAGGCGGCGCCGCTACTGCGCGCCTGGCTGCACCGGCTCAAGGAGCAGGGCGTGCGCTTCCACCAGCGCCACCGCTGGGTCGGCTGGTCGGACGACGGGGCGCTGCGCTTTGACGCGCCGGATGGCGCATTGCAGGTGCGGGCCGACGCCGTGGTGCTGGCGCTGGGGGGCGGCAGTTGGGCGCGTTTGGGCTCGGATGGCGCTTGGCTGCCGCTGCTGCGCCAGGCCGGTGTCGATACGGCGCCGCTGGTCCCGTCCAACTGCGGGTTTGATGTCGGCTGGAGTGAACACTTCAGTGCGCGCCATGCGGGCGATCCGTTGACCACGGTGGCGATCGGGTATGACGGCGCCGATGGCGTCACCGTGTGGAAGAAGGGCCAGTTCGTGGTCACGGCGACCGGTGTCGAAGGCAGCCTGGTGTATGCCCTGTCCGCGCCGCTGCGCGACCGCGTGTTGTCGGACGGCAGTGCGACCATTTACCTGGACCTGTTGCCAGACTTCAGCGCCGGGCGCGTGCTCGATGAAGTTGGCAAGCCACGTGGCGCGCGTTCGATGTCCAGCCATTTGCAAAGCCGGCTTGGCATCAAGGGCGTCAAGGCCGGCTTGCTGCGCGAATGCGCCAGCAAGGAGCAATGCGCGGACCCGGCGCAACTGGCGCGCGTGCTGAAACGCTTGCCGGTGGTGCTGCGCGCGCCCCGGCCGCTCGACGAAGCCATCAGCAGTGCGGGCGGGGTGCGCTTTGAAGCGCTGGACGGGACCATGATCAAGGCCTTGCCGGGCGTGTTCGTGGCCGGTGAAATGATGGACTGGGAAGCGCCCACCGGCGGGTACTTGCTGACGGCGTGCTTCGCCACCGGTATCCAGGCGGCAAAAGATGTCGTGGCGTGGCTGAAGCCCTGACCGCCACCAGCCCCGGCGGCTGTTCCTACGGCTGAGCCGCCGGACTGTTTGACAAACCCCTCACCGAATTCATCGCATAAAAATCTTCCCCCCATGTTTTCATGGGCTTACGCATCGGGCATGGCAGTTGCATTACACCGAACGGGCACGCAACGAAGTTCAACCGTACCGTCTCTGGGAGATGCAAATGAAGACCTCATCAAGATCATCAATCACCCTGGCCCTGGCGCTCGCGCTTAGTGCCAGCCTGGCGCATGGCGCCGTCCTGATCAACGGCGGATTCGAGGATGGCACGGCGAACGGCTGGACCACCGGACAGGGATCGCGGATATCGGTTGGCAATTCCGTGATTGCACCGGCGGATTTCCTGCCAGGAGGCAGCCGCTACAGCGGCCCTTCAACCCGTTCGTCCGTGATTGCCGCCGGCACCGTGGATCCGAACGTCGGCGCCGCGCTCGGTTCAACCGTCTATTCCGGCAACTATTCCTATCGGGCCGAAGATACGATCTTTGGTGGACTGGCCTCCGCCATCAGTCAACAGGTGTTGAACTACACCGACCCCAACATCTTCTTTGCATGGAAAGCGGTTCTGCAAAATGGCGGCCACGCGGAAGAGGAGTCCGCTGAACTCGTCATCACACTGACCGACAACACGACCAATACCTTATTGATCAGCCGGGTCTACAACGCGGGCGCCGGCGGTGGCGGCGTTGACAGCCGATTCACCGCGCTGGGTGACCGGTTTTACACGCCGGACTGGCAAATCGAGCAACTCGCCATCGACGCCGCGCTGTCGGGGCACGACTTCACGTTGTCACTGCTGTCGGCGGACTGCTCGCCGACCGGCCATTATGGCTATGCATATCTGGACGGTTTCGGCCGTATCCTGCCGCCTCCCGGCGGCACCACGCCTGAACCGGGCACGGTGGCGCTGCTGGCGTTTGGCAGCGCGTGCATGGCGGCGGCACGGCGGCGCAAGGCGCGGGGGTAAGGGATCAGGATGGCAACAACCGTGGTGAGGCGCCTGTGCGCCAACGTGTAAATTCATCGGGCCGCACGGTTCGTTGTGCAGGCCCGGTGGCGTTAATGGTTGGGCAATTCAAATTGAGGGGCGCTCCGCTTTCGGCGTCCCCCCCGAATGTGAAGGTAGCCCATTACTTGATAACGCCGCATGCCATACGTGCACCGCCCCCGCCCAGCGGAGCAGGATGATCCGCATGATTGTCTCCACCCACATGTACCATCAGCGAACGGCCCGCAAGGTCCGCCGTCTTGAGGCGAGGGGCAAGTACCGGTTGGCTGGCGTTGCCTTCCGCATCCACAAAGAGTGCTGGCAGATCACCCAGGTGGCCTTCGCCCCAAGGCGTGTCATGGCGTTTGGTGTCAAGCGGGTCGTAATGGCCACCCGCGGCCAGCGCGGGAACCATTTTCCCATCCTTCTCCTTCGCATCACAGCTCGGGCTCTGGTGGACATGGAACCCATGCAGTCCAGGCGGGAGTCCTTTCAGCGACGGCGTAAACACCATGCCATACTTTGATTCGGTGATGGATACCTGCCCAATGCTGGCGCCTACGCCCTTGGCATCAACCATGGACAATTGCACCGTCGTGCCGGCCATGGCATAGCCTGCGCACAGCATGATGGAGAGTGACGCGAGTTTCAGTTTCAGTTTCATCAGATTTGCGCGTGAAACCTCGGCCTTCAGGCCGGGGAGGCAGAGCGCGGAACGCACCGCGTTCCTTGCTTTGGTGGCGTGCCGATCACGTCCATTTTTGCCACCAGTGAATAACCATATCCGTCCGCACGCTGAACGACTTTGCAGTGCTGATGCGATATGCCTTGTACGACGCCTTGTTGCGTTTGTATGTTGAAACTGCCACTGGCGCGAACCGCCACGCGCCCGGTGTAATGGCCAATCTTCTTGCCTTTGGTGACACAGGCTTTGACCATATCCCCGGTCTGGAAGCCGTGAATGCGCTTTGTCCGCGTGAGGTAGCCACGAGGGAAGCCGAACGCATCGAGACGGGTGCGCTGGTAGCTGCCGCGCCCGGTCGCCTTGATCGCCAACTTCGGCTTGCGCCAGTTCAACACCGCATCGACCTTGCCCACGCAAACGGCGTCCAGCGCATGGGTTTTGGGGATGCCCAGCCTGCAGCGGTTGTATTTGGTCCGCCCGCCTGAAGCCGTGGCAACCGGTAGCCCGGTGGCCTTGAGCGAGCGCCACAGCGCCCAGCGTGTCGCGTTGACGGCGGCGGCGTCCTTGAGCGGCTGGCGCATTTGCGCTTCGATGCGCGCCAGCCGCGCCAGCCGCGCCGGCTTCCCGGACAAGAATTCCCGCACATCAAGCGCACCCTTCTTGCAGTTGCACGGCACGCAGGCCAGCACCAGGTTGGCAACGCGGTTCGAACCACCCCGCGCTTTGGCGTGTGCGTGGTCGATGTTGAGCGGCACGTTTTGAGCGCCGCAATATGCGCACTGGCGGCCCCATTTTTCCAGCAAATATTCGCGCACTTCGTACCCGGCGAGGGTGCCTTGCTGATACTCGACGCCTGCAATCTCCGGGTGTTCCATCCGCTGCATGTCGAAACGCACCAGCTCCTGGGCGATGGCCGTGAGCGGAGCCAGCCGTTGCAACCGGCCAACCCAGGCGAGCGTCGTGTCGATCCGATGTTGCAGGCTCGGGGCCAGCCAGCCGCGCCGCAGGTTGCCACGATTGAGAAAGCGCGGTGCTCGGTAGCGCAGCTTGCTGCGGCGGCGACGGCGCATCTGGCGGCGAGCTGCCAGTGCCTCGCCAATCTGACGGCCCCGGTGCGTCAGATCAAGCAGGTTCAAAACATTGGCGGTGGTGGTGACTTCCCCGGTCGTGGCATCCCGCGTTTCGTTTTCCCGCACCAAGGCCATGCCCGTTGTTCTGCTGCCGGGATCGAGCTTGATGGTGATCGGCTGAAAGACGCAATCGGCGGCGCTGCGGTCCACCAGTCGGATGGCAAACGGTACCCGGCGATGCACGCGCGCACGCCCGTTTGCCAGCAACTTGCGCGCCCGTTTCTCGCTGCATGGCATCAGCGGCGCTTGCTTCCGGTCCAGCACGAATACAGCCATTGTGCTACTCCCATGTGCGCTTACGCGCCTTGTGACGGGCACCTCGCGGTGCTGCTCCCCTCGACAAAGTTGCAACACAGCTTCGGTTCGGAGCGGTAACCCGCACTCTCCTGTGAACCTGGCGGCAGACCGTTTCGTGCTTACCCTACGCTTGTCTGCTCCTGCCGCTTGCAGAGCCTGGAACTGAGGAAGCATTCCAGGGTGCGTCTTGTACTTCGTTGCAACGTAGCGCGGTGCTTTGCGCTCAGTCTGGTCAACCGAGCTTTTGCAAGCTCCGGCCTTCAGGCCGGGGTAGTTGACGAAATGTCCTTTCGGGGTGGGCTAAAAGGGCTGGTTGGTAAAACTAAAATTATGCCGCTGAAGAAGGCACCAAAGAACATGGTGCCGCCCCAGTTGAACTCCTGACTTGTGTTCAGCGCGTAGATGAGGCCGCCAACGCCAGCTCCGGCGAACGCCCAGAGCGCATGCGATAAAGGTCTCTTAATGAATTTCATATATGGCCCGAACGTGAAAACTCAGCCGCACCGAAAGGCGTCGACCGGAATGCATGGTTGGGTGACGCGGCACCGTTACTCATGGACTGTACTCATGTGGCCAGCTATGACTTTCCAGCCATTCGATCCGAATAGACTCCAGATTCGGGTATAGCGAAATATGGTTGAGAATGGAGATCCTGAGAACGTTCCCTCGACAAGCATTCGCACAGATACAACTGCGTGGTGTTCGCGTGCGACGATCTTTAAATCGGACGGGTCCATTCGCGTCAGTCTAAGCATTCCTGATCGATGAGCGTCGAGGTCTTCTTTTTTTCCAATCACGTGGCCAAAGTGGTTCGTGAAGATGAGCGACGATGCAACCAAATTGTCCAGTGCGCCCACATCCGAGCCGAGCATAGCCGTCCGCAAAGATTCCTCAGCAATTGAGATTTGTTTTTCTACCGTCGTTTGCACACTGTGGCCCTTTAAAAGATGTCCAACGTGCGAATTCAGCGGACGCCGCAGGTGGTCCGCTGGAATGAAAGATTGGGCTGCAAGCGCTGATCATTTTTCGTTCTTTAACTTCACTGCACCAAGGGCGAGGTAAAGCGTACCGACGCCATAGAACACGGTCTGTTTCCCTACGAGAGCCGCAACAAAAAACATGGCTCCGGCCGCAATGAACCAGTAACCGCTTCGTTTTGATTTTTTCTGTTCTGACATTCGAAATATCATTCATTACGCCCAACGAATGAAATAGTCCCCCTAACTGGTGCCTCAAAACCCACCAAACCCCAGATGGCCCCAGCGGTAAAAACCCATGAATCCCAAGTTTTCAATAACCTAAGTGAATTGAGCGCCCCCCACGAGCCGGAGCAAAAACACCTGCAAGCAAGCCATCCGAGTTGCACACTAAATCCCGGACAACGACAAGCAAGCAGAAGTCAAAACCAAGAGTCGCCATTGTTGCATAAGCAACAATCCACGGCAACTTAATCGCCAATCAAAACAACTCCCCCTGTGGCGATTCCACCGTCTCGCGCGGCGCCGCCTCGGCCGCCATCAATTCGGCCGGATAGGCCTGCAAGAACGCCCGCGCCTGTTCCGGATCCCTGCACCCCAGCCAGGCGTCGTAATCTTCGCGCCGGATCACCACCAGGCTGCGTTTTTCATCGTCCGGCTTGTGGAAGCGCCGCATCAGCGCGTGCTCGTCGGCATTGATCGTCAATTGGGTAAACGACCGGCTGCGGGTGCCGTCCGGCTCCAGGCAGGTGCGGTACAGGCCCGCCACGGCAAACGGTTCCTGGTCCGCCATGCCGATCGACCAGCGTTCGGCGCGGCCGCTTTCGTAATTCGGTTCGAAGAACGCTTGCATCGGTACCAGGCACAGGCGGCAGTTGTGCCATGCGCCGCGATAGGTGCGCAGGTCGGCCACGGTTTCCGCGCGCGCATTCATCGTGGTCATGCGCTGGCCCGGTTGCAACTGGGATTGGGGGATGAAACCGTAGGAGGCGACGACCAGGCGGCGCTGGCCGTGGATGTCGTGCACGACGATGGGGCCGCGGTAATCCTGGTACAGCTCGTCGCGCCAGTCTTCGCTGGTCTCCAGCGGGGTGCGGAAGAATTCCAGGCACAGCTGGCGCGAAACGGTGATGTAGTTGACACACATCACCGTATTTTAGCGTTATTGGTTCCAGCTGACCTCACCGGAACCGGTGCGGCTCACGTTGCGGGTATCGGGATTGCCATACACCTTGATGTCACCACTGCCGCGCAGGGTCAGTTCGGCGGAACGGCGGGCAAACACGTTGGTGGTGCCGGAACCTTTGAGGTTCACGGTGACCTGGTCGGACGCCATGTGCTGCGCATCGAGGTCCCCCGAGCCGTTCAAATCGGCGTTCAGCGTCTTGCAGCTGCCGCTGGTCTTGATCTGGCCGGAGCCCACCATTTCCAGTGCGACGGCGTCGCTGTTGCCGGTGTTCAGGTTCAGGTCGCCGCTGCCATGGACGCCGGCCGCCACCTGCTTGAAGCGGCCATTGAATTTGACGTTGCCGGAGCCGAACAGTTGCAGGGTCAGGCGCTCGCCGGAAAAACCGTCGACGCTGCTGTCGCCGGTGCCACGCACTTCCAGTGCATTCAGCGATGGCAGCACCAGTTCCACCTGCAGTGGACGGCGGTGATGGAACAGCATGCCCTTGGTGCCAATATGCAGCACGTTGCCATCCTGTTCGGTGGCCACGTTGGCCAGCAGGCGTTGTTCGCCGCGCACCTTCAGCGAGGGCTTGTCGCCCTGGATCAGGGTCAGGTCGATCGGGCCGGACAGTTCCACCGACGTCACGCCGGGTGCCACGGGACGGGTTTCGCTGCCCAGCGCGCGGCCCGCCGCGCTGGTGGGGTTGGTCTGGCCGTGGGTGCGCAGCATGCCGTAGGCAAATGCGATCAGCACGAAGGACAGCAGCAACAGGCTGACGCCGATTTTAATCAAAGCACGCATGGTGTCTCCTGTCCGCCTCAGTGGCCCTTGAGCAGGGAAAAATTCATCTGGATATAACGCTTGATGCCGGCGATCGTGTATTTCGTCACGACCAGGCTCAGCAAGCAAAGCAGGATGCCGAGGATGACCATGCCCATGCCGAACGCGGTTTGCGTGACACGCGACTCGTTATCCAGTTCGGAGGAAATCTTCACGCTGCCATTGGCCACGCGCTCGGCCTTTTCAATGATGCGGCCCGAGGCGGTTTCGTCGCCGTCCTCGTCGTCCCCGGCGCCGTCGTCATTGTTGCTATCGCGGTCCTGGAACACTTCGATGCCGGTCTGGCCGATCGATACGCGGGTCTGTGCGCCGCGTTCGTCGTCGCCGAAGTGCACGAATTCGCGCAGCGGACCATCGAGCACCAGTTCATTGGTGCCGGCCAGGCCGCTGGCGGTGATGGCGATGCCGGACAGGTAAAACACGAAGGCGCAGGTATAGACCGCGGTCAGCAGCGAGGCGAACACCATCGCGGGCACCACCATGAACAGGTTGAACACGGCCAGGCCGATGAACGAGACCGCCATGCGCGCCCAGCTGGCGGGCGTTTTCGCCTGCTGGTACGCGTCCATGTGCACGCTGGCGCGCAGCGCCATGGCGATTTTGCGTGGTTCACCCAGTTCTTCGGCGATTTCCTGCTCGCCGCGCCCGGCCACCATGCCGTCAATGAAGCGCTGCTCGTAGTCCGCCATGGTCCTGGCCACTGTTTCCGGCGGCAATCCCGCCAGGGCTTTATGCAGCGCGTCCAGGTATGCCTGCTTGTTCATATTCAATCCTTAACAACCTTAGTTCAGCACGGTCTGGTGCTGCAATGGCATCGCCGCCGCGCCATGTTCGCCGTCCACGATCACCGCCGTGGCGGCTGCGACCAGTGCCAGTACTACCAGGGTTTTCAGTGTCAGTCCGAAGTTCATCGCGCCGCTCCATGTTGTGCATTGTTCGATGATGTGACTGTACGCAAACCCACCGCGACCGGCCACTGATGTGCGACAAGATGCAAATTTGGCGGAGCAGGCGGCCATTTGGGGGGATAGTCGGGGCAGGGAGGGGCGCCTGCGACGGCTACTTTTTACTTTTTAGAAACTCCGCTGCCGCCGCGATGCCGCTGCGCACCGCGCCTTCCAGCGTGGCGGGGTAGTCGCCGGCCGTGTAGTCGCCCGCCAGCAGCAAGCCCGGCAGGCCGGTGGCGTTGGCGGGGCGGTCCAGTGCGGGCGTGCAGGCAAAGGTGGCCCGCTTTTCCGTGATGACGCGGGACCAGCCGGGGCGCGCCAGTTCCGGTCGGCGCAGCACGTCCGCCAGTTGCGCGGCCACCGCATCGGCCAGTTCTTGCCGGCCCTGCGCGGCCGCCTCGCCCGAGGCGCTGATGACGACCGCCAGCAATCCCGCCTGGCGCGCATCGAGCTGGCCACGGTCAAACACGAACTGGCCCCAGTGGCCGCTTTCCGGGCTGTCGATCAGCGCGATGAACGGCAAGGCCAGTTGGACGGACGGGGCGTACTGCAGGTACACGGTGGTGATGGCCTCGTAACTGAAGGCGCGCAGCCGGGCGGCCAGTGTGGCCGGGGGCGTCGATTCCGCCGGTTCCGCCGATTCCGGCCCCGTTGCCGGGCTTGCCGGGTGCACCGGGCTTGCCTGGAGCGCCGGCAGGGCGATGGCATCAAGCAGCGCCGCCGCATGGGGCGCGCCGCAGGACAGCAGCACGGCATCGAAGCGCTGTTCCCAATGTTCACCCAGTGCGGCGCCGGTGGCTTGCACGCGCCAGCCGCCATCGGGTTGCGGCAGCAGCGCGGTGGCCTGGGCGCCCATGTGGACCGCGCCGCCGTGCCGCAGCACGTAATTTGCCGCCAGGTCCGGCAGCAGGGCGGACAAATCCGCTGTCGGGACCAGCATGTCCGACGCGGCGCGGCCGGCGCCCAGGCTGTCGCGCAGCACGGCCAGGAACACGTTGGCCGAGGCCCGGTCCGGCGGCGTGTTCAACGCGGCCAGGCACAGGGGACGCCACATCAGTTGGGTCAGCCGCGCGGTCTGGTCGAAGCGGCGCAGTAATTCCGTGACGGTGCAATCGGTGTCGAATTGCCAGCCCATCCAGCGCGCCGTGGTGGAAAAACGCGCCAGGCTGAGTTTGTCTTCGCGGTCCAGGCCGCTGGCGCGCAGCAGGGCGCCCAGCAGGTGGAACGGGGCGGGCAGGCGCGGGGCAATAAAATCCATGCCGCCGGCGCCGGGCGCGTAGCGCATTTGCAGCGGAACGTTCAGCAGCGCCGCCCGATGGTCGGCGCCGACTTTGCGCATCAGTTTCAGGGTGTCGCGATAGGCGCCCAGCATGATGTGCTGGCCGTTGTCGAGCGTGCGGCCATCGAGTTCCACACGGCGGGCACGGCCGCCGAGGGTACGGGCGGATTCCAGCACGGTGACGTGGACGCCCCGTCCCGCCAGTTCAACCGCGGCGGCACAGCCGGCCCAGCCGGCGCCGATGACGGCGACGCGCCGGATGCTCATGCGGCGCCGACTCCGGAGGACACAGGCATATCAGGATAATCAGCCACGAATATACGTCTTCCACGCCAGCCACAGCTTGCGGATCGGCGTCAGTGAAATGCGCTGGGTCAGCACGTGGAAACCGTCTTGCTGGATTTCCGTCAGCAGGGTGCGGTAAATGGCCGCCATGATCAGGCCGGGGCGCTGGGCGCGCCGGTCTTCCTGCGGGAGCAGCGCAAATGCCTCGTCATACATTTTCTGCGCGCGTTCGGCCTGGAAGCGCATCAGGTTTTCAAAGTTTTCACTGTGGCGCGCATTGAGTAAATCGGCGGCCGTCACATTAAACTGCTGTAATTCGTTGACCGGCAAATAAATGCGGCCTTTACGGGCGTCTTCACCGACGTCGCGGATAATATTCGTCAGCTGGAAAGCCAGGCCGAGCTTTTCCGCATACTGCAAGGTTTCCGGTTTAGTCGCGCCGAAAATGCTGGCCGACAGGATGCCCACCACGCTGGCCACGTGCCAGCAATATTTTTTCAGGCCCGGATAATCCAGGTAACGGGTCTGGTTCAAGTCCATTTCCATGCCGTCGATAATGGCCTGCAAATGTTCCTGTTTCAGCTGGTAGGTTTGCAAATGCGGCGCCAATGCCTGCGTCACAGGGTGGTTCATCGTGCCCTGGTACATGCCGGCGATTTCCTTGCGCCACCATTCCAGTTTGACACGCGCCACGCCTTCATCCGTGCATTCATCGACCGTGTCATCGACTTCGCGGCAAAAAGCGTACAGCGCCATGATGGCGCGGCGGCGCTCCACGGGCAGGAACAGGAAGCTGTAATAAAAACTGGACCCGCTGGCGGCGGCTTTCTGCTGGCAGTATTCGTCGGGAGACATATCTAAAAGGCAATGGTGATACTAAATAAAGCCGCTATTCTAAGCGATGCGCCGGTATCGCGAGCCTTTTTAGCTGCCGCCGCATGGTCAGCGCGCGCCACACGATCTTCAGCCAGTCCGGTTTGCGCAGCTTCGGCCGGTGGCGGAACACGTCGTACTCGACTTCCTCGATCGCTTCCAGGATGCGCAAGCCGCCTTGCACCACCATCCGCAATTCCAGCCCGATCCGCCCGGGCAGCCGCAGCGCCAGCGGCGCGCCGGACAGCATCAGCGCGCGCGCCCGCGCCACCTCGAACTTCATCAGGCTGCGCCACTTGGCCTGTCCGTCGGGATGGCCCAGTTGCGCGGGCGAGACAGCGAAGCGGGCCAGGTCGTCGAGCGGCAAATAAATGCGTTCCTTGTGGATGTCGATGGCGACGTCCTGCAGGAAATTGATGAGTTGCAGCGCCGAGCAGATCGCGTTCGAGTCGCGCACATTGTCTTCGGTGGCTTCCCTGTACAGCGACAGCATCAACAAGCCCACCGGATTGGCCGAGCGCGCGCAGTAATCGAGCAAATCGTCGTAATTGCGGTAGCGCTGCACCACCACGTCCTGTTTAAACGCGGACAGCAAGTCGTGGAACGGCGCCATCGGCAAGCCGAATTCGCGGATCACGCCGGCCAGCCGCTCGAACATCGGCGGCAAGCCGTCTTCATTGCGGCCGATGCGCGCAAGTTGCAGCTCATAGAGGTTCAGCGCCGCGAGGCGCTCATCGGGCGTGGCGTCGCCCTCATCGGCCAGGTCGTCGGCGCTGCGGGCAAACGCATAGATCGCCTCCACGGCAGGCACCAGGCGGCGTGGCAGCAGGACGGAAGCAACAGGGAAATTCTCGTAATGGTCGACGGACATAGAGGCTAACAACTAAATGACGCGAAAGTCATTTGCATTCGGAACGACTAGGCATATAATTTTTGATTGACGGAAAGTCATTCTCTTGACCGGCATCATAGTGCCTGGACGGTAATGCTGCAATGCAGCTTTGCTGTACCGGGCAATACAATAAAGGAATTCACCGTGTCTCCTTCCCTCCGCCCCTCATCCCGTTTGACCGTACTGGCGGCAGGCGCCGTCGCCTTGCTGGTGCTGGCCGGTTGCCACAAGACGGAAGAAAAAACCGAAGACATCCGTCCGGTGCGCGTGCAGCAGGTGCGCGCCAGCGATATCGACCTGTTGTCGGAATTTGCCGGGGAGGTGCGGGCCCGCGTGGAATCGCGGCTGGGGTTCCGGGTCGGCGGCAAGATCGTGGCGCGCCTGGTCGACACCGGCGCCGTGGTGAAGAAGGGGCAGGCGCTGATGCGGCTCGACCCGCAGGACCTGCAACTGGCGCAGGCGCAAGCCCAGGCCGCGCTGCGGGCGGCGGAGACGTCGCGCGATTTCGCCAGGGCGGAATTGAAGCGCTACCAGGAATTGAAAGCGCAAAATTTTGTCAGCCAGACCATCCTCGACAGCAAGGAGGCTTCCTATAAGGCGGCGCAAGCCAATGTGGAGGCGGCGCAGGCGGCTTTCCGGGGACAATCGAACCAGGCCGGCTACGCCACCCTGGTGGCCGATATGGATGGCGTGGTGACGGCGGTCAACGCCGACGTGGGGACGGTGGTGGCGCCCGGCACGCCGGTGGTGCAGCTGGCCAAGAGCGGCGACAAGGAAATCGTGATCGGCCTGCCGGAAGACAAGGTCGATGCCTTGCGCGGTGTGGCCGATGTGCGGGTGCGGCTGTGGGCCCAGCCCGACCGGGTGGCGGCGGGCAAGGTGCGTGAAGTGTCGCCGGCCGCCGATCCGGTCACCCGCACCTATCCGGTGCGGGTCACGATCCCCGACGGCTTGCCGGACGCAAAGCTGGGCATGACTGCCTACGTGGCGTTTGCGTCGAAAACGCCGGAAGCGCAGATCCACGTGCCGCTGACGGCGCTGTTCTATGAGCGCGGGGCGACTTCCGTGTGGGTGGTGGAGAACGGCGCCGTGCGGCTGGTGCGGGTGCAGCCGGGCGGCGTGGCCGGTAATGACATGGTGCTGAAAAGCGGACTGAAACCGGGGCAGGTGATCGTCACGGCGGGCGTCAACCAGTTGAAGTCGGGGCAGAAAGTCTCGGTGCTGGGCGCTGAGAGGGCGGCGCCCAAGGCGGCCTCGGGCGGCGCCGGGGCCGCGGGCGGGCCGGCGGCTCCCGCCGGCGATGCCGCCGTGAACGCCGCGAGCGCCACCGCCACCGGGGCGGCAAAATGAAGGGCGGCTTCAACCTGTCGCGGTGGGCGCTGGAGCACATCCCGCTGACCCGCTACCTGATGGCAGTGCTGCTGATCGGCGGCATGCTCAGTTATATGAACCTGGGCCAGGACGAGGATCCGCCCTTTACCTTCCGCGGCATGGTGGTGCGCGCGATCTGGCCGGGCGCGACCGCGCTGCAGATGGCGGAACAGGTCACCGACAAGCTGGAAAAAAAGCTGCAGGAAACGCCGTATATCGATGAAATCAGCAGTTATTCGAAGCCCGGCGAAACCACCATCATCCTGCGCCTGCGCGAATCGTCGCCGCCCAAGGACACTGCCGCCTCCTGGTACCAGGTGCGCAAAAAACTTGGCGATATCCGCCACACCCTGCCGCAAGGCGTGATCGGGCCGTTCTTCAACGATGAATTCGGGGATACCTTCGGTTCGATCTTTGCGCTGTCGGCCGACGGTTTTACCTATGCGGAATTAAAGGATTACGCGGACTTCGTGCGCCAGCGCCTGCTGGCCGTGCCGCAAGTGTCGAAAGTGGACTTGCTCGGCGTGCAGGATGAAAAGATCAATATCGTCTTTTCTCACAAGAAATTTTCCGCGCTGGGTGTGCCGTTCGAGGCCATCGTTGGCCAGATCGCGGCGCAAAACACGATCGAATCGGCCGGCGTGCTGGTGACGCCGCTGGAAAACCTGCAAGTGCGGGTCAGTGGCGCACTGGTCACTGTGAAAGACCTGGAGCGGATGGAATTGCGCGCCAACGGCACCACGTTCCGGCTGGGCGATTTCGCCACCATCGAGCGCGCCTACCAGGACCCGCCGCAAGACAAGATGCGCTACAACGGCAAGGAAGTCATCGGGCTGGCCGTGTCGATGGAAAAGGGCGGCGACATCATCAAGATGGGCAAGGCCATGGAACTGGCGGCCGAGGACATGCGCACCAAGCTGCCGGTCGGCATCAACCTGGAGCGCGTCGCCAACCAGCCGGCCGCCGTGTCGGCCTCGGTGGGGGAGTTTGTCCGCACGCTGGTGGAAGCGATCCTAATCGTGCTGGCCGTGAGCTTTGTGTCGCTGGGCCTGCACAGCAAACCGAAGCTGCGCCTCGACGCGCGTCCCGGCCTGGTGGTGGCGCTGACCATCCCGCTGGTGCTGGCCGTGACGTTCCTGTTCATGCACATCCTCGACATCGACTTGCACAAGATTTCGCTGGGCGCGCTGATCATTGCGCTGGGCTTGCTGGTCGATGACGCCATCATTGCCGTGGAAATGATGGTGCGCAAGATGGAGGAAGGGCAGTCGCGCTTCGATGCGGCGATAGCCGCCTACACGTCGACCGCGATGCCGATGCTGACCGGCACCCTGATCACCGTGGCGGGCTTCCTGCCGATCGGCATGGCGAAGTCCATGGCGGGCGAATACACGTTCACGCTGTTTTCCGTCAATGCGCTGGCGCTGGTGATTTCCTGGTTTGTCGCCGTGATCTTCACGCCGTATATCGGCTACGTGCTGCTGCGGGTGCAGCCGCACGCCGACGGCCACCACGAACTGTTCGACACCCCCGGCTACCGCAAATTCCGCGCGCTGGTGACGTGGTGCGTGGAATGGCGGCTGGTCACGATCGGCGCCACGCTGGCCATCTTCGCGCTGGGGATCTATGGTTTCAAATTCATCGAAAAGCAATTCTTCCCGGATTCCAGCCGGCCGGAACTGATGGTGGAGATGTGGACGCCGGAGGGTTCGTCGTTCCAGTTGAACGAAGGGCTGGTGAAAAAATTCGAGGGCATCGTCGGCAAGTATGACGGCGTGGCCAGCATCACCAGCTATGTCGGCACCGGCAGCCCGCGTTTCTATTTGCCGCTGGACCAGATCTTCCCGCAGTCGAACGTGTCGCAAATGGTGGTGCTGGCCAAGGATTTGAAGGCGCGCGAAGCGCTCCGCAAGCAGATCATTCACGTGTTCAAGACGGACTTTCCCGAGGTGCGGGGGCGGGTAAAACTGTTGCCCAATGGTCCGCCGGTGCCGTACCCCGTGATGTTCCGGGTTTCCGGTCCGGAAGTGGCGCAAGTGCGCGCGCTGGCCGACGACGTCAAGGACATCATGCGCGCCAATCCGAACACGCTGGGCGTCAACGACAACTGGAACGAGTCGATCAAGTCCTGGCGCCTGGACCTGGACCAGGACAAGATGCGGGCGCTGGGCGTGACGACCCAGTCCGTGATGCGCTCGGCCAATACGATCCTGTCCGGAACCACGATCGGCCAGTTCCGCGAAGGGAACCGCCTGATCGATATCCAGGTGCGCCAGCCGGTCGATGAACGCAGCACCATGCAGGCGCTGCAGGACACCTACCTGCCGACCGCATCGGGCCGCTCGATCCCGGTCAGCCAGGTGGCGCGCGTGCACTTTGCTTGGGAGCCGGGCGTGGTGTGGCGCGAGGGCAGGGAATGGGCGATCACCGTGCAGTCCGACGTGGTGGACGGCATCCAGGGACCGACCGTGTCCGCGCAAATCCTGCCGAAACTGGAAGAGTTGAAGCAGCGCCTGCCGGCCGGCTACCGCATCACCGTCAAAGGCGCGGCGGCCGACACCGGCGCGGCGGAAGCGTCGATTGCCGCCAACTTGCCGCTGGCGGTGTTCATCATCTTCACGCTGCTGATGCTGCAGCTGCACAGTTTTAAACGTTCGCTGCTGGTGTTCCTGACCGGACCGCTGGGGATCGCCGGCGCGGCGGGCGCGCTGCTGGTGATGGACCGGCCGCTGGGCTTTGTCGCCAACCTGGGTGTGATCGCCCTGTTCGGCATGATCATCCGCAATTCGGTGATCCTGGTGGACCAGATCGAACAGGATATCGTGCAGGGCGCCGAGCCGTGGGATGCGGTGGTGGAAGCGGCGGTGCGGCGTTGCCGGCCGATCGTGCTGACGGCGGCCGCGGCGGCGCTGGCCATGATTCCGTTGTCGCGCTCGGTGTTCTGGGGGCCGATGGCGGTGGCCATCATGGGCGGCCTGATCCTGGCCACGGTATTGACTTTGTTGTTCCTGCCGGCACTGTATGCGGCGTGGTTCCGGGTGAAAAAACCGGCGCCCCGGCGCTGACGGAGGATGCTGCCAAGCACACCGGAAAAAAATTTCAAGCAATTGCTGTGTAAATGTTGTGGTAAAGCTAAAAAAGCCCTTCCACATTCCGGGAAAAACAGTAAAATACCGCGTTGAAGTTGAAAGCCCCCGTTCAAACGGGGAAAGGGTGACCCAGTTTTCAATTAAAAAGAAAATGCGGGTTGCCCTTTGCTTTTGTACAAATACGCCGCGAGGATGGCGAAATTGGTAGACGCACCAGGTTTAGGTCCTGACGCCAGCAATGGTGTGGGGGTTCGAGTCCCCCTCCTCGCACCACAGTATTCTTTACATTTTTTGGACGATTTTTACATGGCAACTGCAGTCGAAAACCTGGGCAAACTCGAACGTCGTATCACGATCTCCTTCCCGCTGACCGACGTCCGCACGGAAGTGGAGAAGCGCCTGAAAGTGCAAGCCAAGTCGGCTAAAGCACCAGGCTTCCGTCCTGGCAAAGTGCCCCTGAAAATGGTCGCGGCACAATACGGTTACCAAATCGAAACCGAAGTGCTGAACGATAAGGTTGGCCGCGCATTCAACGATGCCGCCAACGAAAACCAGCTGCGCGTGGCAGGCTTCCCACGTATCGAACCTAAGAACGACGCGCCAGAAGGCCTGCTGTCGTTCGACGCCACCTTCGAAGTGTATCCGGAAGTGGAAATCGGCGACCTGACCGCCGTGGAAATCGAGACCGTCAAAGCCGACGTGACCGACGCTGAGATCGACAAGACCATCGAAATCCTGCGCAAGCAGCGCGTGCACTTCCACACCAAGGGCGAAGCCGGTGAACACGGCGACGGTGGCGAAGCGATTGCCGCCAACGGCGACCGCGTGACCGTGGACTTCGTTGGTTCGATCGACGGCGTGGAATTCGCCGGCGGCAAGGCCGACGACTTCGTGTTCGTGCTGGGCGAAGGCCGCATGCTGCCGGAATTCGAAGCGGCCACCGTCGGCCTGAAAGTCGGCGAAGCCAAGACCTTCGACCTGGCATTCCCAGAGGACTACCATGGCAAGGACGTGGCGGGCAAAACCGCACAGTTCACCATCACGCTGAAAAAGCTGGAATGGGCGCACCTGCCGGAAATCGACGCTGAATTCGCGAAATCGCTGGGCGTGGCCGATGGCGACCTGGCTAAAATGCGCGAAGACATCAAGGTCAACCTGGAGCGTGAAGTGCGCGGCCGCGTGAAGGCGCGCAACAAGGAAGCCGTGATGGAAGCGCTGACCAAGGCCGCGACCCTGGACATCCCGAACGCGCTGATCGAGCAGGACACCCAGCGCCTGGCCGAGATGACCCGCCAGGACATGGCGCAGCGCGGCATGAACGTCAAGGACGTGCCATTCCCGCCGGAACTGTTCAAGGACAAAGCCGAGCAGCGCGTACGCCTGGGCCTGATCCTGAACGCCCTGGTTGCACAAAACAACCTGCAAGCCGAGCCTGAGCAAGTCAAAGCGCAAATCGAAGACTTCGCACAATCGTACGAAGATCCACGCGAAGTGCTGAAGTACTACTACAGCGATCGCCGCCGCATCGCTGAAGTCGAAGCCCTTGTTTTGGAAGAAAACGTCGTTAACTTCGTTCTGGGCCTGTCGAAAAACTCGTCGAAGCAAGTTGCGTTCGATGAGCTGATGGGAAGCAACGCGCAAGCGTAATCCAGCATCGGCGTCCGGCCCCGGGTCATCGGGGCGGGGCGCCTGCTGCTTCACAAGGAAAACATTGAATGATGAACCGTAATCCGGCACTCGACACTGAAATGCTCGGCCTGGTGCCGATGGTGATTGAACAAAGCGGCCGCGGCGAGCGTTCGTACGACATCTACTCGCGCTTGCTGAAAGAGCGCGTGATCTTCCTGGTCGGTCCGGTCAATGACCAGATGGCCAACCTGATCGTCGCCCAGTTGCTGTTCCTGGAGAGTGAAAATCCGGACAAGGATATCTCGCTCTACATCAATTCCCCGGGCGGTTCCGTGTCCGCGGGCCTGGCGATTTACGACACGATGCAGTTCATCAAGCCTGACGTCTCGACGCTGTGCACCGGCATGGCGGCGTCGATGGGCGCCTTCCTGCTGGCGGCCGGCGCCAAGGGCAAGCGTTTCTCGCTGCCGAACTCGCGCATCATGATTCACCAGCCGTCGGGTGGCTCGCAAGGCATGGCGTCGGACATCGAAATCCAGGCCAAGGAAATCCTGTACTTGCGTCATCGCCTGAACGAAATCATGGCCGATCGCACCGGCCAGACGGTGGAGCAGATCGCCAAGGATACCGACCGCGACCGCTTCCTGTCCGCCGAAGACGCCGCCGAGTATGGTCTGATCGACAAAGTATTGACCAGCCGCGCCTGATGTTGCGCCCGGTGGCTCGTACTAAGCTGATGCGTATTTAGCCTCAAAGTGACGCCCGAAACTCATATGGTTCGGGCGTTTCTTTTTTATTTCAGGTAGCATGTGTCCTGTACCGACGCAGTCCCCTACCTTGTAACTACATAAACAAGTCCCATGTCCGAGAAAAAATCCTCCAGCGGCGAAAAACTTCTGTATTGCTCGTTTTGCGGTAAAAGCCAGCACGAGGTGAAGAAGCTCATCGCCGGTCCATCCGTCTTCATCTGCGACGAATGCATCGACTTGTGCAATGACATTATTCGCGACGAAACGGCCAGCATTGAATCGGTGGCGGGCGCCAAGTCCGACTTGCCGACTCCCCATGAAATCAAGGACTTGCTGGACCAGTACGTGATTGGTCAGCAGACTGCCAAGCGTATCCTGTCGGTTGCCGTCTACAACCACTACAAGCGCCTGAAGCACCTCGGCAAGAAGGATGACGTCGAACTGGCGAAATCCAACATCCTGCTGGTGGGCCCGACCGGCTCCGGCAAGACCTTGCTGGCGCAAACCCTGGCGCGCATGCTCAACGTGCCGTTCGTGATCGCCGACGCCACCACCCTGACCGAGGCCGGTTACGTGGGTGAGGACGTAGAGAATATCATCCAGAAACTGTTGCAGAGCTGCAACTACGATGTGGAAAAGGCGCAACGCGGCATCGTCTACATCGACGAGATCGACAAGATCTCGCGCAAGTCCGACAACCCGTCGATTACCCGCGACGTGTCGGGCGAGGGCGTGCAGCAGGCCCTGCTGAAACTGATCGAAGGCACCATGGCCTCGGTGCCGCCACAAGGCGGGCGCAAGCATCCGAACCAGGACTTCGTGCAGATCGACACCACCAACATCATGTTCATTTGCGGTGGCGCGTTCGACGGCTTGGCCAAGATCATTTCCAACCGTTCGGAGAAGAGCGGCATCGGCTTCGCCGCGGAAGTGAAGAGCAAGGAGCAGCGCGCCGCCAGCGATTTGCTGATGGAAGCGGAACCGGAAGACTTGATCAAGTTCGGCCTGATTCCTGAACTGGTGGGCCGTTTGCCGGTGGTGGCGACCCTGGCGGAGTTGACGGAAGAGGCGCTGATCCAGATCCTGATCGAGCCGAAGAATGCGCTGGTGAAGCAATATTCGAAACTGCTTGAAATGGAAGGCGCGGAACTGGAAATCCGTTCGGCGGCGTTGCACGCGATTGCTAAAAAAGCCCTGGCCCGTAAAACCGGCGCCCGTGGCCTGCGTTCGATCCTGGAACATGCATTGCTCGATGTAATGTATGAATTGCCGAACGAATCGAATGTCAGCAAAGTGGTGATTGATGAAAATACCATCACCAGCGGCGCCAAGCCATTGTTGATTTATCAGGAATCGCCTAAAGCTTCCGGTGAAAATTAAGTACTAAGAAAATAAGCCCTGCACACGGCAGCAAAATTCATTTTGCATCCGTGGGGCAAGGCGGTACAATTTAAACCAATAAGCAGGCTTCATTCGAAAAGCCACCGCGCCTGTACAGACGTGTGTGGCTTTTTTATATGGTGAAGGCATTACTGCTTATTGCCTGCTTATTTTTAAAGCAGAACCGCATCAACAGGCTTATTGGCAATATCTTTTATCCGCGTGAATTATTTATTGCCGCTAGTCTTGTGAATTGGCAAAACATCGCCACCATCAGGTACACGCTTTCACATAAGGTACGCCATGACAACTTCCAAATTAACTGAGCAAACTCAGCTGCCGTTATTGCCACTGCGGGATGTCGTCGTCTTCCCGCATATGGTGATACCGCTGTTCGTGGGTCGCCCAAAATCGATCAAAGCGCTGGAAGCGGCTATGGAACAGGGCAAGAGCATCATGCTCGCAGCACAGAAAGCCGCTGCCAAGGACGAGCCCTCCGCCTCCGACATCTACGAGATCGGCTGCGTGGCCAATATTCTGCAAATGCTGAAGCTGCCAGACGGCACCGTCAAGGTGCTGGTGGAAGGCGCCCAGCGCGCCCGCATCCGCAAGATCACCGATGCGCCGACCCACTTCGTGGCCGACCTGACCCCGCTCGATTCGGAAGAGGGCGACGATTCGGAAATCGAAGCGATGCGCCGCGCCATCGTCCAGCAGTTCGACCAGTACGTCAAACTCAACAAGAAAATTCCGCCGGAAATCCTGGCGTCGCTGTCGGGCATCGATGATGCCGGCCGCCTGGCCGATACCGTGGCCGCGCACCTGCCGCTGAAGCTCGAACAAAAGCAAGTCATCCTGGAAATCTTCAACGTCGGCAAGCGCCTGGAGCACCTGCTCGGCCAGCTCGAAGGCGAGCTCGATATCCTGCAGGTGGAAAAACGCATCCGTGGCCGCGTCAAGCGCCAGATGGAAAAGTCGCAGCGCGAGTACTACCTGAACGAACAGGTCAAGGCCATCCAGAAAGAGCTGGGTGAAGGCGAGGACGGCGCCGACCTGGACGAGCTGGAAAAGAAAGTCGCCGCCGCCAAGATGCCGAAAGAGGCGCTGGACAAGGCCAATGCCGAGTTGAAAAAACTCAAGCTGATGTCGCCGATGTCGGCCGAGGCCACCGTGGTGCGCAACTACATCGACACCCTGGTGTCGCTGCCGTGGAAGAAAAAATCCAAGGTCAACAACGACCTGTCGAACGCCGAGAAAACCCTCGACACCGACCACTATGGGCTGGAGAAGGTCAAGGAACGCATCCTGGAATATCTCGCGGTGCAGCAGCGCGTCGACAAGCTGAAAGCGCCGATCCTGTGCTTCGTCGGTCCTCCGGGCGTCGGCAAGACCTCGCTGGGCCAGTCGATCGCCCGCGCGACGAACCGCAAGTTCGTGCGCATGGCGCTGGGCGGTGTGCGT
>Ga0307408_100000961_pt1 | contig 22360 bp, 18 predicted proteins | sample 322Cmetagenome_FD_202116 | JGI IMG/M metagenome (GOLD analysis project Ga0307408, IMG submission 202116) | Maize rhizosphere microbial communities from greenhouse at UC Davis, California, United States - 322HYB-C-3 | ecosystem: Host-associated > Plants > Roots > Rhizosphere > Soil | place... | reverse complement strand
CTGGCGAACGGCGGGAAAGTCACGTCTGTCAGGGATGAATTCGGTCTGCAAGACGGTTCAGGGCAGAAATCAATCCGTGTTCACCTTTGAGCACATTTGAGAAAGCAGAAAGTAACCAGCGATTGCAAACCTAGATCGATACCACAATCAGCCTTGCCTTTGCCACCCTCCGCTTTTTTCACCTTGATGGTGATGTTGATGTACCAGCGGCCCCGCGCATCCTCGCTGATCGATCCAGCGCCGAGCGCATAATCGGCCAAGCCGTAGCTATCCCAAAGCGACAAAGGTTTATCAAGTCCCGACAGCCACAACTGGCCATTGCGATAGCGCAATGCGGAGGCCTTGAAAGGTATCCAGCCCAACGAACGCCTCGGGCCAGTGGAAACGCGCCAGCGCAGTTTGACTTTATGGCATTGGCGCCGGCGCGTCACCAGTTCGGCGCTGACAGCCTGGATGGTTTGGGAGTGCAGAGGAATACCGGCTTTACTGGCACCTGCGGTATATCGGTCGATTTCATAATTGCTGATAAAGCGATGTTCGCGCTGAAAGACCTGAAGCGATAAATCGTTGCTGTAGTTCCAGACGCAATTGACCCAATACGCTTTTTCGCGCAAGGCCGACGCATGTTTGTCCTTAAGCCTTAACCGTAACACGCGCACGACGGTCGATGGATCGGGAGGAGAAGAAACGTCAGACATCAGGCGCCCCAGAAGTACTGGATATACATACAGCCTAGTGCATTTAAAAGGAAAGGCAAGGAAGCTACGCTTCCGAGCTACCTCGGCGGCCCCATCCATCCTCGCCGTAAACGACGAGGCTTTCCGCTCATGTCCGGTAATTCCCCGGGCGCCGCCACTTGGCGGCGCCACCGCCTATTGAGGACCCCTTCAGCGCGGTCCCTTCAAGTTGATTTCGAATTTCCAGCTGACCAGCCGCATCAAGGTAATCAGCGCAGCGCTGACCCACAGCGAAAAGTCATCCGACGCCCCCCAATACTGCAGGCCGACATACACCCAGCAGCCAAAGAAGGCGCAAATCGCATAGGGTTTGCCGTCCCGGAACACCATTGGCACTTCATTACAGACGATATCGCGCAGCACGCCGCCAAAGATACCGGTGATCACGCCCATCATGACGGCAATGAACAGCGGCATTCCGGCCGCCTGCGCCTGCGCCACGCTGGCCACGGCAAACAGGCCCAGTCCCACCGCGTCGGCCACCACGATCAGGCGTTCGGACACGATGTGGCGGATCTGCTTGAAGAAGGGCGCGGCCAGCAGCGCCACCACGAACAGCCCGATCGTGTATTCCTGGTGCTGGACCCAGAACAGCGGCCGTTTATCAAGCAGGATGTCGCGCATGGTGCCACCACCGAATGCGGTAATGAATGCCACGATGGTGACGCCGACGATATCCATGCGCTTGCGGCGCGCTTCGACGAAACCTGAAAACGCCCCGACCAGTATCGCCCCGATTTCAATGATGGTGACCAGGTGCAGGACGGGGACGATCTTCATGGGTGGGTGGCGGTATGCAAGGTTGTATAGACCGACAGGTTAACATGCGCTGGCGCGCTCCGGTAGGGTGTCGCACATTTGACAATACGCGAATTGTTCAGCAACATGGGATTTTGATAATTTCCTTATATCAATATGAAATCCATAGCTGCTGCTGTTGCATTGTTGTGCACCCAGGGAGCGTTGGCCTCCCCCGCGCTCAATTCCACGGATGCGCCGATTGCCGCTGTCACTGTCTATCCGGGCAGCGCCACGGTGGAACGGGTGGTGCAAGTGAAACCCGGCATGACGGACGTGGAAATCGCCGGCTTGCCCGCCAATTTCGATGCGCGCACCGTGCGGGTGCAGGCGTCGAACGGTATCCAGTTGGGCCAGATCGTCACGCGCGACACCAGCGCCACCGAAGCGCCGGGCGCGCGCGAGGCGGAACTGGAACAGAAAATCCAGGCACTGCGCGACAGCCGCGAGGTGCTGGAGGTCGACGTGCAGGCCGCCAATGTGGTGCGCGCCTACCTGGAAAAACTGCCGGCCGCCGGCGAGCGCACCATGGCGACGGACGGCAAGGCGATTGCCGGCGCCATCGACGCGGTGCGCCACGGGGCGCGCGACACGTTCGGCCAACTCCAGCGCACGCAGGTGCAGGTGCGCGACATGGAGCGCAAGATCGCCGTGCTGCAAAAGGAACTGGAGCGCGTGCGCAGCGGCGCGCGCGACCAGCGCAGCCTGACCGTGACGGTGGCGGTGCGCCAGCCCGGTACGCTGCGGGTGTCGTACCAGGTCAACGGCGCGGGCTGGAAGCCGGCTTACCGCGCCACGCTGGATACGACGGCGTCGCGCATCGACCTGGAACGCATGGCGGTGGTGTCGCAAAAGACGGGGGAGGACTGGTCCGGCGTGGCGCTGAAACTGTCGACCGGGCAGCCGCGCCTGTCGCCGCAGGCGCCGGACCCGCAGCCACGGTTGCTGGTGTACCGGCCGCCCGCGCCGCCGGGGGATGCCCGGATGTACGCGGCGGCGCCACCGGCGGCGCCGGCCGCGCCCGCGCCACTGCGGCGCGTCGAGGTGACGGGGTCGTCGATACGGGCTGAGGACGCGGCTTACCTGCCGCCGGTGCTGGAGTCGCAGGGAAACTTCGATACGGAATTCGACGTGCCGGGCAAGGCCAACCTGGCTTCCGACGGCCGTGAAATCGCGTTGCCGCTGTCGCGCCTGGCGCTGCCGGTGACGCAGCGTGTCCGCGTCGTGCCGAAAATGAACAAGGCGGGCTTCCTGATGGCGGAAGCGGAGCGTCCGTCCGGCGTGTGGCTGGGCGGTGACGTGCAACTGTTCCGCGACGGCGCCTATGTCGGCAATACGCACTGGAACAGCCAGGCGGCGGAAAAGCTGCAATGGTCATTCGGCCGCGATGAACTGGTGCGCGTCACGGTGGACCGCGCGGGGCAGCAGACCGGCAGCAGCGGCTTCCTGTCGCAAAAGGGCGAGCGCGAGGTGGCCGATGTCTACACCATCGCCAGCAGCCATAAGGCGCCCGTGGCGGTGGAGGTGCTGGAGCCGGCGCCGGTCAGCACGTCCGACGAAATCAAGGTGGACACCGTGTTTGAACCGCAGCCGGTGGTAAAAGACTGGGAGCGGCGGCAGGGCGTGGCGGCATGGGAAAAGACGTTGGCGCCGGGCGAGGCCATGAAGATCAAGGTGCGCTATAACATCCGGTATCCGAAGGAGGGGAGTGTGAGCGGGTTGCCTTGAGGTGGTATTGCTGGTGTGCGGGGCGCGGTAAAGTCGGAGTAACCTTGGCCGGAGGCGGGAAGTGAACGAATACATTCTGTTCATGCATGACGATGTGCTTGATGCTGGCGTTGCGAATGACGGCGAGCTGTGGGAGCTGTATCTCGCTAGCTTGCGTGCGTCTGGTCAGTTCGACGGTGGGAGTGTCATTGGGCCGGGGGCCACATTCAGGAAAAATTGCGCCAGTAATGCTGCGACTGCGGCGATATCCGGGTATATCCGGATTCGTGCTGAAAGTATGGAGGCGGCGCAGAAATTCCTGATTGGGAATCCGACATATGAAGCGGGTGGAACCGTGGAAGTTCGAACCTTGCCGAAGGCTTAGTGTTGGTCGGCTCTTTTGCCGCGCGTTGTTGTGGTCGCGGCATTCAACCTGTTTTTGTGAAATTCGATGAAACGAGCATTATTTATCTGCAGCCAGAACCGCTTGCGTAGTCCAACGGCAGAGCAAATATTCTCTACTTGGCCTGATGTCGAAACCGATTCGGCTGGCCTGAGTGGTGATGCGACCGTACCGCTGTCATCGGAGCAGATCGCTTGGGCCGATATCATTTTTGTGATGGAGAAAGCTCATCGGAATCGGTTGTCTTCCAGGTTTCGTCGGTTTTTGAATGGTAAGCGTGTTATTTGCCTGGATATTCCTGATGACTATGAATTTATGCAGCCGGAATTAATTAAAATTCTTGAAGTGAAGGTCGGGAAGTTTTTGCGTGGAGAGGGGGATTCATATCCCAGTGTAGAACCCGCATAATTGCTGTAATTTCTCTATACTAAAATTACTAATCCCCCCAATCCATCCCTAACGGAAGAAGCGGGGCATGTAGAAATTAAAAAATGACATAAGGTAAATTTTTAATGTGTATGATTGATATTTTTTTTACTCATTATTAAATGGAAATCAAAATCTCTATTCAGTGAGAATGCCTCTTCATTGATTAGCATGGCCTGATTTTTATCTATGTCATTTTTATTTAAGAATTTCTGAAGTGCCTCTTTATCCCCTAAGATTTTCCTAAATTCCTGATTATAAGTTTGATACATAGCATCAATTTTCTTTTGCCGACTATCTGGATTGTTCGGGTTTTTTGCAGGACCTAGTTTATAGTAGTGGTCTAGCATCATGGCCTCGAAAATCTCCTTCCGTCTTTGCGGCGTTAGTTCCATTTGGACCAAATTTCTCTTAAGAACGTAATTCAGAACGACCTTGTCACAATTTACTCTCTCCTGAAGGCGAGTATTTTCATACTCGCATACATTCCGAGATGTGGAGTTGCTGTGTGGCTCTTTTATTTTTAAGGCTAGTTTTATTCTATAGGGTAAGCCACCGTGCTGTTGTTGAACGTAATTGATATGATATTTTGAAATATCGGCTATGGTAGATGTGATCTCATTTTCATTTGTGGCATCTCCTTCATATGCATATATCTTGTCGATCACATATTCGCTAGGAATGCCTGTTCCTGTAATATTGTTAAGATAGGAGAGGTCTTCAAGCTGGGTTATATTTTTTAGTATAACTTTGCTTTTGAAAGGTCTAATTTGAGAATATTTTATTCTTACATCCTCAGGAATTATAACCGAACACACATCTTCATCCTGCCACTTTGCGATGAGTCCACCATAGTTAACATCAAACTTATTTCTACTTTCTATTCCTGTGAAACCGAATTCATTCAGCGCGCACTCATTCTGGCTAGACGTGTTTCTGAAAATCCGATGGCTAAATTTTTTTGGAACATAAAGAATGCAAACAGGTTTCTCTATTTCGTTTCCATTATATATGCTGGATTTTGCGATAACACCCGGTAATGAACAGTTCCCGGTTGATTGAATTTCAACTCTTTCATTATCCTTAACTTGGCATCCAATCACTGATGAAAATAAAAAAGCGACAGGAATGGTTTTTTTTAATACAAATTTCATGAGGAAGATGATATTTTCATTGGGTTGGCAGAGTTGTAGTTGCGGAGCTCTCATTGCATTCAATTATTTGCTCATCTGAAAGAGGCATGGTTATCCTTTGGTTTCAATTGTCAGTATTGAAAGATTACTTTGCAAGTGGCCGCTTTGGGATTATTGCGGTCATGAAGAAAAGGTGCCTGCGAAAATTCGAAATTTCTTGGCGAAAATTACCTCCAAAGTTTCTCTAATTCCTCTTGCATGCTAAACTAATAAATATTTCATCTTTGAAATAAAATCTAAAGGCATGCTGTCTTATCAAGCATGTATAGTCCTAGCCTCTGTCGAAAAGATCATCGATCTCTGAAATCGACTGGTCAACTGATGGTGCATTGTAATCATCTGTTCTATCATCAAATTGATTTTCAAAGTATTTGTTCATATTCTGCTCGATATCAAAGCTATCAAGGGCATCACTAATATTCAAGTCGGTAGTTGGGATTCCAAGATCATCAAGTTTTGATTCAATTAATTTCAGTAGATGTTGCGTTGCCTCATCATAATCACCATAATCACACTGCGAAAACGCATCACTAGGCTCGACAAATTCCGTAAGGTTTTCAGAGATGTTGCTGAGTAATGCAGTCTTAAAATTCGACGTGACAGTTGCGTGCCCTTTGGTGGTTTTTGGAATGGTATCGAGGAGTTTCCAAAAATTTGTAATCTCGTCATCCGCTTGGACATCATCAAGTCGGCTTTGTGCAAATATGAGTGCATCATCGTCCGAAATGATGTTGTTCCTTAAAGCCCATTCGGCGACTAGGAAGGTTTGGGCATCGCTAGTTCCAGTATACTTATTAAGGACGTAGCAAGCTATACTCTTCAATTGCTCAAAATTTGACATTACGTCAAGCTTGCTCGTGATATAGAGGGAGAAAAGTTCAGCAGCGTATGTAGGTGTTATTCCCTCAAAGTTTTTTTCGACTATTCGTCTGACTAGTGCCTGGATAATAGTAAAGAATGTTTGGTTTGTGATGATTTTTGTTCGCATTAAGCTCGTTAAAGTTAGTAGCGAAAGCATCGTTTGCAGGCAAATAAATGCCTTTGTTAAAGAGCTAGTATCTTGGGCATAACGAGACAGAACAAAGTCGCCGATAGATGGATTGAAAAGATCAATGGAGTTCGGACCGCCAACATTTATATATCGGTTGAAAAATGAGCCTGTTAGTGTGCGGATGTTTGTTTGAAAATCCGATCTGCCTTTTAAAGTCTGACTAGATGGTAATGAAAGAAAGTCATGGTAGGCGCTTGAAAGATCGGCTTCACTTATTCGGTTGCCATGCAAGACAACTAGCAATATTAGAACGCGTCCAAAGTCATCTTGCTGTGCTACAAACGGATTTTCCCAAACTTGTGCAGGATTGCTGAGCGATCGCTCCACGAAAGGCCAATAACTTTCTTTGCTTTCATCTTCTAATCGCGTGGAATCGGTGACATAACTTATTAGTCGTGGATTGTAGTTCCTATGCGATATCACTTTACGGTATCGGTGATCTTGATAAAGTTCATCGATATGCCCCGGTGTTAATTGCGAGTGCCAAATATGATTGTAGAGGATCTTTGCACGGTCTAATTCAGAAAGAGAGTCAATCCTAATTTCATACTCTTTCTTTTCAAGATTGCTATGCTGAAGCTGGTCGATTAGAAGCTTCCCTTGATTAATAATGGTACTTCTGGAAGTTAAAACGAAACGTTTTTTTGGATTCTTGCTTACTCGTCGAATGAATTGAGTAATCTCGCTTCCTTCATGTCCAGATAATGCTTCTAGGTAATTTCTTCCAAGAAAATCATCAAAGTAGAAAATCTGCTTCGTGTCTGGCGTGAAAATAGCTTCGGCTTCCGAGATTTCTTTTCCTATTTTCAAATAACTATACCCTTGGGCAGCATAATGCACGCAAAGATGCTCAGCTAGAGTAGATTTCCCTATACCTGGCTCTCCAGTAATGATTACAACGCCAGCATCGTTCAGCATTTTCATGGCGCGCTCATGATTTGACGTCACCACGTATCTACATGAGGCGTCTCGAATTTCTTCGAGTGAATAAGAGCTACGGCCTAAAATTGCATTGTGAAGAATATGTGCGAGTACGCTTGCACTATGAAGCCATAGCTTGTAATGATTCTGTTCAATCTCGGGGCATACTCTCAATATATCGTTTAGGTCTTCTCTTCCAAAAATATCAGATTGTGAGGAAAGGTGTGAGCCGAGGGCTGTAGCGATTTCCTTCTTATCTTTTCTAGATAATGGAAGGGAGATAGAGAGGATATATCTTGAGGGCTTCAGTTTATTTAGCTTAGGAAGCTCGATATTTTTTAAGCTACTTATTAGTTGTGCGATAGGGGTCGATGCCCAATGCTTGCACTGGAGGATAACTTCTTTGCCATCGTCAGTAAAATAACGCCCGTCAACGCCTGCATCTTTTCCAGGCTTAAATCGTTCAAATTTCCTACTCAGAGCTATACTTAAAAGGTCCGCAGACAAGATTTCGAATTCTTTGTCGTTAAGTGTTTTGAAATCGTAGTCCGACAAAATATTCTCCATTATGTTTTGTAGGTTGGGCGTACCCTTGGCAACGACCGCTACTGGTTGGGCCGGGTCCATCGCCAAGCTGAGCGTATTGCTTCGTTGACGTCAGTCAAATCCTGGTAGCTATACCACATACTGACTTTTGGTCGATTCCGAGCATAGGCAGGATAACATCTTGCTCTGGCGTAAAAGTCACACTTTCTCACCTAATGCAAAGTATCAGCTTGAGCAATGGATGATTTGCTTGCCTAAAAAGCTCTTAACCATCTCTGCGGCTGGCGTCAATGCAACGCTGCTGCCACTGGGCGATCTCCTCCGCATCCCAGGCAATGGACTTGGGGCCGATGGGAATCGGCGCAGGGAACAATCCAGCCTTCACTTTCCGCCAAATTGTTGTGCGAGACAATCCGGTCACCGCGATCACTGCTGACAAACGGAGGAATTTTCTGATCGTAGACATGGTTGCACCTATGGTTAATAAAAATTTGGGAAAATGTTGCCTTGTGGAATTATCTGCCAAGGTAAATCGAGGTGACCTGTTCGCGAGAATGCCCCAGTTCATCCGATAACTTGAGTCGTGCCTTTTGATCAGCCAGCTTGTCGGCAGCCGTGAGCTGCTTCGACGTACTCCCGCCATGGGCGGGGCACAGCCGGCCAGTCAACTCCGCGTATCGCCGCTGCGCATACGCATGGCGCAGCCCATGTACACCATGGATACCCGCCTTATCGCACTGCGCCCGAAAGCGATTCAGTTGATCCTTGTACCGCAACTGGGCCGGAATCAGGCTGCCTTTCCCCGCCAATGCCTTCGCGGCATCCAGCACGGCGCGCTGCTGCCCGGTCGTAATCGGCACTTCCCGATACCTGCCGCCCTTGGCCCAGCTGTCCTGCAACCGCAAGAAGCTCCCGCAGTCCGCCCACCCCGGCTTGATCTTGATGCTTTCCTCCCGCCGCAAACCAAACGCCGCCTGCAACTGCAAGGACATCCTCGTATAGGGATCGGTCACGCGGGCCAGCATGTCGGCCTCCAGCGCCTTCGCCTTCGAGACATTGGTGACAAACACCCGCTTGTCGATCCCGTATTCGGCGTTGGAGCACGCGATGACACTCTTCTTGCCAACCTTCTCGGCCCACCATCGCAATGCGCTCATGCGGTTCTTAAGCGTCCCGGTGCTGACGCCATCCTGCTTCCATTTATCGAGCAACGCCGCTACATGCTTCGGCTTCAGGCTAGCCGCATTCAGATGCTGGAAGCCCCGCGCCGCCAGGTCGTTCGCGCACAGGGTCAATAAGCGTTCGCGGTCGGCCTGCGTCGCAAAGCTGCCGTCCCGGTTGCGTTGACACAGCTCCTTGAGCTGGTGGTTCAAGTCGTGCATGGCAAAGTCCTCCTTCCGATCTTCTGGGTTCAACAAGCAAACTTCGGTACTGCGTGGTGTAAGCGTGTCCGGTGAGTGTTACTGGCCGCCCGTACTGCCGCAGCAGGACAGGTTTGTAATACAGGCCTCGGGGCACCACCCCCGTGTATGCGGTTGCTGTTACTGCCTGCCCGCGCCGCATGCGCGTCTGGCACCACTGCGCGTTCCCGGAGGGAACTGCCGCAGCGGGGACCAATCACCCAAGGTCCATGGAGTGCACCTCGTGCACGTATCACAACAACTAACCAGCCCGAAGCGGGCGGAGGACTTCGCAATGCTTGCTGGCGAAGTGGGGCGCTTGGCCCCATCACTGACTACCATCACGCGGAAAAAAGCCGCTTGCCGCCTGCGTTCATGCCGCCTGCGGCGCGTCGTCACTGGCAGCACGCCGCCAGTAACGACGCGCGGGCTCGCATCCGTGACAACTGCTCTGGGTAACGCCGCTATCGCACGGTGTGCGACGGTCGCGGCGGATCGGAAGCGCCTGCGTTGGCGGTTCATGCGCGAAGTGCTGGCGTCCAGCGATAACACTGCTGGAGGGTGCAGGCCAGTCGCGCAGAATGCAACGCAGGGCTTTATGCGGCCCGCAAATCACGAGGAACGTGCGGGCCAATCGGTGCAAGGAGCTTGCCCTTGCCAAGGCGCGCCGCAAGGGCGCAGATCGGTAAAACACGCCACCGGATTCCGGTGGCTTCTTCTAGTCGCTGACCACGTTGCCGTGCAATGTCAGCTTCATCGACTTACGAAAGCGCTCTCGGCGCTCAATATGCAGGCAGGTGACGACTGCGACGCCTATGCCGCCAGGCATAGGGACATGCTCGACGCATGCCCTCGTGGGAGCGATTCCCACATGTGAGGCCTTCATTTTAGGCTGGCGAGTGGCGTTTGCAAGCGCCGCGTATGGCGAAGTATCGTTTTGCGGTGCACGGAATCGAGGTGCTCATTCGCACCTCGGCAATTGCGCCAGCCATGCGTCGACGCTCCGCAAGACCTCATCCAGCGGAGGGGGGAAACCGTCGTCATCGTGCCATTGGGCTATTTCTAAATCCATCGCCAAGGATTCAATTGCCCTGATAAGCGGGTAGGGCATCGCCTCAAGCGCCTTCCCATTTCCACGAAGGGTTTCCGCGAGTGCCTTGGCGCTTGATTGTCCGGCGCGGGTGGCTGCCAGCGCGGATTCCATGCGCATGATTAGCGTACGATTCGACATCAGAGGTGATCGTCCATGTTCATTTTGCCACCGTAGCGCCCCAGTCGTCGTAGTCGCCCGGAGCTTATCCTCGTGTTATTGCTTGCCGAATTTCCACCATGGTTGTTTAGGCGGAGGCGTGGGGGCTGCCGATGTGGTTGCGATTCGAGGAGTGCCAAGTGATTGCGCGCAAATCGAATTCCATACGATCGCGTCTAACGGCATTACCCTCGACCAGTCGATTTTTCCCGTGATTGCCGGGTGGGGAGCAAAGCCGAAGAACTGACCCGAAGCCCTATGCACTCCCTTTTCCTTAAGGAGGGCTACGCCTTGACTCAGAAGATGTTGTTCTTGCCATTCTGGTGCATTCATGAACTCGGAGAACTGTTGGAAGCTGTTGGCTACGTGATGTACTCCGCCCTCCAGTACGTCCAATTTCTCTACCACTCCCGACCTCCGTTCAAAAAATAAATCGCCAAAGACGGCGGCCCCAATCGGTCGGATTTCCTCTTTCACAAAACCCGGCCATTCCAGAAGCAAGGCGGGAAAATCGAGAGGTGCTGCATCGATGAACAGGTCGTCCCAAGTCAAAGCGTGCATGAGTAATTGAACAAGATAAATTGGCAAGGCCAGACTTTAACTTATCTGGCAATTGCTGTCAGCGTAGCTCGTGCTACTGATCCCTGTCGCCAGCGCTCCTTTGCCGCTCACAGCGTCGATGTAATCAGCCCAGTCCTGCATCATCTTGCGCCGCTCCGCGAGGAACTGGGCGCGGTCGTAGGCGCTCGCTACTTTGTCCTTGGGTGCATGTGCCAACTGCCTGTCCACGACCTCATGGCGGTATCCCAGGCGCTCTTTAATCGTGCTCATGGCCAGCGCCCGGAAACCATGGCCGGTCATCTTGCCCTTGTATCCCATGCGCCCAAGCGCCACCAATATCGTGTTATTGCTGATCGGCTTTTCATGGTCGCGCTGGTTCGGGAACAGGTGCTTGCTGCGGCCGGTGATGGTGTGCAGTTCGCGCAGTAGCTCCAGCGCCTGCCGCGACAGGCACACGTGATGGTTGGTCATATCCGGATTGACGGTCAGCTTGCCGCGCTTCATGCGTTGCCAAGGAATGATCCACTCGCCGCGCTCCAGGTCGATCTCGCTCCACGGCGTTTCGATCAACTCACTGGTGCGCACAAAGCACAGCAGCATTAGTCGCAGCGCAATGCGCGTCGGCGCGAACATGCGCGCTTCGTTACGGTCCAGTATGGAAAGGAACTGCGGCAGCTCGTCGGTATCGATGGCGGCGAAGTGTCCGGCGCGGACGGTCTTCAACACGTCCTTCATATCGGAGACAAGATTGCGGTCTGTGAATCCGCATTGGATGGCGTAGCTGAAGATTTGATTGCATACGGCCTTCTGCCGGTGCGCGACTTCGTTGGCTCCGCGTTCCTCGATCTTGCGCAGCGCCGCGATTACGTCGCGGTGTTCAAGTTCATCGATGGGCCTGCGGCCAATGGCGGGGAAAATATCCGCCTCAAGCCGTTGCAGGATGTTCTTGGCGGTGCGCTCGCTCCACGTCGGCACCTTGTTGGCATGCCACTCGCGGGCGATTTTTTCAAAGGTGTTGCAGGCGCGTTCCTTCCGCAAGCGCTTGGCGTCGTCGCGGTGCTTGGCTGGGTCTATCCCTTGCAGCATCAGGCGGCGCGTCTCCAGCCGCTTTTCCCGGGCATCCTGTAAGGTGATTTCGGGATACGGACCGAAGGTCAGCACGTTTTCCTTGCCGTTGGCCTGTCGGAACTTGAACCGCCAGATGCGGGAGCCGACCGGCGTTACTTCGATGTACAGACCGTCGCCGTCGAACAGCTTGTACAACTTTTCGCGTGGCTTCGCGTTCTTGATGCGCGTGTCAGTCAGCGGAACAATGATTTTGGGCATGATGCACCTCCACGTCACGTGCTGTAAAAGCACTATAGGCCGGGAGGCGCAAATTGAAAGGGGAGACGGCTGAAGGGGAGTCGCAAGACCCCACCGAATCTCCCCGAAAAAAAGTGAGATGGCCTGAAACAGGCTGGGACATACTGGGACGCTGAAAACAAAAAAGCCGCTTAGATTCAATATCTTAAGCGGCTTCTTGAAACATCCTGCAACTTCCTGATTTGTGTCTGTGGCGGAGAGAGGGGGATTCGAACCCCCGATAGTTTATGATAACCCTGCCCTACAGAGCGACCCAACGCCCGCCCCCACGGTCCGTGGTGTTCTGATTAACGGCGCTCCGGCATCAATGCCGCGCGCAGCAGCACAATCAACGCCCCTTCACCGCCATCATGCGAACGCGCTTGGCAAAACGCCACCACGCCTTTTTGCACCAGCCAGCTGTGCACCATCGATTTCAGCACCGGTTCCTGCCCGCGAGAACCGAAACCACGGCCGTGGATCACGCACACGCAGCGGTGGTTGCGCTGCATGGATTTGGTCAAAAACACGCCCAGCGCATCGCGCGCCTGGTCGCGGTTCATGCCGTGCAAGTCCAGTTCATCCTGGGTCGGCCAGTGGCCCTTGCGCATTTTCTTCATGACGTCCGGGCCCACGCCCGGCGCCACGTAATTCAATTCCGGATCTTCTTCCAGGTAGTGCTCAACGCCAAACAGGTCCGACAGCGATTCGCGCATGACCGATGCGTCGTCGGCCTTTTGCTCTTCCGCCGTCAACGGGCGCTTCTTGGCCGCCGCGGCGACAGCGGCGGCGGAGACGGCGGGGCGGGCCTGGTGGACGTAGCGGTCCGTCGGCTGCATTTTCTGCACGCCGGACAAGCTGTTGCGGAAAATATTGGCTTCCTGGGCCACCACTTTTTCCTGCTTTTTACGCTCCGCTTCGGCTGCGGCGCGCGCTTCACCTTGCTCCTTGAGCTGCTTGCTCAAGGATTTGAGGTCCGCAAAGTCCTTTAAACCCGCCATTGCCGGTTACTCCTGCGATTCCAGGTAGCGCTGGGCATCGAGCGCCGCCATGCAGCCCGTGCCGGCGCTGGTGATGGCCTGGCGGTACACGTGGTCCTGCACGTCGCCGGCGGCAAACACGCCCGGTGCGCTGGTGGCGGTGGCCATGCCTTCGGTGCCGGTCTTGGTCTTGATGTAGCCGTTGTGCATTTCCAGCTGGCCTTCGAAGATGCCGGTGTTGGGCTTGTGGCCGATCGCCACGAACAGGCCGTGCACTTTAATCTGGCTCAGGGCGCCGTCGGCGGTGGCGGCCAGGGTCAGGCCGGTCACGCCGCCCTGGTCACCGGTCACTTCGTGTAGCGTGTGGTTCAGTTTCAGTTCGATCTTGCCTTCGGCGACCTTGGCCATCAGGCGGTCGATCAGGATCGCTTCGGCACGGAACTTCTCGCGGCGGTGCACCAGCGTCACCTTGGTGGCGATGTTCGACAGGTACAGCGCTTCTTCCACGGCGGTGTTGCCGCCGCCGATCACGGCGACTTCCTGGCCACGGTAGAAGAAACCGTCGCAGGTGGCGCAGGCGGAAACGCCGCGGCCCATGAATTCCTGCTCGGACGGCAGGCCCAGGTACTGGGCCGAGGCGCCGGTCGCGATGATCAGGGTGTCGCAGGTGTATTCACTGCTGTCGCCGATCAGGCGGATCGGTTTTTCCGACAGCTTGGCGGTGTGGATATGGTCAAACACGATTTCCGTGTTGAAGCGCTCGGCGTGCTGCAGGAAACGCTGCATCAAGTCCGGACCTTGCACGCCCATCGGATCGGCCGGCCAGTTTTCCACGTCGGTGGTGGTCATCAGCTGGCCGCCTTGTTCCACGCCGGTCACCAGCATGGGGTTCAGATTGGCGCGGGCGGCATAAATTGCGGCGCTGTAGCCGGCCGGGCCGGAACCTAAGATCAAAACGCGGGCGTGTTTGGTAGTGGTCATGAGTGTTCTTTCAGTTTGGATCAACCCAAGATGGGGGCGCGGACAACGCAAGCAAGGTCGTTTCGTGCTATTTCGAGACGCGCGCAAACCCGGATTATAGTCCAAGAGGGCAATTGGGTTGAATCGTGAGGCCAGTTGCTACAGAGATAGCTTAAAATAAGGGGTTAAGGCTCATGGCCCCGAAAAAGCCTCAGAATTATTATTAAAGTAACAATGCCAAGAAACAGTTCCCCGGCGACCTCCAACCGGAATACCCGCAACAGTTCAGAACGCCAGCCGCTGCCGAACCGGCTGGTGCGGCTGTTGTCGGAAGCGCGCTGGATGGCCATTGCCGTGCTGACCATCTACATCGTGCTGATCATGGCCAGCTACAACAAGCTGGACCCGGGCTGGTCGCACTCCAACGTGGTACCCCGCGTCTATAACCTGGGCGGACGGGCGGGCGCTTACCTGAGCGACCTGATGCTGTTCATTTTCGGCTTTTCCGCCTGGTGGTGGATCGTCTGGCTGCTGCGCAGCGTGTGGGGCGGCTACCGGCGCCTGACGCGCCGCTTCCTGACCGGCGAGGACGAGGAGCCGGAACACCAGCACGAAACCCTCATCCGCGTGACCGGCTTTGCCTTCCTGCTGGTGGGCAGCCTGGGCCTGGAATTCCTGCGCATGTACACCTTGCCGGTGCAGTTGCCGCGCGCCCCGGGTGGCGTGCTGGGGCAACTGATCGGCCACGCGGCGCACGTGGGGCTGGGCTTTACCGGTGCGACCCTGCTGTTGCTGCTGCTGTTCGGCGTCGGCCTGAGCCTGTTCTTCCACATCTCATGGCTGAACGTGGCCGAGCGGATCGGCGCGGCGCTGGAAGTGTGCTACGAGTGGGTGGTGCACCGCTACGAAGACCATGAAGACCGCCGGCGCGGCTCGATGGCGGCCGTCAAGCGCGATGAAGTGGTGGTGCATGAACGCGCCAAGCACGTGGAAAAACACGCGGAAAAACCGGTCCGCATCGAACCGCAAGTGGTCGACAATCCCTTTACGCCGGCCGCGCCGGCCAAGGGCGGCAAACTTTCCGACAAGGACGATGTGGCCGCCACGGTGGCGGCGTTTGCCGCCGTGCCGGGCGCGGGGCAGGGTGCGGCGCCCGCCGCGTCGGCCGAGAAATTTGCCGGCGCCCCGCCTCCGGTGAAAATCGAAGCGCCCGTCACCTCGGTGCCGATGTCGGAGCGCGCCGTCAAGGAACGCCAGGGCACGCTGTTCCACGAAAGCCGTCCGGGCGACTTGCCGCCGCTGGCGCTGCTCGATGATCCGCCGCAGGTGCAGGAAACCGTGGCGATTGAAACGCTGGAATTCACCAGCCGTCTGATTGAAAAGAAATTGTCGGACTTTGGCGTGGAAGCGCGCGTGGTGGCGGCCTATCCGGGCCCGGTGGTGACGCGCTACGAGATCGAGCCGGCGACCGGCGTGAAAGGCAGCCAGATCGTCAACCTGGCGCGCGACCTGGCCCGTTCGCTGTCGCTGACGTCGATCCGCGTGGTGGAAACCATCCCCGGTAAAAATTACATGGCGCTGGAATTGCCGAATCCGAAACGGCAAATCGTGCGCCTGTCGGAAATCGTCGGCTCCAAGGTGTACCACGACAATACCTCGGCCCTGACGGTGGCGCTGGGCAAGGATATCGCCGGCAAGCCGGTGGTGGCCGACCTGGCCAAGATGCCGCACTTGCTGGTGGCCGGTACCACCGGTTCCGGTAAATCGGTGGGGATTAACGCGACCATCCTGTCGCTGCTGTACAAGGCCGACCCGGCCGATGTGCGCATGATCCTGATCGATCCGAAGATGCTGGAAATGTCGGTGTATGAAGGCATTCCGCACCTGCTGGCGCCGGTGGTGACCGATATGCGCCAGGCCGGCCACGCGCTGAACTGGGCCGTCAATGAAATGGAGCGGCGCTATAAACTGATGTCCAAGCTGGGCGTGCGCAACCTGGCCGGCTACAACGCGAAGATCCTGGAAGCGGCCAAGCGCGAAGAGCATATCCCGAATCCCTTCAGTATTACGCCGGATTCGCCGGAACCGCTGGATAAGCTGCCCACCATCGTCATCATTATTGACGAGTTGGCCGACCTGATGATGGTGGTCGGTAAAAAAGTCGAGGAGCTCATTGCCCGGATCGCGCAAAAAGCCCGCGCGGCGGGCCTGCACTTGATACTCGCGACGCAGCGCCCATCTGTCGATGTGATTACCGGCTTAATTAAAGCCAATATTCCAACCCGTATCGCGTTCCAGGTCTCGTCCAAGATCGACTCGCGCACGATTCTCGACCAGATGGGGGCGGAAACCCTGCTGGGCATGGGTGACATGTTGTACATGCCGCCCGGCACCGGACTGCCGGTCCGCGTGCACGGCGCCTTTGTCTCCGACGAGGAAGTGCACCGCGTGGTGGGCCATTTGAAATTGCAGGGTGAGCCGAATTACATCGAAGGCATCCTGGAGGGCGGCACCCTGGAAGGCGAGGGCGGCGCGGAAGGCGGCGCCGCGGCGGGCGAGGGGGGCGGCGAGGCCGACCCGATGTATGACCAGGCGGTGCAGGTGGTGCTGAAAAACCGCCGCGCATCGATTTCGCTGGTGCAGCGCCATTTGCGCATCGGTTACAACCGTGCTGCGCGCCTGCTGGAGCAGATGGAGCAAAGCGGGGTGGTCTCCCCTATGCAGTCGAACGGCAACCGGGATATTCTCGTGCCGGCGGCCAGCGCAGAGTAATGGGGCATAAGCGGATAATGGTGGCATCGATGCAGTCGAACGGCAACCGCGACATCCGGGTGCCGGCGGCCAGCACAGAATAACGAAGGAATCTGATGAAACGAATGAAAATTGCCGCCTTGCTGGCGACCCTGATTGCCGCCAGCGCCATGGTGATGGAAGCCGACGCGGCGGCCCTGGACCAGTTTAAAACCTTTGTTGCCGGCACCAAGTCGGCCAAGGGGGAATTCACGCAGCAGCAAATGAAGGCGGGCGGCGGCAAGGCTGCCGCGCCGTCGTCCGGCACGTTTGAATTTGCCCGTCCCGGAAAATTTATCTGGCTGTACCAGAAACCGTACGACCAGTTGCTGCAGGCCGATGGCGACAAGCTGTATATCTATGACAAGGATTTGAACCAGGTCACCGTGAAAAAGCTGGGCGATGCGCTGGGCTCGTCGCCGGCTGCCATCCTGTTTGGCAGCAATGACCTGGAAAAGAATTTCACCTTGTCCGAAGCGGGCGCCAGGGATGGCATGGAATGGCTGAAAGCCGTGCCGAAAACCCAGGATACGACGTTCGAGCACATCACCATCGGCTTGCGCGACGGTACGCCACAGGCGATGGAGTTAAAAGATAACTTTGGTTCCGTCTCGGTGCTGACGTTCCGCAAGTTCGAAAAGAACCCGGCCGTCGGCGCCAACCACTTCAAGTTTGTCATGCCGAAAGGCGTGGAAATTTCACAGCAGTGATGCAAGACTTGTTCAAGACCGAGCCGCGTCCGCCCCTGGCGGAGGCTTTGCGGCCGAAGTCGCTCGATGAGGTGATCGGCCAGGCCCACTTGTTGGGTGAAGGCAAGCCGCTGCGCCTGGCGTTCCAGGCCCGCAAACCGCATTCCATGATTTTCTGGGGCCCGCCCGGGGTGGGCAAGACGACGCTGGCGCGCCTGACGGCGCACGCCTTCGATGCGGAATTCATTGCCCTGTCCGCCGTGTTCGCCGGCGTCAAGGATATCCGCGCGGCGATGGAACAGGCGCAGGACAACTTGGACCGCCTCGGCAAGCATACCTTGCTGTTCGTCGATGAAATCCACCGTTTTAATAAGTCGCAGCAAGATGCGTTGCTCCCCTTCGTGGAATCGGGGCTGGTGACGTTTATCGGCGCCACCACGGAAAATCCCAGTTTCGAAGTGAATTCCGCGTTGTTGTCGCGCGCGCAAGTGTATGTGCTGAAGTCGCTCGATGACACGGAAATGCGGCAATTGCTGGCCAAGGCACAAAAGGAAGCCTTGCCGCATTTGCAATTCGACGACGCGGCCGCCGACACGCTGGTGGGGTACGCGGATGGCGATGCGCGCCGCTTTTTGAACTTGCTGGAGCAGGCCGATAACGCGTCATCGTCAGCCGGCATCAAGAAAATCGACAGCGCCTTCGTGGAAAGCGCGATGACCTTGAATGCGCGCCGCTTTGACAAGGGCGGCGACAATTTCTATGACCAGATCTCCGCCTTGCATAAATCCGTGCGCGGGTCGAATCCGGATGGCGCCCTGTACTGGTTTTGCCGCATGATCGACGGCGGCGCCGATCCGCGCTACCTGGCGCGCCGCATCGTGCGCATGGCGTGGGAAGACATCGGCCTGGCCGATCCCCGCGCGCTGACCATCGTCAACGACGCGGCGGAAACCTATGAACGGCTGGGCTCGCCGGAAGGGGAACTGGCGCTGGGGCAGGCCGTGATTTACCTGGCGGTGGCGGCCAAGAGCAATGCCGGCTACAACGCCTTCAATGAAGCAATGGCGCATGTGAAGCGCGAGAAATCACGCGAAGTGCCGGTGCACTTGCGTAACGCGCCCACCAAACTGATGAAGGAACTCGGCTACGGCCACGCCTACCGCTATGCGCACGACGAGCCCCATGCGTATGCCGCAGGGGAGACGTACTTGCCGGACGGCATGCCGGAGCCGGGCTGGTACCGCCCGGTGCCGCGCGGGCTGGAAATCAAGATTGCCGACAAGCTGGCGTTCCTGCGCAAGCTGGACGACGACGCGCGCAAGTAGCGTGCGTGCCGCGCGCCGGCCATCCGCGCCGGCGCCACCAGCACTTTTTGCCTTTCTGAAAACTTTTCCGCATGTAAGGGAAACTGCTAGTCGGAAAGCTTTACAGTGCGTAAATTTTATGCAAATCAATACCTTTTAAATCAGGAGCTTATAACTACTGGCCTGCTACTTGCTTAATTTCCGGGCGGAACATAGGTCTTTGGGTTTGCCATGTTTGGATGGTTTCGCCACCGAAAGGAAGCCAAAATGAAAAAGCAATGTTCAACAGTCGTTGGTGCACTGCTCGCCGCACTTGCCGCAAATGCCGCGTTCGCTGCTCCTCCGTCCTCAACAACGCCGCCACCAGTCTGCACGCTGGACAGCTATGCGATCACCGCGGCGGCGCCAGCCGGGACGACACCAGTGGCGATACCGACCATCAACGCCACTTCCTGCTATGGCGTGGTGCAAATGGTACCGTCGGATAACCCGGCATCGATACAGCCAACCGTCAACCTGGGCTACCTGGACGATGGCTTGCTCAATGGCGAAGACGGGGTGTTGCCCTGGACCACCTTCCTGAACACCGGTGACTTGCAAGACCTGAATCCGGCCACCACGGGGAATGTCGATCCGGGCTGGATCCAACTGGGCACGATGGATGGATCGACCGCGGCAATGAACTATTCCAGCATCGGCTCGCTGAACATGAACCAGATCCTGAGCTACAGCCAAACCCAGTCGACCACTGGCGCCAGCCTTTCCGGGACCTGGTCGCTGACGCTCGACGAAGATATCATCGCTATCCTGCACAGCAATGGCTTGTTCCAGCGTAACAACTTCGACCATCTGGCATTTGTGGTGAAGGCCAGTAACAACTGGGCGGTGTATGACTTCAACTTCAATAACATTGCCGGCTTTGACTTGACGCAGCCGTATTCGATCGCGGGTACGTGGAATCTGAATGACTTCAAAAACGACGAAGGCAACGATCAGGCCCTGTCGTTCCTGGGTGTCTGGGCGCGCGACCCGGTGACCGAGCCAACCACCACCCAGATGCCGGAACCTGCCATGCTGGGACTGTTTGGCCTCGGCTTGCTGGCGATGGCTGGCCTGCGGCGCCGCCAGTTCCGATAACACGGCCCGCCGCAAGGCGTGCCAACCAAGCCACCCAGCCGGGTGGCTTTTTTTATACCCGCCCCTTTGTCGAAAAACTTTACAGTGCCGCATGTGACGGACGGGTGATTTGAATTAGTTTCCATCGGAAATTTTTCTTGCCCCCTATGAAGTAAATCTATTGAGTAAGGGAAGCCAGTAGTCGGAAACTTTTACACCACTGTCTTGGACAATTGCATTACAAGGCTGTAATCAAATACTTACGAGCATGGCACAGCAATTGCTTGATTACTGGTTGGAACTAAGAATTGTAAATTGGAATTTTGACCATTTAAAGAAGGTTGATACATGAGAAAGCAAATGTGTATGGCGATGGGGGCAGTGGCGGTTGCCTTTTTCGCGAATGCCGCCACCGCCGTGGCCAAGCCGGCAGACCCTGCGCAGGCCAAATGCAGCACCGACAGCTATACCATCACCAAAGCCGCGGCAGCCGGCCAGACCCCGCAATCGATCGGCACCCCCATCAATGCCACCGGCTGCTATGGCACGGTGAAATTGGAGCCGACCAATAATCCCGCTTCGATCCATCCCGATGGCGGCAACCTGGGTTACCTGAACGACGGCCTGCTGAATGGCGAAAACGGCGTGCTGCCTTGGTCCACCTTTGTTACCCCGGACCGGCTGCAAGACTTGAATCCGGCGCCAGGCACCGGTAACGTCGATCCGGGCTGGATTCAACTGGGCACCATGAGTGCGTCGGCCGGTACGCTGAACACGTCCGGCATTGGCACCGGCGCCAACCCCTTCAATCTGAATAACGTGCTGACCTTCACCCAGGCCACCACCAGCGCGAGTAACAGCGCCAGCATTTACGGTACCTGGAGCTTGAGCCTCGATGCCGATATCGTTAGCAAGCTGCATGACGCGGGCCTGTTTCAACGGAATAACTTCGACCAACTGGCATTCGTGGTCAAGGCCAGCAATAGCTGGGCAGTGTATGACTTTGACTTCACGACCATCGGCGGCTTCGATTTGACGCAGCCGTACTCGCTGTCCGGCACCTGGAACCTGGATGACTTCCAGAACAAGGATGGCAATGACCAGGAACTGTCGTTCCTCGGCGTATGGGCGCGTGATCCGGTTGGCCCGGGAGCCACCGGCAACGTTCCGGAACCCGGCATGCTGGCCCTGTTCGGCGCCGGCCTGCTGTCGCTGGGCGCGTTGCGCCGCCGCCGCCAAGCCAAGTAATCTTGCCGCTGCAGGCGGGCAGGGCGGGAAGCCACCTTCGGGTGGCTTTTTTGCGCCGGTTGCCTTGGAACCGGCCCCCGCATTTGCGACTAAAACGCAGGTCTGCCACAACAGATTGTATACATATCATGATGCAATCGTTGCGTACCGGCCACGCCGTGTTGCATCACATTATGCAGTGCCTATCGTACGCATAAATTGTATACAAAATTCGTTGACAATAAAGTTATGCGGGAGCATGATGAATTCACGAAAGCCGCCATAGAGCAGCGCGAATGAAGCCATCAGTGGAGACATCATGCGTAACATGCCAGCCATCGCAGTGCCTGCAACGCCCTCACAGTCCGGTGTGCCGTACCCCGGTGACCAGACTGCGTTCGACGTCCTCACATTCCTCCTGTTTGACCTCGACATTTCCCGTTAGCCACCACCAGACGACCCGTAGAGGCATGCCGGATAGCACCGGAAAAAGTAGTTCAAGACATAAAATCTTCAGATGGAGACACCATGAACAACCTGCTATACAAAGTGGACGACCGTCCACCACTCGTCACGACCGTCCTGCTGGCTGCCCAGCACATGCTGGCTGCCCTGGGCGGTATCATCGCCGTGCCCCTGGTGGTCGGCGCGGTCCTGAAACTTCCCGCCGACCAGATCGTTGCACTGGTTAATGCCGCGCTGCTGGGTTCCGGCATCGTGACCTTCATTCAATGCAAAGGCGTGGGCGCCGTCGGCATCCGCCTGCCTTGCGTGATGGGCACCAGCTTCGCCTTCGTTGGCGCGGCCATCAGTATCGGCCTGGAACATGGCGTCCCCGGCATCCTCGGGTCCTCGCTGGCCGGTTCGGTGGTCATGATCCTTGGCAGCTTCTTCATGCCGCAAATCCGCAAACTGTTCCCGCACCAGGTGACCGCCGTGGTCGTGACCATGATCGGCT
>Ga0307408_100000960_pt1 | contig 22362 bp, 14 predicted proteins | sample 322Cmetagenome_FD_202116 | JGI IMG/M metagenome (GOLD analysis project Ga0307408, IMG submission 202116) | Maize rhizosphere microbial communities from greenhouse at UC Davis, California, United States - 322HYB-C-3 | ecosystem: Host-associated > Plants > Roots > Rhizosphere > Soil | place... | reverse complement strand
CATGATGTCGTCTTTCATTGCATCAGGGTCGATGATCATGATACGCCTGTTCGGCGCCGCAAGCGCCGCCTCGACGTATTCAAAACCGCACCGTGTCAGCCGCTCGCGATGCCCGACCAACCTGACCAGCACTGGTGAATTGCCCGGTCGCCGCGGCATGTTCTTGCGGTGCCCGTTCAAGCCGGATCCGATTTCTTGCACCGCATCCACGATGACCAACTGATTGTCGATCGCCTATGCCGTCAATCGCACCCGTTACCGATGTTTAATTATTAACAAAATCCCCGCCGCCTGTCTCATTCCGCGTTTTTTTTGACTCCGGTTTCCGGTTTATCTATGTTGCCGACTGCGTTATTAAATCGGCAACCTCAACCACCTGGAGTAACCATGAAACTACGGAAAACCCTGCTTGCGGTGTCCATCGCCGCCATTTGCCTGTCCACCGCGGCCGCGCCCGCCATGATGGCCCCGCCTTTCGCCAAGGCATCGGCGCAGGACAGCGCCGCGTTGGTGCAAAAACTCGCTGCCGGCCATGCCGCCAGCGGCCTCGATCACGACCACGGCTATGCGCCGGCCAGGGAACACCCGGGCGAGGCCGGCACCCGGATCAGCCGCCTGGCCCACACCTATAAAGGCGTGCGGGTGCTGGGCGCCGAATCTGTCGTGGTGACCGATGCGCGCGGCAACCTGGTCAGCGCCGTGGCGTCCGAGCGCCGCAACGGCCTGGGCCGTGGCCCGGGCAATACCCTGGCCGCCGGCCGCAACTTCAGCGTGACGCCGTCGATCACGGCGCAGGCCGCCATCAACGCCGCGGTCCGCGCCAGCGCGCCGCAAGGCGCGCACCGCCAGGCGCCTTCGGCCGAGTTGGTGATTTACCCGGTGGTCAGGCAAGTGCGCGCGCCCGGCAAGGAAAACAAGGCCGAGTCGCTGCTCAACGCGCTGGACGTGGAAGACCGCGTCACCGGCTATGAGCTGGCCTACCTGGTGCAAACCCGCATGGCCGAGGGCGGCAAGCTGGTGTTCCGCGACACCCTGGTCGGCGCCCATACCGGCGCCACCCTGGCCCAGTGGGACGCGCTGCAAACCGTGACCGGCACCGGCCACAGCCTGTATTCCGGCGACGTGCCGATCCAGACCACCCTGTCCGGCAGCGTCTACAAGATGCTCGACGCGGGCCGTGGCACCGGCGGCGCATATGGCGGCATGGCCGTCACCAACGCCGCCAACAGCCCGATCACCAATCCGGTGCCGGGCGCCGTGTACAGCAACGCCACCAATGTCTGGGGCGACGGCCTGCCCTACACCGGCGGCGGCACCAACAGCGCCAATGGCCAGACCGCCGCGGTCGATGCGCTGTGGGGCTTGATGAACACTTATGACTTGTTGAAAAACACCCAGGGCTGGTCGTCGCTCGATGGCATGAACACGGCGACCTATGCCGCCGTCCATGTCGACGTGCGTTATGACAACGCATACTATGACCCGTCCTGCAAGTGCATGTACCTGGGCGACGGCGCCAATGGCCGGGGCCTGGGGGCGCCGGACGTGATCGGCCATGAACTCGGCCATGGCATTACGGATGCGACCTCCCACCTCGGCTATTCCGGCGAATCCGGCGGCCTCAATGAATCGTTCTCCGACATTACCGGTGAAATGGTGGAAGCCTATGCGAAGAATGGCGGGACCGGCAGCGCCATTCCCGCCACCGGCAATGACTGGATGATGGGCAAGGACATCTCGCCGACCGGCACGCCGCTGCGCTGGATGTGGAAGCCGTCCAAGGATGGCGCTTCCAAGGACGCCTGGTCCAGCACCCTCAATACGCTCAATCCGCATTATTCGTCCGGTCCGAACAACCGCATGTACTATTTCCTGTCGCAGGGTTCCAGCGCCAGCAGCTCCAGTGAAATGTACAGCGCTTACCTGACCCAGGCGCCGCAAGCCATGACCGGGATCGGCAATGACAAGGCGTTCCGCATCTGGTTCCGCGCCGCCACCACGAAATTCACGTCCTCGACCAACTATGCCGACGCCCGCGCCAAGATGATCCAGGCCGCCAACGAGCTCTATGGCGCCGGGTCGCGCGAAGCGGTCGCCGTGACGCGCGCCTATGCCGCCATCAATGTCGGCACCGACCCGGGCGAAACCAGCGCCCCCCTGGCCATCAGCACCCAGCCGCAATCGGCCTCGGTACAAATCGGCACCACCGCGACCTTCTCGGTGCAGGCCGCCGGCGGCACCGCCCCCTATAAGTACCAGTGGCTGCGCAATGGCGCCACGATAGCCGGCGCCACCCAGCCATCGTATGCGTTCACGGCGCAAGGCACCGACAGCGGCGCCACCTTTGCCGTGAAAGTCACGGATTCGGCGCCGACACCGCAAACCGTGCAGTCGGCCAATGCGATCCTGCTGGTCTCGACCGGCCCGGAATCCTTCGATTTGATCAAGAACGGCTCGTTTGAAAGCGGCGCCACCTATTGGGGCGGCAGCACCAATGTGATCGGCTCGTGGTCCGGCCAGGTGGCCTATGACGGCACCAAATATGCGTGGCTGGGTGGCAATGGCGTGACGTCGACGGAAACCCTGACGCAATCGGTCGCGATCCCGTCCAGCGCCGGCGCCGCTACGCTGTCGTTCGCGCTGCATATCGACAGCGCGGAAACCACCGCCAGCACCGTCTATGACAAGCTGACCGTCACTGTGAAAAACAGCGCGGGCGCGGTGCTGGGCACGCTGGCCACGTATTCCAACCTGAACAAGGCGGCGGGCTATACGGTGAAATCGTTCAACCTGCTGCCCTACAAGGGGCAAACGGTGACCTTGTCGTTCGCGGCGACGGAAGATTCGTCGATGCAAACCTCGTTCGTGGTGGACAAGGTGAAACTGCTGCTCAATTAACCAGGGCCGGGCGGCGCCGCGATTGTACGCTTCAGGCCGGCACCGCACGCAGCGCCAACATGCCTTCCTGTAATTCCCGCATCGAGTACGGTTTGCGCAGGATCGGGAATTCCGCCTGCAGCGCATCGTTGTCGTCGCGCGAAAACCCGGTCGCCAGCAACACGCCGATGCGCGGATAACGCTGGCGCAGCGTGCGCGCCAGTCCGATGCCATCCATGGCGCCCGGCATCACGATATCGGACAGCACGATGGCCGGCTTGCACTGGCCGGACGCCAGCAGCGCCAGCGCCTCGTCGGCGCTGTGCGCCACCGCCACCAGGTAACCCAGTTGCTCCAGCAAGGCCCGGCTGCCGTCCGCCACCGCCTTGTTGTCATCGACCACCAGCACGCTGCCGCCGCGTGCCGTCGAGTAGACCGGCTGCGTATCGTCGTTGTACGCTCCCGCGCCCGGCGCGGCGGCCGGCAGTAGGATCCGCACCACGGTGCCCTTGCCCGGCTCGGAGGCGATCAGCGCCGTGCCGCCCTGCCGGTGGGCGAAGCCATACACTTGCGCCAGTCCCAGGCCGGTGCCCTTGCCGGCCTGCTTGGTGGTGAAGAACGGATCGAACACATGCGGCAGCACCTCGGCGGCAATCCCGGTGCCGGCATCGGCGACGCTGAGTTCCGCATACAGGCCCGGCGCCAGCTGGTGCGGGTTGCCGGGCACCAGCCGCAGCCGCTCCGCGCGCACCCGCACAATCCCCGCTTCGGGCATGGCGTCGCGGGCGTTGACGATCAGGTTCAGCATGGCCGCTTCCAGTTCGCTGGGGTTGACCAGGATGGGCGGCGTGCCGTTTTCCACCGCCAGCTGCACGTCGATGCGCACGCCGATGGTGGCGCGGGCGAAATCCACGCAATCGGGCAGCAAGCGCTGCAACTCCACCACCTTGGGTTGATAACTGCGGCGCCCCGAAAACGACAGCAAGTGCTGGATCAGCGACTGCACGCGCCGCACGCCGCGCCGGATCACGGAAAAATCCTCGTCGATGTTGTGCGCCCGCAGCTTATGCTGCAACAGCTCCATGCGCATATTGACCACTTGCAGGAAGTTATTGAAGTCATGCGCAATGCCGCCCGCCAGTTGTCCGACCACTTCCATTTTTTGCGCCTGCACCAGCATCATTTCCGTGGCCTCGCGCTTCTGGATTTCCGCTTGCAGGTGCTCGGTTTGCCGGGCCAGCGACTCGACCGTGCTGACCAGCGATTGCTGCAGCCGGGCGATCCGCTCCAGCAACAAGACCAGCACCACCGTGCCGCCCAGCAGGTAACTGGCGCGCGCCGCATACCAGCCCATGGTGTAGCGGCCGCCACCGAGTGTACTGATAACGAGGCCGCCCAGCATGGCCAGCAGGGGAATACTCAGCCAGGAAAACAGCGAAACGTGGGTGTGGGGATTGCGGATCAGGACGGCAAGACCGGCCGCCACCACGGCGGCCATGCCCCAGGTGGCCCAATTGATGAAATGCAGGAATTGATCGCCTGAAAAATAACGCGGCAACGGCAGCCAGGCGGCCGCCGCATACAGCACGGCAACACCGCCCAGCATGGCCAGCATGGCCGGACGCAGCCGGAAATCCGCGGTCGCGCCGGTTGCGCCGGGCTGGCCGCCGCTGGCGGCCTGGCCCGCGGCTGGCGTGGCTGGACCGCGCGCCTGCTGCACGATGGCCGTGACCGCCAGCACCACAAAACCGGTTTGCCACGCCAGGTACAGCCAGGCCACGGCTTCCGGGCGGCCCAGCAGGGCAACGTCCGGCAACACCGCGCCGGGAAACGTCAGCAGGTGCAGCAAGGCCATCAGCGCACTGTAGGCATAGGCGACCGTCAGCAGCCGCAACGGTGGTCCGGGCCGGCTTTTGTATTCAAAGCCCAGCAGCAATGCCGTCAACCCGTGCAAGATCATCATCCCGACCGCAAAAATCGCCGACATGTACGGCAAGCGCGGCCACGGCGTGGCGGAAAACGGCGCCAGCGCCGCCACCAGGGCGACATAGGCGATGAGAATGGACGCCAGCACCCCCAACTCCCGCCTGCTCACGGCTCGTTGCGCCAGCAAACTGGATTGTGGGAACAACGTCATGGGGACATTCCTGGGGTGGTAATGAAACTGTAGCAGCTTATCGCACGCGATGTCAGTTGACTATTTTCTTGCTGAATAATTTAAGTATTCGCATCATATTGTGAAATGTATAATGCTCGGTTTTGCTCCACCTCAATACCTCTATGCCGCTGCTGAAACGCCGTTCCGCCTCGCTCCTGATGAGTGCCGTGTTCCTGGGGCTGCCCGCACAGGCGGCCGAACCGCGTTCCGGGATTGCCGCCCTGGTTTCCCGTGCGCCGCTGGCGCTGCGGGTCGATGGCCACCTCGATGAGCCGGTCTGGGCCGGCGCATTGGACAATGACCGCTTTTACCAGTTCGAGCCGGAAGACGGCATGGAAGCGCCCACCGCGTACCGGACCTCGGTGCGGGTCTTGATCGATGGCGATGCGCTGGTGTTCGGCATCCGCGCCTGGCATGCGGTTGGCGATCAGCCGCGCGGCACCCTGGCGCGGCGCGACAAGGTGGACCGCGACCAGGATTACATCGGCATCTGGATCGACCCGAGCGGACACGGCCGCTCCGCGCAATTCGTGCGCGTCAATGTGGCCGGCGTCATGAGCGACGGCATCTATCGCAGCGATGAAGACGAAGACGACCTGGGCCCGGATTTTCCCGTGGAAAGCGCGGTGCACAGGCTGCCGGACGGCTATTCGATGGAAATCCGCTGGCCCCTGTCCAGCCTGCGCTTTCCCTATGGCGACGCGCGGCCGTGGCGCCTGATGATCGAGCGCAGCGTGCCGCAAGCCGATGGCATGCTGCTGCTCAGTGCGCCGTTGAAGAAAGGCGCGCTGCACTTCATCGCGGAAATGGATGACATTGCCGGCATGGCGGAGGTGATCCCGGTGGTGCGAGACCGGCGGTACTGGGAATTGCGGCCGGAACTGACGGTTCGCCGCAACAATGACTATGGCAAGCGCGGCAGCCAGACCAGCATCGGCCTGGACATCAATGCCCGGCCCCGCGCGGACTGGGTGTTCAACGCCACCTTGAATCCGGACTTTTCCCAGGTGGAAATTGATGAACCGACCAGCACCGGCACCGCACAAATTGCCCGCAGCTTGCCGGAAAAGCGCGGCTTTTTCCTGGAAAGCGCCGACGTGCTCGGCATGCGCTTGCCGTCGTTTTACTCGCGCACGGTGGCCGACCCGCGCTGGGGCGCGCGCGCCACTTGGCGCGGCGCCGCCGCCGATGCCACCGCGCTGAGCCTGTCGGACCGGGCCGGCGGGGTCGTCATGCGCGGCGCCGCCTACGAAACCCACGAATTCGCCGCCGCCGGCGCCAGCACCGCGACCTTGCTGCGGGCGCGCCGCCATGGCGAAGAAGTGGTGGCGGGCACGTTCCTGTCCGACCGCGACTATGGCCGGCATGGTCGCAACACGGTGCTGGGTTTTGACGGCCAATGGCGCCAGCCTGCCGGCAGCCAACCGCCCGCAGGCGACGAGCAGCCGTCCGGCGGCGAGCGCCACCTGCAGCTGGCGTGGACCGTGATGGCGTCGCGCACCAGCGCGCTGTTCGATCCCCTCGATGAACCGGCGCGGCCACCTGTGCAAGGCCCGGCCCGCAGCGGCGGCTATGCCTGGGGCAAGCTCGATTACCGCTCGGACGACTGGTTCAACATGGCCCAGCTGGAAGTGATCGGCACGGAATTCGTCAATGACAATGGCTTTGTGCCGCAGGCCGGCATCGTCAAGGGGGAAGTGCAACTGAACCGCCGCATGGGGCCGAGGCGTTTCGACGTCGGCACGCCACTGGAAGCGTATGAAACCGAGTTGCACCTGGGCTTGCACGAAAACCGGACCTTGTCCGCGCCGCGCGCCGGCGTTCCCGGTGGCGAAGTGGTGCAGCGCTGGATCCGGCCCGGCATCTGGCTGTATACCGCGCGCCAGACCCGCTTCTGGGCCGACCTCGGCATCGACCGCCAGCGCGGCCGCACCGGTCTGGCGCTGCACAAGGTGCCGGCCGTGCACATGGGCTTGGAAAGTTCGCCACTGCCATGGTTCACCAAGCTGGAGGTGGAATGGAGCCTGGGGCGCCAGCTCGACGTCGACGCCGACCGGGTCGGCCGCGGCGGCATGCTGGAAGTGGAAGCCGCGCTGCGCTTTGCGTTGCCGGCCGGCTGGAGCCTGGAATCGGACCATCGCTGGAACCGGGTCTGGGTCAAGCACGGCGACCGGCAAGACTATATCGACTACGGCTGGCGCTGGGTCGGCACCCTGCATGCGAGCCCGCGCGATGCGCTGCGCATGATCGTGCAAAACACGTCCACTGAACGCCTGCCGGGTCCAGTGTTGGAACCGTGGAGCGAACATTACCGCCACCGTTCGCTGCTCTATAAACACACGGCGCGCCATGGCCGCGTGGTGTCGCTGGGCGCCACCACCGATGCCAACGGCGCGCTGCCCGGCGCCAGCAAAGGGATGACGTTGAAGGTGCAGTGGGAAATCTAGTGGGTCACTTGGCAACTGCACGGTCTGTTGCCAAGTGACCCACTAGTGCGCACGTGAGTTGCGCGCCGGGGGAATCGCGGCGTGCATAGAATGGCAACGTTCATCCAACCATTGAGCGAGGTTGCCGCCCCCATGACTGAGCGCCCTGACGATGCGGATACCGCCCATTCCCCGGGACAAGATGATCTTGCCGCAGCAGATTTCATGCGCCTGCGCAGGAAACGGATGCGTTACCGGGGCTATGCCGGGCTTCCCGTCCAAGCCACACGTGCCAGTTTGCCCCTGGCGTGCCCCATGCTCGCGCGGCCGCCGGTAACGGAACAGCGGCAGCCGGCCGCCGCCGGGCCGGAGTATGCGGGTGCCCGTCGGCTGTCCCCGCAAAACGATGCAGGCCACGCCACACCCGGAACGCCGCACCCGCCGGACGCCGCGGCCGCTTCAGGCGCTCCTGACCCATCCGGCGCACTTGGAACATCGGGCGCCCCGGCGGCATCGGCGCTGCCTGGCACTTCACCCAATGCCAACGGCGGCCTGGCCGGGGGCGCGCCGGACGCTGCTGGCGCGCTGCCGCCGGTGGAAGGTGAGCGCGCCACACCAGGCGCGCGCCGCCTGCGCCTCATCCTGGTGTTCTGCGGCGCCGCCGTGACGATCGGCGTGGGCGTGGCCATTGCCTTGCTGATGGATGAGGCATCGGTGCCGCTGCGGGTGGGTACGGGATCGCCTGCCGCCGTGCAGACCAGCGGGACGTCCGGCGCGGCGCCCGGCCACACCGGTGGCGGAACGTCCGCGACCGATGCCGGCCATGCCCTCACCGATGCGGCCTGTCCGCTGCCGGGCGGTCCGGCGGCCTGCCCCGCCATGGTCACGGTGCCGGCCGGCCGTTACCGGATCGGATCGCGGCGCAACGATCCCGATGCCCAGCAAGAGGAGTTCGGCGGCACCGAGCGGCCCGTTGCGGCGTTCGAGCTGTCCACCCACGAAATCACGGCGGGCCAGTGGCAACAATGCGTGAACGAACAGGCCTGTCCGCCTCCCGCGCAGGCGGCCGATTCGTCCGCCATGCCGGTCACGGGCATCAGTTGGGATGCCGCCGCGGCTTATGCCGCGTGGCTGTCGCGCAAAACCGGGCGCCAGTATCGATTACCCACCGAGGCGGAGTGGGAATATGCGGCGCGCGCCGGGTCCGTCACCGTCTTTCCCTGGGGCGACCGGCTGGGACAGCGCAATGCCCAATGCGGCCAGTGCGGCGCGTTACCGGATTTCCCCCGCTTCGCCCCGGTCGGCTCCTATCCCGCGCGGGGCGGCTTGTATGACATGGTGGGCAACGCGTACGAATGGGTGGCCGATTGCTGGACCGCGAACCATGCGCAACCGTTGCCGCCCCCGACAGCGGCGTGCCGGGACAAGGTACAAAAAGGCGGCGCCTTCGATACGCTGGAAGCCGATGTGCGTCCCGCCGCCCGCACCCATGGCGACCGGACGGTGCCGGATCCGCGGGTCGGATTCCGCGTGGCGCGCGCGCCGCATGCGCCCGCGCCACCGCCAATGTCACTGCAAACCACCGAGCGGACCCAACGATGAAGCCACTGCAAGCCGTGCAACTTGCCAACACCGGGGACCCGAAACCCCGCAGTCATGCCGAATCCGGTGAACATGCAGCGGATGCCGGTGTGGATACCGGCCTGTCCAGGCTTGCCGGATTGCGCCAGCGCGCCGAATTGGCCGAACCTGTGCGGCGTGGTCGACGGTCGATACCAGTTGAGGGGCCCCCATGGTCCGGACGGTCCGTCGCCGCGCTCGTGTGCACCGTGTTGCTGGGCGCCTGCGCCACTTCGAACCAGCCATCACCCGCCGCGAACGCGCCGAAGCGGCCCGTGACCGCCAAGCCGGCGCCTCAACCGGCGCCCGCACCGCCCCCGGCCGCCGCCAGCCAGCCGGCACCCGCCCCGGGCGTGACGCCGCCGGCGCCCGGCGCGCCGTCATCAGCGTTGCCGCCCGCCACCGGCGCGGCGGCCGAATGGAGCCAGTTGGCGTCCTACCAGAAAAGCCCGTTCCAGGTCTTCAGCCTCACGGAAACCCAGGGCCGGTTCACGCCGGTTCCCGGCGCGGTCGGGGTTTATGCCCAGGCCGCGCCGGCCACCGGTCCCATACGCCTGCGGCTGGCATTGCGCCCCGACAGTCCGGTGCGCCTGAGCGCCGGCAGCTATACCGTGCAACTGCAACTGGCATTCGACTACACCGAACGGCGCGCCTGCAAGGTCGCCAGCTGCCATGGCGAAATCGAGGAAAGATTGCGCCGGACCGGCAAGACCGTGCGGCTGCAACTGACGCCGCAGCGCGGCTATGTGGCCGAAACAACCGTGCCGCTGGCGCTGCTGCAATCGGGCCCGCGCGACAGTGGCTATGACGTCGGTTATAGCGCGATCGTGCTCAAAGTCCGCCGCCTGGCGTTCGCGCCGGCGCGCCGCTAGCCGCCTGAAACGATAGCGACAGGAACAACAGTGCCACAAAGACAGCCTGAAATTCGCCAAAATATCGCCCCGGCAGGGTCATTCCCGATGACATAAGCCGTTGATCTGGCTATAATTTCCGCCTTCGTCAAAGCCGAGCCCCTTACTCTGGATCACGCCATGTCATTGTTATCCCACCAGCTAGAACTGCTGTCGCCCGCCAAAACCGCTGAAATTGGCCGCGAAGCCATCCTGCATGGCGCCGACGCCGTGTATATCGGCGGTCCGGCCTTTGGTGCGCGCCATAACGCCAGCAATCCGTTGGAAGACATCGCCGGGCTGGTGGAATTTGCGCACCGCTACCGTTCGCGCATTTTCGTGACCATGAACACCATCATGCACGACGCGGAACTGGACCTGGCGCGCCAGCAGATCTGGCAACTGTACGAAGCCGGCGTCGATGCGCTGATCATCCAGGACATGGGCTTGCTGGAACTGGATTTGCCGCCGATCCAGCTGCACGCCAGTACCCAGTGCGACATCCGCACGGTGGAGAAGGCCAAGTTCCTCGGCGACGCGGGCTTTTCCCAGCTGGTGCTGGCGCGCGAACTGACCATCGAGAAAATCAAGCAAATCCGCGCGCAAGTGGACACGCCGCTGGAATATTTCGTGCACGGTGCGCTGTGCGTGGCGTTTTCCGGCCAGTGCTACATTTCCCACGCCGATAATGGCCGCAGCGCCAACCGTGGCGATTGTTCGCAGGCGTGCCGCTTGCCGTACACGCTGTCGGACAGCCAGGGCCGCGTGGTGGCCTATGAAAAGCACTTGCTGTCGATGAAAGACAACGACCAGAGCCGCAACCTGGAGGCGCTGATCGACGCCGGCATCCGCTCGCTGAAAATCGAAGGCCGCTACAAGGACATGGGTTACGTGAAAAACATCACGGCCCATTACCGCCTGCTGCTCGATGAAATCCTGGAACGCCGCCCGGAATTCGCGCGCGCCTCCAGCGGCCGCACCGAGGTGTTCTTCACGCCGGACGTCGACAAGAACTTCCACCGTGGCCACACCGATTATTTCGCCACCGGCCGCCAGGACGATATCGGCGCCTTCGATTCGCCGAAATATGTCGGCGTCAAACTGGGCACCGTGCAGCGCATCGGCAAGGATCACTTCGACCTGCTGACCAACGCGCCGATGTCCAATGGCGACGGCTTGAACTACATGAACAAGCGCAACACCGAAGGCATCCAGGCCAACACCGTCAAGTTGCTGGGCGAGCAGGATGACGGCCAGCTGTGGCGCGTATTCCCGAATGAGCCGATCGGCACGCTGACCGGCTTGCGGGTGGACCTGGAAATCAACCGCAACGGCGACCGCCAGTGGGAAGCGGCGCTGACCAAGAAGTCGTCCGAACGCAAGGTCGAAGTGAGCCTGGAATTGTCGGAATTCGACGGCGGCTTGCGCCTGGCGATCTCGGACGAGGACGGTTTATATAGCGTCACCGATGCGGCGATCGCGCTGCAGCCGGCACAGCAGGCGGAGCAGGCCGAAGCGTCGCTGCGCGCGCACCTGGGCAAGCTGGGCAACACCATGTTCGAAGCCAGGGAAATCGTCCTGTCGCTGTCGCAGCCATGGTTCGTGCCGGCCGGCGCGATCAACGGCTTGCGCCGCGACGCGGTGGCCGCGCATGAAGCGCTGCGCCTGGCTTCGTGGGAACGCCCCGAGCGCAAGGCGCCGGTGGAACCGCCGGTGCCGTATCCGGAAACCCAGCTCAGCTACCTGGCCAACGTGTACAACGAAAAAGCCCGCGCGTTCTACCACAAGCACGGTGTGCAACTGATCGCCGCCGCGTACGAAGCGCACGAGGAAGCGGGCGAAGTGCCGCTGATGATCACCAAGCACTGCCTGCGTTTCTCGTTCAACCTGTGCCCGAAACAGGCCAAGGGCGTGCAAGGCGTGCAAGGCCAGGTGCGGGCGGAACCGATGACCCTGGTGTCCGGCGAAGAGACGTATACGCTGCGCTTCGATTGCAAGCCGTGTGAAATGCACGTGGTGGGCGCGATGAAGCCCCATATCCTGAATTCGCCGCCGCCGTCCGCCGTCCCATACAGCCCGCTGGTGTTCCACAAACAGCGTCCGCGCGCATGAAGCCAGGAGCCGCCCCGACACAACCCGCGCCTATGGTGGTGTACCTGACGCGCCACGCGGAAAAAACCTCCGGCCCCGATCCCGAGCTGTCCGAGCGCGGCATGCTGCGCGCACGCAATATCGCAACCATGCTGCGCCGCGCCGGCATAGCCCACATCTACGCGACGCCGTTCCGCCGCGCCCGGCAGACCGCCGACGCCCTGGCCACCCGCGTGGCGCTGCCGGTGCAAAGCTATGAACCCGGCACGCAGGCGGCGTTTGCCCGCCAGTTGCTGGCGCTGGGCGGGAATGTCCTGGTGGTCGGCCATACCGATACCCTGCCCGACCTGATCCGCCTGCTGGGCGGTGAGCCGGGCATGCCTTTCCTGGAAACGGATTTCGACCGCGTCTACCAGCTCGTCATCGCGACGGACGGCCAGGTGACCACCACCTTGCTGGCCTCGCTGCCTTGATATCCGTGACGCGTCACGGAAAGCTTATTCAACTGTGACATTGCAACCACAGCAATGTCACAATGACCGCTGCGGTGCGTGACCCGCGCGCGCGCCTGCCTTATTCTCTCCTTCGCAACATTTATATAAAACCAATGGCAACAGGACGCCGCGCCACCAGCGCGGCAGGGCCTTGTTTTGCCTGTTTAAAACCATATGACAGGAGACGCACCCATGGCACACCGCCACTTCCGCACCCGGCTCGGCGCATTCGCCGTCGCATGCGCACTGGCCGTACCCGGCCTGGCGCTGGCAGACGCCCACATGATTTACCTGACCCGCCACGCGGAAAAAGCCGCCACCGGCACCGATCCGGCGCTGACGCCGGAAGGCCAGGTACGGGCGCAAAACATTGCCGCCGCGCTGAAGAAAGCCGGCATCACGAAGATCTACAGCACGTCCTACGCCCGCACCCAGCAGACCGCCGCGCCCTTGGCCAGCTACCTGCAATTGACGACGCAGACCTATGATCCCACCCAGCTGGCGACGTTCGCCCAGCAATTGCGCGCCTTGCCCGGCAACGTGCTGGTGGTCGGCCATTCCGACACCACGCCGGAACTGATCCGCCAGCTGGGCGGCGAGCCCGGCACGGATATCGCGGAAACCGAATTCGACCGCCTGTACCAGGTGGCGATCGGCCAGGATGGCGATGTCACCACCACCTTGCTGACGTCGCTGCCCAGCCCGGTCACGCCACCGTGCGCCAACGTCACGCTGAGCCAATCGAACATCAGCGCGGCGGCGGGGACATGGTTGTACTACACGATCAATGTGCCGGAGTGCGCGAATACGCTGACCGTCAACATGAGCGGCGGCACCGGCGATGGCGACCTGTACCTGCGCCAGGGCGCGCAGCCGACCGCCAACGATTACATTTGCCGCCCCTATAAGACCGGCAACACGGAGTCGTGCGTGCAAACCAATCCGGCGGCCGGGACCTGGCATATCGGCATCCGGTCGTATAACACGTTCAGTGGCGTCAACCTGACGGCCAGCGCAACGCCATAATTAATGTGACGCGTCACGGAAATTAACCCGTGCAGCATCGCCGCAATGGACCTTAACGTGACGCGTCACAAAAATTAAATGGGCGTGTCATTGCCGCAACGGCAAATTAGCATGGCGCGCAACGGAATACTGCCGCTACACGTTTACAGTCATCAGCAATTAAAGTGACGCATCACGATAATTGCATATTTAGCGTGACGCATCACGCGAAATACGCAACACATCACGGCAGGCGTTTGCATGCCGTGATGTGTCCCAGCCACACCGGGGTCACTCCAGCGTCAGCCTGGGCGTGGCTTCTTGCCGGTAGGCGGACGCCACCACATGCTCCGGCGCCATGGCTGCACACGGCGCCGCGCAACCGGCCGGCGTTGACGCCAGCTGGCGCCGCCAGTCCGCTTCCGCCGTTTCCATCGCCGTCAATTGCGCCACCTCGGCGGGCGCCAGCCGCGCCGCGCGGACGCGGTAGACCGCGTCCTCCCCTGCGCCGCGCGAGCGCAGCGCCGCGACTTCCGCCTCCACCGACGCCGCGCGCATGGCCTGGCTGGCCGCCGCATGGCGTGCCGGCGGCACAGGCGCCGGGATCACGCCACCGGCCGCCGCGTCCGTCACTGCGAATGCCGGTTGCGGCAATGGCGCCGCCCGTGGCGCGGACGCCGCGGCGCCGGCCAGCAAGCCCGCCGCCGCACTGGCGGCGCGCGCACCGGCCGGCTCGGCTTCGGCCACTTCGCCGCTGCCGCCCATCAGGCGCACGGTCAGCATCGCCATGGCGACACCGATCAACACACCGCTGCGCATGATTACAGTCCGTAAATGATGGAAGCGATATTGTCGTAGATCGAATAGACCGCCGACGACGGGGTATCCCAGCCGATCACGTCGAAATGGTCGTACTGGTTATAGTAACCGAGGTAGTTCCACTTGCCCTTGACCGAAGTGCCGTCATAGTTGCGCAGCGGCTGGCCGTTGGGCGCCTTCATGCTGACCGTGTTGACCACGCCATCGTTCGGGTACCAGGTCGAGTCGGTTGGCACGCGGCCCGCCGCGGTCTGGGTATAGGAACCCATGCCCCGCTGCAGGATGGACGGCACCACCCATTCGCCCGCCGTGTTTTTCAGGAAGAAAATCATGTCATTGCGGGCGTACTGGTAGCTGCTGCTCTGGAACGGCGCGATGACGCGGTCGGTGTTATTGCAGCAAAAACTGCCCTGCTCGGTGGCCTTGGCGCCGACCGAGTAGTAATACACGTTGGGCGAGGTTTTTACCCACGCGTTGAGTTCCGCGGCGCCGTCCGGCCCCAGGTCCCACTGGGCCGCGTCATGGTTATCCAGTTGCCAGAATGGCGCGCCCTTGGTGCGCTCGATGAAATCGCCGATGGATTCGGCCGGGCCCTGCGCCAGGCCGAATTGCTCCAATCGGAATTTATAGATGGCGTTATTGCTGCCGCCGAGGCCTGCCACTTCAACGATCTTGCCGGCCAGCTCGGATACTTTCGGCACGAAATCGACCACCACGTCGCGCAGGGTGGTGCCGTTATGCGGCGTGGCCAGGGTGGTGGCGCTCTTGACCCAGCCAATTTTGCCACCGGTGTACAGCGGGCTGTCGCCTTCATTGCCATTGGGCGAACCGTTTTCCAGCAACTGGATCAGGGTGCGCACCGTCTGGCCGCCCTGGCTGTGCGAGACCAGGTGCACCGGGTGCTGCTCATCCCACTGCGGATACAGCGCCACCGGATAATTGTTGGGATTGTTGTTGGGGTCAGCGGCCCAGCATTTGCCGGCCGGCTTCTGGATTTCACCGGCCGCCGCATGGCTGGCCGTGTGGCGCGCGCCATAATCGACGCAGCCGCCCTTGATCTGGTAATACAGTTCCACCGCGCGGTCCCAGTTGGAGCTGACGGGACCGACCGCCGCCGTCACCACCTTGCGCTCCGGGGTGCGCAGGTGTGCCGCGACATCATTGAAGCCGCCCCAGTACAGGAAGCCGGTGCCTTGCAGCGTATCGGGGCCAAAGCCCAGGAAGCCGTGCACCAGCACGATCGGGTAACTGTTGGCGGCGTGGGCGGCGGGCGCTGCGAAGGCGCCCGCCAGGGCGGCGGCCGTGGCGATTTTTGCCAGAAGTTTCATAGGTTTTCGTCTCCGTTGGTGGTGGTTTAGTAGTCAATTTGCTACTGTTATTGTTGTGATTCCATTTCACCACGAAGCCGAGAGACCAGGTGGCAGGCCGAGCAGGCCTGCCAAGCCAATCAATTTGCCGCCGGGGCCAACTGGTTCAGGATCGAATATGCCAGCTTGATGCGCGCATCATTCGGATAGGCCCGGTTGGAGAGCAGCACGATACCAATTTTTTGCGACGGGACAAAGACCACATAGCTGCCAAAGCCGCGCGTGGAACCGGTCTTGTTGTACAGGGCCGGCACGGGCACCACCGGCGGCACCGCCTGCACTGGTTGCGGTTCCCATGCCATGTCGCTGGAATTGCCTTGCAACAGCTGCTCCAGGCTGACCGGATACGGATACGATTCCCAGCCCAGTCCCTGCGTCATGGGGCCGGCCTTGAAGTAGCCGGTATGCGTGGCTTGCACCGCCCGCCGCATCGGCGCGGCCAGGCGCGACGGATCGATTTGCAATTGCACGTAGCGGATCATGTCGGCCGCCGTGGATTTCACGCCATAGGCTTCACTATCGAACATGCCAGGCTGGACACGGACCGCCTGGTCTTTCGAATAGCCCCATGCGTAACGGGCCATGGCCGACTGCGGCACGCGGATGTAAGTATGTTGCAAACCCAGTTGCGGGAACAGGTCGCGTTCCGCCGCGTCGGCAAAGTTGCCGCCCAGCGCCAGCCCGGCGATATGGCCGAACAGGCCGATGCTGGGATTGGAATAGTTGCGCTGCTTACCCGGCGCGGCATCCGGTTGCCAGTGCTGAAAGTAGCTGAACAGCTGCTCCCGGGTTTTCACCTGTTCCGGGATTTGCAGCGGGAAGCCGCCCGCCGTGTACGTCCCCAGGTGCAGCAAGGTGGCGTTGTCCAGGGCGCTGCCCTTCAGTTGCGGCACGTATTTGCCGGGGTGATCGTCCAGCGCCAGCTTGCCTTGCGCCTGGGCATAGGCGCCCAGGGTGGCCGTGAAGGTCTTGCTGTTCGATCCCAGTTCAAACAGGGTCGCTTCGGTCACGGGCTGCTTGCTGTCGCGCGCGGCAACGCCGTAATTGAAAAAATGCGGCTGGCCATCGACCGTGACGGCAACGGCCATGCCCGGCACATCGAATTGCGCCATGACCGGGGCGACCGCGGCATCGACGGCCTGGCGCAGCGCGGCGGCGTCCGGCGCGGCGCTGGTGGACAAGGGGAACAGCGCGGCCAGGGCGAGGCCGATCTGGTGCAAGCGGGTGATTTTCTGCATGGTGGGTCTCCTGTTCAGTAAGCAGTAAGGACGTGGTACGGACGTGACCCGGCAACACGGCGGATCGCGCCGCGTGCCGGTAAAAAACTCAGTGGGAAAAACTCAGTGAAAAAAAATGCGGAAGGCGCTCGCCCTACAGCGCATCAAGTTGCGCGGGCAACTCGCGCAGCAAGGCTTCACGCGCGCGTGGGCCCGCCGGGTCCGCATGGGCTTGCCGGTCTTGATGCAACTTGGCGAACACCACCGTGCGCCCGCCTTTGACGGCCCAGCCGACGAACCAGCCGTAGGCATGGTCCCGGTCATCCTTGCCATCCGCCCCGACCGGGGAGGCGGTGCCGGTCTTGCCATACACCACCCAACCATTGGGCAAGGTCCGCACTTTTAACAGGCGGCTGGTCATCTCATAGGCGTGCGGCGTCAATCCCAAGTCGCGGTTGACGAGGCGGCGCAGGAACGTTACCTGTTCGTCGGCGGAAATCTTCAGCGACGAACTCACCCACGACATCGTCAGTCCGTTGGCGGCGCCCGCATCGCCCGCCGCGTCGCGATTGCCATAGCCAAAGCGGTCCAGGTAGCGCTGGAAGCCTGGCGCACCGAGGTCCTGGGTCACCTGCTGGGCGTACCAGAGCGTGGAATTGCGGATCCATTCAGCCGGACTGGTGGTGGCGCGCCAGGATTCGTTCCAGTCCGGATAACCGGCGCGGAACGGCAACCGTGGCGTTGCCTCATCTTTCAGCATGCCGCTGTCATAGCCCATCAGGCTGACCGCGATATTGAAGGTGGATGCGGGGGTAACCCGGGCATCGCACTGCCCCTGGCGCAGCAATGGCTGGCCGGTGGCGGCATCGGCCAGCGCCAGGCATTGGACCAGCCCCGCCGGGGCCGACGCGCCCTGCCAGGCCAGCGCCGGTTGCAGCGCATAGGCGCCGATACCCGTCACCGCCAGCACGCCAATGGCGGCGCAGCGCACCCGCACGGCATGCACGGGATTGGCTGGCGAGCGGATCAGGCCGATCCGGGCCTTGACGGTTTCGGTGCTGACACCGCCAAACGCCAGCGCGGCACCGTTCGCCACGGCGCCCGGGTGGCACTGCCACTTCAGCTGCGCCACCAGCGCGGCCGCATACGCCTTGCGTTCCTGGGCCGGACGGCCGCGCAGCACGTCGCGGTCGCAGCCGAGTTCCTGCGCCCACAGCAAACTGGCGCGCAAGGAGCGCATGAACGGGTTAAACCAAAGTAAAGTCTGCAGGACGACACCGGCCAGCATCCAGTGCAAATCGCGGCGGCGCCAGTGCGTCAATTCATGTTCAACGATCAGGCGCCGCTGCAGCGGGTCGAACGCGCGCAAATGGCGCGGCAGCAGCAAACGGGGGTGATAGGGGCCCAGCAACATGGGCGAGACCGGCGCATCGACTTCGATCACGGGCAGCGCGGCGGACTTCGTGGCTGGCGCCTTGGCAGTTGCCGGTCCTGCGCCCGCTTCGCCCGCCGCGAGCGGGACACCACCGGCCGCCAGCCGCGCCAACAGCCGCTGGGCCCGCCACAGCTTGCCGAACTGCCAGAGCAACCCCAGCAGATAGACCACCAACCAGCCCTGCGCGCCGGCCAGCAACCACGACGCCGCGCCTTCCTGCGCCACCTTACCGGCAGGCGCGGGCGCCGGCGCGGCCGCCGTGCGCACGGCGGGTTCCAGGTATCGGGTCACGGCGGCATCCACCGCTTCGATATCCACCGGCGGCAACAGGCGCTCGCGCTGCGGCTGCGGCGCCAGAGCCAACAGGAACACCGCCGCCACCGTCACCTGGGCCAGCAGCCAGCCCATGCGCTGTTGCGCCAGCGCCGGCAGCAGACGGCGCAACAACGCGCACAGCGACCAGACGGCCAGTCCCGCCGCCATGCTGGCGATGCTCGCCAGCAGGAAGCGCACCAGCAGCATATCCATTGCGTCCACCGTGTTCACTGGGCGCCGCCTTCTTTATCGTCCGGCCACGCATTGAGCATGTGTTCCAGCTCGGCCAACTCGGTGGCATCGACCAGCTTGCTGCCAGTGAACATGGCAACCGGCAACGGCGCATCGAGTTCCATCACGCGCCGCCCAAAGTCCCGGGCAAACGCGGCCAGGGTGCCGACTTTTTCCAGTACCGGCGTGTAGATTTGCACGCCGTGCGCCGTGGCCTGGCTGACCATGCCTTTGTCCAGCATGCGTTCAACGGTTTTGCGGGTGGACGACAAAGTCCACCCCAGTTCCTGCGCCACCATGTCATGGATTTCGCGGGTACTGAGCGGCTGGCGCTTCCACAGCGCTTTTAACACGCAAAGCTCGGTGGCGGAGGGGACGGCGGGGACGGCGGGGACGGATGGGACGGTCATGGCGGCTCCAATGCAGCGTATGTGACAATAAGCTGCATTGTGCGACACTTGTCACATACCTGTCAACTGCTGGCGCGCCGCAGTGGGTGCACCGGCTGTTCGGTGTATTTGCGCAATTGCCCGCGCATGAATTGCACCTTGGCCGCCAGCTTGGGATCGGTCCGGGCAAACCGTTCCAGGCGCGCCGCATAGTCCGGCGTCATCATCCAGCCAAACGTTTCCGCCTTGTCTTCTTCCTGCCCATAACTGGAATACAGGCTGACCAGCCCTTCCTTCACATGGCCGAGATCCTGCAGATTCTTGCCATAGAAGGTCGCCCCACCCTTGCCATACTGTAGGCCTTCGGGATTCAGCGCCAGCCATACCGGGTCCGGATGGTAATAGTCGTTGAATTCACGGTGGTCGATAAAGTGATAGAACTCGTGGTGCACGCGCATTTCCATGCCGGCCGGGCACAGGGTTTTCGCATTATTGTCCGCATAGGCCACGCCATCGGTTTCCGCCATCGGCATGGCCAGCCGGCGCTGGCCGCCGACCGCGAGTTCCTTGACCAGCACAATGTTTTTTAAACGCACATTCTCGAAAAACACCGGGTTGTAGCGTTCCAGTCCCGGCAACACCACGCTCAGCAGGCGCTGCAGGCGGGCCCGGTCTTCCGCGCTGTCGGTAAAGGCGTCGCCGCTGACGCCCTCTTGCTCCAGTGTCCACACCGCGTTCAGCCGCAGCGCGGCGAGGCGGCGCGTGGCGGCCTCCCGCAACTGCCCGACCGAGGCATCGGCCGGCGCGACCGCCGGGTACGTCACGTCCCAGTTGCACTCGGCGCGCAGGGCATCGTTGTTATGGTCGATCGGCGCCACCGTGCCGCAACCGGCCAGCAGCAAAGCACCCAGACCCAGTAAAAGTTGTCTGGACATGATCATTTAAATTTGTAGCTGGCGGTCAGCTGGATAAAGCGGCCCAGCTGGCTGTGGTAAGACGGCGAATAGCCTTGCAGGTAAGGAATCTGGCTGGCGTCGAACGGCGCTTCCTTGTTGGCGACGTTTTGCACCGTCAGCGACAGTTCCAGGTTGCGGAAGCCTTTGTAGCTGAGGTGCGCATTGGCGGTCAGCGCGGCGCGCACGTTGCAATACTGCGGGTTGGCGGCCTCGAACGAGCAAGTCGCATCGGGCCCGTATTTCAGCGAATAGCCGCCGACATAGTTCCAGTGCACGCCAGCATCCCAGGCGCCACGGTCCCAGCCCAGGCCGAAGCGGGCGCGGTTTTTTGGCATGCCGTAGTAACCGGCGTATTCGACATCCGGATCGCCCGGCGTGCTTGCGCTCTTGTAGCTCAGCATGCGGTTGTAGCTGCCCGACATGGTCAGGCGCCCCCAGTCGCCCAGCTGCGCCGCGCCGCGCGCATCGATATCGACGCCCCGGGTTTGCGTCTCCGACAGGTTGGCCGTGATCAGGCTCAAGTGATCGAGCTTGCCGCTGACCGGGTTGCGCACGATGCGGCTGGCGTAGGTCGCCTCGCTCTCGAGCAGATAGCTGGCGCTGATGGTGGACAATTCGTTGCGGCGCTTGATGTCGTACGCGTCGACCGACAACGACCAGCGCGGGATCGGCTCGACCACGAAGCCGAGCGTGAAACTCTTGGATTTTTCGGCCTTGATGTCGGGGTTGGCGCCGGTGGTGTACGCGACATAGCGCTCGCAATTGTCGTTGGCCGTGTCAAATACCGGGCACAGCTTCGGATCCTGCACCTTGGTATAGCCGTTGGTGTTGCCGGCATGGAGTTCCGGCAGCGACGGCGCCCGGAAACCGGCCGCATAGGTGCCACGCACCGCGAATTGCGGCACCGGGATCCATTTCAATCCCGCCTTCGGCGTATAGGCCGAGCCGAAGTCGCTGTAATGGTCGGCCCGCGCGGCCAGGCTCAGCTCGACGGACTTGATCACTGGCGCCGACAATTCGCCGTAGGCGGCCGCCACGCTGCGCGTGCCGCTGGAGCCGGTCATGCCGATCAGCTTGATCGACCCATCCGTGAAGCGGGTATCGGGCCGCGCATCGAACGCTTCGCGGCGCCATTCGGTGCCCAGCGAAATCGCCAGCGGACCGCCCGGCAGCGCGAACAGTTCACGGTTGCCACGGAAATCGACGCTGCTGGTGCTGGTATCGGCGTGGTTGTTCAGGCGCGGATACAGGCGCGCGATCAATCCCGGGTCATTGGCGGACGGATTGCGCAAGGTAAAGCTGTTGCGCACCAGGCCGTTGGCGTCGAGCACATCGTTGATCAGCACGCTGTCTTGCAGGTAGCCGTGGTAACGGGTGTCGGTCAGCGAACGCGACCACATGGCGGCGCCCTCCAGGTCCCACGCGCCCAACGTGCCACGCGCGCCCAGGGTATAGCGCAAATTGCGGCTCTCGCTGGCAATGGTGGTGGGCACGTCGTTGAACAGGTAGCGCACCGCCACGGTCTGGCCCCAGCGGTTTTGCGGGTGGCCCGCCGGCAGCGGCAGGAAGCCGATGGTGGTGCCCGGCGCGTTGCCCCATAGGCCGTCCTTGTCGACCAGGTCGTTGGTGTACAGGCCATAGGCGTTGGTGCCATAGCTGTACATGGTCGATTCCTGGCGGCTGCGGCTGAGCGAGGCGTCGCCAAACAATTCCCAGCCGCCGGGCAGCGCGGCGGTGACGGCGCTGTAGATGTTGTCGCGCTGCGCCTTCGATTGCAGGGTCACGGACCGGGTGTTGTCATTGATGCAGCGGCCGTGCAAGGCCGGGCTGGCCGGATCGTCCAGCGGCGCGCAGTCGCCGATCACGCCGAGGAAGGTGCCGCCGGCGGTACCGGAGGCCGTGTACGCATTGCTGGCGTAAGTGGAACGGCGGTCCGACAGGCCGAAGCGGCGGAAGTCCGCGTCGCGGGTGCGGGGGCGGGCATTAACCAGCACCGGACTGGTGTCGCGGTGGGACAGGCTCATCAGCCAGTTGTAGCCATCGGTCTCGACATTGCCCAGGCCATAGGTCAG